>Ga0316197_10000437_pt1 | contig 28956 bp, 28 predicted proteins | sample OudBiesiAoxic_MG_FD_204939 | JGI IMG/M metagenome (GOLD analysis project Ga0316197, IMG submission 204939) | Coastal sediment microbial communities from Oude Bieten Haven, Netherlands - site A oxic | ecosystem: Environmental > Aquatic > Marine > Coastal > Sediment | place: Netherlands... | reverse complement strand
AGCGCAAACGCGGCGAATCCGACCGCCATCCCGAGCACACCGAGGCTCATCACGATCCGGTGAGCGCCGTGACGGTCGGCGAACGTTCCGAGCACCGGGCCGAGCACGGCCGCGAGGCTGATGACCGCCATCACTGCGCCCGCCGCTGATGCGTCGCTCGTCACCTCGGTCACGTATGGCGGGATCAACAGCGCCATGAACGCTGAGAATCCGGCGCCCATCGCGAAGTTCGACGTCATCCACCACTCGAATGGACGGCCTTCAGAACCCGATGCGGTCTCGGTCACGATCACTTCTTCACGCGACGTCGATGAGGTCGCCCGTCGGCGTCGCCGGCACGAAGGAGATCGGTCGAGCCAGCAGCCCGACCTCGCGTGCTCGATGAATCGCCTCGGATCGGCAGTGCACGCCGAGCTTCAGGTAGAGCGACTTCAGGTGGGTCTTCAACGTGTTCCGGGTCACGCCCATGGCGTGTGCGATGTCCTTCTGGCTCAGCGAGCCGTCGGGAAGCAGCCTCAGCGTGGCGGTCTCCTGACCGGTGAGCATCGCCCCACCGAACAGCGCCGCTGCTACATGCTCGTCACGCTGGTCCGCGCCACGGATCGTCCGCCGAAAGGATCGGAGGTGCTCACGGGCGGCACCGAGGTCACCGGCGATCAATGCAGCCTCGATGACCTCGAGCTGTCGATCGACGGCCTCTGGATCGCCGACCTCGCCCGTGTGAACTCCTCGTTGCCCCATGGTGACCAGCATGCGCCCCTCGGCCAGCCACGGACAGGGCCGGCGCGCAGGGTTCGACGCCTGACAAATGTCAGTGATGCCGAACGCGGCCTTGCTCGCGAGTCCGGGCACCGGATAGGCATGCACTCGCACGGGGATCGAAGGATCGCACTCGACCCGTCGATGGCGAGCAGGAAGGGGAGGCCGGATGTCGATCGGGTGGGGCACGATCCTCTACGGGTTCGCAGCCGGCGCCTGTGCGGGCATCGCGTTCATCTTGCTGCTGATCGGTGCGGGCCGACGCCGCTTCGACCCGTTGATGGTGTCGTTCGGAGCATTCGCCCTCGTCGCCGCGGGGAGCGCGCTCGTCACGGTGCGCCTCCACAGCGCGTCGAGCGTCGACGACTACAACGAGTTGTTCACGTTGTTCGGCTTCGCCAATCTGATCACGATCGTTGCACTCTTCGTCCTGGTGGCCGTGTGGACGGCCGCCGTCCCGCGGTGGGCGATGTTCACGTGGGCGTTTGCCACCGCGCTGATCGGCGCCCTGCTGGTTCTTGTGGACGACGGTCTCCTCACCGGAGAGATCGACCGACTGCGCACCGTCACGCTGGTCGGTGAGGACTTCGTCGTCCACGTCTCGACGTCGACCGAGTGGCGACCAATTCTCGACGTGTACCTGATCGGCAGCCTGGCGCTCGTCGGCATTGCGCTCTACCGGGGGTATCGAGCCGACCATCGCGCCAACGCCACCGTTGTATCCGGGGCCCTGATCATCTCCTTGGCGTTGGGGGCATGGGACAGCCTCGTCGACGCGGGTCGCGTCGACACGCCCTACCTCGCTCCCTTCGGCGCATTGATCGCAACGCTCGGTGGCGCGGCGTACCTGGCCGAACGCACGGTCCAGGTCGATCAGCGCCTGAAGGACCAGACCGCGGTGCTCGAGCAGATGGTCGCCGACCGGTCGGCCGCGCTCCTCGAATCGAACCGCCGACTCCAGAGCGAACTCGAGCGACAACAGCGATCGGCGAGCGACGTCGCGCTGCTCGCCGAGGAGTTCGAAGCCTCGAACGCCCTCGTCCGCTCCAGTTCGGAAGACGTCGAAGCCTCGCTCACGACCCTGCTCGACCTCCTCACGACGATCCTTCCTGCGGCACACGTCGAGTTGCTGCTGGACAACGAGCACCCGGGCATCACCACGTCCGAATCGAGGTGGGCGTCACGCGGGTCGTCCGACGTTGCCGACTCAGCACCTGATCTGACCGAACCGATTCGGATCGAGGGACGCCAGTTCGGCGAACTCCGTGCGTGGACGAGCGCCGAGTCGATTTCCGATCGCGGAGACTCCCAGTACCTGGGGCTGGCCGCCGAACACCTGTCAGGTCTCTTCCACCGACTCGAGTTGATCCGCGGCCTGACCGACTCTGCAGTCGAGCAGGAACGTCGCCGGATTGCCATGGATCTGCACGACTCGGTCACGCAGCGCATGTACTCGGTGTCCTTTCTCGCCGACGCGCTCGTCCACCTCGCCAACGACGACCCGACCGCCGTGGCGGAAACAGCGACGCGAGTTCGCGAGCTGGTCTTGTCATCGCTCGCAGAGCTACGAACCCTCCTCTTCGAACTGCAGCCGCAGGCGTTCGACGACGTGGAGCTCGAGACACTGATCGCCCAACTCGCCGACAACGCTGCACCAACAGGGCGACCCGCCGTGTTGGTCGAAGTCCGACCTGCGCCGACACTGCCAACCGACGTCAAGGTCGGGCTGTACCGAATCGCCCAGGAGGCCTTGAGCAACGCGTGTCGCCACGGCGGCGCCGAGCAGGTCCGTGTGAATCTGAGCGAGAGCGAGGGCGCCACCACCCTCGTCGTGCGTGATGACGGCCACGGGTTCATCGTGGATGATGTGCTTGCCGGTCACGGCCTCGCCAACCTCCGAAGCCGCGCAACGACGATCGGTGTCGACCTCGACATCTCCAGTACGCCCGGCGCCGGAACGGTCATCGAAGCTCGATGGGTCGACCGGCCACCCACTGTTGGATCGACCGAACGACCGGAGCGCCCATGACATCGCCGACACCCATCCGCCTGATCCTCGTGGACGATCACGCCGTCGTCACGGAAGGGATCTCGATACTGCTCGCCCGCTTCTCGGACCTCGAAATCGTCGGGACTGCGTCACGAGGCGCCGACGCACTCGGACTCGTCGACGCCACGCACCCCGACGTCGTACTCATGGACCTCTCGATGCCCGACGTCGATGGCGTCGAAGCGACCCGCCGGGTCATCGCTGCCCATCCGCACGCCAGGATTCTTGCGCTGACGGCGTTCATCGACCACCGTCTGGTCAACGAGGCGATGGCCGCAGGTGCCGCCGGCTACCTCCTCAAGAGCGTGAGCGGCGATGAGTTGGCGGCCGCGATCCGCACCGTCGCCTCCGGCGCCTCGATCCTCAGCCCGGATGCCCTCTCGTTCGTCGTGTCAGAAGGTCGCGAAGTCGGCCATGACCTGACCCCGCGCGAGCGCGACGTCCTCGACTGGGTGGCGCGCGGGCTGGCGAACAAACAGATCGCAGCGAAACTCGGACTCAGCGCTGGGACGGTGAGGATTCACGTCAGCAACATCCTCGCCAAACTCGACGTCGAGAACCGGACCTCGGCGGCCAACGTCGCTCGGGACGCCGGGCTCGTCACCGTCGACCACCAGTCCGCAGGCCCACATCAGAAGAGATAGACGAGCGCCGCCGCGCCGAGCGTGTACAACCCATACATCACGATGATCCCGATGGTCATCCACTTGCCGAGCTCTCGACGGTCGAGACCGAGGGCGAGCCCGCCCACGACCGACGCGGTGACACCGGGGAAGATCGGACCGACGATGCCGAGCCCTCGGAGGCCGAAACGATCGACGAATCGCCGCACTCGTTCGGAATGGTCATCGTCGGGAACAGCCGGGTCGGTCGTCGCGTGCGGCCCCGACGTGGAGTCCGCGCCGCGTCGACTGCGCCACCATTCGGCCACACGATCGCCGACGAGGATGAACGCCCAACAGCCGGCCAAACCTCCGCCCGCTGCGGTGAGAAAGGTGATCAGCGGTGACAAACCGAGCCAGAATCCGAGCGGAACCGCCCACCCGCCGATCACAAACCCGGCGATGGCGACAATCAGGAATTCCATCCGGAACCGCCGAATCCCCAGTGCGTCAGGCCGGCGGGTCCGCCGGCCCGACAACGTCCTCGACTGGCTCAGACCCATCGACCCCATCTGCCGGTGAGATTCTCGAGCGGGCCGTCGCGGTTGTGTTCACGATCGCTTTCGATGCACGGTCCGCGTCATTGCGCAACTCGCGGCGTCTCCAGATCGTCGCGATGGCGACCCCGGTCAGCAGCACGGCGAGCAGTCGATACATGAGCATCCTTCGGCAGTGGGGAACGACGCCATCATCGCCGAGTCACGGGTCGACGGCTTCACCCAGAACGGGTGGAAGGTGCGACGACTCCCAGTTCGGCTCGAACGTGTCGTCCGCCCGCCCGGCGGAGTCGAGCTCGAGCAGCGTCGGCCCATCGAGCTCGATGCCGGCAAGTCGAAGGTCGGCGATGGCCGCTCTGATTCCGACGTCGATCGCCGCCCGACGAGCTGCCGGCTCGGGGCGGTGCCAGATCAGCGCCCGGACGGTGACGAGCCGGCCGGTGACACGGGCAATCTCCACCTCGGGCAGTGGATCGTTCTGGATCTCGGCGACTTGCGACAGGGCGAGCCTGACCGTGGCGAGCACCAGGTCGAGATCAGCCTCACAGCTCACCAGGAGTTCGAACGACGATCGCCAGTTCCCCCGCGCCGTGTAGTTGACGATCGCATCGTTCAGCACATCGGAGTTCGGAATGTGCACTCGCCGACCGTCGGACGTGTCGATGGTCACCGTTCGCGTCGTGATCTCGTTGACGACACCGAAGACGCCGCCCGTGGTCATCACCAGATCGCCGACATCGAGCGCACCGCGCACCTGCAGGATCAGGCCGCTGCTGAGGTTCGTGATCATCGGCCGGAGCAGCAACAGTGCCACGACCACGATCAGGATGAGAATCAGGATCGGACTCAGACTGAAGCCCAACATCTCGAGCGCCAGCGCCGTGGCGAGGAGGACGATCGAACCGCCTGCCAGTTGGCTGAGGGTTCCCATTGCGGTCAACGCCGGACCGGTCAGGTTGCGGGCGGCCCGGTGGACCAGGCGCCTCGCCACCCACGCCAGGACGAAGCCGACGGCGACAACGATCCCGGCCGCCAGCAGGTCACTCAGCCCGAGCTGGCCTGCCGACCACCGGTCGAACGTCACCTGGATGTCATTGCCGACATCGGAGACGAGATCCCCACCGGACCCGCCCGACGAGGATCCGTCGGTCGAGTCGTCGGGCGGCTGCTGACCGACTCCACGGAGCACCGCAAAGGACAACTCGTTTGCGTACGACCTCATCACAGCGAAGTACATCGCGTATCAGGGCGTCGGGTCATCCCCCAGTCCGGGTGAAGCGCGACGATCAACGCCGTTTCAGAATTCTCGACTCACGACTCCGAATTCGCGCAGTTGTCGGGTTCGGCAGAGCCGGCGATCGAGAAGTCGGCACAGGTGAGGAACCGGTAGTTCTCGCGGCCCACGACGAAGCCGATGGCACTCACCACAACGGCCAGTGCGACGATCGACCAGAGCACCCTCCGACTGGCGGCCATGGTCAGCTCCGGCATGAACATGTCGATGAGAATCCGGAGCGTGATCGGCACCGACACGAGGAGGATCAACACCATCCAGGCCACGAACAGCGGACGATCCAATGCTGCCGACGTGGACCCATCGACCCACGCGGCGGCCACGAGCCACAGCATCGGCGCGATGAGCGCCGCCCTGACCGGCCAGCTCGATCGGGCCGAATTCGGCGCGATGAAGAAGGTGATGACAAACAGGATCGTGCTGGCGACGACGACGCTGAAGACGTCCGAATAGAAGACCTCGCCGTAGGCACCCAGGTTGAACGCGATCGGCCACGTGATCAGCCCGAGCGTGACGGCCGTGAGTGCAAGCGGTCCGCCAATGCGGGTTCGACGATCATCGGGATCGATCGGTGGTGATTCCGGTGTTGTGTGACTCGACACGTACGACGGCCGTCTCCCAGGGCTCTCGGTGACCATCGGTGCGGGCACCTGTGATGATGATCGAACCACGGGGGCCCGTGATCACCCTCACCCAACCTAGGGGAGGTGAGCCGATGCAATCGACGAGATCGTTGGGACCGTGGGGGACGTCAATGGCTCGACAGCGCCACAGCGCTCGCGTCTCCCGCGTGCGCTGCGCTCGATCGAGGCGGCCGCCGTTGCCGGTCTGCTCCACAGCGCCCTCTCGCTCGTCGCCACCGGCCTCCTCCTGTCATCCCCCGATCCGAGAGACGGTGACCAGGCGATCGCCGAGTGGTATCTCGAAGACTCCAATCAGCGCACCATGATCCTCGCCCTGAACCTGATGACCATGTCATCGATCATGTTCGTCTGGTTCGTGGCGGTGATCCGTCGGCGCGTCGGCGAACGGGAGAACCGCTTCTTCGGAACCGTCTTCTTCGGATCCGCACTGCTCCTCACCGGGGCATGGCTGGTAGCTGCCGTCTTCTGGGCGGCACCAGCGATCGCCGGGCAAGCGTTCGACACGGTGCCCGATGCCGGCACGGTCGCGATGACCCAGGCCGGCGCCATCACGATGGCATCGATCGTCGCGACCCGACTCGAAGCGGTGTTCATCATCTCGACCACGACGGTCGGGCGCCTGTCCGAGGCGCTGCCGCGCTGGCTGGTGCTCACCGGATACGCGATCGGGCTGACGTTGTTGCTCATGCCGGTGCCCAACGTGCTGCTCACATGGGTCTTCCCGATCTGGGTGGCGATCGTGAGTGTGGTCCTGCTGTTCCGCCGAGCCGAGATCTCGAAACCAGCTGTCGGCTGACGACGCGGCGCTCCTCACCCCAATGGGGCGATCCCCGAGGGGTCTCGATGAACGAGCATGGAGATCCGTCGAACCGCACAGTGCGGTCGGCCTGTGATCGTGAGGAGAGGCGAGGATGAACACGAACCTGCCGCCAGCCGGGTGGTTTCTCGATCCGGCCGGGCTCGCCGACGGTCGCTACTGGGACGGTGCGGTCTGGACTGCGGCCACCACTCGGGCCGGCGTCACCATCACCGTTCCGATCGACCCGACACACGCTGCGATTCCGCCGCTGCCGGGGACCGCGATTCTGCCACCGGTCAACGTGTCGTCGACTGCATCCTCGAACGATCGTTCCGCCGTCGCCGTCGGCATCGGGGTGATGATTGCAGCGCTGGTCGTGTTCTTGGGCATAGCAATCGCCAGCAACAGCGATTCGGACGATTCACCGCCACCCCCCGGCACCGAGCCAGCGGCCACCGAGCAGCCGGCAGACGAGTGACCGCGCCGTTGCCCCACGCGGCGCCCGGTCTCACCCCGCACGGGTGAGGTTCCGGTTCCGCGTGTGACCTAGGTTCTCGACAACGTTTTCGATCTCTGAGGGAGACCACCCATGCCAGACTCCAAGCCGAACATCCTCGTCATGTGGGGTGACGACATCGGCATCAGCAATCTCAGCTGTTACAGCGACGGCCTCATGGGCTACCGCACCCCCAACATCGACCGGATCGCCGACGAGGGGGCACGGTTCACCGACTACTACGGCGAACAGTCGTGCACCGCCGGACGGGCCGCCTTCATCTGTGGCCAGAATCCGTACCGCACCGGTCTGACCAAGGTCGGAATGCCCGGCGCCGACGTCGGGATCCAGGACAAGGACCCGACGATCGCCCGCGCGCTCAAACAAGAGGGCTACACCACCGGCCAGTTCGGCAAGAACCACCTTGGCGATCAGGACAAGTTCCTTCCGACGAACCATGGTTTCGACGAGTTCTTCGGCAACCTCTACCACCTCAACGCCGAAGAAGAGCCCGAGCACCGCGACTATCCGTCTCCGGAGGACTTTCCGGATTTCGCTCAGAATTTCGGGCCGCGCGGCGTGATCCACAGCTACGCCGACGGTCGCATCGAGGACACCGGCCCGCTCACCAAGGAGCGGATGAAGACCATCGACGACGAGTTGATTCCCGAAGCGAAGCGCTTCATCAAGGACGCCCACGAGGCCGGCATCCCGTTCTTCGTGTGGTTCAACACGACGCACATGCACGCCTTCACCCACGGCAAAGATGAGAGCCAGGGCCAGGCCGGCCGCTGGCAATCCGAGTACCACGACGTGATGATCGACCACGACGGCAACATCGGCGAGATGCTCGACTTCCTCGACGAGCTCGGGATCACCGACGACACCATCGTCGTCTACAGCACCGACAACGGTCCCCACATGAACACCTGGCCCGACGGCGGAATGACGCCCTTCCGCAGCGAGAAGAACTCGAACTGGGAGGGCGCCTTCCGCGTGCCCGCCATGGTGCGCTGGCCCGGCCACATCGAAGCCGGCACCGTCCTGAACGGGATCATGAGTCACGCGGACTGGTTCGTGACGTTCCTCTCCGCCGCCGGGGTCCCCGACGTCGCCGAACGGCTCCGAGCGGGCGCCGAGCTCGACGGCAAGGACTACAAGGTGTACCTCGATGGCCACGACCAGCTCGACTACCTGACCGGGGCGACCGACGAGAGCGCCCGGAACTATTTCTTCTACATGTCCGACGACGGTGACCTGACCGCGATGCGCTTCGACAACTGGAAGTTCGTGTTCCTCGAGCAGAGAGTGAGGGGCACGCTGGGGATCTGGATGGAACCGTTCGTCGAGCTGCGCATGCCCAAGCTGTTCAACCTCCGCACCGATCCGTACGAGCGGGCAGAAGAGACGTCGAACACCTACTTCGACTGGATTCTCGAACGGGCCTTCCTGTTCGTTCCGGCGCAGAGCTTCGTCGCCGAGCACATTCAGTCACTCGCCGAGTTCCCGGTGAGTCAGAAGCCGGCAGCGTTCAACCTCGAGAAGGTGATGGCCAAACTCGAGGCGGGAATCATCAGCTCCTGAGCACGTCGGGGCCGTTCCGACCGAGTTGGGTCAGAGCGGCTCCGACCACCACGCCACTGCGGTGCGCGTGCCGGCAGGAACCTCGGTATAGCCACCGTCGCGGATCTGGACCGGAGCTACGTCGGCGAACGCGTCCCACAGCGCCTCGCTGGGGTGAACGATCCTGAGCGGGCGACCCGCGGCGTCCCAGCGGGCCGGGCACGTACGCACGAACCTCGGCACCGTCGCGCTCGACGGTGACACCGTCGGGAACCTGCGCCCGATCCCACGCTGACGCCCGCCCGCGACGCACGAGTCTGCGGATCCGGTCACCGTTCCACGCTGCCACGGCGTCGTGCCACGGCCCACCGGGCCGCCTGCGTTCGTCCTCCAACAATCCGATGGTCGCCAACACGGCTGCAGCGCAGATCGCCACCGTCGCCGGCGGGTCGGCCTTCTCGACCCGCGCGGCCAACTGCAACGCGAGGGGCGAGTCGCTCATCCGTTCACGCAGGTCGACGGCGCGACCGGGCACCCATGAGCGTGAGCCCCCCGATCACGAGCAGCAAGCCGAGCAGCATCAACCTCGCAGGCGCCGACGAGCCCGTTGCCGGCAGCTCCCCGCCGCCGCGGTTGGTGAAGGTGCAGGTGATCGACTCACCGTCGCCGACGTCGATCGTTGCCGTCGACGACGTCAGATCGATCAACGTGTTGTTCGTCGGATCGACGCACGTGATCGACACCAGTGACCAGTTCGGAACCGGGCCTTCGGTCACCCGATACACCCCAGGCGACACGCCTGCAAAGGTGCGGCGGTCGGACGACGAATCGTTGTCGACCAGGTTGAATCCACCGAGATCGCCCGTGAACGAGAACGAGGTCGGACCCGCTGGATCGGCGACCTTGATGATCGTGATCTCGCCCGGCACCGGCACCCGCACCTCCGCGGTCGCCTGCGCGGTCACGTCAGGCCCGAGCACGGTCTGCGCTCCTCCGTTCGGTCGCACCGGCGTCCCGGCGGTCGTCACGACGTTGACGGTGGTCTGGGCGAGCGTGGTCGAGCACGAGAACAGCCACGTCTCCGGCCCACCCGTTTCGAAGATGTCGGCGTCGCCGGTCAGCAGCCCGTTTCGATCGACATCGCCGATGTTGAAGCCGGCATCGAGCACCGGTTGAACTGGCGCACACTTGTCGTCGGACACCCTTCCGTCGACGTCGGCCAGCGGGACGTCACCGGTGTTGGTCACCTCGTAGGAGTAGGTGACAGGACCGCCGCCAAGAGGGAGCTCAACCGGGTCGGCGACCTTCGTGATCGCGATGCCCGGCGAATAGGGCGTGACGATCGCGCCGTCGAAGTCGAAGACCAGCCCGCCGAGGATGTCGGTGCCCTCGACGCCGGCCACATCGACCGTCTGCTCGGTGATCACACCGGTACATCGATAGGTCCAGGTCTCGGGCGGGTCCAGGTCGAGGAGATCGTTGCCGTTGCCATCCCCGCCGGTGAACGTGGGCGACAGACATCCTGGATTGGCGGGCTCCGATACGTCGACGAGGATCAGGTCGGAGAGCACGAGGTCGCCGGGGATTTCCTGCGCACCGGCGATCCCGGCATTCGTCACCTCGAAGGTATAAGTCACCTGGCTACCAGCCGGAACGAAGTCCGCCGACACGGACTTCACGAGGTTGATCGCCGGCTCGAACAGTCGGACCTGCGCGGTGTCGGTCGCGGTGTAGACGTTGCCGAGCGGCCCGACGCCGACCACGATCGCTGTGTTCACGACCGGACTCGGGAACGCGACGGTCGTGGTGCACCGGAACACCCAGGTCTCGGCGCCGGTTCCGCCATCGATGAGATCGTTGCCGTTCGTGTCGCCACCGACGAACTCGTACGTGGCGCAACGGTCGTCGCTTCCGTCGACCAACTCGATGCCGGTGTCACCTGTGTTCTCGATCTCGTAGCGGTACGTGATATCCGTCCCCGGCCGGACGAGAGGGTCATCGACACAGGTCGTGAGCGCAAGGTCGAGGCACGGTGTCTTGATGAGCGTGAGTTCCGGCTCGATCACGAGCACATCCGCCGTCGCAACGGCAACTACGGCGGGACCGCGCTCGGGGACGCCTCCGTTGTCGAGCAGCGGCGTTCCGGTCACCGTGACCGTGTTGGTCACGTCGGCAGGGAGTGGGTCGGGCCCGGGCGGAACCACCCCGTCGCTCTTGTCGAGCGCTTGCTCGCATCGGAACAGCCACACTTCGTCGACGTCGACCAGGTCATCTGCGTTCGCATCGCCGATGTTGAATCCGCCGAGCAGCACCGGGTCGACGGCGGGACACACGTCGTCTCCGATGCGCAGTGCGGCGTTGGTGCCGTCGGTCAGGTCGAGCGGCAGCGAGCCCGGGTTGCTGACTTGGTACGAGTACTGCGCGCGTCGGGGGGTCGGAACGTCGGGTCCGCTCTCCGGGGACGCGTTCGGGTCGAGCACGACGGGGCGGAGCGCGCGCTTGGTGACGGCGATGTCGCCCTCGCGAACCACCACGAGCGCGGTGTCGGTGTCGGTCAACGATGTCGAGAAGCCGTCCGGCTGCCCGATCACCGTCGCGGTGTTCAAGGTGTCGACGAAGATCGTCGCGGTGCACGTGTAGGTCCAGGCCTCACCGGGGTCGAGGAACGCATCCCCGTCCCCTCCCGGCTGGTCGGTCACGTACGACACCGAGGCGCATCGGTCATCGGTGATGGTGAGGCCCTCGGTCGCCGGATCGCCGGATGCCGCCGGTGGGTTGAGCCCGTCGGGAACGAGCGCTGAGACACCGTTGTTCTCGACCTCGTACGTGTAGTTCACGAGGGTCCCAGGGAAGACGACGCTCTGGTCGACGGTCTTCCTGAGTTCGATCGCCGCCGAGATGACGTTCACGCGGGCCGTGTCGGTTGCCGTGACCGGCGGGTTCGGGTTTGGCGTCGGAAGCGACTCGGGCGACGGCGTTCCGGACACCGTTGCGGTGTTCACCGTGTCGGTCGAGACCGTCGTCGAACACCGGTAGGTCCACGTTTCCCCGGCGTCGAGGAAACCGTCGCGGTCAGCGTCACCGGCGTTGAGCGTGGCATCGGGAGGCGCCTGGAGGTCGGGGGTGACGGGCGCACAGGTGTCGTCGGTGGGGTCGGTGACGTCGAGGCGTGTGTTGCCGTCGCTGGTCATCGCGTAGGAGTAGGTGACCGGGACCGGGGTGCCGGGTGGTGAGGCGAAGACGCTGATCTCGTCGGCCGGGCCCTGCGTACCGCTCGACACGGTCTTCACGATGTCGATGTCGGGCACGATGACGTCGACGTCATCGGTGACCGGTGCCGACTCGACCCGTTGGCCGCTGGGATCCGTGCCCTGCGCAAGCGCGGTGTTGACGATGTTGATCGGACTCGTCGTGATGCCGCGTGTGATCGAGCGGGTGCATTCGAAGAGCCACTGTTCGGTCACGTCGAGGCGGCCGTCGCCGTTCGTGTCCCCGTCGTTGATCCCCCCGGTCTCGGTCGGAACCACCGGGCTGCAGAGGTCGTCGTCGACCCCGACCGCAACGAGCGGCGCGTTGCCGACGTTGTCGACCGTGTACCTCGACGTCAGCGTCGCGGGCCCGGGTCCGTAGGTCGGCGTGAGGTCGCCGCGCACGACCACCGGGTCGTTGCGCTTGGCGACGGCAATCGCGGGGACGTAGTCGAAGCTGTTGTAGATGTTGCAGGTGATGATCTGCTGTGCGTCGACATCGAGCCCGAACGTCGGTGGGGTCAGACTGGTGAAGTCGCCTTCGAGACGCTCCTCGGTCCCGTCGATGTTCTTGAGAGTGCAGGCCCAGTCATCGTCGACGCCGGGCCGACCAGCCGTGTATCCGGGCAGCAACTGCTCGGTGACGATCGCGCTCGTCTGTGCGTCGGCGGGATCGGGTTCCCACTGGAAGTTCGCCAGTCCGGTGGTATTGGTGAGGCACGTTCGCACCGCCTGGTCGTTCGGGTCGGCCGGGTTGCCACACAGTGCGGCCTGCGCCGCGTCGGTGTCGGGGAGGATCCACTCGTAGGTGCCACCGGCGTCGACGGTCGGATCGACGGTGATCTCCCAGCCCGGGGCAGGGAGGTAGTCGGCATCACCGGGGGTCTGGGCGAGCTTGCGGATCGACAGGCTCGGCGAACACAGCTCGCTCACGACACCGCGCAGGAACTGGGCGAGCTTGTCGAAGTCGCGGACGAGCGCGACATCGACGTCGTTGATGCTCGTGATCGAGTCGAGATCGCCGTCATCGACGACCTGCCGACCCGAGATGTCGACGAGGCGAGCCACACTGGCGGGCGGTCCGGTCACGGCGGAGCCGACACCGACCGCGAGGATCCGTGCGCCGCCGGCCTTGGCCTGATTGGCCTCCTGGACCGCACGGTCGAGCGTCGTCGCCCGGGCCTGATCCCGGTTGGTGTTGGTCCCGACGTCGGGCGGAGGTCCGGCGTCGAACGGGTCACCAGCCTGGTTGAAGTCGTACGCGGTGGGGTCGCCATCGGTGACGTACAGGATCAATTCGGTCGGCAGTGCCTGCGCCTCGCCAGCCTGATCGAGGCTCTGATCCCAGTTCGTGTACTGGTTGTCACCATTGCGGCTGTTCCAATTGCTCGACGACTGCGGATTGCCCCGCCCGTCATAACGGTGGATCTGGACGCTGTTCGGCCGAGGCGGCTTCGGGTTGTAGTAGCCGTTGATCGCATCGCGCAGCACGCCACTTGGTGCGAGCGACTGCTGCGTGACCTCGACTTGCGGTGCCAGCTCCTCGGAGACCGACGCGAACTGCAACACCCGTGCCGTCGAGCCCGTGTCGGCCAGTGCGTCGAGGAATGCCTCGCCGGCGTCACGGACGTCGCCGACGGCGTTCGACGAGCTGATCGATCCCGACGCGTCGAGCACCAGCGTGACGTTCGTGCCGCACGAATCGGAGATCGGTGGGTTGGCCAGAGGCGTCTGGGTACCGGGCGGGACCCCGCCGACCTGCGCGTCGACCGGACCCGCCGTCGGGACCACGAACGCTCCCGCCACGAACAGCGCTGCGAGAGCAACTCGCGTCGTCCGCCTCCCCTCGGTCTCGTCGGTCCCAACTCGGCCTCGTGTTCGCATTGAAAGCCTCTCCATCGTCAAGCTCACTCAGCGTGGCACATCGACCACTGACTTTCAACGTCAGCGCAGAATCCGCCGTGCGGATCGGCACACACCGCGGCCGCTCCGTCGTAGTCTTCGTGCTCGTGAAGCAACTGGTGGCGAGCGACCCGTGGACCGTCGTGCAGGAGGGGCTCGACCCAGAACAGCACCGAGTGTTCGAGAGCCTGTTCAGCCTCGGGAACGGTCATTTCGGTGGCCGCGGCAACCACGAGGAGCAGTACTCGGGCGACACGTTGCGCGGCAACTACCTCGCCGGCATCTACTACCCCGACCCGACGCGCGTCGGGTGGTGGAAGAACGGGTACCCCGACTACTTCGCGAAGGTGCTCAACGCACCGGACTGGAAGGCTCTGCACATCACGATCGACGGCGAGGCACTCGACCTCGCGACTGCCGACATCATCGAATACCGCCGCATCCTGCACATGAAGACCGGCGAGCTCGAGCGCCATGTCCGTGCGACGCTGCCGAACGGTCGGTCGGTGGCAATCGACACGGTGCGCTTCATCTCGATGACGCGGCAACATCTCGGGGCCATCCGCTACCGGGTCACCCCGCTCGACGGTCCCGCGCAGATCACGATCGAATCGCGAGTCGACGGTGACGTGGTCAACGAAGATTCGAACTATGACGCAGGCTTCTGGGACGCCGTCGAAGAGGCCGTCACCGGAAGTCGAACGACGATCGTGACGCAGACGAAGAAGACGGGCTTCGAGGTTGCGACAGCCGCCGATCTCGTCCTGGGCGTCGGGACTGCCCCCGCCTCGTTCGCGGCCGACCGGTGGACACCGCAGACACGGGACCGATTCGCGTCGGCCACGATCGAAGTCGACGTCGAGGCCCACCAGACGGTCGAGATCATCAAGTTCGGCGCGACGTTCACGTCGCGCGAGCACCCAGAGATCGGAACCGACGAGCTCATTGGCGCGGCACACGACGAAGTCGATGCGGCGATTTCCGTCGGGTTCGACCTGTTGCAGATGGAGCACCGTGCGGCGTGGGCCCGCAAGTGGGAGATCAGCGACGTCGTCATTGGTGGTGACCCCACTGCGCAGCAGGGAATCCGCTTCAACATCTTCGGGCTGAACTCCACGTTCACCGGGGACGATCCCGACCTCAACATCGGCCCGAAGGGATTCACCGGCGAGAAATACGGCGGCGTCACGTACTGGGACACCGAAGCGTTCTGCCTGCCCTTCTTCCTCGCCACGTCGGAGCACGAAGTCGCCAAGAACCTGCTCCGCTACCGACATCGTCAGCTCGGCAAGGCGATCGAGAACGCCGAGAAGTTGGGCTTCACCGGTGGGGCCGCGCTGTACCCGATGGTGACGATCAACGGCGAGGAGTGCCACAACGAGTGGGAGATCACGTTCGAGGAGATCCACCGCAACGGCGCGATGGCGTTCGCCGTCTTCAACTACATCCGATACACCGGCGACGACGCGTACCTCCTCGAGGGCGGGCTCGACGTGCTGATCGCGATCTCGCGCTTCTGGTCACAGCGGGTCACGTGGTCCGAGCCCCGCCGGGCGTGGGTGATGTTGGGGGTCACCGGTCCGAACGAGTACGAGAACAACGTCAACAACAACTGGTACACGAACATGATGGCCCGGTGGACGCTGCGCTACACGCTCGACGCGATCGACCAGGCCCGCGGAATGGATCGAGCTGCGACCGACCAGGTGTTGGCCGCCGTCGGGTTCCGAGAGGAGCCCGAAGCGTCGCGATGGCGTGCCGTGGCCGAACGGATCGCGCTGCCGCACGATGCCGAGCGGGATGTGTTCCTCCAACAGGACGGCTTCCTCGACAAGGAGGACGTGACGGTCGCCGACCTCGATCCCTCCGAGCGACCGATCAACCAGCACTGGTCGTGGGACCGCATTCTGCGTTCGCCGTACATCAAGCAGGCCGACGTGCTGCAGGGAATGTGGGTCTTCGAGGACCAGTACGACCTCGACACGCTGCGCCGCAACTTCGACTTCTACGAACCACGCACCGTCCACGAGTCATCGCTGTCGCCGTCGATCCACGCCGTCCTCGCCGTTCGGCTCGGCCGTCTCGACAAGGCGCACGAGATGATGCTTCGCACAGCCCGCCTCGATCTCGACGACTACAACAACGACACCGAGGACGGCTGCCACACGACGTCGATGGCCGGAACGTGGATCGCTGCAGTACTCGGTTTCGGTGGGATGCAGGTGGTCGACGGCGAGCTGCACCTCGATCCGAAACTCGCGCCGGGTTGGACTCGACTGTCGTTTCAGGTGCAGTTTCGGGGACGATGGCTGTCGGTCGACTCGACACCGGGCGCGACGACGGTGGAGAACCGGAGCGACCGGCCGCTGACGATCCGCCTCGGCGGCGATCAGGTCGAGGTGCCGCGACTGATGTCGATCTCCGTGGACTCCTGATCCCCGTCGGCGCCCGTCGCTCAAAGCGGCTGGTTCAACTCGATCAGGTTGCCGGTCGGGTCGGTGAAGAAGCACTGGCGGCAGACGTCACCGATCGGACTCGGCTCGGACACCTCGACCCCGCGCGCGATCAGATCGGCGCGAACTGCGTCGATGTCGCCGACATGCAGCGCGAAGTGTTGGCCCTTCGGCGGAACGAAGTCCGCGACCTCGAGCAGGTGCACCTGCTGGTCACCGACCTGCAGCCACGCCCCGGCAAACGGGAAGTCGGGCCGATCCGAGCGTTCGGTGAAGCCGAGCACGTCGACGTAGAAGCGAGTCGATTCGGCGGCGTCGGTCACGTTGAGCGACACGTGGTGGACCCCTGAGAACAGCATCGTCCACACAGTAGGGGGCAGTGGACCGACCGAGGCTCAGAGTCGGAGCGTCGCAGCTCGCTGCAGGGCCGCTCCGAGCTGTGTCCGCCGGGACAACGCAGTCTGATTCGAGGCATCGACGAGCGCGGTCTGGTCGCCGCTTTGACCACCGAGACGGAGTGCAACGTTCGCTTCGAGCGCGCCACGGGCGCCGACCACCGAGCTCTGCAGTTCCTGCAGCACCGGCAACGCCACCGGATCGGTGGTCTCGTTGGTCAACACCACGACCTGGGCTTCGAGTTCGGCGAGGTCATGCTGCGCGAGGCTCCACACCGACTGCAGCGCTGCGGCATCGTTCGGCTGCAACACCGTGAGCATCGTGCTGTCGTGGACGACGCGCCCCGTCCGAAGAATTCCGTCGAGGCGGATCTGCTGCGAGGACGCGGCGGCCGGGCTGTTCGAACGACGCGACACCATCGCCGCGATCGCTGCGACGACAGCGATCAGCAGCAGCCCACCGAGCACGATGAGGATCCATTGCTCACTGGTGAGCCCACCGTCGTCCTCGACCGGTTCTTCGGGCGCAGGCTGTTCGGGCGCGGGCTCTTCCGGAGCCGGTTCCTCGGGAGCCGGTTCCTCGGGAGCCGGTTCCTCGGGAGCCGGTTCCTCGGGAGCCGGTTCCTCGGGAGCCGGTTCCTCGGGAGCGGGTTCCCCAGAGGCCGGTTCCTCCGGAGCGGGCAACTCTGCGGTGCTCAACGGGGATTGGCCGTCGCTGCTGCAGGCAAACAACAGGGTCGCACAGGCAGCGACCAGCACGGCCGATCGGCGAAGACCGCGGTGCGTTGTCGAAGTGGTCGTCATGGCGTTTCCTCACATCTCGGCGATTCACATCGCCGACTCACGCGTCTCTCCGACGCTTCGAAACCCCGCCAACTCAGCGGGTGCTCAGCTCAGGAAGAAAGGATCTTCTGCTTCTGAACGGTGAACTCAGCATCGGTCAAGATGCCCTGCGCCTTGAGCGCGGCCAGGCGCTCGAGCTGCTCGATCGGGTCAGGTTGCGAGGCGACCGGGGCCGGTGCGGGCGCAACGACCTGCGGTGGCGGGGCGGGAGCCGGCACCGGTTGTCGGGTGTATTGCTGCGCTTGGTCGTCTTCAGCCCATCGCCGTTGTTGGCGCCGCGCCACGCGTCCTCGCGTGGCCTGCGCCGTCCCGACCACCGCCGCGGTGCGGGCCATTCCTCTCAACAATCCTGGCATGTCATTGCTCCCTATGCTTCGAGTGCGTCCAACGCGGCGACGATCGCCTGCGTGGGGATGTGGCCGGTGGCGATCAGTTGACCACCGGCGCGCCGTGCGCTCTGCGCGAACGGCAGCGACCAGAGGTTCTCGTACACGAGCACGAGCGCCCGGGCGTCAGGCCGCATGATCCCGGCAACAGCTGTCGCGTCGTCCTCATCGAGCAGGCCGGACGAGGCACCCGCAAGCGCTCCCAGATCGCCCACCTCGGCGGGGTCGAGGTCGTCGGGCGTGAGGGTCGTGTGCGAGCCATCCGCCGCAGTGACGACGAGCAGCACATCGGCGACTCTGATCAAACCGCGATCGACGAGGTCGAGCAGGCTGGGGATCACCTCGCCGGTGACGGCCTGCCCGGGGAGCTCGATGACCACGTAGTCGATCGCCCCCGTGTCCTCGAGTGCTTTCTCTCCATCTTGCTCTACCACTGCTCAGGCCCTTCTGATCGGATCGCAATGCGCAGCGTCTGCACGGAGCTGCGATTCCTGCACGAGTTCTATCGGTTGGTCATCGACCCGACTATTCAGAATCGCTCCAGAAGGCTGGTCCAACGGCGTCATCCCGCCAGGCGGCTCGTGACGTGGCGAGGCGTCGTGGAGCGCGGTGGACGACGCTTGAGCGTCTCACTGGGCAGCTCGTCGAAGGCGAGTCGGTACCGCCCCGCAACGCGTCCGAATTGCGTGACGCCGAGCGAGATCGCGACGTCGGTGACCGAGCCGCTCACCGGGTCGGCGTGGAGCAGTTCGTCTCGCATCCGGCTCAGCAGACGACGCTGAAAGTACTGCGTCGGCGGCACATCGAAGACGTCGACGAACGCCTCGCGCAACCGGCTCTCCGAGGTGTGCGTTGCCTGGCACAGCTCGCTCATCGTCGGTCGGTAGGTCTCGCTGAGCTCGACGAAGTCGAGCGCATCTCCGACAATGGCCCGACTGTCGAGACGCCGTGCGGAGCAACGCCCAGCGAGCCGTGTGTCGACGAACAGCGCCGCCGCAACGGTCTCGAGGGTGTGCGCTCCCCAACGTCCATCGAAGACCGATTCAGGACACCCTGCAGCTGACCTCAAGGCACGACGCACTCGCTCGACCTGCGCGCCATCGGCAAGCGGATCCACCGAGGGTCGACGCAGTCGCTCCCGGTGGTCATCCGCGACGCGCTCGAGGTCGCTCCACCGAACGGTCGCCAGGGTGACGGTGAGGCCTTCCGGTTCGACGCCCATGAACGACGTGCCGGGTCCGAAGAAATACACCTGCCCCTCGACCAGCTCGCCACCGCACCACCTGGCGCCGGGCGGCGCACCAGCGATCAGCGCGAAGATTCCCACATCGGCGGGCACCTCGGTGCCGGCAACGGCAGAAAACCCCATGGAACCGTTCGACAGCCAGACGTCACCGGCGTCGGCTGCAGTCATGCGGCAGGGACCACTCCCCGCATCCGTCCGGACGTATTCGACAGACAGTCCCGCCACCGCCGACGTGAACTCATCGACCTCGTCTGCCTCGATCTCGACCAGCACGCCACCCCTCCCTTCGTCACCGTACGGAACCGAACGGCTGAACGATCCATCGTGTCATGCTCACAGCCAGAAGTAGCGCCAAGGCTGACGGTCAGCGAGGTGATTGTGAATAGCGGCGAGGTCACCCAGCTGCGAACCTGTCGGAGACTCGATCTCATGAGGGAGCCCGACAATGAGGACAGGAATCAATCCGCCCATCGCAGGACCTGAGGTGGCGTCATGAGCCTGGACGACCAGATTCGGAGCATCTCGACGCCCGACCTCGTGACGACGTCGATTGGCGACATGCACTTTCGCGATGGAGCTCCGTCGCACGAAACCGCGCGGGCGGCCTTCGACTACATCGACCGCGCCAGAGGCGTCGAGGCCTTCCTCAACGCGATGCCCGGCGCCTCGGTGAACGCGCTGGTCAAGGGGCCGCGTGAGCTCGGGGTCACCGCATCGAACCAGGTGCTGATCTTCGACGAGTTGATGAGTTCGGAATCGCTGTTCCTCACCGGCAACACCTCCACCCTCTACGCACTCCCCACCATCGACCTCCGTGCCGACGGGCCCACCGTTGTCGAGGTGCCACCGGGGATGCTCGGCGCATTCAACGACATGTGGTTCCGCTACATCGGCGACGTCGGCCCCGCTGGCCAGGATCGGGGCCAAGGCGGGTCGTACCTGCTGCTGCCACCCGGGTACGAGGGCGAGGTGCCCGACGGCTACTTCGTGCTCCGGTCACGCACGTTCGGTGTCTGGACGTTCATGCGCGGTTCGGTCGCCGACGGGCTCGAGGTCGGGGTGACCAACATCGTCGACAACCTGAAGGTGTACCCACTCGCTCGCAAGGATGATCCGCCGGCGATGGAGTTCATCAGCGGATCCGGCAAGGCGTTCAACACGATCCACCCCAACAACTTCTCGTTCTACGAGCACGTGAACGAGCTCGTCCAGGCCGAGTCCGACGAGATGCTCGACGTGGAGACCCGCGGCCTGCTCGCCGCGATCGGCATCGTCAAGGGCCAGCCCTTCGCACCCGACGCGCGCATGCGCGCAATCCTCACCGATGCCGTCGCCATCGCGAACGCCGTCGCCCGGTCGATCGTCTGGTACCCGCGCGACGACGGCGCCAAGGTCTACCCCGACACCGACAGTGGCTGGATGATGGGCTGGATGGACAAGAACGTCTTCTTCGAACGTGACGGCGCACGCAACCTCGACGCTCGTGTGATGTTCCACTACCCCTACACCGCAGTCACCCCGGCCATGGCGCTCAGCATCCCCGGGAAGGGATCGGACTACGGGATCGCGTACGTCGACGCCGCCAAGCAACCGTTCGACGGAAGCGAGACCTACCGACTCCACATCCCGGCCGACGTCCCGGCTGAGGATTTCTGGGCGGTGACGGTGTACGACAGCCAAACCCGATCGCAGCTCCAGACATCACAGCGATTCCCGAGTGTGGGAAGCAACGACGCCGACCTGCTCGCGAATCTCGACGGCTCGTACGACGTGTTCTTCGGTCCGGAGGCGCCGGCGGGATTCGAGCACAACTGGCTCGAGACGATTTCGGGGAAGAGTTGGTTCGTGGCCCTCAGGATCTACGGCCCCCAACAGGCGTGGATCGACAAGACGTGGCGCCCAGGCGAGGTCGAACTCCAATCCGGCGCGAACAGCTGACCTGGACGCGGCGAGAATGGCGTCCATCCGGGCCTCGAGCAGGCGCGGCGATCTAGATTCGAGGTCGCGATGAAGTTCCCGATCCTGCGGCCGAAGTCGCTCATCAGCCGCAAGTCGGTCAAGGACGATGCGATGGCCGGGCTGGTCCTCGGTGTCGAAAGCGTGCCCGATGGTCTGGCCAGCGGCCTGCTCGCGGGCGTCAACCCCGTCGCCGGCCTCTACAGCTACATGTTCGGGCTCGCCGGTGGTGCGCTCTTCACCAGTACCGCGTTCATGGCGGTACAAGGAACCGGTGCGATGGCGATCATCGTCGCCGACGTCGACCTCGCAGCGCGCGACGATCCGAGTCGATCACTGTTCACCCTGTCGGTGCTCACCGGCGTGGTGATGATCCTCGCCGGCCTGCTGCGACTCGGTTCGGTCCTCCGCTTCGTGTCGAACTCTGTGATGACCGGATTCATCACGGCGGTGGGCATCAACATCGTGTTGGGTCAACTCGACGACTTCACCGGCTACGCCGCAGAAGGTGGAGGGCGTGTGACCCGGGCGTTCGACCTGCTCTTCAACTTCTGGAAGGTCGACCTTCCGAGCGTCACCGTCGGCGTCGTGACCGTCGTCTTGATCGTGACCTTGCAGCGCACGAAGCTGGGCCCGCTCGGGCTCGTGGTGGCGGTCTTCGCTGGATCGGGAGTAGCGGGGATCTTCGACCTGCTCGACTACGACGTCGCTCGCGTCCGAGACATCGTCGACGTCCCGCGATCACTGCCCTTGATCACGATGCCCCTGTTCCGGGAGGTGCCGTCACTCATGATCCCGGCACTGTCGCTCGCATTCGTCGGTCTGGTCCAGGGTGCCGGCGTCTCGGCCGGGTTCCCGAACGAGGACGGCTCGCCGCAGAACGAATCGCAGGACTTCGTGGGACAGGGCGCCGGCAACATCGCCGCCGGACTCTTCCAAGGAATGCCCGTCGGCGGGTCGATGTCGGCCAGCTCGCTGGTGGCCTCCGCCGGCGCCAAGACCCGCTCCGCGGCGTTCTTCGCGGCGGGGATCATGGGCGTGGTGATCCTGCTGTTCGGCGGGATCATCGAGTTGGTCGCGATGCCATCACTGGCGGGGCTGCTGATCGTCGTGGGTGTGGGCACGATCCGACCAGCTCGCATCATGTCAGTGGCCAAGACCGGAACGGTGCCATTGACCGTCATGGCGATCACCCTGATCCTGACCATGGTCATCCCGCTGCAGTTCGCCGTCCTCGTCGGTGTCGGGATCTCGACGATCCTGTTCGTGCTTCGCCAGTCGACGCGTCTGGTCACGCACCGTCTGATGTTCCATGACGACGGCCGGATCGAAGAGGTGGATCCTCCCGAAACGGTTCCACCCGACGAGGTGATCGTGCTCCAACCGTATGGCGCACTCTTCTTCGCAACCGCCTCGACCCTGCTCGAGCAGATCCCGTCGGTCACGCCGGAGTCGACGAACTCGGTGGTGGTCCTGCGGATCCGGGGTGCCGACGACGCCGGAGCGACGCTCATCGATGTGCTCAAACGGTACGCCGCTGCGCTGCGGGAAGTCGACAGCAAGTTGATGATCGTGACCGCCAACCGCAACGTCATCCGCCAGCTCCGGGTGACCGGAACGACCGACGTCATCGGCCCGGACAACATCTATCGCAGCACCTCGTTCATCGGAGAGAGCTCCCGGCAGGCGCACGCGGATGCGGTCGCATGGGTCGCCGAACACGCAATGGCCGGTGCCCCACCAAGTGATCCGTCACCCGAAGACGACAACCAGGAGGATCAGGATGGCTGACCACCACCGCGCCGCTCGACTCGCAGGCGGTCTTGTCGCCGCACTGCTGTTCGGCGCTTCGATCGCGCCGGCAACGGCACACGCCGCCGAGATCGCTCGTTCCCCCGACACGTCCGAGACCACCGAACCCGAGACCACCGAACCCGAGACCACCGAACCCGAGACCACCGAACCCGAGACCACCGAACCCGAGACGACCGAACCCGGAGTGGTCGATGCCGACGACGAGGGCGACGATGCAACGGTCGCGATCATCGCGGTGATCGCGTTCGCCGCGCTGATCGCACTCGCCGGCTGGTGGATGGTGAGTCGCAACAACGACGACGACGCGCCGCACCCACGTCCTCCGAACCCGGACGACCCGCCACCGGGCCTGGATCTCTTCTGACGATGAATGGGGCAGACCCAGACGGGACCGACGAATCCCATCGTGCGAACCCGAAGCGATGACCGATACCGCGGTGCCGGCTGGAGCGCCTGACCCTCGAGGCGCGACGTTGACCCGCGTCGGCGTCGGCATCTGGACGATCATCGGTGCGGCGATCCTCGTCAGCATGATCGCGGCGATCCTCGCGTCACTGAGCGAGCTGATGCTGCCGATGGTGTTCGCCGTCATGATGGGTGCTGTCCTCTTCCCGGTGGCACGCAGATTGCAGCGCAAGCTGGAACCGGGCATCACGGCGATGCTCATCGTCGCCGGCTCGATCGTGGCGGTTGCCGGGGTGACGTTGCTCGCGGTGCGAGCGGTCATCGACGAGACCGGCGAGCTGACCGAGGAGATCGATGCCGCTCTCGAGGATCTGTCATCGACGACCGAGTCCGTCCAACTCGATGCAGCAGCGCTCGAGGACATGCGTGAGGCAATTGCGTCCGTCGCCGGGATGATCGGCCGGGGTCTGCTCACCGGCCTGGTGAGCGGTGTGGGTGCGGTGATCGGATTCGTCGGTGGATCGATCCTGGGTGCGCTCATCCTGTACTACGTCCTGAAGGACGGGCCGGAAATCCGCACCGCGATGATTCGCTGGTTCCCCGAGAGGTTTCGAGGTGAGGCCAACGCCTTCGTCACGAGTTCGGTACACGCCGTGCGCGGCTACTGGGCCGGTCGGAGCGTGATGTCAGCGATCGTCACCCTCGTGGTCGTCGTCGTCAGTCTCCTGATGGGTCTCCCCCTGATCGCCACGATCGGCGTGGTCAACTTCGTCGGCGGGTTCGTTCCCTACATCGGGGCCTTCATCGGTGGCTCGCTGGCGACGCTGCTGGCGGTGTCGAACGGGGGCATCAACCAAGGCCTCGTCATGCTGGTGATCCTGCTCGTCGCGAACCTCTTGCTCGAGAATCTGCTCGAACCGCGCATCATGGGCGATCGACTGCGGATCCACCCGCTCGCGGTGCTGCTTGCGACCACTGCAGGCGGGGTCATCGGCGGGATCCTCGGACTGATTCTCGCCGTGCCGGTCACCGTCGTCGGATTCGATCTGCTCAAGCGGCTCCGCCGATTGGGTGCGCCCACCGCCGCACTCGCACGGGCCGATCAGCTCCGAAATCTCGCACGCCCCGGCGACGCAACCGGCCCCTGATCACGGGCGAAAACGCCACCGCCCCGACGAGCGGACTCGTCGGGGCGGTGGAATTCTGGGTGGTACGGCGTAACCGCCGTACCGAGGCTCAGGCGAGCAGCTTGGCCTTCTGCGCTGCGAACTCTTCGTCGGAGATCACACCGCTGCTCTTCAGGTCGCCGAGCTTGGTCAGCTCGTCGGCGACGCCGCCGGAAGAGCCGGCAGCCTGGCGAACATAGGCGTCCATCTGGGCCTGCTGATCCTGTGCACGCTTCATGTCGCGATCGCGCATCCCATCACCGCGAGCGATGACGTAGATCAGCACACCGAGCAGCGGCAGCACAACCACCAGGAGGAACCAGCCGGCCTTGCCCCAGCCGCCCATGTCGTGGCTGCGGAAGATGTCGAAGATCACCTGGAACAGGATGAACAGCCAGGAAATCCAGATGAACAGCATCAGCATCGTCCAGAAGACGCCGAGAATCGGGTAGTCGTAAGCAAGCATGAATTTTTCTCCTCGTTAGGTACTTTCGCGTCAAACTCGGGCACACAGCGCCCAAGTGTCGCGGCAAGCATGCCGCGGTACCGCCAGATTTGCTATTCACAATCGCCTCAACATCCGACACGAATCCGCGCCGGCTGCCCCATCCCGGTCGGCGTCGACCGGGTCGGCCTATGGTCCGTACGATGCAAACGAGTGCACATGGCCACGGCGCGTGAGCTCTGAGGCGACCCCCGAGAGGAGCTGGCGGATCCCGCCGCTTCGATGGATCATTGCCGCGGGCCTCGCATTGGTCGGCGTCGCCTGGCTGGTGTCGGCCATCTCGAGCGCGGCGGCCAGCATCGAACTCGACCGCATCGACCACCCGTACGCGATCGTGTTCATGTTCGTCACCTTCGACGCGGTGGTGCCGATCTTCCCGAGTGAGTCGCTGCTCAACACGGGTTCGGTCCTCGCCACACAGGACGGTTCCAACATCGAGATCTGGCGGCTGATCGTGGCCGGTTCGGCCGGGGCGATCATCGGCGACTCCATTCTGTACTGGATCTCACGAACCGTGCTCCGCAACTTCATGTCGAATCGCGTCGCCCAGGCAGAACGCAACGAGAAGGTCGCGGAGACGTTCGCGATTCTGCAGGATCAGGCGCCGATGCTGATCGTGTTCGGTCGGTTCGTCCCCGGTGTCCGCTTCGTCGTCGGCGCGACGATGGGCCTCACCCGGTTCTCGTACCCGCGATTCCTCCTCTGGGACGCGATCGGCGGTATCGCGTGGGCGTCGTTCGCCTGCCTCTCGTCGGCCTTGATCTCGACCGCAATCGGCGATCAACCACTGCTCTCGATGGTCGTGTCCATCGTCATCACGTCGGCGATCCTGGCGTTCCTCTACCAACGCGTGAAGCGTGACTGGGAGGAGTCGAAGGACAGGACCGAGACCAGCGACGCGGAACTCGCCTGAGACGTCAGGCCGAGACGATGTCGCTCGGCTTCCAGGTCTGCTCGAAGTAGCCGTCGACCGGACCGTAGAGACGCAGGATCGAGAACCAGCCCTTGCCGGGCAACGTGCGGACCCAGTTGGCCTCTCGACCAACTGGTACCTCCGGCCCGAAATGCAGCACGACGGAGCCGTCGGGCTCCTTCTCCACACCTTCCGCGAACTGATTGACGCTCGCGGCCGGCTGCCCGTTCGCGAGGATCGAGCGGGTCCAGACGTCGTACACGACCACCGACCAGAAGTTCGCCGCGGGAATGGGCGCCGGCATCGTGAGCGTGTAGTTCTTCGCACCATCGAGCCATTCGCCCGCACCGTCGGTGTACGTCCACATGTACGCCGATCCCTTGCCGTACGGCGGAGAGACCATGGCCTTCGACGATGCGGTGGCGAACCACCCCATGAGCGACAGGCCGTCGAGCATGGTGTGTCCATCCTGCTCGTAGACGGGGTAGCCGGTGTTGGCGATCTCGATCCACTGCCGATCGTCGTAGCGCTGGAGCGGGAGGCGCGATCTGTAGCTCGTGGCGAGCGCCATGGCGCTGCCGACGCGCGCTGCCTCGGTGAGGATGTCGGTCATCCGATCGTCGGGCGCGAACTCCTTGCCGTGCTCGATGCCGATCGCGGCGAGCATCCCCTTCGTCTCCACATCGAGCGCGTCGGGATGTTCGTTCGCGACGAGATCAGCCAGATCGGTGAAGAACCGGAAGTCGATCGGATGGATGGTGTCGAGCTCCTTGCCGGAGGCGTTGACGAACTCGGTCGGGCGCGGATCATCGATCTGCGCGAGCGGGTAACACCGGAACTGCTTGAGGGTTTCGATCGCCGCTTCGGCGGAGCCGTCGCGATCGCGCAGACCACGCATCACGACCCACACGCCATACGTCTGCGGTCGCACGACGTGGAAGCCGAACGCAGGAACCGGCCCGTCGTATCCGGGCGGAAGCACCAGGAAGCGTCCGCCGTGACCCTGGTCGGGTCCGGCAGCTCCGAGGTTCTCGACCTCGCGCATCCACATGTCGTTGAGCATCCCGAGCACGCCCGGCCCGATCTCGAACACCGTCGGCCCGTCGGTGTCGAGGTCCAGATAGGTGAACCCGTAGACCGTCTCGGAGTTCGGCGTCAGCAGCAGCGACGTCGCGTCGAACTGGTCCTCCCAGATCGCCACCTTGTTGGGGGCGTCGACACCGAGATCCCGGGCGAGCCCGAGGCGGAACGCGTACATCGACGCAGCGGTGATGTGCCGGAGGAAGACCTGGCACCCGCGCTGATAGTCCAGGTGATCGAAGAGTCGATCGACGGTCTCGGTGGTCGGATACTCATTCTCGAAGTGCAGGTCGCCCATCGACCGGGTCGGGACGACCGCGGATGGCGCCTCCGGTGCCGTGATTCGACGTACGTCGGTTGGTCCATCGGTCATGTGGGATCTCTCTTTGCTGTCTCGGGAGCTCGCGCCACGTCAAGCCGCAGTCGTTGAGTATCGCGACGGATCGGACCGGCAGCTATTCAGATTCGGTTTGCCCGGCAGGGACCGACGGAGCCCCCCGGACCGAGGACTGCGCTGGGTCGCCTCGCCCGAGTTGCCACGGCCATCTGCCCGAGAGTTCCACCACGAGGGACCACGCGAGGAAGGTCCGGACGACGACGAGGACGCCGAGCGCAGTCACGTTCTCGAGCGTCGGTTCGAGAGTGACGGTTCGGATGACGTCCGCTGCGATCAGGAGATCCAGTCCGAGCAGGAGACCCCGCCCGATCTGGTGCTTGATCGCCTGGATCGCGGCCGTGGAACCCTCGGACAGCGCCGCGCGTAGCCCGGAGACGAACCCCGCGAAGACCGCGATCGCGATGACGGCGATGGCAACGATCTCGATCCATTCCGCGACGTCTTTCGCGACCGCCCAATCGCCGATCTTGAGCCCATCGGCCGCCGCGAGCATGAGTGCGCTCAGGCGAGCAGCTTGGCCTTCTGCGCCGCGAACTCCTCATCGGAGATCACACCGCTGCTCTTCAGCTCACTCAACTTCGCGAGTTCGTCGGCGACACCTCCGGAGGACCCGGCAGCCTGACGAACGTAGGCATCCATGTCGGCCTGCTGGCTGCGGGCCCGAGCGACATCGCGGTCGCGCATGCTGTCGCCGCGAGCGAGGACGTAGATCAGCACGCCGAGGAGCGGGATCAGGACCACCAACAGGAACCACCCTGTCTTCGCCCAACCACCCATGTCGTGGCTCCGGAAGATGTCGATGACGACGTGGAAGAAGATGAACAGCCACGAGATCCAGACGAAGAAGATGAGCATCGTCCAGAAAATGCCGAGAATCGGATAGTCGTAAGCAAGCATGAGTGTCCCCTCGTTGTCTGAACGCGGCGATCGTCGCGCCCTCGTGAAACCGTAGTTGACGTGGTGCGGAGCGTCTGCGATGGCCCCCGCCGATGTTCGCGTCGCGCGATGTGGCCGCCGGTACCGACCCGACAGGACGGATGGCGAAGAGCGAGATCGTGCGGCATAGTGTGACAGGCCACTCAACGGGTCGAAAGGACGACGGATGCAGGATTGGGTCGTGGGGTTGTTGGCGATCGCCGTCGGCGCCCTCTTCTGCTTTCGAGGATTCATGACGATGCGCATCGTCATCCCGATCTGGGGAGCGTTCACCGGGTTCTTCCTCGGAGCGGGCCTGATCAGCGCGATCACCGATGACGGATTTCTCCGCTCAGCACTCGCTTGGGTCGTCGCGATCATCGGTGCGGTCGCACAGTTCCGCCAAGCCGACCGGATGTCGGCACCGATGCGCCAGACTCGGGCCGACGCCGGTGGACGGGAGTTCCGTGCCGCCTGAATCACGAGAGAGCACAACAGGAACGACAACATGACCGATGTTTCGAACGAACCAGCGACCGGCGAGGTCCTCCTGCTCGCAACCGACGG
>Ga0316197_10000436_pt1 | contig 28988 bp, 27 predicted proteins | sample OudBiesiAoxic_MG_FD_204939 | JGI IMG/M metagenome (GOLD analysis project Ga0316197, IMG submission 204939) | Coastal sediment microbial communities from Oude Bieten Haven, Netherlands - site A oxic | ecosystem: Environmental > Aquatic > Marine > Coastal > Sediment | place: Netherlands... | reverse complement strand
ACGGGTCGACCAAGAGCGGAGAGGTCCACGAGGCTTTGAACTTCGCGGCCGTCCAGCGCCTCCCTGTGATCTTCGTGATTCAGAACAACCAGGTCGCCCTCGGGACTCGCCTTTCGCAGCACCACCGGTCCGCGGACTTCTCAGGCTGGGGAGCGGCCTACGGGATGCCCGCTCACCCGGTCGATGGCAACAACGTTCTCGACGTCCACGCGGCTGCGGCCGAGGCTGTTGCCGAGTGCCGTGAGGGACGCGGTCCCGCAATGATTCTGGCCGAGACCTTCCGGATGGGAGGACATGCCACGCACGACGAGCGAGAGGCAAGACAGATGATGGACCCGGGTTTGTTTCAGGAGTGGGGACGGCGGGACCCTGTCGGACAGTACGAGGAGTATCTCGCTCGCCTGGGAAGACCACTCGCTTCAGCGGGAGGCGAAGGGCCCGGCCCGACGGCTGATCCGGTCGAATGGAATCGCTCGCTCATGCGGGCCATCGAGGCGGAAGCGCTTCAGGAAGTGGACGCGGCCGAGGAGGAGGCGCTGGAGAGCCGGGAGGCGTCAGTCCCTCGGCCGGGTCCCGACGAAGATCTGGAGTGCTACGGCTGAAGCCGCTCCCGAGCCGTGTGAATCAGACCACTGAGCGTTGAGCCGTCCTCGGGGAGGACGGAGTAGGACAACTGACGGAACCACGTACCCATGCCTCCGGCCCTGAGGGCCTTGAGAACCCGACTGGCGACACGGCGTGTCGCGCCTGCGCCACCTTCGGGCACACCGATCAGAATCAAGTCGTCCACGTATCGAGCGATCAGGTCATACTCCCGCAGTTCCGCTCGGGCGGTGGCGACGGCCCGCTGCAACCCGACGAGGTCGGGAGGGGAGATCTCGAGGACGAGCAGGCCGAATCCACGACCGTACCTCCGGCACCGCTTCAACTCTGCCCCGGCCAGGGCGTCGAACCCCTCCCTGTTGTAGATGCCTGTGAACGGATCCCGATAGGGAAGGAAGCGCACTCCGTCGCTCAGTTGCCGACCCACCCTGAGAGCGTGCTGGAATCGAGACTGTCCCGTTCGTCCACGCAGTTCACGAAGGCCGGCGGCCGTACTCGCCGCTTGTTGGAAGCTCTCCATGAGCAGGCGCAGGCGATCAACGGTGGGTGCCCGGCGAACTTGCTGCCAATCGGCCTGCAGTCTCCACAGCATTCCCTCCAGCTCCGCCGCCGCCCCTTCGATAGAGACTTCGGGGTTCGCGGAGTCAAGTGAAGGCACTGCCTCAGGTGGTCGCCAGCTGGGTCGAGCGCCGCCAAGTGCGATGATCAGCGTCCCCAGATGATCCACCGATCCCTTCAGGACGGAAACGAGACGGTCCAGATCGGCCCCGCCGTTGCCGTCGAGTACGCCTTTCCAGCGTTGGGCCGCTTCCCAGACCCTCGCGTCCAGGTCCCGGCTGGCCGTTACGACATCGCGTGGCGCAGGGCGCGCACGCTGGGTGTCGCTGTCGTCAGATCGCCAATCCACCGACCGACTGGAGGCGTCCACGTGCTCCACGCTGAGGGCCAGGGCCTCGAGGGCCTCAGCGAAACGCTGCGTACGCAGACGGATCTCCGCGAGCGTTTCCGGGCACGGCTGCTCGCGAAACGACCGCCAGTCCTTCCGAAGCCGGCGGAGCTGTCGCTCCAGGCCCCGAAGTCGGGCCAACAGCCTGTATCCGTCCGCCGTCTCGCTCATGTCTCAGACTTCCCGGTGAAGCGTAGTGCAACTGAACAGCGCAAAATGGACCGGGCGCACAGCCAGATCGGCCGTACGTGCGGACCTCGCCGTTGCTGGTGCATTCTCCGTGCCCGGAGCTTCGGGCGCTGGCTCGTGCCGGTTGACGTTGCGCGGCCTGAATGTAGCTTGGGCGACTCGACATCGGCTTCACCTGTATCCGGACTCCGACATTGCTGCGAATCACCGTGCTGGGAACCTCATCCTCGCGTCCCACCGTTCGCCGCAACGTGTCGAGCGTCGCCGTGCAGAGAGAAGGGGAGATGTTCCTCTTCGACTGCGGGGAGGGCACGCAGCGGCAGATGATGAAATTCGGTGTCGGATTTGGAGTTCGCGAAATCTTCATCTCCCACCTGCACGCCGACCATTATCTCGGTCTTCCCGGGCTCCTTCGGACCATGAGTCTCCAGGGGCGCGAGCACGAGCTGGTGGTCTGGGGCGGCACGGGAACCGGGGTGACACTGCGGTCGGCGATCGAGCTTGGGGGCGATCGACTTCAGTTTCCGGTTGCGGTCCGCGAGCTTCCGGCGGCTGAGGCGGTGCGCTACGACGGATTCGAGATCCGTGCCTTTCCGGTCGAGCACACACCGGGATCCGTGGGACTGGCGCTGGTGGAGGACGACAGACTGGGCCGCTTCGACGTGGAGAAGGCAAGGGGGCTGGGCGTTGTCGAGGGACCGGCATTCGGCCGGCTCCACCGGGGTGAGGACGTTCGCCTCGAGGGCGGGACCGTGGTGAGGGCCGAGGACGTAGTGGGGCCGACCAGGCCCGGGAGGACGTTCGTCTTCTCTGGCGACACCCGGCCATGTGCGTCCACGGTGGAGGCTGCTCGAGGGGCAGACCTGCTGCTCCACGAGGCCACCTTCTCGGAGGATGAGCTGGTCCGGGCGCGCGAAACGCGCCATTCGACGGCGAGGGAAGCCGCGTCGGTGGCCAGACAGGCCGGAGTTCGGAAGCTGGCGATCACGCACTTCAGTGCCCGGTATTCCGAGCAGGCATACCGGCTTCTGAAGGAGGCGGAGACGGTCCGGCCGGCCGTGGCGGCCGAAGACGGGATGAGCATGGAAGTGCCGTTCGCCGACGAGGTAGCAGGGAGCCGCGGGTGATCGACTTGCGGGTTCCCGGGGACAAGTCGGTCGCACATCGATTCCTCATCCTGGCCACTCTTGCCGAAGGTGAGTCAATCCTCTCTGGTGTGCCCGCATCTCTCGACGTGGGCAGCACTGTCGCCTGTCTTCGTGAACTGGGTGCCACGGTTGAAGACCAGGGACAGGGGAGGTACCGCGTGGCCGGACCCTCGTCCTGGCGGTCGCCCGGCGAACCTCTCGATTGCGGCAACAGCGGTACCACGGCGCGGCTTCTCACCGGGCTGATAGCCGGCCTCGGCATCGAGGCTGAGTTGACGGGGGACAGTTCTCTCTTGCTTCGACCGATGGACCGAGTCGTGTATCCGCTCCAGGCGATGGGAGCGAAACTCAGCTATGCCGACCGGCGGGATCGCCTTCCTGTGCGACTGGAGGGGCGGGTGAGTGGGGGACTGCGGACGCTCAGATATCGGCCGCGCGTGTCTTCTGCACAGGTGAGGGCCGCACTCCTTCTGGCGGCGCTTGCAGGACGCACGGATCTAGAGATTCTGGATCGGCTTCGGCCCCGTGATCACACCGAGAGAATCCTCCGCGCCATGGGCGCCCCGGTTATTTCGGAGGTCCAGGAGTCGGGCGAGCGAATCCGTTTCCCCGGCGCCGGCTGGGACCAGGGACTCGCGCCGATCGATGCGGGGGTGCCTGGAGATCTCTCGTCGGCCGCATTCCTGGTGGTGGCGGCACTGCTCACCCGCACGCATGTGAGGATAGGCGATATCGGGGCGAATCCCACCCGCACTGGCTTTCTTCGTGTTCTGGCCGAGATGGGGGCGCAGGTGGACCTGATCGAGACGGGCACCCAGGCGGGGGAGCCCGTCGGAGACCTGTCGGTGGGGGTCTCGGCGCTGCGTCCCTTCTCGGTGGACGAGAGCCTCGTTCCCCAGTTGATCGATGAGATCCCGGCGCTCGTGGTTCTAGCCAGTCGGGTGGAGGGAGTTTCCGTCATTCGAGGGGCGAGCGAGCTTCGCGTTAAGGAGAGCGATCGGATTGCGCTGCTCGTGTCAAATCTCAGAGCCATCGGCGTTCACTGCGAGGAGCTGCCGGACGGCGTTCGGGTGCACGGCTCATCGGCTTCCCTGAGCGGGGTCGTGCGAACGGGAGGTGACCATCGGATCGCCATGGCATTTGGCGCTCTGGGAGTCACGCCCGGCTGTGCCATCACCGTGGACAACCCCGAGTGTGTGGAGGTTTCGTTTCCCGGTTTCTGGGACACGCTGACCGAGGTCAGCTCGGGCGAGGATACGCAGTGAGCGACATCACCATTGCGATCGACGGCCCGGCCGCATCGGGCAAGAGCACGACTGCCGCCCGTGTCGCCCGGGCCCTGGGCTACAACCATCTCAACTCCGGTTTGCTGTACAGGAGTATTACCTGGGCGGCGATAGAACACGACTGGCCGTCCGACGAGGATGGATTCAATAGAAAGCTGGTTGGACTCCGCCTGGAGTTGGAGCGGGTCGGGTCCGGGTACCGGGTGCTGGTGAACGGCGCGGATCCTGGAGTGAACCTCGTATCTCCCGGGACGTCGGCTCGGGTTTCGGAAGTCTCAGCCAGGCCGGCGGTCCGCGACAGGGTGCTGAGCCTGCTCACGGGCGAGGGCGGTCGGGGCGGAGTGGTGTGCGATGGGAGAGATATAGGAACCGTCGTATTCCCCGATGCGGAGCTCAAGATTTTCCTGGTGGCTTCCGCCGAGGAGCGGGGAAGACGGCGCCTTCTGGACCACGGTATGGAGGCGACGGACGAAGCGGTGAAGCAGGAAGCGGCTCGACTCGCCGCGAGGGACGCGGCGGACTCGAGTCGGTCCGTGGCGCCGTTGCGTCAGGCGTCGGACGCCGTCCAGGTGGACACCACGGAGATGGGTGCCGGCGAGGTCGTTCGGCGAATCGTTTCGTTGGCCCTGGACCGGGGTGCGAGCCTTAGTTGACGCATTCCCGCGCTGTATCTACCTTTCTGTGCTATTGTTCGCAGATCGACAACGATGACTTCAACCCCTGAGCGCGCCCATCGACGGATCGGATGGCAGGCAGAGCGGTTTCGCTTTCCTGCCACTTGTTTTTGAGATCCGGGGCGGACGCCAAATCCGAACGGTACACACCGAATGAGTACGAAGGACGAGCAGATCGCCGCTGACGAGAACCTGGTCGAAGACCTGGACCCCACCTCCCCCACCGATACTCCGGTCGATGCAGACCCGATTGAGGATTCCCTGGAAGGCGAGGCCGCGGTGACCCCCGAGGAGACTTCGGTCTCCGATGAGATCGAGGTCGAGGTGGCATCCCCTGCACCCGAAGCCGACATCGACGCGTCCGCTGGTGAGGGTTCCGGCGACGAAGTCGAGGACCCGGCTGAGGCTGTCGATACCACCGAAGCCCCTGCCACACGCGCCTCGGCTGACGATGCCGTGGTCGACGAGGAGGCAGGCTGGACGACGGTCGCCTACGGAATGGCCGAGGGTATGTCGGTGGACATGCTGGAGGGAGGGGAATACTCGTCTGACGAATACGACGAGATGATGGCCCTGTACGAGGACACACTCAGCGAGATCGCCGAGGGCGAGATCGTAAAGGCCACCGTTCTTCGCAAGACGGATGCCGCGGTGATTCTGGATGTGGGCTTCAAGTCAGAGGGCCTGGTCCCCCTGGATGAATTCCGGGATCCCGACACCATCGAGCCGGGCGACGAGGTGGAGGTCTTCCTGGAGAGCCTGGAGGACCAGGAGGGAGTGGTCGTTCTCTCGAAGAAGAAGGCCGACTTCCTTCGGGTTTGGGAGAAGATCAAGGAAGCGTACGACGACGATCGGACCGTCCCTGGGATCCTGAAGCGCAAGATCAAGGGTGGCGTTACAGTCGACCTCATGGGGGTAGACGCCTTCCTTCCCGGGTCCCAGATCGCGCTTCGGAGAGTCCCGAATGTGGACGAGCTGATCGGGCAGGAGTACGACTTCAAGATCCTCAAGCTGAACAAGCGACGCCGGAATATCGTCGTGAGCCGCAGAGTGATCCTCGAGGACGAGAGGGCCACCAAGCGGGAGTCGCTCAAGACGGAGCTGCAGGTCGGTCAGGTACGAAAGGGTGTGGTGAAGAACATCACCGATTTCGGAGCCTTCATCGACCTCGGGGGCATGGACGGCCTTCTGCACATTACCGACATGTCCTGGGGGCGGATCGGCCATCCTTCCGAACTCTGTCAGATCGGGGACGAACTCGAAGTCAAGATCCTCGATATCGATTGGGATCGCGAGCGAATCTCGCTCGGCCTCAAGCAGCTTCAGGCTTATCCGTGGGAGGACGTCGCTGCCAAGTACCCGGTGGGAAGTCGGGTGCGCGGACGCGTCGTGTCGATCACCAACTATGGCGCCTTCATCGAGCTGGAGAAGGGTGTCGAGGGGCTGGTGCACATTTCCGAGATGAGCTGGACTCGAAACGTGCGTCACCCGTCACAGCTGGCATCGATCAACGACGAGCTCGAATGCGTCGTGCTGCGGGTTGATGAAGAAGAGAAGAAGATCTCGCTCGGTATGAAGCAGACCGAGGAAGATCCGTGGCTGGCCCTCCCGGCGAAGTATCCGCCGGGGACGAAGATTGCTGGTGTGGTTCGAAATCTCACGTCCTTCGGCGCCTTCGTAGAGGTCGAGCCCGGGATCGATGGACTCGTCCATATTTCCGACATGAGTTGGACCCGGAGGGTGCAGCATCCGTCCGAGGTCGTGCGGAAGGGCGAAGAGGTCCAGGTCGTGATTCTCAGCATCGATCCAGATCAGAAGCGGATCTCGCTCGGGCTCAAGCAGGTGGACGACGACCCGTGGTACGAGCTGGCCCAGCGCTTTGAGCCCGGCACGGAGACCGGCGGGCATGTCGTACGCCTGCTGGACAAGGGCCTGGTCGTCGATCTGGGAGACGATGTCGAGGGATTCGTTCCGATCTCGCAGCTCGGGATAGACGAGGAGCTCGGGGATCCTGCGGACCTGTTCGTGGAGGGCGACCGGCTGGAGCTTAAGGTGCTGGAGTCGGATCCGATCAACCGGCGAATCGTGCTTTCGGTGACGGACGCGCCCGGAGTGGAGGAGAGGGCCGCGGCAAGGGCTGCCGCGCCTGCCGAGGTACCGGACGATGAGGCCGGTGAAGCCGAGGTCGTCGAAGAGGTCGAAGCCGAACCGGAGGTCGAGGCTGAAGTGGCCGAGGTCGTCGAAGAGGTCGAAGCCGAAACGGAGGTCGAGGCTGAAGTGGCCGAGGTCGTCGAAGAGGTCGAAGCCGAACACGAAGTCGAGGCTGAGGTGGCCGAGGTTGTCGAAGAGGTCGAAGCCGAAACGGAGGTCGAGGCTGAAGTGGCCGAGGTCGTCGAAGAGGTCGAAGCCGAAATCGAGGACGAAGCTGAAGTGGAGGAAGAGGACAAGACTTCCTGATCCGTCCGCTCTGGCTGTGATAGCGGTTGTTGCCTCGCAGGGGGCCCGGCGAGTGGCGTCGGGCCCCCTGAGTTTATTGACGGGAGGGTAGTAGATGCGCACGTGGCTCATGGCGACGCTCGTGATCGCGACAGGCTGCGCCAGTGGGCGGAGCACGGTCGCGCCGCCCGAACCGGAGGCTCCGGAGCCGGAGGTAGTCCCGGAACGGGTTCTCGATCGTAGCGCCCTGGAGCGGGCAGAGGATGCGTTGGGCGACGGGGACAGAGGCCTGGCCTCGGTGATGGCCGACTCGCTCTGGCGCGAGTGGGCCGGGTCTGCGGAATTGGATCCGGAGAGCGCCGAGGATCTTGTCGATCTTCTGGATGCGGTGGGGGCCGAGGATCAGGCTGCCTACGTCCTGCTTCGGGCGCCCTTCGAGTTGGATGGGGGGCAGCGCAAGAGCCTGCGCGATCTCGTGGGGCGGCTTTCGATCCGCGAGCTCGAAGGGCTCATGGAGGCCGAGGACGCTCGAGTAGATGCCCGGTCCATCGTCGGAGCCGAGCTCGCTCGGGCGTTTGCGATCGCGGACCATCCCGAGATGGCCAGGCAGCTGGCGGAGGCCGTGTTGGCCGGCTCGCCGGACGGAGCGGAGCGCGACAAGGCGGAGGACGTCCTGGAGGGCAGGGTGCCCCCTGGGGTCGATCCGCTGCGAATCGGGGTCGTACTGCCCGAGTCCGGCCGTTTCGCCGGTGTGGGCGAGCAGATCCTCGAGGGAGCCCTGCTGGCCCTTGAGTTGTACCGGGCGGATCCCGGTCGCGGGGCCATCGATCTCGTCGTCCTGGACGACAGCTCGCGGGTCGACCTGGGAATCGATCACGTCGGGGCGCTCGAGGAGATGCACGTCGCTGCGGTCCTCGGCCCGGTACGCACGGAGGCGCTGCAGTCAGCGGCCATTCGGAGGGAGCAGGAGGATCTCCTGATCCTCAGCCCCACAGCCGCTGCGGGGCAGGGCGTCGAACAGAACGCCTACACGCTGTGGGACCGAGACCGGCGTGAGGCCGACGTCGCAGTGGCGCTCGCATCCTGGTTGTCAGAGAACATGGGCCTGGACTCGTTGGGCGTACTCTATCCGTACGGCTGGTCTCCCTATGCGCTGGAGGCTCTCCGCGCCGAGGTCGCGGAGAACGGAGGCAGCATCCTTGCCGCCCAGCCCTACGTGACGGATTCCACCACGTTCGGCACCCCTATCGCTGCACTGGCTGCCGCTGAACCAGCGGCCGTGATCGTGTTCGCCGACCGTCCCCGAACCGTGCTCCAGATCGCGCCTCAGCTGGTGTACTACGGACTTCGCCGCTGGGTCACCGCTGGCGACGCCAACTGGTCAGACCCCGCGGTCGTGCGACGATTGGACCCGAGCTATTCAGATCACCGGCTGGTAGGGGCGTACGTGGATCGGGTGAGCCCGGACACGCCCTGGAGGCAGTTTGAGGCGGCATATGAGGCGCAGTATCGTAAGGCGTTGGCGGATAATATGTTTGCGGCCCTCGGTTTCGACGCCATGAACCTGATACTCGCCGGCGTACCGGAGGTGGAATGGGAGCGCCGGGGCGCCATAGGGAGGTCGATGCGTAGAGGAACCCACCGGGGCGCGACCGGCGATCTCAGCGTGGATCCCGCGACCGGCGGCCTGGGGCGAGACGTGTTCGTTCGCGTCCTTCGGGACGGTGGGCTCGGGATCCCGGACGCTGAAGAGATGCTGCGGTGGGCGGAGGAGCAGATAGAGCTGGAGGATTTTCTGAAGGCCCTCGAGGAGGAGAAGGAAGAGGAAGAAGAGGAGGGCAACCGATGAGCGCCCGTGACAAGCTGCGGCAGCTCGAGGAGCTTCGCGCGCGGACTCTCGAAGGTGGTGGGGCGAAGCGGCTCGCGCGGCAACACGAGCGCGGGAAGCTGGGGGCACGTGAGCGCCTGGATATTCTGCTCGATCAAGGGTCGTTCGTCGAACTGGACCGGTTCGTGGAGCACCGGAGCGTGGACTTCGGTCTCGAGGACCAGCGGATCCCGGGCGACGGTGTCGTAACGGGCTACGGACGGATCGACGGACGCACGGTCTACGTGTTCAGTCAAGACTTCACCGTATTTGGAGGCTCCCTCTCAGAGGCCCACGCCGAGAAGATCTGCAAAGTCGTCGATCTTGCGACCCAGAACGGTGCCCCGGTGATCGGCCTCAACGACTCAGGCGGCGCACGAATCCAGGAGGGGGTCGCCTCCCTGGGCGGTTATGCCGAGCTCTTCCTTCGCAACACGCTTGCGTCGGGGGTGGTCCCGCAAGTCAGTGTGATCCTGGGCCCCTGCGCCGGTGGTGCGGTCTACTCACCTGCCATCACGGATTTCGTGTTCATGGTCCAGGGCATCAGTCACATGTTCGTGACCGGGCCCAACGTCGTGAAGACCGTGACGCACGAAGAAGTGACGTTTGAGGAGCTGGGTGGAGCCAGTGTGCACAGCACTCGTTCGGGGGTAGCGCACTTCTCTCACGCGACGGAAATCGAGAGCCTGGGTTCGGTGAGGAAGCTCCTCGGGTTTCTCCCGTCCAACAACGCTGAGGACCCGCCGCTGCTTGTGTCCGATGACCCGGCGACGAGAGCGGACGAGGAGCTGCTCGATGTCATACCCGACCTGGCGACGCAGCCATATGATATGCATGAGGTCATTGGCAGGATCGTCGACGATGGAGATTTCCTCGAAGTCCACTCCGGCTTCGCGGGCAACATCATCGTGGGATTCGCTCGAATGGGGGGACGCCCGGTGGGCATCCTCGCGAACCAGCCGGCTGTGCTTGCGGGCGTGCTGGACATCGACGCGAGTCGGAAGGGCGCCCGGTTCATCCGGTTCTGCGACGCCTTCAATATCCCGATCATTACCCTCGAGGACGTGCCCGGCTTCCTGCCAGGCGTGGCCCAGGAGCATGGCGGCATCATTCAGCATGGGGCGAAGCTTCTGTATGCCTATTGCGAGAGCACGGTTCCCAAGTTGACGGTGATCACACGGAAGGCGTACGGAGGGGCGTACGACGTGATGTCGTCCAAGCACATCAGAGGAGATCTCAACTTTGCCTGGCCTACGGCGGAGCTGGCCGTCATGGGTCCCAAGGGAGCCGTTGAGATCCTCTATCGGCGGGAGTTAGAGGGTGCAGAGGACCGCGAGGCACGCGTGGCGGAACTGGAGAGCGAGTTTCGTGAGAGGTTTGCCCACCCGTACCTGGCGGCGAAACGGGGTTTTCTGGACGACGTCATCGACCCGAGAGAGACCAGGGCCCGCCTGATTTCGGGTCTCGAGATACTCCAGAACAAGCGCCAGCGGAACCCGCCGCGGAAGCACGGCAATATCCCCCTGTGAGGTACCGTCGTGTTCGATAAGATCCTGATCGCCAATCGCGGGGAGATCGCCGTTCGCGTAATCCGTGCCTGCCAGGAACTCGGTGTGCGCACGGTTGCGGTCTACTCGGAGGCTGACCGCCTCTCCCCCCACGTTCTTCTTGCTGGAGAAGCGGTTTCCATCGGACCCGCCCCGGCTGCCGAGAGCTACTTGCGAGCGGACGCCATCATCGAGGCAGCCCGACAGACCGGAGCCCAGGCGGTGCATCCCGGCTACGGATTCATGGCGGAAAGTCCCGAGTTTGCCCGCCAGGTGCTCGAGGCTGGACTGGTGTTCGTGGGGCCGTCACCGGACGCCATTGCGGAGATGGGTGACAAGACAGCGGCCCGGGCCAGGATGATTGACGCGGGTGTTCCCGTTGTTCCAGGGTCCGATGCGATCACTGATGTCGACCAAGGGGTGTCCGCCGGGGACCGGATCGGTTGGCCGGTCCTGTTGAAAGCGGCCGCAGGTGGTGGTGGAAAGGGCATGCGAGTGATCGAGTCGGCAGACGACCTTCCGCGAGCCCTGGCGGCGGCGAGTCGAGAGGCAGGCCAGGCGTTTGGCGACTCCCGGGTGTACCTGGAGAAGTACCTGACCGACCCCCGGCACATCGAGATCCAGATACTCGCCGACACTCATGGCCGCGTGATCCACCTCGGGGAGCGAGAGTGCTCCATTCAGCGGCGTCACCAGAAGCTCATCGAGGAAGCCCCGTCTCCCGCAGTTGATCCCGATTTGAGGGCGCGCATGGGGGATGTCGCGGTCGCCGCCGCGGATGCCGTCGGCTATGTGGGTGCCGGAACGGTCGAGTTCCTGTACCAGAACAGCGAGTTCTACTTCCTGGAGATGAACACCCGCATTCAGGTCGAGCACCCGGTCACGGAATTCGTGACCGGGGTGGATCTGGTGCAAGAGCAGATTCGAATTGCCGCGGGCCTGCGGCTTTCGGTCGAGGTGAGTCCAAACTGGCCACTGGGGCATGCGATCGAGTGTCGCATCAGCGGAGAGGATCCGTTCAGCGGCTTTTTCCCCTCGAGCGGCAGGATCCGGGCGCTCGAGCTTCCGTGCGGTCCCGGGGTACGCTGGGATGGCGGCATCATGGAGCACTACGAGGTGGGACTGCACTACGACCCCCTGCTCGGCAAGCTCATCGTTCATGCCGCGACCCGAGATCAGGCGATTCTCAGGATGCGCAGGGCTTTGCGGGAGTTGCAGATTGAGGGGATACGAACCACTCAGCCCTTTCACCTCGGAGTGCTGGACGAGGCGGACTTCAAGGCCGGCGACATCTCTGTTCGATACTTGGACAGGCACCCCGCGCTGGTCGCCACGGGTGACGGGGACTGGCAGGCGCGTGCTGCGGCTGTCGCAGCTACCCTGCTGGAGCATGGCACGCGAGTCCGAGGGGGGGGACTCACCCTGGCGCCCGGACCCGCTGATCAGGGGACCGGCGATATCAGCGAATGGCGTCGGCGCCTGGGGGCGTTCGATTGAGCACAAGTCCTGGGAGTGCCCCAATCACCGATCGGGATATGGCCGGCGAGGGCGGCTCGACCATCCTCCGGGTGGATCGCATAGCGGCCGGCGGTGAGGGAGTAGGGCGGGAAGAATCAGGTCGCGTTGTGTTCGTGCCGCGAACCGCGCCCGGGGATGTCGTGCGGGTGGAGATTGTCGAGGCGAAGCGCCGGTGGGCCAGGGGGCGGGTCCAGGAGTACGTGAGTCGTGGGGACGAGCAGCGTCAGGCTCCGTGTCCGGAATACGACGAATGTGGTGGCTGTCGCCTCCAGCACCTAACGCCCGCGGGACAGAGACGGGGCAAGCGGGATCTGGTCGAGGACGCTCTCCGACGAATCGGGAGCCTGGACGTGGAGGTGCCCGATCTGATCGCTGGCGGGGCTGAATTCTCCTATCGAAACCGCGTAACGTTCTCCTCCGGGATGAGTGACGGGACTCTGGTCGCCGGCTTCCGGACGATCTACGACCCCGGGGCGCTGGCCGACGTCCGGCAGTGCCTGCTGGCCGAGAGACCGATCGTTGCGGTATGGGAGGGGCTGCGAAGGGCGTGGGCGGAGGGCATCAGTGAGCCGCCCCTCGAGCCTCACACGCGGATTACGGTGCGGGCGGCCACCGATGGTGCCGTCGATGTCCTCGTTCGCGGTAGCAAACCATCCCGTGCGGAGGCTCTGCGCGACCTGATGGCCGAGGTGCCGGGGATTGTCGGGTGGCACCATGGCGGGTCGCGAGGCGCCCCCCAGTGCCTGGCCGGGGAAGGGACGCTGGCTGATCGTTGGCAGGATATTGAGTTCGATCTACCGGCGGACGTGTTTCTCCAGGTCAACCGCGAGGTGTCCGCCCAGCTTGACGGGTGGCTGAACGCCCGGGTTGGAGATGTCGCCGGGCTGCGCGTCCTCGACCTGTATTCCGGGGTCGGCGCAAGGGCGATCCGGTGGGCGAGAGCGGGTGCGCACGTGACCGCTTGCGAGGTAGCCGAGCGTGCGGCCAGAGCCTGCAGGAACGCGGCGGCGGGATCGGATGGACGGTTGGTCGTGGTGGCGGATCGAGTGGAGAATCGGATCGCCGCACTCCTGCCCGCGGACCTGGTGGTGGTGAATCCGCCGCGTGCGGGTCTGTCCCGCCAGGTGACCGAGGAATTGCTCTCCGGGTCGGGCGAGAGGCTCGCCTACGTCAGTTGCGACCCGGCGACGCTGGCCCGCGACCTCGCGCGCCTGCAGCGGGGGTGGCGAGTCGAGGAAGTGCAGCCCTTTGACGCGTTTCCACAGACCGCGCACGTGGAGACAGTGGCGTGGTTGAACCGGTGTTGAGCAGCGGGAGGGAATCGTGACCTCTGACCCGGCCATTCGGTACTTCGCACGACTCGGCGAAGCAACGCGCGAGATCGTCATCGAGGCTGATCGCTTGTTGCTGGACGGCGAGCCGATTGAAGCCGACATCTCCACGCTTCCGGGCTCGGATCGCCAGCACCTCCGGATGGAGGGCCGTTCGCTCTCGCTGTTCGCGCGCCGGGCGGACCCGGGGTGGATCATCGAGCTGGAGGGCAGGATCTTCGAGGTGGTCGTCGAGGACGAGCGGACGCGCCACATCCGCGAGCTCGCCTCTCACGTGGCCCCCGTCGAGACCCGGCGGGATCTCAGGGCGCCCATGCCAGGTCTCATCGTCCGGGTCGAGGTTCAGGAGGGCCAGGAGGTGGAGAAGGGCGACAGCCTCATCGTCATGGAGGCGATGAAGATGGAGAACGAGCTGCGGGCAGATGCGGCGGGGCTCGTTCTCTCGATCGAAGTCGCGCCAGGCCAGGCCGTGGAGCGCGATGCGGTATTGCTGAAACTCGAGCAGAGGTGAGCCATGACGGATCAAGCTGATCCGCGCACGACATCGGGTATCGCGATCCAGCGTCTCTACGGTCCGGCGAGCGAGCAGGAGTCTGAGCCGGGAGAGCCCGGTCAGTGGCCATTCATGCGCGGCGTGTATCCAGATATGTACCGGGGGCGCGCCTGGACGATGCGGCAGTATGCCGGGTTTGGGACGGCAGAGGAGACGAATGAACGCTTCCGCTACCTGCTCGATTCCGGGCAGACTGGATTGTCGGTTGCCTTTGACCTGCCAACGCAGATGGGGCTGGACTCCGACGATGAGCGGGCCGAAGGAGAGGTCGGTCGCGTAGGGGTAGCGATAGACACACTGGAAGACGTCGAGCGACTGTTTGCCGATATCCCGCTCGACCGGGTGTCGACATCGATGACCATCAACGCGACCGCCGGGATCTTGCTGGCGATGTACGTCGCGGCGGCGGACGGCCACGGAGTGGAGCGACGGAGCCTCGCGGGGACGGTGCAGAACGACATCCTCAAGGAGTTCATAGCCCGCGGAACGTACATCTATCCCGTCGAGCCAAGTCTCCGGCTGGTCACCGATATCTTCGCCTTCTGCTCCGAAGAGCTTCCGCGCTGGAACAGTATCTCTATCAGTGGCTATCACATGCGCGAAGCCGGCGCCACGGCGGCGCAGGAAGTCGCGTTCACTCTCGCCAACGGCAGGGAATACGTGCGGCGGGCGCTGGAATGCGGCCTCGAGGTCGATCGGTTCGCCCCTCGATTGAGTTTCTTCTTCGCCGCCCACAATAACCTCTTCGAGGAGGCGGCGAAGTTCAGGGCCGCGAGGCGCCTCTGGGCTCGCATGATGAGAGAGGAATTCGGTGGCTCTGACGCGAGTTGTCGTCTTCGCTTCCACACGCAAACGGGGGGGTCGACGCTCACCGCGCAGCAGCCGCTCAACAATGTCGTTCGGGTGACCGTCCAGGCGCTGGCTGGTGTGTTGGGCGGAACTCAGTCCCTGCATACGAACAGCTTCGATGAGGCTCTCGCCCTTCCCGGGGCCGAGGCGGCCCGCCTGGCCCTTCGAACCCAACAGGTGTTGGCGGAGGAATCGGGGGTCCGAGACACCGTGGATCCGCTTGGAGGCTCGTACTACGTGGAGAGCCTCACGGACCAGGTCGAGGATCTGGCACGGGCGTATCTCGAGAGAATCGAGGACCTCGGAGGAGCCGCGGCGGCCATTCCCTTCATGACCGACGAGATCCACCGTTCCGCCTACGCATGGCAGCTGGAGGTCGAGAGCGGAGATCGAGGGGTGGTGGGTGTCAACGTCTACCAGGACGACGAGGCCCGGGCTCCAGTCTCACTCCCGGATTTCACGAATCTGCAGCAGGCCCAGCGCAGGAGCCTGGACGAGATCCGCAGCCGGCGCGACTCGAATCTCGTAGAGCGAACGCTGGACGAGGTGGTCGCGGCAGCGACCTCCGGTGCCAACCTCTTGCCTGCCATGATCGAAGCGGTCAAAGTCAGGGCCACCCTCGGCGAGATCAGCGGTCGGCTCGTCGGTTTGTGGGGTCCGTACCGGCCATCCTGAGCCGGTCAAGCGAGAAGAAAGGGACTCATGCCGACGTACGAGTACAAGTGTCGTGATTGTGGTCACGCTTTTGAGCGATTCCAGGGGATCAATGAGGACCCGATCTCCCGGTGTCCCGAATGTGAGGGGAAGGTCCGGCGCCTGATCTCCAGTGGCGGTGGCCTGGTGTTCAAGGGCCCGGGTTTCTACGCGACGGACTATCGAAGTGGGGGGAGTGGGGGGAGCAAATCACCCCGCGAGAAGAAGGGCAGCGAAAGCGGGAAGGCCGAGTCCGGCAAGAGCGGTTCCGATGGAGCCGGCTGACGTCCGAAGGGCTCCCGCCCGGGCCCTGGTAGAGGCTCTCAGGGAGGCGGCGATCTCCATCGGGGCACCGGATGATTTCTCCCCGCAGGTGGAGAGGCCAGCGGATCCCAGCCACGGGGACTTCGCATCCAACGCCGCCCTCGTCCTCTCAGGTCGCCTGGGACGTCCCCCGCGCGAGATCGCGGCCCAACTGGCCGATCGCCTGGACCTGGAGTCGACGGGCGTCTCGGACGCCGCGATCGCGGGGCCGGGTTTTCTCAATTTCAGCCTCTCGGATGAGGTGCTCCGGGCAGGCCTTCGATCGGTCCTGGCGCTTGGGGACGACTGGGGACGGTCGTCGGCGGAGGAGCCCCTTCGCTACAACGTGGAGTTCGTGTCAGCCAATCCCACGGGACCGCTTCACGTCGCTCACGGAAGAGGCGCGGCCATTGGGGACGCCACGGCATCGCTTCTCGAGTGGACCGGTCACGAGGTGCAACGCGAGTTCTACGTCAACGATGCTGGGCGCCAGATCGAGCTCCTTGGCGAGTCCATCGAGACACGGTGGTTACAGGCGCGTGGAGCCCATCTCGAGATGCCCCAGGGCGGCTACCAGGGCGAGTACATCCGGGACATCGCCAGGGACGTGTCCGAGGAATTCGGGGATACGCAGCTGGAGATTCTGGAGCGACCGGAACGGCTGCGTCTGCTCAGTTCGAGAGCGGCGGACCTTCTCCGCGCAGGGCAGGAGAAGGACCTGGCCGACTTCGGCGTCCACATGGATCATTGGTTCGATGAGTCGTCACTGTTCGCGACGGGCGACGTCGAAGGGTTGCTGGACCGCTTGACGGAGTCGGGACGGGCCTACCGTGATGACGGGGCCGTGTGGCTTCGCACGACCGACCTCGGCGATGAGAAGGACCGGGTCCTGGTGAAGAGCGACGGATCTCACACGTATTTCGTGTCGGATGTCGCGTATCATCTCGACAAGGCTGAACGTGGGTTTCAGCGGGCCATCGATGTGTGGGGTGCGGACCATCACGGGCACGTCCCCCGCATGCAGGCTGCGCTGAGTTCACTGGGCCTTGCCGGGGACTTCCTGGAAGTCCTGTTGATCCAGCTTGTGACGGTGATGCGAGGCGGCGAGGAAGTTCGGATGTCGAAGCGTACGGGGCAATTCGTCAGCCTGCGCGACCTCTTCGAGGAGACCGGTTCGGACGTAGCTCGCTACTTCTTCCTCATGCGCCGGGCGGAGGTCCCCATGACCTTCGATCTGGACCTCGCCCTGGATACCTCAGACGCGAATCCGGTGTACAAGGTGCAGTACGCGCATGCGCGCATGTGCAGCGTGTTCCGCAGGGGAGAGGTGGATCCGGCAGATCTCGTCCTCACCGATGCCGATGTGGCGGCGCTGGGGCCGGGCACCGAGCGGCTCGTCCTGATGACCGTGCTGAGGTTTCCGGAACGGGTGCGTGCGGCGGCACGGGCCAGGGCCCCGTACCAGATCTGCGGCTACCTGGAGGAGCTGGCCAGCACAGTTAACGCGTGGTACCACGAGGGGAATCTTGACCCGAGTCGCAGGTTGCTGGCCGAGGGCCCCAGCCGTCCGGTACGGCTCGGGCTGGCGCGGGCTGTTCAGCTCACGCTGGGTGCGGGCCTGAGTCTGCTCGGGATCTCAGCGCCGGAGAGACTCGAAAGAGAGGGCGAGTGAAGCCCGAACAGGACCGGTTCAGCTACGCCGACGCGGGTGTCGACATACGTGCGGCCGAGGGTCTGACCAAGCGCCTCGCGTCACTCGTGGCCTCCACTCGCTCCGATTCCGTGCGGGGCGACTTCGGGTCATTCGGCGGGCGATTCAAGCTCAGCGGGAACCCGGAGCTCGTGGCGAGCGCTGACGGGGTGGGCACCAAGGTTCTGGTGGCCCGGATGGCTGGCCGTCACGACACGGTCGGCGAGGACCTGGTCAATCACTGTGTCAACGACATCCTGGCGGAGGGCGCGGTGCCGCTCTTCTTCCTCGACTACTTCGCCTGCGGCACCCTGGAGCCCGACGTGGCATTCGATGTGGTCTCGGGCATCGCGCGTGGGTGTCGGGAGAACGGGTGCGCTCTCCTCGGCGGTGAGACGGCGGAGATGCCCGGCATGTACGATCCGGGCGACTACGATCTAGCCGGGTTCATCGTCGGTCGCGTCACCCTGCCGGTACCGGGTCGGGAGGCTGTGTCGGCGGGAGATCTGCTTGTCGCGCTTCCTTCGTCGGGTCTCCATACCAATGGCTACAGCCTGGCCAGAGGAATCGTGTTCGACCGGCTGGGCCTGGCCACGGACGGTGAATACCCCGGCACCGGCAAGTCGGTGGGCGACATCCTGCTCGAGGTCCACCGCTCGTACCTGCGTCCTCTGACGGTTCCCTGCGAACGGGGAGCGATCCACGCTTTGGCCCACATCACCGGCGGCGGCATTTCGGGCAACCTGTCTCGGGTCCTTCCGGCGGACTGTGACGCTCACGTGGACGTGGAGTCCTGGACTCCGGGGCCCGTGTTTGACTTACTGGCTCGGGAGAGCGGGCTTGGCGTGGACGAGCTGTACGGGACCCTGAATATGGGAGTGGGAATGATCGCGGTCGTCGCGCCCGAGGAGGCTGACGCGGTCATGGAGCAGGTCCGAGCCGCGGGCACGCCCGCATTCGTATGCGGGGAAGTCTCGGCGGGTCGCGGTCGTGTCATCCTGGAACGGGCCGGATGACCGACCCGAACCGGGATTCCGCTGACGAATCCCACATGGCTCGGGCGCTCGATCTGGCTCTCGAAGGATGGGGGCAGGTAGCGCCGAACCCGATGGTGGGCGCGGTCCTGGTGTCTGGAGGCCGCGTCGTCGGCGAGGGCTATCACGCGCACTTCGGCTCGGACCACGCCGAGATCGCAGCGCTCCGCGAGGCGCGAGGCGATGCGTCGGGCGCGACCCTGTACGTGACGCTCGAGCCCTGCGCGCACGACGGCAAGACCCCTCCGTGTACAGGTGCCATTCAGCGCGCCGGGGTCAAGCGCGTCGTGTTCGGATGTGCGGATCCGGACCCGCTTGCGGCAGGTGGGGCGAGCGTACTGAGGGAAGCCGGTCTCGAGGTTTCGGGAGGCGTGCGAGCGATCGAGGCCGCACGGCTCAATGAGGCGTTCATCTGGGACCGACTCGGACGTGGCCCTTGGGTTTCCCTCAAGCTCGCGCTATCGCTGGACGGGCGCATCGCCGAGGCCTCCGGGGTTCGAACGGATATTTCGGGGCCCGAGGCAGCGACGTATGTCCATCGCCTGAGGGCTTCGCACGACGCCATCGTGGTTGGAGGACGGACGGCATGCGTCGACGATCCTCTCCTTACGGTGCGGATCGGCCGCCCACCTCGAGTGCCCCCCACGCGGGTCGTGTTGGATCCCAACCTGCGAGCGCCAGTAGCCAGTCGCCTGGTGAACACCATCGACGAGGCTCCGCTGTTGATCCTATGCCGGGAGGGAGCTTCCTCGGATCAGCGCCGCGAGCTGGAAAGGCGCGGGGTGGATGTCATCCCGGTGCCCGGGGATGGCGAGGGCCTGGCCCTGGATAACGCGCTTCACTCCCTGGCAGACCGGGGGTTGCGTTCCATCCTGGTCGAGGGAGGTGGGCGATTGGCGGCGGCCATGCTGACCGCGAATCTCGTGCGCAAACAGCACCTGCTCTATGCTCCAGTCGTTCTTGGGCTCGAGGGGGTGCCATCGGTGGGGGCCGCCCTGACCGTGGGGAGCGGCGAGTGGAGCGTGGTGCGCCGCGATGTCCTCGGAGAGGACACGCTCCTGGAACTGGAAGACCGGCGCGCCACTGACGCGCTGATGGAGGTTGCCTGATGTTTACGGGACTGGTTGAGACGGCGGGGCTTGTTTTGCTCCGAGAGGATTTCGAGGAAGGAATCAGATTCCGCCTCTCGGCACCGGCCCTGGCGGGCAAGCTGTCTGAAGGTGACAGCCTCTCGATCGACGGTGTCTGTCACACAGTGTTCGACATCGAAGGCGAGGAGTTTTCGTTCGAGTCCGTGCGGACTACCCTCTCTCGGACCACGCTGGGTGAATTCGTCCCGGGCCGGGAGGCGAACCTGGAGAGGGCGATTCGAGCGGGAGAGCCGATGGGGGGGCACCTCGTGCAGGGGCACGTGGACGGCGTCGGGGTGATGGTCGAGGTCGAACAGGCGGGAGAAACGGTGTTCCTCCGGTTTCGGATGCCCGATGAGGTAGCCCGCCTGACCGTCTTGTACGGTTCCATTGCAATGGATGGAATCAGCCTCACGGTGAACCGGCTCTTTCAGGACGTCGCGGAAGTCGCGATCATTCCGTATACATGGGAGCATACGAACGTCCGTCGGCTTGAGGGGGGAACCAGAGTGAACCTCGAAGCTGACCTCGTGGGCAAGTATGTGGACCAGTTGCTGCGTCCGTACCGGGAGGCCGGTGCGGCTTGAGTCTCAACCCAGATGGGGGTCGCCAGGTGTTGTCCTCTGAAGATCAGAAAGTTCGTGAAGCCATAGACGTGATCCGGGCCGGCGGTCTCGTGATCGTGGCCGACGACGAGGATCGCGAGAACGAAGGCGATCTCGTCTGCGCCGCGGAACTCGTTACGCCGGAGATCATCAATTTCATGGCCACGCACGGCCGCGGGCTCGTCTGCCTGACGCTGTCTCCCGAGATTGCGGATCGTCTGGACCTCCCGCTGATGTCCGACGGGAGAGGCCAGGATCCCAACGGGACCGCTTTCACCGTGTCCATTGACGCAACCTTGGAGCTGGGGGTGAGCACGGGCATCTCGGCGGGTGACAGGGCGCGGACCATCCAGGTGGCCGTCGCCGAGGATTCCCGGCCGTCCGACCTCATTCGCCCGGGCCACATCTTCCCCCTCAGGGCCAAGAAGGGGGGCGTCCTTCAGAGGGTGGGGCAGACGGAAGCCTCCATGGACATCGCTCGTCTGGCGGGGCTCGCTCCGGCTGGAGTGATCTGCGAAATCCTGAACGACGACGGAACCATGGCTCGGCGTCCGGAGCTGGAGCGGTTCTCCGCCGAGCACGAGATGCCTTTCATCACGGTAGCCGAGATCATCGCGTATCGGCTCAAGCACGAGCGCCTCGTAGAGAGGGTCGCCGAGGCCACCCTGCCCACGCCGTACGGAGACTTCCGCGTCATCGGCTATTCGAATCTCGTTGACGATCGAGAGCACATCGCTCTCGTCCGAGGTGAAGTGGCTGGCGTCGATGATGCACTGGTCCGGGTTCACTCGAAGTGTCTCACCGGAGACGTGTTCGCGTCGGGGCGCTGTGACTGTGGTCCGCAGCTACATGCGGCAATGCGAACGGTCGCTGAAGAAGACTGTGGCGTGATCGTGTACCTGGACCAGGAAGGGCGGGGAATCGGACTGCTCAACAAGCTTCGAGCCTACGAACTGCAAGACCGGGGTCACGATACCGTGGAGGCCAACGAGATGCTCGGCTTTCCCCCGGATCTCCGGAACTATGGGGTTGGGGCTCAGATTCTCCTCGACCTTGGCCTCACGAGCATCCGGGCCATGACGAACAATCCCAAGAAGCTCACGGGCCTGGAGGGTTTCGGCCTTAAGATCACCGACCGGATCCCCCTCGAAGTCGAAGCGACGGACTTGAACCACGACTACCTCGAGGCCAAGCGTGACAAGCTCGGCCATCTTCTCGGCTCCTGATGGTCTCGAGGGGGAGCGCGTCGGGAAGATCGGGCCTGCGGATGTGCCTGGTCGTCAGCCGTTTCAATGAGCCGGTCACGGGAAGTCTGGAGAAGGGGGCGCTCGACTGCCTCGCGACGGAGGGGGTCGATCCAGCCAATGTTGATGTCGTGCACGTTCCCGGCGCCTGGGAGCTGCCGCTCGGCGTCCGTCTGGCGCTCGAACGTGGGAACTACGACGGAGTCGTGGCCCTCGGTTGCGTGATCCGCGGAGAGACGCCTCATTTCGAGTACGTGTCCATGGGGGCGACCATCGGCCTCCAGGCCCTGGCCCGCGAAACGAGCGTGCCCGTCGGGTTTGGCCTTCTGACGACCGATGATGCGGGCCAGGCATTTGCCAGGGCCGGAGGCGACAAGGGGAACAAGGGCGAGGAAGCGACGCTGGCTGTTCTCGAGATGTGCGATCTCGCAGCCCGGCTGCGATGAAGCCCGCGAATCCGAGATCCAGGGCACGGAGCTGGGTGCTCCAGGTCATGTATGGGTGGGACATGGCGGGCGAGGGATCCGTCCGTGAGTGGGCCAGGGACGCGTTGCGCGGCAGAACGGTCAGCCCGCGCTACCGGCCCTATATCGATCAACTTCTGCTGGTCCTTGATGAAAAGTTGGGCGCGTGTGACGCGCGAATCGAAGCGAGCATGCCCAACTGGCGACTGGATCGCCTCTCGGCCATCGACAGGAATATTCTGCGCATCGCTACGGCCGAGATGGTGGCAGTGGATGATGTCCCGCACCGGGTGGCGATCCATGAAGCCATCCGCCTGGCGGAGAGGTACGGCAGCGATGACAGTCCCGGCTTCGTCAACGGTGTGTTGGATGCCGTAGGGCGACAAATCGTTACTCCCTGAAGCGACCGGAGCACCTTGCGAATTCTGGTCGTCAACTGGCAGGACAGGCTCAACCCTGAGGCGGGCGGGGCCGAAGTGCACCTGCACGAGATATTCGGCAGGATGGCCTCCCATGGGCATCAGGTCACCTTGCTGGTCTCCGGTTGGGACGGCGCTCCCGCCGAGGATGTCGTGGACGGGATGCGAGTCGTTCGCCGCGGCAGCCGCTACACCTTTCCCCTGCACGTTCGAGCGGGCTTTCGTTCTGCCACCGCCGGACAGGAGCCGTTCGACATCCTTGTGGAGGATATCAACAAACTGCCATTATTCACTCCTCTTTGGACGGGTCTGCCGGTGGTCGGCCTCGTACCTCACCTGTTCGGCTCTACGGCGTTTCAACAGGAGAGTCTTCCGGTCGCTGCGACAGTCTGGGCCGCTGAGCGGTTGATGCCGTCCGTCTACAGCGGCCGCGATTTCGTGGTCATATCCGACAGCACGGCATCGGATCTGGAGGGACGAGGCTTTCCGCCCGACCGGATCCACGTCAGCTACCCGGGGATCGATCACGCGATATTCACCGCTGCCTCGGACCGGGCGCCGGAACCGACGGTCGCCTACGTTGGAAGACTCCGTCGCTACAAGGGAATCGACCTGGTGCTGAGGGCCGTGGCGCAGTTGGCGAGCGAGGGGGTCGACGTGAAGTTCCTGGTCGTGGGGCAGGGAGATGACGCCTCTCGCCTCGAGCGGGTAGCTGAAGATCTGGAGCTGGGGAACCACGTCAGTTTTCGAGGGTTCGTCTCAGAGGAGGAGAAGGTGCGAATCCTTCGCTCGGCCTGGATCAACGTCTACCCGTCGCCCAAGGAGGGCTGGGGAATCACCAATGTCGAGGCAGCCGCGTGCGGAACGCCGTCGGTTGCGAGCGATGCTCCGGGCTTGCGGGAGTCGGTGCTCGACGGCCAAACCGGTTTTCTGGTTGCGCATCACGACGTAGACGCCTGGGCGAGTGCCCTCAGACGGCTGCTGGAGGATGCGGATCTCAGGCATCAGATGGGAACTCGCGCCCTGGAGCACTCGGAGCGCTTCACGTGGGAGGCGACTACCGAGGAATTGGAGGATATCTTGCGAATGTCCGCTTCACGCTAGAGGAGGGATTCGATGCAGATCATTGTCTCTGGAAGGCATGTGGAACTCGCTGAGAGCCTGAGAGAGCACCTGGAGGAGCGTTTCGACCGGCTTGGCCGGTTCGACGAGAACGTCTCTCGCATCGAAGTGACCCTGTCGGAAGAGAAGAAGCGATGCCGGATCGAAGCCAACGTGGTGACCCGCCGCGGACCCGGGATCCACGCTGGAGCGGAGTCGGGGGACTTTCGCACATCGATTGACCGACTGTACGAGAAGCTATCCAGGCAGCTTAAGAGCCGCCGGGAGAAGGTACGAGATCACAAGGCCGCCCCCGAGATCCCGGTGGTCGCCCTGGAGAACGAGGAGTCGTGAGGATACTGCACGTCGCCGATCTGTTCGAGCAGAGACAGAAGAGCCTCGACCTCAGTCTGGCCGCAGGGCAGGCCGGACTCAAGCGCGAGATCACGAGTGCCGACATCTCCAGCCCCGGACTGGTCCTGGCGGGCTTCACGGACCGATTTCCAAGCGGTCGGATGCAGGTGCTGGGCGAGACCGAGGTCATGTACCTCAGGTCGATGGATGCCGACCGCCGGCGAGACGTGCTCGGCGGGTTCCTGGGGAGTGAGGTTCCGGTCGTATTCGTGACCAAGGGGCTGGACCCGCCGCCGGAGCTCCTGGATCTGGCGGAGGAACGGTCGATTCCGGTCGTGCAATCCAAGCTCAAGACCGGCGAATTCTATCGTCGCATCAAGCCTTTTCTCGAAGAGGAGTTCGCGCCGTCCACGGCCATTCACGGGTCGCTTGCGGATGTGTATGGAGTAGGCCTGCTCTTCATAGGGGCCAGCGGCATCGGCAAGAGCGAGTGCGTTCTGGATCTCGTGGAGAGGGGACATCGGCTCGTGGCCGATGACGTGGTCGTGGTGAGGCGGAGGGGCTTCGATGTTCTCATTGGACAGGCCCACGAACACCAGCAGCACCACATGGAGATCCGAGGAATCGGTATCATCGATGTGAGGGCCCTGTTCGGTGTGCGGGCGGTGCGGCAGCAGAAGCGAATCGAGGTCGTAGTGCAGCTGGAACATTGGCGGAAGAGCGCCAGCTACGATCGGACCGGGTTGGAGCGGGATACGATGGATATCCTGGATACCACGATCCCGAGGGTGGTGATCCCTCTGAACCCCGGCAAGAACATCACGGTGATCAGCGAGGTCGTGGCGATGGACCACCTCCTCCGCTACGCCGGTGTCGACACCGCACGGCTGTTTGAGCAGAACCTGCGTCGCCTGATGCAGCCCGTGAAGGAATACCTCGAGGAGGACTATGAGTGAGGTCCGGGGTGTCGTGGTCGCCCACGGCAACCTGGCCCGGTGTCTCGTCGAGACGACAGAGTCCATTTCGGGCGTCGAGGGCGCGCTGTTTCCGATCAGCAACACGGGCTGTTCTCCGGATGTGTTGGCGGCCCGAATCAGAGACGCCGTCGGGTCGGGTGAGGCTCTCGTGCTCGTTGACCTCGCGAGCGGGAGTTGCGCTCACGCTGCTCGGATCGTGAGCGGTGAAGGAGTCGGGGCTCCGGTAGTGTCCGGCGTCAACCTCCCCATGCTGCTGGACTTCGTATTTCATCGTGACCTGGGCTCGGTAGAGCTGGCGCAGCGAGCTGTCGACAAGGGGCGTGCTGGCACGGCGGCCTACCTCCCGGATCCTTCGTCGTGACTCTGGAACTCTTTCGAATTGACGAGCGGCTTCTCCACGGCCAGGTGATCGTGGGTTGGGGAATGCGGCTCGGCATCGACTATTACGTGGTCGTGGATGATGAACTGGCCACGAGCGATTGGGAGCAGGACATCTACAGTGCCGGACTGGCCGACAGGACGGCGGTCGAGTTCGTTTCCGTGGCGGAGGCCGTGGAGCGTTTCCAGGAGCTGGACTCCAGGGCGGGGCGTGGAGCCCTTCTCACCAAGGGCACGACGGAAATGAGGGCACTCGCCGAGGCGGGCCTGCTGTCGGGCAGGAGGGTTAATCTCGGTGGCCTGCACGGGACAGGCTCCCGGCGCAGAGTCCTCACCTATGTTCACGTCAGCCCTGATGAAGAGGAAGACCTGAAGGCCATACACAGGGCCTCGACCGGAGTCACGGCTCGGGACCTCCCCACAGGCCGGGAGGTCGCCTTGGAGGACCTGGTTGATGTCCTGGAGTGAGCTGTACCTGGGTCCGGGAACGTGGATCCTCGCAGTCCTCGGGGGAGGTCTCCTGGGGATGGACGCGGTATCGTGGCCGCAGGTCATGGTGTCCCGCCCCCTGGTATCGGCGACGCTGGGTGGCTGGCTTCTGGGGAACCCGGTAGCTGGCATGCTCGTTGGCGGGGTGCTCGAGGTGTATGCTCTGCGACACCCACCATTCGGCGCCGCGAAGTACCCGGATACAGGCCCCGCCGGCCTCGTCGCGGGTGCCTCTTTCGCTGCCTCCGGGGGCGTGGCAATGGGGGCGTTTCTCCTCTCCGTGGCGATCGGATGGGGACTGGGCTGGATCGGCACGGTGACGGTCCAGGTCAGAAGGCGCCTCAATGAGCGGATCATGAGTCCGGCGGGAGAGCTGGCCGCCGATCCGGCCCTGCTTGAACAGCGCCACCGGGTGGCGATCTGGCTCGACGGATTGCGAGGCGCGATTCTGGTGGCCGCGTTCCTGGTTCCTTCGGTGCTGGTCGTGACGCTTGTAGTCGGCACCGGTCCTTCGACCCTTGGTCGCTATGCCGTGGCCTCGCTCGTTCTGGGCCTCGCTGGTTCCGCGGGAGCCGCGGGGCGGTCGTCGGCTTTCGGTGTTCGAGGATGGCCCCTGTTGCTCGTCGGGGCTGGGCTGGGTCTTCTCCTGGTCGTGGGAGGACTCACGTGAGGCCGCTTCGATCGGATCATCTGACGGCCTGGTCTCGGACCTTTGCCGTTCAGGGTTCCTGGAACTACACGACGATGGTCGGCACAGGGATAGCGTACGCTGTGCTGCCGTTGCTTCGCCGCATCTACGCCGGTGATCCGGTACGGTTGAGGGAAGCGGTCGAGCGCGCCATGGGGCCCTTCAATGGGCACCCGTACCTGTGCGCCATGGCGGTGGCGGCGCTGGGTCGCCTCGAACAGGACGAGGTTGATCCGCAGACTATCGAGAGGTTCAGGACCGCTCTGCGTGGCCCCCTCGGGACCGTGGGAGATCGAGCCGTGTGGGGTCAGTGGAGGCCCATTTGTGTCCTGATCGCCACGCTCAGTTTCCTGCTCGGTGCGTCGCCGGGGTGGAGCGTGGCGATCTTTCTGGCCCTCTACAACGTGGGGCACATCGCGGTGCGGGTGTGGGCATACGCCGCAGGCTGGCAGGCAGGCCTGGACGTCGGCCGCCTGCTCAAGGGTGCATGGCTCGAGCGCTGGGCGGAGAAGATCTGGCCGCTGAACATTCTCCTGACGGGGGCGGTGGCCCTCGTTCTCGCCGATGTCGTCGTCGAGCAATCGGCGGTTTCCCTGGCGCCGGCGGCGCTCCTCGGGATGGGCCTGGTGGGGGCCCTCCTGACTTTCCGCTTTCCTCGGCAAGGAGGGCGCCTTGCCACGGTGCTCCTGGTGATCGCGCCCTTGTTGTGGGTGCTCGGTGGGCTGGTAGGTTGAGTCGATGAGCGATTCGGGACAGTTGGATAAGAGCAACGGCAGTCAGGGCGAGCGAATCGTCGTCATCCTGAACCGCTACGGGCTTCACGCTAGACCGGCCGCAGAGTTCGTGAAGCTGTCCTCTCGTTTCAAGGCCAAGGTGACGGTTGAGAAAGAAGGACTCGAGGTGAACGGGAAGAGCATCATGGGGGTGATGATGCTGGCGGCCGAATGTGGGTCGACCCTCAGGATTCGGGCCGTCGGTGATGATGCTGACGAGGCGCTGGAGGCCCTGGCGACGCTGGTGAGTGATCGCTTCGGAGAGACCGAGTCGGACTACGAGATCGAGAACTGACATGTCGCGAATCGTTGAGGGGATGGGCGCTTCGGCGGGCAGAGCCCTGGGTCCGGTACGCTGGATCGACTGGGACATTCCGCTCGTTCCTCATCGGACGATCCGCCCTGAGGAAGTCGAGAAGGAGGTCGAGCGCTTCGGGCAGGCCCGGGCCCGCGCCCTGGAGCACGTGTCGCACCTGCAGGCCGAGACGACCCAGCGGATTGGTGCGTTCGAGGGCAAGGTCTTCGAATCACAGGCCATGATGATCGAGGACCCGGACCTCGTCCGGGGCACCCTGTCATACATTCGGGACAACTTCGTGTGCGCGGAGAGGGCTTTCGATTGGCAGGTCCTCGAGATGCGAATCCGCATGCAGGAGTCAGCCCACGCCATGCTGGTCGACCGGCTCGCCGATCTCCATGACGTGCGCCTGCGCGTGCTGTCCCACCTGTTGGGCCACGGCGACCCTTCCGACCTGCTGACGGAGGGCGAAGAGCCAGCGGTTCTCGTTGGGGAAGAGTTGCCCCCCAGCATCGCGGCTCGCCTCGATCCGGAGAGAGTCCTTGGCGTGGTGCTCTCCGGGGGCTCCCGCGGTGCACACGGGGTCATCCTGGCCCGGGCCCTGGGGATTCCCGTCGTCGTGGCCGTGGGGGGGGCGCTGGAGTCGATTGGAGCCTCCGACCGATTGCTGGTCGATGGGCGAACCGGGGAGATCCGGATCAACCCCAGCCCTCAGGAAGTAGAGGGATTCCACCGGGCTGTAGCCCAGGCTACGCATCGGCGGGAAGCGTTGCGGAAGGTCGCCGGCAAGCCGACGAAGACGATGGACGGGGTGCACACGGTCGTGCAAGCCAACCTGGACCTCCCTCACGAAGCGGAAGACGCCCTGCGCCTTGGCGCGGAGGGCGTAGGGTTGTTTCGATCCGAGTTCCTGGCGATCGGGAGACGAGAGATTCCCACCGAGGAAGATCAACTCGAGGCCTATCAGGGAGTGATCGAGGCCTTTCCCGGTCGCGAAGTAACCCTTCGTACGTTCGACATCGGCGGTGACAAGTTCCCTCTGTTTCTGCAGTTGCCGCCGGAGGACAACCCGTACCTGGGTTGGCGGGCGATTCGCATTTGCCTCGACATGCCGGAGCTGTTTCGAAATCAGCTGAGAGCGGCGGTGCGTGCGTCCGGGAGCGGAAATCTGCGCCTTCTGATTCCGTTCGTCTCCACGGTGCAGGAGATGCAGCGTACGCGCGATCTGCTGACGGAGGTATACGCCTCGCTCGGGCTTGCGGAATCCGGCGTCCGGATTCCGCTGGGAGTCATGGTCGAAACCCCGGCTGCGGTGGAAATCCTGGATCTTCTAGCACCATACGTCGACTTCGTCAGTCTCGGAACCAACGACCTGACGCAGTACGTTCTCGCCGCGGATCG
>Ga0316197_10000435_pt1 | contig 29033 bp, 17 predicted proteins | sample OudBiesiAoxic_MG_FD_204939 | JGI IMG/M metagenome (GOLD analysis project Ga0316197, IMG submission 204939) | Coastal sediment microbial communities from Oude Bieten Haven, Netherlands - site A oxic | ecosystem: Environmental > Aquatic > Marine > Coastal > Sediment | place: Netherlands... | reverse complement strand
TTACTGGCATTCATTTTGTGCAGATGGTGCAGACCCCTTTGGCCCCGGCACACGTGCCCATCCCTGGCACGCAAGTGACGACAAAATGGTAAATGCCCGTAACAAACTGGATGCGGCCTTTGAATTTTTCACCAAGATGAATGTGCCGTTCTACTGCTTTCATGACCGCGATATGGCACCTGAGGGTGACACCGTTGCCGAATCTGAGAGCAATCTCGAAGCACTGGTTACCCTGGCAAAAGAACGTCAGGAGGCCACCGGTATGAAGTTGCTTTGGGGTACCGCCAACCTCTTCTCCCATCCGCGCTTCATGAATGGCGGTGCGACCAATCCGAGTTTCAACGTGGTCACTTATGCCGGCGCACAGGTAAAGGCGGCACTTGATGCCACTGTTGCTCTTGGTGGACAGAATTACGTTTTCTGGGGTGGCCGTGAAGGCTACGCCTGCCTGTTAAACACCAATACCGCAAAAGAGCTTGATCACCTCGGACGCTTCCTTACCATGGCGCGCGATTACGGCCGTTCCATCGGTTTTAAAGGTACCTTCCTGATCGAGCCCAAACCGATGGAGCCGATGTACCACCAGTACGATGTGGACTCACAAACGGTGATTGGATTCCTGCGCCAGCACGGCCTCGAAAAAGATTTCAAACTCAATATCGAAGCCAATCATGCAACGCTGGCAGGCCACAGTTCAGCGCACGACCTGCAGATGGCGGTTGATGCCGGCATGCTCGGTTCAGTCGACGCCAACCGTGGTAACCCGCAAAACGGCTGGGATACCGACCAGTTCCCGATGGACATGTACGACTGTGTTCAGAATATGATGATCGTGCTTGCCGCAGGCGGCCTGGGTAATGGCGGCTTAAATTTCGATGCAAAAGTCAGGCGTGAATCTACCAACCTCGAAGACCTGTTCATCGCGCATATCGGTGGCATGGACGCCTATGCAAGAGCCCTGGTGATTGCAGACCGTATCAATAGCGAAGGCAAACTCGAGGCGTTCAAGGCCAGCCGCTACGCCAGTTTCAACCAGGCCGATGGCCAACGCTTTGAAGCCGGTGAACTGAGTCTCTCAGACCTTCGGGATATGGCACTGAATGGTTCTGAACCAGCCCTTGAAAGTGGCAAACAGGAGTGGGTGGAAAGCATACTCAACAACTACATGTTTTCCCGGTGCTCTTCGGCCCGCAAGTAATCGTTAGTGACTGGTATTGCACCAGTATCAGGTGTACTGGTGTAATTAACTGGTTTGGCCGGGGATGCCCGTTATCGAGACTATCCCTGGCGCTCTCCGGTTTCCTTTCCTATTTGCCTTTCAGAAAAGCCCGCGCTGGCTGGTGATGACCAACCGACCTACACAGGCATGGCACGCCCGGGTCAAGTACGATTCGTTACCAGGAGCATATGAAATCGCATAGGACAGCAATATTAAGCGCGTTAATCCACACATCCTGTAAAAAATAATAGAGCCGACTCCCAGCATTGAAGACCAGTTGTTAAGCAAGCGCTTTCATTTAAATTTGTAAGCGGTTACATTTTTTACATGTAAGCGCTTCCATTTCTCTGCGCTTGAGGTTATATTAGGTGTGATTGTTAAAAATTTGTTCACTGCAAAACTCATAAATTTTATCTAGGGCACCAGACGACGAGGTCACAACCATTGAATAATCACATGCCGAAATTGAATCCTTTAACCAGCAGCATCGCCTTGGCGCTTGGTGCTATTACCGTCCAACCCGCACTTGCGCAGGATGCCGATGAGAACATGCTTGAAGAAGTTATTGTCACCGGTGTGCGTAAGAGCTTAATGGATTCCGCATTAATCAAGCGGGATTCAGATGGCGTGGTAGATGCCATTTCTGCTGAAGATATCGGTAAATTCCCCGATACCAACCTGGCCGAATCACTACAGCGCATCACGGGTGTATCCATTGACCGTCAGAGTTTTGGTGGCCCTCAGGGTGAAGGCCAGAGAATCACCGTTCGTGGTATTGGTCCGGATTACAACCTGGTCTTGCTGAACGGCCGCCAGATGCCCGCGTCTTCCCTCGAGGCAACTGGCGCATCAAACTCACGTGCTTTCGACTTTGCCGCGCTGGCATCAGAAGCTGTCTCAGGTGTCGATGTTTATAAGACGAGCATGTCAGACATGCCGACGGGTGGTATCGGTGCCACGGTTAATATCAGGACCGCACGTCCACTGGAGATCGGTGATCGCAGGATCAGCCTGGGTGCCAAGATAGGCACTGACAAGTCAGCTCAGGATGAAAGCTGGACGCCGGAACTTTCCGGTATCTATTCTGATGTTTTTGCAGATGGCACATTCGGCGTCGCCCTGAACGGTAGTTACTCCAAGCGCGATTTCGGTTACAACCAGGCAGGGGCCTCGGAGGGTTGGCGCTCCTTCAAGGGTGACACAAATGATTGGGGCACCATTCCTCAGCCGGGTGATCCAGGATCTGAAAACATCACCAACCGCCCGGGTCCGGACGACACATACTCTGTTCCCCAGAATATTTTATATAGCTTAAACGAGGTTACGCGTAAAAGAACCAATGGCCAGGCCGTTTTGCAATGGAGGCCGGTTGAGTCATTTACGGCAACCCTGGACTACACCTATTCCGAGCTTGAAATACAAACAAAACGCAACGATTTATCTGCCTGGTTTAATTTTGGTCCTTCCATCAGTTCATGGACGGATGGTCCGGTATCCTCACCGATTTTTTATGAAGAAACTATCAGTCTGGCGTCCCCGAGCGACGTAGGTGGCGGTGGTGGACAATCCGGTACTAAAACCAAGGCCAACTCCCTCGGCATCAACCTCGAGTGGGTTGCTTCAGACACACTGTCATTCGCATTGGATTACCACGATTCAACCAACAAATCAGGTAAGGACAGCCCTTATGGCACCAGCTCTGTACTTGGCGGCGTGGGTTTTTACCGTGGCACGACGGGTGTCGATTATTCACAGGATTTCCCAGTGATGACCATGGCAACGCCGGATGGCAATCTCGACCCGACACAAATGTTGACAGGCGGTGCCAGTTACAGAAACTCCTACATGAAAGCAGAGGTTAAGCAGCTTGACCTGAGGGGTGACTGGGATATCAACGACAGCATGTCTCTTGATTTCGGTTACACCAGAACCAAGGTCAAAAACCGTTCAGCATATTCAAATGTCGATTATAATGACTGGGGTGGCATCGGTTCCCCCGATGACTATCCGGATGAGATTTGGGACATCAGGAATGTTGCCCCCCTGTTCAGCAACGTGCCGGGCCATAATAACCCCGCCCAGTTCGGCCAGATGTTCATCTGGGATTTTGCTACCATGGTAGGATATCGTGAAGACGCAACCGGTCAGTCACACCGCGCATCCGATGATTTCACCACCGACCGCACGACCAAGGAAGATTCAGACAGCGCCTACATGCAGTACAGATGGGCCTTTGATATCGGCAATATGCCTACCAACCTGAGAGTTGGTCTTCGTTATGAACAGACCGACGTCGATTCCAGCGCATTGGTTCCGATCTCCACGTCAATTGTCTGGGTTGGAACCAACGAGTATTCCGTAACACAGGCAGAACCTGACTTCACTAACCTGAAGGGCGATTACAATTACTGGCTGCCGAACTTTGACTTCAACATCGAAGTCACAGACGGCGTCATACTGCGTGCCAGCTTCAGCAAAACCATTGGCCGCCCGGGTTGGGGCGATATCCAGGGTGGACAGACGCTAAGCACGACGGCCAGAATCGATGGCGGTACCGGTCAACAGGGTAACCCGGGGCTGCTTCCTCTGGAATCCAAGAATATCGACTTGTCAGCCGAGTGGTATTACGGTGAGGGCAGCTATTTATCAGCGGGTTACTTCCACAAAAGCGTGAAAAACTACGTTGGAACGACTCAGATCACAGCGACCCCGTTCGATCTACCTCACCCTGCCCAGGGTGCCTGGTATGATGAAGCGGTTGCGGCTACGGGTAGTACTGATCCTCAGGAGATCCGCCAATATATCTTTGATACCTACCCTGACAGTCAGTACGTGGAAATTACTGGAGTTGGAACGAACGGTTTTACCACGGGTAACATCACCGGCCAACCGGGTGATGACATCAGTACGTTCCGGATCACCGTACCGGCTAACCAGAACGATGCCAAAATCGATGGCTGGGAAATCGCGTGGCAGCACTTATTTGGTCAAAGTGGTTTCGGTCTTATCGCCAACTACACCTTTGTTGATTCGGATCTCGCCTATGACAACCTGAGCCTTGGGCCACAGTTCGCCATCGAAGGTCTGGCTGACTCTGCCAACCTGGTCGCGTTTTATGACAAGAATGGCTGGATCGTGAGGGCCGCGTACAACTGGCGTGATGATTTCCTGACTGCCAGGTTTGACCCTATCGGTCCCAATCCGTTGTATACCGAGTCCTATGGTCAAATTGACGCCCTCATCAGCTACAGCTTCCAGAACAGTGGATGGACCGTGTTTGCCGAAGGCTTCAACCTGACCGATGAGTACCTTCGTGTGTACGGCCGTGCTGAAAAACAGACCTCGTACGTAACCACGACCGGTCGCAGATATGGTATTGGGGCACGTTGGACGTTCTAATCGTTTGTTGATATGAGTAAGTTGAAAAAGCCGCTGAAATCAGCGGCTTTTTCTTGTGACACGGGTATAGTTAGTTAATGCAGGAATCAAGTATCCAGATCAACCCAAGGGCATCTCTTCAGGTGAGGCATGTGGGTGAAGAGCAAACACCGCTAATCATCATTGATGATTTCGCCCTGGATACCGGTGATGTTATCAAGTATGCCTGTCGCTCAGTGGAGTACGGTCCCGACAGCACCTCTGCCTACCCGGGTGTAAGAGGCGCGCTTCCGCGAAGTTACGTACGGGAAGTTCTCAATAAGGTTTACCGTCTGTTATTCCAGGTCTACTCCGTACCTGATACGCTGGGAATGCGCACTGTGAATACCGTTTATTCACTGATATCAACACCGGAAGATGAACTGGCGCTTGCTCAGTGTGTCCCGCATTTTGATAGTAACGGACCGCTTTACCTTGCCGTATTGCATTACCTCAATCCGGGAGATTATTGCGACACGGGGTTGTTCCGTCATAAACCAACCGGTTTTGAACAAATTACGGAACCCAGGCTTGCGGAGTTTATTCAATCCAGCAAGGCATTTATCGAGACCCATGGAAATCCAACACAAAACTACATAAATACCAGCACCGATCACTATGAGTTGTACTATCGCATTAAATACAAACCCAATCGACTGGTCGTCTATCCCGGCTGCTTGCTGCACTCAGGACTGGTAGACCCAGGCCGTGACATCAATCCGGACCCTGCGACCGGCCGGTTGACTGCCAATATTTTTGTCGATTTCAAGCCGCTATAAAAGGTATATCTTTTTGAACAATAAGATCAGACAGATTGTGATTGTGGGTGGAGGCTCTGCCGGGTGGTTGACTGCCGGCATCCTTGCAGCAGAACACAGGACCAACAGCCCTGAAGGCCTACGCGTGAAGCTGGTTGAATCTCCGGACGTGAAGCCTATCGGTGTCGGTGAAGGCACCTGGCCAACCATGCGCGATACCCTCAGAAAAATGGGGGTTTCAGAAACAGATTTCATCCGCGAATGTGACGCTTCGTTCAAGCAGGCGTCCAGATTTGATCGTTGGGTTACCGGGGCCGATGATGATTGCTACTATCACCCGTTCGCCCTACCGAATGGTTATGGCGATGTGAACCTGGTTTCACAATGGCAAGCGCTTCCATCCCCAAAACCATACGCTGAGGTTGTCAGTTTCCAGGCTCAGTTGTGTTATCACCAACGGGCGCCCAAGCAGATCACAACACCTGAATGGGCCGCGGTGGCCAATTACGCCTATCACCTTGATGCAGGAAAATTCGGACAGTTTCTGCAAAAATTCTGTACTGAAAATTTAGGTGTGGAGCATGTATTGGACCATGTCACAGGTGTTAACCCCGCTGATAATGGTGATATTGCCTCTTTGGAAACCGGAGCCAACGGTCAGATTGAAGGCGATTTATTTATAGACTGCACCGGTTTTGCCTCCCTGTTACTTGGCCGGCATTACGGAATCGGGCTCAAAAGCCGCAAGGAAGTACTGTTTTGCGATACTGCGCTCGCCTTGCAGGTGCCATATGAGACCGAGAACAGTCCAATTGCTTCGAACACGATTTCCACTGCACAGAAAGCCGGTTGGATTTGGGATATCGGCCTGCCCACCCGGCGTGGTACCGGTCATGTTTATTCAAGTGCCCATACCACTGATGATGACGCTGAAATGGCACTCAGGTCATACATTGAAACAAGCGGTGGGGACAGCAACCGGGGATCGGTACGAAAAATCTCAATAAACCCGGGCCATCGAGAAACATTTTGGCACCACAACTGCGTAGCAGTGGGAATTTCAGCTGGTTTTATCGAGCCCCTGGAAGCCTCAGCCCTGGCATTGATCGAGCTCTCTGCCACGATGATCAGTACCGAACTTCCTGCGACCCGGGAAATCATGGACACCGTCTCAAAACGATTTAATGAGCGTTTTCTTTACCGCTGGGACCGAATCATTGATTTCCTGAAGCTGCATTACGTATTAAGCAAGCGTACCGACTCGGATTTTTGGTTGGACAATCGCCGGACTGAAACCATACCCGCCCGCTTGCTGGAATTGATGGAGCTTTGGCGTTATCAGCCACCATCGCGAAGTGACCTGTTTCAGATTGAAGAGATATTTCCCTCTGCCAGTTACCAGTATGTACTATACGGAATGGGCTTTGAGCCGGAACAGGCCCTACCCAGAAGATCAGATGATGCTGCACTGGCGGAAAGGTTTTTTCAGGAAAACGCCGGGATGACGAGAAAATATCTCGCCGGCCTACCCTCAAACCGGGACCTGCTTGATCTCGTCATGAGACATGGTATGCAGAAAATTTAACCCCATTTATGAACTAATATCACCCGATACCGGAAACCAGCATGGCAAATATAGAACTATTAAACAATATTGATCACAAAAACCTGAAGGTCAAAATCGAACGATCGGCAGAACTTGGAGACAACGTCTGGTTCACACCGACTTTTCCCCAGGAATTCAAGGTTCTGCAAAATCATTATCCTATCGTCTTCACCAAGAACACTGAGACCGGACAATTTCAGGCGGTGGCACTATTGGGCTTTGAGGCTGGCGAGAACCTGTTCCTTGATGAGAATGGCTGGAACGCGAACTACATACCATTGAGTATCATGCGTCAGCCGTTTTTGATCGGCTTTCAGCATGCCGAAAAAGACGGCGTCCCTATCAAACAAATGGTTGTCTCGGTGGATATGGATAACCCACGAGTCAATGAGACCGAGGGTGAGGCTGTGTTTCTCGAACACGGCGGAAACACCGGTTACCTGGAGCAAGTCAACTCGATTTTGAAGCTTATCAGTGATGGGTTTGAACGCAATAGCGCTTTCATTGATATGTTGATGGGCATGGATCTTCTTGAGTCTTTTGTGCTGGATGTCGAACTCGATGATGGTTCTCAACATCTTATGTCCGGATTTTACACCATCAATGAGGAATCACTTTCGGGTCTGACCGGCGACGATTTGGTGATTCTCAACAATAATGGACACCTGGAGCCTATCTATATGGCCATCGCATCCATGTCCAATATTCCAAAATTGATTGAAATGAAAAACTCCTTGCTTGAGACCAAAACACCCCATGCTGACGATTGAAAAATCAGTTAGAGAAATTACAGGGCTTTACCCTGATGAGGTTCCGGAAGAGGTTCTGAACTCTACCGAACCTCTGTTACTGAAGGGCATGGTGGCTGAGTGGCCGATTGTAAAGGCCGCAAAGGCATCCGCGCAGTCGGCCGATCTGTATCTACGTCAGTTTTACCAGGATGCAACAGTTGGCGCATTTTTCAGCCATCCGAATACAAAAGGCCGGGTTTTTTACAATGAAGAACTGACGGGTTTCAACTTTCAGCGGGTGATGCTGAAACTGGATCAAATACTGGACAAGATTCAACAACACGCATATGACCAGCAACCACCGGCCTTTTACGTGGGTTCGACCACCGTTGATACCTGCTTACCCGGATTCCGTTCAGAAAACGACATCAATTTCGGCTCTATCGATCCATTGGCCAGTATCTGGCTCGGTAATAAAACCCGCGTTGCAGCTCACTATGATGTGCCGGACAACATCGCCTGCTGTGCGGTCGGGCGACGCAGGTTTATTCTGTTTCCACCCGCTGAGATAGATAACCTTTACCCCGGCCCACTGGATTTCACACCCGCCGGCCAGGCTATCAGCATGGTGGATTTTCAACAACCGGATTACGCGGTACATCCTAAATTTCGGGATGCTTTAAAAAATGCACGAATTGCCGAAATGGAAGCGGGAGATGCCATCTTTATACCAAGCATGTGGTGGCACCATGTGGAGGGCTTGAGCAGCTTTAACGTATTGATTAACTACTGGTGGCGACAATCACCTGGCTACATGGACACACCGCTTAATGTGCTCAATCACGCTTTGCTCAGCTTGCGTGATCTGCCGGATGCGCAACGGCAAGCCTGGCACGATGTATTTAAGTACTATATTTTCGACTTTAATGAGGACACGGCGGCACATATACCAGAGCAACACCGGGGCGTGCTGTCACCCATGGATGAAATGACCGCGAGAAAGCTGCGGGCGCAGTTGCTCAGCAAACTCAATCGCTAAAAAACGAGGCTAAAGTGGACAAGAGAATAAGGAAAGTTGTTATTGCCGGTGGTGGAACCGCTGGCTGGATGGCTGCGGCCGCAATCTCAAAGATACTGGGAAAGGTACTCGATATCACCCTGATCGAATCGGATCAGATCGGAACGGTTGGTGTCGGCGAAGCCACTATTCCTCCACTGATCCTGTTTCACCGCTTGCTTGGCATCAAGGAACAGGATTTTATGGCCGCCACCCAGGCAACCTTCAAATTGGGTATCTCATTCGAGGGTTGGCGTAATGTGGGTGAAGACTATATCCATTCGTTTGGCGACACCGGCACGGATCACTGGACGGCAGGTTTCCAGCACTTCTGGCTGAAAGACAGAGAGCGCGGTTCCACTGAAGACTACGGCAACTACTGCCTTGAACTGAAGGCAGCGGAGCAAAATAAATTCGCTCATTTACCCAAAAACGGACTCAACTATGCCTATCACCTTGATGCGACCATCTACGCAAAGTTTCTCAGGAAGTTCTGTGGCAGATATGGCGTAAAACGCGTAGAAGGGAAGATAGTCAAGGTCAATACACGGCCCGCTGACGGGTTCATAGAATCTCTCATGCTGGATTCCGGCAAAATCATCGAAGGTGATCTGTTCATCGATTGCACAGGTTTCCGCGGGTTACTGATTGAGCAGACCCTAAAAACCGGCTATGAAGACTGGTCACAATGGCTACCCTGTGACAGCGCGGTCGCGGTACAGACCGAGTCTGTTGGCCAAGCCATACCTTACACCCGCTCAATTGCACACGAATCCGGTTGGCAGTGGCGCATACCCCTGCAACATCGTGTTGGAAACGGATTGGTATACAGCAGTCCTTATATCAGTGATGAAGATGCTAAAAATCTGTTGCTGGACAACATCGAGGGTAAAACACTGACAGAACCCCGTGTGATCAGGTTCAAGCCTGGCCAACGATTGAAGAACTGGAATAAGAACGTGATCGCAATGGGCTTATCCAGTGGATTTATCGAACCGCTGGAGTCGACCAGTATTCACCTGATCCAGCGAAGTGTGATCCGCCTGATGCGGATGTTCCCTTTACACGGTATCAAACAATCCGATATTGATGAGTTCAACCGGCAGACCAAAATTGAGATAGAGCACATCAGGGACTTCGTTATTCTTCATTACAAGGTGACCAACCGGCAGGACAGTGATTTCTGGCGTTATTGCAAATCGATGCCGGTTCCTGACTCGCTGAAACATAGAATTGATCTGTTCAGTGACTCGGCGCGGGTTTTTAAGGTATCCAATGAACTGTTCGGTGAGAATTCCTGGACCCAGGTGATGTTGGGCCAGGGCATTATGCCGGATCAGTACCACCCGGTTGCCGATGTCATGAGCGACCAGGAGTTGGACCGCTTTATGTTGGGCATCAAGTCGCAGGTAGATAAAACAGTTGCCGGTTTACCAAATCACCAGGTTTATATAGAGCAATATTGCAAGGCAATGGAGTAATTGTATAAACTTCTACCCATGTGTGTCCGTAAGCTCTTGTCATGACTGAAAATAATTTTGTGTTTTTCCTTTGCAAGAGCTAGAATGTAACCGCTTACATTTTTTTATTGGACACGATTTGCATGGCAACAATTTACGAAGTTTCAAAGCTTGCCGGCGTATCTCTCGCAACTGTTTCACGTGTCATGAACGACAGTGGAAAAGTCACTCCAAAAACCCGTAAAAAAGTCCAGGCTGCGATAGCAGAACTGGGCTACAGACCCAATTCGATGGCGCAATCTCTGGCGTCAAAGCGATCCAATAGTGTTGGCATTCTGATTCCAGAGCTTCACGGCCCTTTTTTCGGTGTCATGCTCAGCAGCATAGAGAAAGAGCTGCGGGACGCGGATAAACGCGTCATCATCACGGCTGGTCACAGTGATGAACACAAGGAAAGGGATTGTATTGAGTTTCTTCTCGGCAGCAATTGTGATGCATTGATCCTGCATGTGTATTCGGTTCCTCACGACTATCTTGTTGAACTGAACAAGGGTCCGGTTCCGATCATTATTTTGAACAACTATGTCCCTGAAATGCCGGATAACTGCATTTTTCTGGACAATGAACATGGTGGTTATATTGCGACCAAGGCTCTGCTTGATCATGGTCATAGGAGTGTGGCCTATATATCCGGTCCAAGCTGGAAGGCAGATTCATTCAAGCGCCTCGTCGGTCACAAAAGGGCCCTGCAGGAATGCGGCCTGACTTTTAATGAGCAACTGGTCGCCGAAGGTGATTTTGAAGAGGCCAGCGGCAGGGCAGCCATGCATCAGTTGCTGCACCGGGACATCCCGTTCACCGGTCTTGTTTGCGCCAATGACGAAATGGCTGCCGGTGCGATGGATACCGCCCGTAAACAGGGATTAAATGTCCCCCAAGATATTTCAATCATCGGCTACGACAATGTCTCTTTTACCCATTATCTCCACCCCAAGCTATCATCCATAGGCTGCCGAATCAGTGAAATGGGGCAAATGGCCGCCCGTTGTGTTCTGAAAAATGCCTATGGCCAAACCGATTTGAACATTCAAAATACCTTCAAACCACGCCTGGTTTTGCGGGACTCAGTCAAAAGCAGGTAACTAACATGACAGCAAACACTCGTTACACCATACGTGTAGCACTTATCGTTGCCCTGGGTGGTTTCTTAATGGGCTTCGATGCGTCCGTTATATCGGGCGTGGTGAGTTTTATCGGGCCCGAATTCGAGCTGACCAATATCCAGGTTGGCTGGGCGGTTGCGTCACTGACGCTGACCTCCACGCTCGCCATGATGACTGCAGGACCCATCAGTGACCGCTTTGGTCGCAGACCGGTGTTGAAAGTGGCGGCTGTTCTGTTTGCTGTTTCCGCGATCGCTTCAGCCATCGCACCAGATTACCTCACCCTGGTCATTGCGCGCATGCTGGGTGGTTTCGGTGTCGGTGCGGCCCTGATCATCGCGCCGATGTATATCGCCGAGATTTCGCCTCCGGACATACGAGGCCGGATGGTTTCGTTCAACCAGCTGAATATCGTTATTGGTATTTCGGTTGCCTATTTCAGTAATTTCCTTATTTTGAGCCTGGGTCAGTCTGACCTGGCATGGGCAGAGTCGCTACGACTGGGGGATTGGAATTGGCGTTGGATGTTAGGTGTTGAAGCGATACCCGCCATCATCTATTTCCTTGCCCTGTTTTGGGTACCGGAGAGTCCACGTTGGCTGGTCATGCGTGGCAAGGCCGCCGAAGCGCTCCAGATCTTGTCACGTGTGAGTGGAAAAACACAGGCTGAGGCAGACCTTGGGGCCGTACAGGAGTCGTTGGACGCTGAAGCCCACCTGGAAAAGGGTTCAATCAAGGAACTGTTTTTGCCTGCCATGCGCCTGGTTTTGACCATCGGAATCGTCATTGCAATTCTGCAGCAAATCACCGGTATCAATTCCGTGTTCTTTTATGCACCCATGATATTTGAGCAGTCAGGTATCGGTACCGATGCCGCGTTTATGCAGGCGGTGCTGGTCGGAATCGTGAACCTGGTAGCCACCGTGGTAGCCATTTTATTGATCGACAAACTGGGCAGACGCCCCTTGTTGATAACCGGCCTGGTCATCATCGTAAGCAGCATGCTGCTGCTCGCATACAGTTTTTCTTCGGCAAGTTACGGGCCGGGCGGCGAATTGATCGACATGAATGCGACCCTGGTACTGATTGGTATTCTCAGTTTTGTTGCCGGCTTTGGTATCTCTCTCGGACCGGTGATGTGGGTATTGTTTTCCGAGTTGTTCCCCAACCGGCTCAGGGGTATCGCAATTTCATTCTGCGGGTTGATCAACTCCAGTGTCAGTTTTATCGTGCAACTGGTCTTTCCCTGGGAGCTCGAAAACTTCGGTCCAGCCACAACCTTCCTGATTTATGGTTCCTTTGCAGTTGTCGGATTGATCTTCGTAATGCGTATCCTGCCGGAAACAAAAGGCAGGAGTCTGGAACAGCTCGAAGCAGACCTGGTAACAAAAAAATGACAGGGGATTCAGGCATGAAATACATCAAAGCAGTCATCATTACTTTTAGCCTCTTGTTTGGTCTATCTGTTGGCGCCACCAGTCTTGCTGATGCGGTTCCCGTAGAGATCAAGCAGGAAGATGGACGCTTCCAGTTGCTTCGGGGTGGTGCGCCCTATGACATACGCGGCGCAGGAATCGAGTTTGCTGATATTGGTGTTTTTGCCTCACACGGCGGCAATTCAATACGGACCTGGGCAACACACAACCCCCGGTTTACCGGTCTTGAAATACTTGATAACGCCGCAAAACATGATGTCACCGTCGCCCTGTGTATCGAGATCGGTCGTGAACGGCTCGGCTTCGATTATGACGACGAAGAAGCAGTGGCCGCACAACTTGAATACGCACGTGGCGAGGTCTTGAAATACAAGGATCACCCCGCCCTTCTCGTCTGGATCATCGGTAACGAGGCAAACCTGTCTTTCAAAAACCCGAAGGTCTTTAATGCGATCAACGACATATCCAAGATGATTCACGAAACAGACCCCAATCATCCGACCACCACCGCACTGGCAGGTTTCAATGGCCAGCTGGCTGAATTAATCGAAACCCGGGCACCGGACCTGGATTTCGTCAGCATCCAGATGTACGGCGATATCGTTAACCTGCCACGTTACATCAGGGAGACAGGATACAAGGGGGCCTACTTTGTCACGGAATGGGGTTCCATCGGTCACTGGGAAGTGGGTAAAACAGCCTGGGGTGCACCCATCGAGCAAAACAGCAGCGAAAAGGCCGCAAATTACCTGAAGAGTTACAAGATTGCGATTGCTTCGAATCCCGACCAGGTCATTGGATCATATGTATTTCTGTGGGGTCAGAAGCAGGAACGCACACCCACCTGGTATGGCATGTTTCTATCTGACGGTTCGGAAACGGAGACCATAGATATCATGCATTACCTGTGGAACGGTAACTGGCCAGATAACCGTTCACCACAGATCAAGTCCATGCAACTCGATTCGAAGACAGCGTCAAAAAATGTACGGCTGGATGCAAATAGTACTTATAAAGCCAGGGTAAAAGCCTCGGATCCTGATGGCGATCAACTGCAATATCACTGGGAAATATTGCACGAAAGCAAAGCCACACAGGAAGGCGGTGACCGCGAGGAGGTCCCTGCGGAATTGACCGGGTTGATGGATAAACTCGACACCGACAAGGTCGTCATTAAAGCACCGGCAGAACCCGGCGCGTACCGCTTGTTTGTTTATGTCCGTGACGGCCAGGGTAATGCCGGTCACGCCAATATCCCTTTTATGGTGGAGTGAAAATGGCTGATATATATTGGGGTAATTCACCTGTTAGAAAACCTGTTGAGGGTGGTGAAGGTGAGTTTGTGGTTCGTGATGGCGAAGTCTTCTACAAGATCTCGAACCATCACACGATGCCGGATTTTTTCATGTCCATCGTCAGCGGTTACGACCACTGGATGTTTGTATCAAGCTCAGGTGGTTTGACCTGCGGACGGGGAAATCCGGAGAGCTCACTTTTTCCCTACTACACCGATGATAAAATTAACGATGCTCACGCGACCACGGGTCCACTGACCATCTTTCTGATCAATAAGAACGACAGGAAATACCTGTGGAAACCTTTTTGCCAGGATGTCAGCGTCTATCAAATCGAACGTAATCTTTATAAGAACCAGCTTGGAAACAAACTGGTGTTTGAAGAAATCAATCACGACTTCGGCCTGGTTTTCTCCTATTCCTGGTCAACCACCGACCGGTTTGGCTTCGTAAAACACTCGACCCTTGAAAACTCCGGCAGTACTGATGTCAAGGTAACGGTACTCGATGGTCTGCGTAACCTGCTTCCCTTCGGTGTAACGCGCAATTTACAGACCGCAATGAGCACGCTCGTGGATGCCTACAAACAGGCTGAAGCTTTCCAGGATCAAACCGCTGCCGTATATACAATGAGCTCGATTTTGACCGATCATGCAGAGCCCAGTGAAGCTCTAGAGGCCACGGTAGCCTGGAGTACCGGGCTGCAAAATCCAAAACTGCTGCTTTCCGAAGACCAGGTAGAAAGCTTTTGCAGCGGTTCGACACTGACCAGTGAAACATTCAAGAAAGGCAAACGTGGTGCTTTTTTTGTCCAATCCGGCTTTGTTGTAACACCAGGCCAGCAGACCAGTTGGAGTATTCTGGCCGACGTCGATCAGAGCCCGACACAAATTGCCGCGCTCATGGGCTCTATCAATGATGGCATGTCACAACACATAATCCAGCAGGATATCGAAGCCGGTTCAATGCGATTACTGCAGCTCGTTGGCAGCGCTGACGGTTGCCAGTGCTCATCTGACTCGCTTACCACCGGCCGGCATTTTTCCAATACGCTCTTCAACATCATGCGGGGCGGTACTTTTTACGACGAGTACACGTTTCCGTTAAGCGACTTCCTTCACTTTGCTGGTGTCTGGAACAGTCCGCTAAAGAAAAAATTTAAGGACATACTTGACTCTAAAGGTGCAACCCAAAATCTGGAATCGATGCTGACCATTGCCGGTAACAGCGGTGATGTTGATATGCAACGCCTGGTTCTTGAGTACCTTCCATTAACGTTCAGCCGTCGCCATGGCGACCCCAGCCGGCCATGGAATGAATTTTCCATCGACATCAGGAACGCGGATGGTTCTGACAAGCTGCATTTCCAGGGAAACTGGCGTGATATCTTTCAAAACTGGGAAGCACTGGCAGCTTCCTATCCGGAGTTTGCCGAGAGCTTCATCAGCAAGTTTGTGAATGCCACGACAGCCGATGGCTATAACCCCTACCGCATAACAAAAGATGGTTTTGAGTGGGAGGAATTACACCCCGATAATCCCTGGTCCAACATTGGCTACTGGGGAGATCACCAGATCAACTACCTGCTTAAGCTGATCGAGTTTTCAGACAGCTATCACCCCGGGAAAATCGCAGAGTACCTGGGGCGCGAAGTTTTCGTCTATGCTGATGTCCCCTACCGGATCAGGAACTACCAGTCGCTTCTGAGCGACCCGACCAACAGTGTTACCTATGATGATACCAGGGCCCGACTTATCGCTGAGCGTTGCTTGCAAACCGGTAGTGACGGCAAGCTGCTTCGCCTGTCGGACGGTTCGGTCTGCAGGGTTAACCTGCTGGAAAAATTACTTGTAACGACCTTGACCAAGCTGGGTAATCTTGTACCGGGTGGTGGCATCTGGATGAACACCCGTCGCCCCGAGTGGAATGACGCCAACAACGCGCTCGTCGGCTATGGTTTATCCATGGTCACACTATGTTACCTGCGCCGCTTCATGGTCACACTGGAACATTTGCTGGAAACAGATTCTGCAGATGGCTATTCGGTTTCAAATGAGGTGCTCGCCTTATTTGACGCTATCCAGATGACATTTGAGCAATTCACTTACTTGCAGGAAGCTTCCATCAGTCCAAAAGACCGAAGGGCATTCATGGCAGAGCTTGGTTTGTCTGCTGAAAGCTACAGGGAAAGTACTTACAGCGGGTTCTCAGGTGACAAAACCACATTGATCAAATCGCGATTATTGACGTTTATCGGTCTGGCAAGAACGTATCTGGATCATAGTATCGATCAGAATCAAAGAGGTGATGGTTTGTTCCACTCCTATAACCTGATACAGATCGATCCGGATGGTTTCAGGGTGGAGCATTTGTACGAGATGCTGGAGGGTCAGGTTGCCGTGATGAGCTCAGGTTACCTTGATGAAAGGCAAAGCCTGGACCTGTTGACCGCCTTGCGATCAAGCAAAATGTACCGCTCCGACCTGAATAGCTATCTTCTTTATCCGGATAGAAGCCTGCCGCTTTTTAAAGAGAAAAATGTCATTGACCCGTCTTTGGTGCGTGATAACCAGTGTATACAGGCTGAATTGTTGTCCGGGCGAACCCGCTTTGTTGAAGAGGATTTGAACGGTGCGGTTCACTTCAATGGCGACTTCAGAAATGCCAATGAACTGCGGACCGCTCTCAATACGGAGACCGGAATATCCGAAGAAGACGGCCGTATCCTTTGTGACGTCTACGAATCCGTTTTCAATCACCGCGAATTCACCGGTCGTTCGGGTGCCATGTATAAGTACGAAGGTCTCGGTTGTACCTATTGGCACATGGTTTCGAAACTCCTGCTGGCTACCGTTGAAATCATCAAATCAGCCGATGAAAACGATATCAGTCGGGAACACCTGTCACCGCTATTGGAACACTTTGATGAGATCAAGGAGGGACTGGGACTGCATAGGTCGCCTGCACAGTACGGCGCTTTTCCAAGTGATCCCTACTCCCACACCACCAGCTTTTCGGGTGTGCAGCAACCGGGCATGACAGGTCAGGTCAAAGAGGATGTGATCACGCGTTTTTACGAACTGGGTGTAGCTATCGACCAGGGAGAAATTTCTTTTTGCCCGGTGCTGCTCAAGCGCGATGAGTTTCTGACGGAGCCACGGACCTGGCATTTTTCCATGGGCGGGGAAATGCAATCCGAAGCGCTGGAAGCCGGTTCAATGGCCTTTACCCTCTGTGGCGTACCTGTTATTTATCGGTTGGCGGAAAGCAACAGCATTCAGATTTTTACTGATCATGCTGATCCTGAACACATAGCCGGTAACTGTCTGGGTACTGCCTTGAGTCACTCCCTTTTTCGACGTGAAAAACGTGTGAAGAAGTTAGTCGTTGAGCTGACGACAGAGAAGCTCAGGCCATAGCGTCGTTAGTCATACCGACACATGGTTACGACCTGGTTTAATTCACGTTCTCTGCTTACAGGCAATCAGGCTCATTCGGTTTGACATATAGCTCATTCAATTAAACTTCACTGTGACGGGAGTTTGACCCCCTGGTTGGATTACTGGAACCGCACCCCAGGCAGGCTGCTTTTTAGGCAGAGCCGGGCTTGTTGTAAACGTTTTCAATTACGGTAATAATGACCCGGTAATAACAAGAAACAGTCACAGGAAAAGAGTTCAGTGGCCCAGGCATCGATCAAGGAAGTAGCAGAAATCGCCGGTGTATCTATCGCCACGGTTTCGCGCTGTATCAACAACCCGTCGCAGGTCAGGGAACGGACAAGGATCAAGGTACAGCGAGCCATCCTGGCAACGGGTTATTCACCCAATACCATTGCACAGAGTTTCAGACGCGGACGCACCAATATCATCATGGTGGTGGTCCCATCCATAGGTGATCCATTCTTTACCCAGGTCATGATGGGTATTCGCTCGGTCGTTGCTGAACACAATTATTCTATTATCATCAGCGAAACCAATTTCAATACAATGTCTGCTGAGGAAGTGGGGGCCATGATGGTATCCCGCCAGGCTGACGGGTTTATCCTGTTAGCGAGTATCTTTCCATTTGGAAACGAGGTTCTGGCCAGGGCTGAAAAGCGCTCTCAGCCCGTTGTGATCGGTTGTGAGACGATCTCTGCATCGTTGGCTGATATTCCCAGCGTCCACATTGATAATGTCGCCGCTGCGCAGGAGGCAACCAATTACCTCATTTCCAGGGGCCATGGAAAAATTGCGTTTATGTCCGGTCATAAAACATCCCTGCTGACCAAAGACCGCGAATCTGGCTATCGTGCCGCCATGGATAAGGCCGAATTGACCATTGAGAGTGGTTGGGTGGTGGAGGGTAAACTCAGTATTGAGGGGGCAGGCAAAGCCTGCGCTCATTTGTTAAACCACCCCGACCGGCCAACAGCAATTTTCTGTGCCAATGACGAAATGGCCATCGGCTGCATCCATGAGGTCAAAAATCAGGGTCTATCAGTACCGCAGGACATTTCAGTCATGGGTTTCGATGACATTCGCTACGCAAGTATGATGGAGCCCGCACTGACTACCGTCGCCCAACCCGCCAGGCAAATAGGCGAGCGTGTTGCCGCTCGTCTGTTTAAAGCCATTGAAACGGGTAACCAACCCAATAATCAACCGGTGATTTTGCCCCACGAGTTAATCATAAGACAATCGGTGGCAGCCCCTCGAAGCTGACCGCTGGCGCCTTCTCTTGGCGCGCTTATTGCATAATTTTCTGTTACCCAAGCAATAAATTGCTCCACCCATGAACACAAATAAAAGAATGCCCTCACTCAGGTCATTGCGGGCCTTCCAGATTGCAGGCCGCCACCTGAGCTTCAAGCTGGCCGCCGAAGAGCTATGTTTAACAGCTTCCGCGATCAGCCACCAGGTCAAGAGTCTTGAGGAGTTCCTCGATCTCAACCTGTTTGTACGCAAGACACGTGCCCTCGAATTTACCGAACCCGGCCAGAAGTATTTTGAATTCCTTGATGGCATGTTTGCGCGTCTTGAGACAGAAACGCACCAATTGTGGGCGCAGTATGGTCGCGGGATGATCCGTTTGTGTGTCCCGCCTTTTTTTGCCAACGAAATTCTTTTACCCAAGCTACATGATTTTCAGGCCATCATGCCGGACACCGATATTCGTGTCAGCACCCAACACAGCCTGGTGAAAGAACACTCATCTGAAACGGATTTGTCGATACTTTTAGGTTCCGGTGACTGGCCTGATCTGGTCACCTACCCGCTATTTGCCCGGCGACTGGTAGTCGCAGCTGCACCTTCTGTACTAAAAGATTTTGATAGTTCCTCATTCAAAAACCTCAACGGGCAAACACTGATCGTGCACGAAAATCGTCCTCATGCCTGGAGAAACTGGGCAAATGCCCTTGATATAGAAGAGCCCAAGGCAGGCAACATACTCCGCTTTGATTCAATGTCGACCGTTGTGCAGGCCACAGCTCAGGGGCTGGGCTTCGCTATCGTTTCCTGGCCTTTGAGCAAAAACTGGTTTGAATCGGGGGCGCTGCAGCGGGTATTTGAAACTGAATGGGTAACCGACGAATATTTCTACCTTGCTCATCGTCCTGAAGAGTCCGAACGTCTCGATATCGCCAATCTCATCGACTGGATTATCAGGGAGTTTCAAAACGACGAGTGAAAAAAACTGCTGTATAGGCGATTAAAACCCGTTTGTCAGCAACTGGCCCTGGCAATAACCTTCTCACCATGTTCAGAAACACATCCAACGGAGGAGATTAATCATGAACAGTAAGAAGAAGCTTTTAGCTAAATGTACCCTTGCCATGGCGATGGTTCCCTTTCACACACAAGCGACCACCGGACAGGTCGGTCTGGAAGCCTGCGCCGATGCGCTGGCCAGCAAGCTTTCCTCATCCAACGGCACTGCTGTCAGCTATCAACTGGACTCAGCCAACGAGGGATTTGACAAAAAAATGCAATCGGTTGAACGAATCAGCTTGTACGCGAGAGACCCTCAAAGCAGCGAACTGGTATCGAAAATGGACTGTGTCGTCAACCGCAAGGGCCGTGTCATCAGGCTAACCGATATACCTCTGGAAGCTTCAGAAACCGATGACCGGGTTTCAAAAGTCGACTAGAACCGAGTGCCTTTTCGGGGGGCCGGGCCTCACCAGCGGGATGTGCGATTCCGCGAAGTGAGGCCCACCCCCCTGATTTTTTCACGGACTTAGTCATCCAGGAACTCCCACGTATCCGCACCATCAAACTTTCTGACCGGAATGCCGGAAGTGTCTTCTGTTGGCATCATGCGGGTATTGATAGCAACCCGGCTATCGCCGGCCTTTTCAACGCTCTCATAATGCGTGGTACAACCGCAGTTTTTACAGTGATAAAACTCAATACACCTGTCGCCCCACAAATACGCTTTTCTCTGTGCGGGTGAACCGGTAATACTGACCTCGTGACGGAGGTAATAGGCCCATTGGGCGCCCACGCGGTGACAGATTGAACAGGTGCACTCGGTTAGTGTTTCGGGTTTGTCATCAACCGCCAGTTGGATGGAACCGCAGTGACAGGAAGCTGTAAACATCGTTGAATCAGACCTCTACTGGCCGGATAGCTGCCAGTTCATCGTCTGTCAGAATCCGTGAGACGGCCATGAATCTCAAGCCGAGCGGTATCTCCAGTGAGAAACTTGAACCCCTGCCCTGTGTAACATCTACCATGATATGCGAGTTTTTATAGTACTCGAACTGGTCGGCTGCCATGTAGAAACTGCAGCCTTCTATTTCACCCAGGCACAGGTCACGGGAGCCAACCATAAAGTCCCCTTTTGCAAAACACATGGGTGCAGAACCGTCACAGCAACCGCCACTTTGGTGGAACATCAGGTCACCATGTGATTGCTTCAGCTGATCAATGACCGCCTTTGCCTTATCGGTAACCGATACACGCTCTACATACATAAACCCATCTCTGCAATCTGCCGTAATCATCGATGTACTTAAAAGAACCCCAACGGGTTCTTGTCATACGACATCAACACGTTCTTGGTATGACGATAATGACTCAGCATCATCTTGTGATTTTCACGGCCGATACCGGACTTCTTGTAACCACCAAATGACGCACCTGCCGGATAGGCATGGTAGCAGTTACACCAGATTCGACCTGCCTGGATACCACGGGCGAAGGTTTGCATCTGGTGTACATCGCGGGTCCAGACACCGGCGCCCAGGCCATATAGCGTGTCATTGGCAATTTCCATTGCCTCGGCCTCGTCTTTGAATGTCGTCACACACAGGACCGGACCAAATATCTCCTCCTGGAAAATTCGCATCTTGTTATGGCCTTTGAAGATGGTCGGCTTGATATAGAGCCCGTTCGGGTAAACCTCGTTTTCAAAGGCCTCGCCCCCGATCAGCACTTCGGCGCCTTCCTGCTTTCCGACATCGATGTAATTGAGGATTTTCTCATACTGGTCATTGGAAGCCTGCGCACCCATCTGGGTACCCAAATCCAGGGTGTCACCCATCTTGATCGCGGCCACACGTTTCAGGCAGCGCTCCATAAACTCCTCGTAGATGCTCTCCTGGATCAGCGCACGTGACGGACAGGTGCACACTTCACCCTGGTTGAAAGCAAACAGCACCAGGCCTTCAATTGCCTTATCAAGAAAGTTGTCATCTTCTGCCATGACACTTTCAAAAAAGATATTCGGTGATTTTCCACCCAGCTCCAGGGTCACCGGAATAATATTCTCGGAGGCATATTGCATGATCAAGCGGCCGGTGGTGGTCTCACCCGTGAACGCGATTTTCTTGATATCCGGATGAGTCGCCAATGGCTTACCGGCTTCAGGGCCAAAGCCATTGACCACATTCAGCACACCCGCGGGTAGCAGGTCAGCAATCAATTCCACTAAAAAGAGAATGGAAACCGGTGTCTGTTCTGCAGGTTTCAGAATGACGCAATTACCAGCAGAAAGCGCGGGTGCCAGCTTCCATGTCGCCATTAAAATCGGGAAATTCCACGGAATGATCTGACCCACAACACCCAGGGGTTCATGAACCTCCATCGATACCGTACCCGCATCGAGATCAGCCACCTGCCCTGCTTCGGCACGAATAACACTACCGAAATAACGGAAGTGATCCACCGCCAGCGGAATATCTGCCGCCATTGTTTCGCGTATGGCTTTGCCGTTATCCCAGCATTCCACCAGGGCCAGGCTCTCAAGGTTTTCCTCAATACGCTCGGCAATCTTGAACATGATATTGCTGCGCTCGGTTGCAGAGGACTTACCCCAGGCTTCGGCAGCCTGGCCCGCAGCCTTTACCGCCAGGTCTATATCCTTGCTATTGGATTTCGGTATTCGTGTAATATGGCTTCCATCGACCGGGGACGTGTCATCAAAATATTCACCGTCTATGGGCGCGACCCATTCTCCGCCAATGTAATTGTCGTATTGTGGTTTGAATTCAGGCTTTTGATATGACACGACTGGCTCCTATTGTTCAATCTGGGGGTATTCATCTTATGCCAAATGTTCGTGAATTGCTCGTAACCCATAGTGAGGCTTGCATACCTGTGTTCGAATGCAACCAGATACCTTACAATTCACACCGATGACGGATAGCAACACCACAGTCGCCGATTGGCATAGGGTAAGTGCAACCGAGGCGACGCAACGGCTTGGTGTTGACCCTGTCACAGGACTCAGTTCTGAAGAGGCCGCCAAACGTTACCAGCATTATGGTCCCAACCGATTAAAGGAAACGCCACCACGGAGCCGATGGTTGCTGTTGGCTGATCAGTTCAAGGGTGTTCTTATTCTCGTGTTGATTGGAGCGGCCGTGCTGGCCGCCATCATCGGAGACCTGACCGATGCGGTGGTCATCCTGGCGGTGGTTTTAATTAATGCCTTTTTGGGCTTCTCCCAGGAGCAGCGTGCCGAACAATCACTGGCTGCATTGAAGAAAATGCTGGCCCCGACTGCGGAAGTTCGCCGCGACGGCAAGACAACTGAGCTGTCGGCTGACCAACTGGTGCCAGGCGACATCGTCCTGCTTGGCTCGGGCGACAGGGTGCCTGCCGATGGACGTGTTATCGCTGCACATAGTTTTGAGGTTGATGAATCCGCATTGACGGGTGAATCACGCACCGTCGGAAAACATGTGGACTCTTTGGCAGGTCACGATGTGCCCCTGGCGGAGCGTGCCAATCTTTTTTTCATGAATACCATTGTGACCCGTGGCCGGGCCGAAATGGTGATAACCGCCACCGGCATGAAAACACAATTGGGTTTACTGGCCGGTCTGCTGGTGGAAACAAAGGATTCGGCTACACCCCTTCAGGTACAGCTGGATCACCTGGGTAGGCGATTGGCACTGATTGCGGGTATCGTTGTCGCTTTTATGCTACTGGCAGGACTGTTACGCGGTGAACCCTGGGTCAATATGGTCCTCACTGCCATCGCATTGGCAGTGGCGGCAATCCCGGAAGGACTTCCCGCGGTAGTGACGGTGACTCTCGCCGTCGGTCTACAGCGCATGGCTCGCAACCAGGCCATTGTTAAACGCCTGGCTGCCGTTGAAACCCTTGGCTGTACCTCGGTGATCTGCTCCGATAAAACCGGTACGTTGACCGTTAACCAGATGACTGCACGCCAGCTTTATACCTGTGGTCACCATCTGCAGGTAAGCGGCGAGGGTTATGACACCACCGGCGCGATCACGGGCAGTGATTCAAACCTGCCGGATATGGATGCCCTGCTAATACCGATCGGACTTTGTAACGACGCCGAATTACGCGCGGGTCAGGTCATCGGTGACCCGATGGACAGGGCACTACTGACGGTTGCTGTAAAGGGCGGATTTAAACCGGTAGAACTGCAAAAGCAATACCCCCGTATAGCCGAGATTCCTTTTGATTCTGAACATAAGTACCAAACCACCTTTCATCTTGTAGGTGACCGAGTTCGTGTCATGGTCAAGGGTGCCCCGGATGTAGTACTGGGCCACTGCGTAAAGGTATTTGATGAAGGCGATGATAAGGCACTTGATGCCGAACAACTCGAACGAATTGAAAACGCCAACGAACAAATGGCAAATACCGGCCTGCGGGTGTTGGCCGTGGCCTGGACGGATCTCAAAGCACGTGATTTCGAAGCAGGTGGAGACCTGTTCAAGTACGTGAATGATCTCGTATTCACTGGCCTGGTAGGCTTGATGGACCCCCCCAGACCTGAAGCCCGTGAAGCCATCGCATTGTGTCATGACGCCGGAATCTCAATCAAAATGATCACCGGTGACCAGAAAATCACAGCCTCCGCAATCGCCCGCGAACTGGGTATTGTTGGTAAGGTTGTGACCGGCGTCGAGCTTGATGCCATGAGCGATGCCCAGTTGTCAGCCGGAATTGATGACATGGGCGTTTTCACCCGCGCCACGCCGAAACAGAAAGTCCGTATCGTGCTTGCGCTTAAAGCCCGTGGTCATGTTACCGCGATGACCGGTGATGGTGTGAATGACGCACCGGCGCTGAAGACCGCTGATATCGGGGTCGCAATGGGGCTCAGTGGTACCGATGTGGCAAGAGAGGCGGCAACCATGGTGTTGACCGACGATAATTTCGCCACCATTGTGAAGGCGGTAAAAGAGGGGCGCACAATTTACGACAACATCGTTAAATTCGTGCGCTTCCAACTGTCTACGAATATCGGTGCAATTTTGACCGTATTGATCGCGCCGTTCCTCGGGCTTCCATTGCCATTTACACCCATTCAATTGTTGTGGGTCAATATTATTATGGATGGCCCGCCTGCAATGGCACTGGGTGTTGATCCGGCTCAACCCGACACGATGTCTCACCGGCCACGTAAGGTAACCGATCGAATTCTGAAAATTCGCCTCCTCGGTAAACTGATGACTTATGGAACGACCATGATGATTGGTACCCTGGGTGTACTGTGGTGGGGCTTACAGAACGGTACAGCCAAACACGCACAAAGCCTGGCATTCACTACTTTCGTGTTGTTTCAGGTATTCAACGCCTTCAACGCCCGGGTAGCCAGAAGAAGTACCTTCAACGCCAATTTTTTCCGAAATCGCACCCTCTGGCTGGCCCTGACCGGAGTGGTAATCCTACAGGTACTGGCAATTCAATGGAGCCCGGCAAACGCGATATTCAATGTTGAAAAGCTCTCGCCAGGTGATTGGCTGTTAGCCACATTGATTGCCAGTTCCGTACTGTTTCTTGAAGAATTCCGGAAATTGGTTTTGCGGATAATAAAGCCATGAATATCCAGCACAAACTCGCCACACCGAACGGATAGCGAACCACTAAAATCCTTTAACGTAGTCTTTCACTTGCTCGATGGCGGGCTTCAACTCATTGGCGAGGCCATTGATCTCGTTCCAATTTGAATTTTTTCCAGCCTCCTCAAGGGCAAAACACAAATCGGCCAGCGAATGCGCTCCCACCGTGAGAGCCGATGACTTGAGTTTATGGCTGTGAAACCTGATCTGATCAGAATCATGCTGACTGTATGCCGTCTCAAATTGTGTGAGTACCTCATTCGACTGTGAAACAAATTTTTGCAGTAAATCCAGCTGTGCACCGTGATCGTTTTCGAAAATGCGATTCAGTACCTCAGGATCTACCGCACTTTCCTGGTTCGTCTTATGCCTGGACCACTCCGGCGCAACTGGTTTGTTCACATCTTTCGCCGTTAGCATATCTATTGGTATCTTCGAATCCGGGCCATCATCCTGACCCGGCAACCATTTAAGAATGGTCGAAAACAAATTAACCGGCTCTACCGGCTTGGCGATAAAGTCTTCCATGCCGGCTTTCATACATGCCAGGCGATCTTCTTTAAACACATTGGCCGTCATTGCGAGTATTGGCGTTGTTGCGTTTCCGGCCCTGGGATCTATAGCGGAACGGATCAGGCGTGCAGCTTCCAGACCATCGAGTTCGGGCATCTGGATGTCCATTAATATCAGGTCATACTCATTTTCCCGTGCCATATCCACCGCCACCCGGCCGTTTAGGGCCGTATCCGTGACCAGACCCACACTGGATAGAAGCGCCACCGCAACTTCAAGGTTAATCGCGTTATCTTCAGCCAGCAATATTCTGAAACCCGCATACCGGTCTCTTAACTGTCGCTCGGCATCCAATGCCACAGCAGAAGGTTGAATGGTTTTTTGCTCGTGACCGTGACCGAGTTTTGCAGTAAACCAGAACGTACTACCCTGGCCCAACTCACTTTCGACACCCACTTCACCACCCATCATAAGCACCAGCCGCCGGGTGATCGCCAGACCCAATCCGGTGCCGCCATGGACCCGTGTGGTGGAAGGATCGGCTTGCTCGAACGCCTCAAACAGATCAGGCATTATATCGGACGCGACGCCTATACCCGGGTCCTCTACTTCAAAGCGCAGCAGTAGTTTTCCATTCATTTCTTCCACTACCCCGGTACGCATGAAAATCGTACCCTGCTCAGTGAACTTGATTGCATTTCCGACATAATTCAACAATGCCTGGCGTAGCCGGGTTGCATCACCTTTGAGCCAGATCGGCGTTTCGCCTACATCAACTTCAATCGTAAGTCCCTTGGTAATGAGTTCCTCGCGGAACAATGACCGGATATGGTCCAGCAACTCATTGAGATTAAAGTTTGAATGTTCCAGTGTCAGTTTTCCGGCCTCGATCTTTGAGAGGTCAAGAATGTCATTGATAATGGTCAGCAGATGTCCGGCGGAAGTATCGATTTTTGTCAGACGGTTGGCCTGATCATTTCTTGGTTTTTCCCTTAGCAACAGGTGCGTGAGTCCGATAATGGCGTTCATCGGTGTACGGATTTCATGACTCATGTTAGCAAGGAAGACGCTTTTGGCCTTATTCGCCGACTCGGCCTTTTCCCTGGCATCGGCTAACTGTGCTGTACGTTGTCCTACCAATTCTTCGAGATGATGGCGGTGGGCCTCAAGTTCCTGGGTCAGTTGATTCTTCTCAGTGATATCATCCTTGACCGCCACGTAATGGGTGACCGTTCCGTTCGGGCTGCGAATCGGGGTGATGATCGCGTGCTCAATGAACTCCCGGCCATTCTTGTCCTGATTAAAAAACTCACCTTGCCATGCTTGACCGCTGGCTAATGCGGCCCATAGGGACCGGAAAGTTTCGGGCGGCGTATTGCCCGACTGCAGAAAGCGCGGATTCTCTCCAATGACCTCTTCCCAGGTATACGCCGTCGATTCCAGAAAAGCCTCGTTAACATACTCAATTTCAGCTTTGAGGTTGGTGATTACAATACTCTCCGGACTCTGTTCCACCGCCTGGGCCAGCTTGCGAAGTTCACTTTCCATACGTAAACGGTCATCAATATCCCGCACAACTGCCACAAAAACACCCTGGGGTTCATCCATGTACTGCAAGTGAATTTCTACCGGATACATCGTCTGGTCTTTGCGGCGATGAACGGTGGTAAAAATCAATTCGGGCTGCTCACCTGTACGAAGTGATTCGATCAGGTTTGAAAAAGACTTGTCTGTGAACTGCGGTTGAATATCCAGGGGTGTCATAGATCGCAATTCTTCCATCGAAAAACCCAGGTTTGATTGCGCGACATTATTTACATCAATAAAACTCATCGTCTGACTATCAAAAATCAGAATTTCATTCAGACTGTTTTCGAGCACCCGGCTTAACCGGGCCGTTCTGCTCTCCAGACGTCGACGCTGGATAATTCGCCATATTTCATTGGCAATAATTTCCACGGTTTCGACTTCAAGACCGGTATAGTCACTATCCCTGTTGCCGATTCCAATAACCATTATCACCTGGCCATTGTCGATCACCGGTACGCAGATCAGACGCTTCAGTTCAGTGTTCCCCTCCGGCAGACCATGATGATGTTCATAATCGGAATGATTGTTGAACATGACGGTGGTAAGTTCACGACGTACATCCGCGCAAACGCCTGTTTCGCTGATCGGATACTGTATGGCACCAGTGGCTTCGAAATACTTTTCCAGCGTGCGATCCGACCAGAGTGTTAAGTCGGTGCGCCGGTCATCACTCTCATAAAAATGTACAAAAGAGATACCGCTGTAAGTAAGCTCTTCCAGGAGGTCAAGACCGGCTTTAATGAATGCACTCTCTCCCTTTTTATCGGCGATTGAGGACAATTTCTGCAGGGCTTCGGCGCGGTGCGTCTGCAGTAGCATAAATTCATCGTTCAATTTACGTTGAGTGATATCGCGGCCAACACCCAGTACACCCAAAAGTTTACCGTCGGGTTGAAACATGGGCACCTTGATGGTTTCAAGCTGCTCTATATGTCCGTCGTCAGCAAAACATACCTGCTCCTCACTGACATATCGTTCGCCGGTAGACATTGCTTTCTGATCCTGCTCGCAATAAGCATCTGCCACCTGTGCGTCCATAAAATCGTAATCAGTTTTACCTACGATTTCGTCTTCATCAGCGCCGATATAGCGCTCAAACCTATGATTGCAGGCAAGGTATAGACCTTGCCGGTCCTTTAACCAGACCAGGTCAGGCAATGTATCGATCAGTGCGTGCCATTGAGCCTGTCCAAGCCCGTGCTCGCGCTCCTGGTGCTCAACCGCAGCCTTTGACCTCAGATAGGAGGCTTCGACAGCTGTCATGGCCTTTTCCATGGACGGAATAAGCCGATCGAGATTGTCCTTGCAGATAAAATCATCAGCCCCGTTCTTCAACAGCCTGATCGCGGGCTCAAAGTTGACAAGGTCTGAAATAATGATAAACGGCAAGTCAGGCGTGGATTCTTTTATTTGATTTAACGTCTTGAATGCTTCGTATCCGGAGGCACTACACAGATCATATAAAACACAATTC
>Ga0316197_10000434_pt1 | contig 29086 bp, 27 predicted proteins | sample OudBiesiAoxic_MG_FD_204939 | JGI IMG/M metagenome (GOLD analysis project Ga0316197, IMG submission 204939) | Coastal sediment microbial communities from Oude Bieten Haven, Netherlands - site A oxic | ecosystem: Environmental > Aquatic > Marine > Coastal > Sediment | place: Netherlands... | reverse complement strand
TTCGCCTCGCTCGACGACGACGCATACACGACCGCCTGCGTGGGCGACCTCGTGCAACTCCTCGACATGACATCGGCGGGCGACGTGGCGTGCCTGATCGCCGAACCGATCCAGGGGGTCGGCGGCTTCACCGTGCCGCCCGACGGCTTCTTCGGGTCGATGAAGAAGGAACTCGACAATCGCGGGATCCTGTTCATCGCCGACGAGGTCCAGACCGGTTGGGGGCGCACCGGCGAACACTTCTGGGGCTATGAGGCCCACGGGATCGTCCCCGACATGTTGACCTTTGCCAAAGGTGTCGGCAACGGGATCACGCTGGCCGGTTGTGTGGCCCGCGCTGAGATCATGGACACGATCGAGGTCCTCAGCTTCTCGACCTTCGGCGGCAACCCGCTCTCGGCAGCCGCGGGCTCCGCAACCCTGAACTACGTCCTCGACAACGACCTCCAGGCGAACGCGAAAGCGATGGGCCGGCGCTTCGTCGAGACGATGCAGCCGATCGTCGACGACACCCCGTGGATCGCCGAGCTGCGCGGCCGCGGGTTGATGTGGGCGTTCGAGATCTGCCAGCCGGGCGGCACCGAGCCGGACGCGGCGAAGACCGTCGAGTTCCTCGAGGGCTGCAAGCGGCATGGTCTGCTCGTGGGCAAGGGCGGGCTGTACGGCAACGTGATCCGGCTCTCACCGATGCTCGACGTGACGAGTGAGGACCTCGAAGCCGGCATCGACGCGATCCGTTCGACCATCGCCGACCTGTCGTGATCATCCGCGTCGACGACGCACACGATCCGCGTCTCGACGACTACGCACTCCTCAAGGATCAGGCTGCACGACGCGAACGCGAGGGAGACGACTATTTCATCGCCGAGGGATACGTCTCGATCGATCGGGTCATCGACTCCGGGCATCGGCTCCGATCGGTCGTCGTGACGCCATCGCGAGTCGAGCGGCTGCTCGACCGACGCCCGGAGATCGCTGCGCAGAACATCCCCGTCTACGTGCTGGACCGGGCGCTGCTCGCCGACACGGTCGGCTTCGACCTCCACCGTGGTGTCGTCGCATCGGCAGCGCGCAGACCGGTACCGTCGGTCGCGGACATCGCTGCATCGCCCGCACGGCGGATCGCCGTCCTGGTCGGCCTCAACGACGCCGAGAATGTCGGCGTCATCGCCCGGGCCGCTCGGGCACTGCAGCTCGATGCGATCCTCCTCGACCCGACGTGCACCGACGCGTACTCGCGACGAACCGTGCGCGTCAGCATGGGTGAGATACTGCACCTCCCCGTCAGTCGGGCGACGAACTGGCCCAACGACCTCGAGATCCTCCACGACGCCGGCTTCGAGACCTGGGCGATGACGCCTGCCGACGACGCGCATGACCTGTGGTCGCTGACGACAACCGATCTCCCAGAACGACTTGCGGTGGTGCTCGGCGCAGAAGGACCGGGACTCGATGCCCGGACGATGCGGGCGACCACACGTCGGGTCCGGATCCCCATCCATCCGGAGGTCGATTCGCTGAACGTCGGACATGCGGCTGCCATCACGTTTGCAGCACTGGGCCGTAACATCGCCCCGTGAGCGACGAGGCAGAGGACGGCGCGGACGTCGCCACCGAGTCTCGCGACGAGAAGATCGAGCAGGCCAAGGCGCAGCTCGACGACACCCCGAAGCCACCAGCGGAGGAACCCGGCCTGGCGAAGAAGCGTCAGCGACGCTGGTGGCACCGTCACCTCGAGTCGGAGGAACGGCAGCGCATCTTGGCCGAACTCGGTATCAAGCGCCAGCCACACTGGGGGTTTCGGTTCTCGACGATGCTCGGCCTGTCTGTCGTCGTCGCCGTCATGGGCATGTCGGCGAACTCGGCAGCAGTGGTCATCGGGGCCATGCTGTTGGCACCGCTCATGCAGCCGGTGTTGGCGACCGCCGCCTGCATCTCGATGGCGCTGTTCCGCAAGTCGCTGACCGCCGCCGGCCACGTCCTGTTCGCCTCGATCGGATCGATTGCGCTCGCCTACATCCTGTCGGCACTCTTCGTCAACGGGGATCTCCCGAACGAGGTCACCAGTCGGACCGCACCCGACATCCGCGACCTCGTCGTGGCGCTCGCCGCCGGAACCGCCGGGGCCTACGCGACCGTCCGCAAGGACGTGTCGTCGTCGCTGCCGGGCGTCGCGGTGGCCGTTGCGCTCGTTCCCCCGATTGCGGCTGTCGGCATCACCCTCGAGGCCGGCAACGAAACACTCGCCCGCGGTGCCCTGCTGCTGTATGCAACGAACCTCGCAGCCATCGTGCTCGCTGCCTCGATCGTGTTCGTGGCAACCGGCTTCGTGCCACCCCGCCGCCTCGCGAGCACCTATCCGCGGACGGCTGCCGTGTCTGCGATCGTCGCATTGACCGTGATCGCCATCGCGATCCCGCTCTATCGGGCGTCGGTGACGGCGGCCGAAGACACCGACCGGGAGCTGGAGGCGTTGGCGATCGTCGACGGCTGGCTCGGCCAGATCGAACCCGCCGACACGCCGTCGGTCGTGTTCAACGAGCAGCGCATCCTCGTCCGGGTGAGGAGCTTCGACGATCCGGTCGACGACCGACCACTGACCGAAGCGTTGCAGCAGCAGTTCGGCGCCGACCGCATCGTGTCGCTGGAATGGGAGAAGCTGGCTCGCTTCGAGACCACGACCACGGCGGCGTCGACCACCACGATCCTGTCCGATGCCCAACGGTTGGCCGACGACGTCGAGATCATCGTCGACGACTGGCTGCAGTCGGGCGACTTCGAAGGGGTCCGCCGCGTCGACGCGTTGGTGATCGGCGGTGGCGTCGTCCGCGTCGATGCCAGCGGCGTCGGCGACGCACCACCGATCGAGGACCTCACGACGCAGCTCGATGACGAGCTCGACGAGACGCTCGAAGTTCAACTCACCTGGGTCGAGCGGCGCAACGTCACGACCGACACCGGCCCGACGGCCGATGAGCTGCTCGAGGAGCAGATCGCTGTGCTGGCCGACGCGTGGGCGCAAGACGCCGACATCGATGTGCTCGGTGTCACCTACGACGGGGTCCAAGCTGTGATCCAGGTGGCCGGCGAGAGCCAACCCGACGCATCCGACCTCGTCGACGACGTCGAGGCTCTGCTGCCCGACGAGGCTTCCACGGCGGTGCTGTTCGTCCGTCGTCTCGACATCACCACGACGACGACCACGACAACCACGACAACCACGGTCCCGACCACGACCACGGTCCTATGAGTGACCTCACCGAGCTCGCCGCCCATCCAGAGGCCTCGGATCCTGATCCGTTCGCCGGGCCCGACCATCCGATGCGCCGGCTGACGCGCGCTCAGGCGTTCGGCGAACCCTGGACCGACGACGATGCGGCACGAGTGCAGCAGATCTTCGACGCGAGGGCGTCTGACTGGAGCGAGGACCACGTCGACCCGGTCAAGGCGGCCCCGGTTGACGACGCGCTCGACCGGGGCGAGGTTCCGCTGGATGGCACCTGGCTCGAAGTGGGCTCGGGGACGGGCGCAGGAGCTCGCGTCCTCACACCCCGCGTCGGCCGGCTCATCTGCACGGACCTCTCCGAGCAGATGCTGCTCCACGCCCCCGACCTCGCCCCGCGCGTCCGAGCCGACGCAAGCGCGTTGCCGTTCGGCCACGGCCGATTCGACGCGATCCTGCTGATCAACATGTTGCTGTTCCCCAGCGAGATCGATCGGCTTCTCCGCACCCACGGCGTGGTGGTGTGGGTGAACACGCTCGGTGACCAGACGCCGATCCACCTACCGCCCGCCGACGTGCTCGACGCGCTGCCGGGCAACTGGACCGGGCTCACCGCTCGTGCCGGAACCGGTTTCTGGCTGACCGCCCGTCGTACCCTCTGACGAGCGCTTCCCGCTCCAGCGGTGAGCGAATCAACGCCCCGACGGCGTTTCGCTCACCGCTGATCGGTTCCGGTCGGGCGGCTTGTCGCCGCGGCGAGGCGCTCGAAGCAGCACCGAAGACGGACTCGTTCGCGTCGGTCATGGCCGAACGGTCGACGGTGGGTTTCGCTCGGCTCTCCGCCGCCTCGCTGAGACCGCGAGACTGGATGCCATGACGGCAACGGAGAACGAACGTGTCACCCCGGTCTCGATCGGTACCGCGCGCAGCAGTGGCCCCTCGGTGCAGGAGTTCCTCGCCGCCGACACGCGAACGGTCCCCGAGTCGCTCCTCGACCACAGCTCGGCGCCGCAGGGCGCCGCCGACGTTTCGAAGGGGCGTTACGTCGATGCCGGCTTCGCTGCGCTGGAGAACGAGTACCTCTGGACCAATACGTGGCAGATGGCGTGCATGGAAGTCGACCTGCAGAACCCGGGCGACCACGTGGTGTACGACGTCGCCGACGAGTCGCTGATCGTGACCCGCACCAAGGACGGCGCGATCAAGGCGTTCCACAACGCATGCCTCCACCGCGGCACGAAGCTGCGTACCGACGACGGCCGCGTGGCGTCGTTCCGTTGCCCGTTCCACGGCTGGAAGTGGGACCTCGACGGCAACCTGGTCGAGCTCCCGGCCGAGTGGGACTTCCCGCAGGTCTGGGAACAACCCGACTCGTGCTTGCCCGAGGCGGCCGTCGCGACCTGGCAGGGCTTCGTGTTCGTCAACATGGCCGACAATCCCCAGCCATTCGACACGTACGCCGACAAGCTGATCGAGCACTTCGACCGCGACTTCGACATGACCGGCCGCCACCGTGCGTTCTGGGCGACCAAGGAGGTCCCCGCCAACTGGAAGGTCTGTATGGAGGCGTTCGGCGAGGGCTACCACGTCATCGCGACGCACCCACAGATCCTCGAGTTCACCGCCGACGAGAACAGTGAGTACTCGATCTGGCCCGATTCGCCGCAGGTCACCCGATTCATCAACGGCTTCGGTTCCCAGAGCCCCCACCTCGCGGAACTGACGCCACAGCAGGTCGTCGATGCCTACATGGCGTTCTCCGTCGGTTCAGTGAAGGGCGAGATTCCGGAGGGGATGCGGATCGACGTGCCCGACGATGCCAACCCGCGGGCGATCGTCGCCGATCTCTTCCGCCAGGCGATGCGTGCCCGCTTCGACGCGGATCTGTCAGGTCGCGCCGACACCGAGATGCTCGACGCCGTGCTGTACCACCTCTTCCCGGCATTCGCTCCGTGGGCCGGCATCGGTCAGTCGCTGGTGTACCGCTGGCGGCCCGGGCCGACGCCGGACACGTGCTTCATGGACGTGATCCGGATGGCCCCCAACCCCGACTCGGGGGAGGTCCCCGACCCCGCGCCGCAGCAGGTCCTGACACTCGACCAGTCCTGGCACGAAGCGGAGGCGATGGGTCAACTGGCTGATGTGTTCCAACAGGACATGGACAACCTGCCCAAGGTGCAGGCCGGGCTCAAGTCGAAGGGCAAGCGAGGTGTAAGCTTCGGGCTGTACCAGGAGACGCGGATGCGGATGCACCACCGCATGATCGACGAATACATCGACGCCGGTCTCGACGCTGACGGCCGCGACGCCGCCGAACTCGATCGCTGGCGAGTGCCCGTCGACTGACAAGTCACGGAGCAGACGGGGACCGCCGAGTCACCCGCCGTCGGCCACCCACCAGCCCGTGATGTCGACGACGGCATCAGTGGTCTGCGATGCCGACACGCACAATCGACCGGCGTCCGACGTCTGGACCGTGAACCCGTTCGCCACGACGGCCCCCTCGGGAGCGTTCACCGACGACGTTGCCGGCTGGCTGCCACACCCGAACGCGGTGAGATACCCGCGGCGCCCCGGCCGCACGACGACGATGGACCCGGTGACGGCCGCAGCCCCCGGCGGCACGGCCACCACGTCGATCGGTCGGTGATCACTCACGAACGGAACCCATCCGCCGACTCCGGTGCGGGTGTCGAGCACACGCGTGGGCGGCACCGCCACGAACCGGAGGCCGTCCCGCTCGGAGAACGCCGCCGTCTGATCGACGATCACGTCGACGGGCGACGACGAGAACACGCAGATCCGACGAGTGGCATCGGCGGCCACGAATGCGCCGCTCGCCACCGGCCCGCCGGGGGCGAAGTTGACCGTGGCCACCATCGGTCGCGGCTGCCCGCACGGATAGGCCGTCAGATAGCCGCGAGTGCTGGCATTGGTTGCAGTGACGTTGATCGCCACCGCCGTGGTGTCGCCGCCGATGGGGATCTCGACGACCGTCGCCCGTCCGGTCGTGCGGGTGTCCAGCCGACGGGTGGGAATGGACGGCTGGAAGGTGGAGCCGGCGTCCGGCGAGAAGACGCCCTGGAGATCCATCACCACGTGGACGGGGCCCGACGAAGAGACGCACAGCTCGCGTGTCGCATCCACCGCGACGACACCCGCCGCCCCCCGCGGCTGTCGGATCGGATAGTTGACGATCGAGGTCTCCGGTCGCGGTTGCCCACACCCAGCCAGCTGGAGATGCCCACGGGTATCAGCACCCGTCGCTGCGGTGTAGACCGCGACTGCGGTGGCCGTGTCGGGCACCACGTCCGGGAGTGGGATCCGGAGGACGCTTCGCCCGTCTCCGAGACGGCCGGCCTGATCAGCACGCGTGTCGACCAGACGCACCGCCTCGGTGGCACCGAACTCAGCGACGGACGCAAGCGGCGCGGGGAGTGCCACGTTGTCGCCGCGGAAGGTCGGACGTCCCAGCGCCGACGTGATCTCGTCGGCCGCGAGTACCGACCATCGACGATACGAGTTGGGAGTCAGGTGGACGACGTCGTCCAAGTCGTACCCGCCGGTGGCGAGTTCGACATCCCACGCCCACGTGTGGACGTTCGCGCGTTCGTCGACGAGCCGATCGAGTGCACGGTTCCACGGGGTCGCCCACTCGTTCCGGTACCAGTGGTTGACGTGGGGGATGAAGATGTCGTGACCGGATCCGATGCGGTCGACGATGAAGCGCTGCGAGCCGCTCATGCAGACCGCGTCGTAGAACGCGCAGAGCCCGACGTCGTTGGCCCCGATGATGAGCGCCACGGCATCGGGGTCCCATCCCTGCTGCTTCCAGCGTTCGAACCAGAACGCCGCGGTCAGCTCCGGGGACCGGAATGCGTGGCCCGTCGAGAGGCCGGGGACACCGAGCGCTCTGATCGGGCCCCAGCCCTGTTCGGCGAGACGGTCGACCAGATGTGGTGGTGACACGAGGGCGCCGCGCAGGACGGAGTCACCGATGACCGAGATCGGACCGAGAATGCGCGGCGTCGGGTCGAAGACCTCGACCGGCGGCAGCAGCGACGCCTCGATCCTCGACTGTGCTGTGAACAACGCCATCGATGCACACAGCAGGCCCACCGCGACGAGCGCCGCGAGCGGACGCCGATCGCGCCGTTGCGTACGGGGTCCTCGCACGTGGTGGGGCATCTCGATCATCGAACCTTCGGCGGCGACGGTAGCCGGAGCCGCTTCGGTGATTTCAGTTGCGACCGAGCCGACGGCCGGTTCGCCCTCGAGAACGACGAAGGCCCCCGGATCGCTCCGGGGGCCTTCGCCAAAGATGTTCGGATCGCTCAGGCGTCGGCTTGCGCCGGCTCTTCCTCACGTGGTTCCGGGGCTTCGCCCAGACCCATCTCGTGGAAGATCTCCGCCTTGCGGTACTCGAAGTCGGCTTCTTCGACTTCGCCCGCTGCGAACTTCTCGTTGAGGATGCGGAATTCCTCGAGCAGCGCATCCTCGTCAGGACCGTCGTCAGTCTCTTCTGCCTTGGCCGCGCTGCGACCGTGGCGAATTGCCTGCTTTTCAGCCTTGCGTTCCTTCTTGCGAAGTTCGCGCTGCCTCTTCTGGTAACTCTGCGGGCTTGATGCCATGCAGAACCGCCTCCTTCTCAGATTGCTGGATCAGATCTCTTTGACGTCGACTGCTTCCGGTCCCTTGCGCCCTGGGGCGACTTCGAACTCGACCTTGGCGTCGTTGTTCAACGAACGACGACCCGAGCCAACGATGTTGGAGTAGTGGACGAAGACGTCATTGCCGCCCTCATCCGGGGTGATGAATCCGAAGCCCTTCTCGTCATTGAAGAACTTCACGATACCTGTGGCCATTCTCGGCTCCTTGTGTTCAGAGAGCCCTTGAAAATGACTCACGTTTGCGTTGTCACTGTAGTGGCGGCACGGCCGAATCGGCTCGCGGAGCCCGCAGGAGTGGCCAAGAAACCGGTGCGGACAGCGGTCAGGCCACCGCCCAGCCAGGTCGGACGATGCGGAACGGACGGTGCCCGGTCACTGCGAGTCGAGTGAGGATGACAGCCGCCATGATCGTGCCGGAGGCGCCGCCCGCGAGTAGCGCCGGGTCGAGCACGAGCAGGCCGTAGACCAGCCAGATGACCGCCTCGATCCACGCCATGATCCAGGTACTGGGGGCGAGGCCCTCGAGTTCATGGCTGCGACAGGCCGCCACGACCGCCGGGACGAGTTGCATGCCGTAACAGAGGCCGATCGCGAGGCCGGCAACCCGCCACCCACCGACGAGCAGGAATGGGAGCGGGGCCATGCCGAGAACGAAGAGCCCGACCGCGACACCCGGAATCGTGGAAGGGCCGGCCGCACGAACGTACGCAACGATGATCACGCCGTAGAGCACGGCGGCAATGGCCGAGACCGGGACAAGACCCCACAGCCCTTCGGCCAGTCCGTAGGCGAGCCACCACAGGTTCATCGACAGGCTCACACCGGCCCACACGCCCGAGACACCTGCGGTGCTGCGCTGTCGGACGAGACGGGCCGCCTGGGGATAGGCCATCCCTGCGCCCATGACGTTGGCGACGACGAGCATGCTGGTGACGAGTACTGCGGTCATGACGACCCTCCTTCGGTGCGGTTGAATTCGCGATGGTTGCGTGTGATGACTGTTCGGAGTTTGACTCCTTACGAGATGTGAGGGTCTAACAGAGTTTCACTCATTACACAACCCTCGACGACGCTACGCTGACCGCCATGTACGTCGCATCGGTCACAGAGTCGGAGCACCGCATCACGCTCGACACGATGGTCGACCTGCACAACGCACTCGCGGACGACCCCACCGCCGACCCCCGCGGCATCCTCGCCGACGCCGGATTCAGCCGCGCCCCCGACGCATCGGCCGCCTCGTTGCATCGACTCGCCGCCCGCATCCAGACGATCGGCCACTTCCTCGCCCAACTCCCCGAGCTCGACATCGACGAGGCGTCGGCACGGGTGACCGAGGAGCTGACCGAATTGCCGATCACACCGTCGATCGTCGACCACGGCGGTGTGGGGCCCCACATCCACTGGACGCCGCCGACCGCCCGATTCGACGACCAGGTGATGGCCGACCTGATGATGGCCCTCGCCCACGAAATCTGCGACAACGGCACGATCCGCTTCGGCACCTGTGCGGCGACCGACTGCTCACGGCTGTTCTACGACGCGACACGCAACCGGTCGAAGCGATTCTGTTCCGACCCGCGCTGCGCCAGTCGAACCCACACGGCCGATCACCGGCGTCGGCGGTCCGGCAGCGCGACCTGACCGAGGACGGTGAGGCGAAATCGGGAATGTTGCGCCCGCAACGGGGTTGCACCCACCATGCCCATCCACCGCCTGAACCACGCGGTCCTCTACGTACGCAATGTTGCCCGGTCGAAGAACTTCTACTGCGGGACGCTCGGGTTCGACGTCGTCTCCGAGTTTCCGGGTGCCGCGTTCCTTCGCGCCCCGGCGTCCGACAACGATCACGATCTCGGGATCTTCGCGATCGGCGATGACGCTGCCGCGTCCGACGCCGGCCGACGCACCGTCGGGCTCTACCACCTCGCCTGGGAGGTCGACACCCTCGGCGAGCTCGCCGAGCTCGCGTCGACGCTGCGCAACGCCGGTGCACTCGTGGGTGCGAGCGATCACGGCACCACCAAGAGCCTCTACGCGAAGGACCCCGACGGGCTCGAACTCGAGATCGTCTGGCTCCTGCCGGCCCACCTGATCGAAGCCGACGACCTCGCCGCCAAGGCGACCGTCGGCCCGCTCGACCTCACAGCGGAGCTCGCCCGCTTCGGGCCCGACGCCCCCAGCGGCATCGGGGTGTCGCGACCCGCTGCGTTGTGAATCAACCCGTCGCCGGGAACGTGTCCCGTCATCTCTCTGCCCCGCATCCCCCCACGAAAGGCTCCGATGAGCACCACCCCCGATCAGCGCCGCAACATCGACTTCTGGATCGACCCGATTTGACCGTTCTGCTGGGCAACGGCCCGTTGGGTCGTCGACGAAGTGATGCCGCATCGTGATCTCCACATCACCTGGCAACCGATCAGCCTGCTCTTCAAGAACGAGCCGGCGGAAGGCTCCGACTACCACGAGGCCGCACTGAAGACGCACCGCATGCTGCGCGTGCTCGAAGCCGTGCGCGCCGGGGGCGACACACCCGAGGCGGGCAACCACGACATGTTCAAGCTCTACTGGGAGTTCGGAGCGCGGATCCACCACGATCACGACCTCGACTTCGAGATCAAGGACGCGCTGACGACCATCGGCCTCGATCTCGCGTTCGCCGACGCAGCCGATGACGAGTCGTGGGACCCCGTGATCCGCACGGCGATGGACGACGGGCTCGGTCTGGTCGGCACCGACGTGGGCACGCCGATCATCGCGACCGACAACTCACGTAACGAGCGCGCCGGCTACTTCGGCCCGGTGATCACCAAGATCCCGTCGACCGACGACAGCCTCAAGATGTGGGACGCACTCATGGACATGATGGACGTCGACGGCTTCTTCGAACTGAAGAAGACCCGCGCGGACGCACCAGATCCAGGCGCCCGCCCCGACCCCGTCTGAGGATGATCCGACGGACGTCAGGCGAACGCGTTCACACCGGTCAACTCAGCGGACAACGCCCAGAGGCGCTCTGCCTCGACGTGGTCGATCGCATGCGCATCGACACCCAGGAAGCGCGCGAACGGGCTGTCGGGGTCGGTGGGCATCGAGATGTCACAGTCCTCGCAGTAGACGCCGCCCAGACCGTCGAGCTGACTCGACGTTGCGCACCACAACGTGGTGGTCGCGCCCTGCGCTGGTGACTTGAACACGTCGTTCGGATTGCCGTCGGTGTCGAGCCAACCCATCGCCGTCATCTCGTCCTGTGTCAAGTGACGCTGAAGCGGGGTCATGATCCCACCGGGGTGGACGGCGAACGCTCGGACGCCGCTCGATTCGCCCAGCCGGTCGAGTTGGACGGCGAAGAGTGCGTTGGCGGTCTTCGCCTGGCCGTACGCGGTCCACTTCTCGTACTCGTCGGCCTCGAAGTTGACATCGTCCCATCGGATCGGCGAGCGCTTGTGACCCGTCGACGACAGCGAGACGACACGAGCACCTCCGTCTGCACCCGCGGCGGCGATCAACGGCCAGAGCCGATTCACGAGCGCGAAGTGCCCGAGGTGATTGGTGGCGAACTGGGCCTCCCACCCGTGGGCGACCCGAGTCTCCGGACATGCCATGATCGCCGCGTTGTCGATCATGATGTCGATCGGTGCGCCTTCGGCGAGTTGCGTCGCAGCAAACGCCTCGACGCTCGACAAGTTCGCCAAATCGAGGTCGCCGACGGTGACATCGTCGAGCCCCTCGTCGCCGAAGACCTGCCGGGCGTGGTCGGGTCGGCGAGCCGGTGCGACGATCGAGGCACCGGCTGCAGCCAGCGCGCGGGTCGTCTCGAGGCCGAGACCCGAGTAGCCGCCGGTGATCACGACGTGCTTGCCAGTGAGGTCGACACCGTCGAGGATCTCGTGGGGCTCGGTCCGCATGCCGAACCCGGACCCGATGGGCGCTTGGGGAGAGGTCATCCCGGCACCGTAGACGGATCGGGCTCAGGCGTCGTCGCTGGAATCGTCGACCTCCGTTGGCTCGGCGGCCAGCACAGCGTAGAGCTTGCGTTTCGCGTCGGTGAGAATCGCAGCCGCCTGCTCGATCTGTTCGGGTGTCCCGAAGCGACCGACCTGACGGACCTGGCCAACGAGTTCGGCGACGTGTCCGCGCAGGTCACCGCGTGGCCCGCTGGCCGTGTCGTTCCACGGCTCGACGAAATCGTCGCCGCGCGACGCTCGGTACTCGGCGAGGCGCTCGCGCCCCCGGTCGGTGAGGCCGAACTGCTTCTTGCCGTCGACCTCGGCGGCCTCGATCAGTCCGTGCTCTTCCATCCGACCGAGTGCCGGATAGATCGCGCCCGGGCTCGGCCTCCAGCGTCCGTCGCTGCGGGTCTCGAGCTCGGTGATGAGCTCGTAGCCGTGCATCGGGCGCTCGTCGAGCAGCAACAGGGTGGCATCGAGGACTGCACCGCGACGGGCGCGATGTCGGCCACCTCGGCCGTGGTGGGCGTGATGGATGTGATTGTGTCGCATGTGTTCTCCCTCTCGATGTGTGGTGTGTCGCTGCCGGCGCCGCATTCGGGCGAGCCGCCCGGAAGACCTTCCGGTGGATGTCTCGTCGTGGGTGTTCTGATGTGGGACGTACTCATTGGAGTGACGTGGCATTCGGTGCTCCTTTCGCGAGCTCATTTCGATATATCGCTACGGTAGCGATATATCGAACGGAACGCAACCCCCACAATCACGACCCGGTGCGATGGACGCGCGACACTGGACACATGGCGACATATCCCGAGGTCCCGCAGTTCGGCGCACTCCTGCGCGAGCACATCCAGTCGGTGCCGCCCGAGGCCCAACCGGCGTTCCTGGCGGGACTCGAACGTTCAGCCGCAGAGCGCTACCGCGGCTGGGCCGAGCAGTTGCGCGATCACGCCGACGAGCTCCTCGCCTGCGCAGCGAGCGAAGACCGGATCGCCGACATCGTGACCGGCTTGTTCCCGATCAACAACGAGCTGCAAGCGCAGGTCGACGCCGCACTCCCCGCGGCGATCGCGCTCTACTACGACGTCTTCGCTCCATACACCCCGGTCGAACAGCTCTACCTCCAATCGGAGGCCGAGATCCAGGGGTCGCAGGCGTGGGTGCGGATGTCGGAGCAGATCGCCGACGAGGCGACGCTTGCGTCACTGCGCGAGTGCACCGAACTCGAACTGCAGAGCTCGGTCGCTGCCAAGGCGATCCTCGACGAGCTCGAGTCGTCGTCGGTCTGATACGTCCGCGGCGGGTCCTCGAGTCAGTCGAGGGTGATCACGACGGCCGCGTCGGTACCCGATCCCCGGCCGATCAGGCTCATGAACTTGCCGACCAGCTTCATCGCGCCGTATTGGACGCCGTACTTCTTCTTGACCATTGCTGCGTAGGGCTCGAACTCGGTCCCGGTCTTCACCTTCGCGGAGCCGGTGACCGGCTCGGTTCCGTCCTTGACATTGCCCCGCGAGTCGGACGGCTGAAGGATCACGCGCGGATCGTTGTTGATCCGAATCACCTTGTAACTCGATGACGAGGTCGTGAAACCGACCTGACCGTCGCCGAAGTCAGCGATCCACACCGGCAGCGATTTGGTCGAGCCGTCCTTCTTGTAGGTCGTCAGCGCCACGTACTTCTCGTCACCGATCGATGCCATGCGAGTGAACCTAGACGATGGGAACCCCACCGCCATTCGGACACCCAGACGCGCAACGACCGAACCCTCCCAGGAGAGTCCGGCCGCTGCTACTGCATCTTCACAACCCTCGATGGCCTGACCGGTGATCAGATCGTTCGAGACCACGGCGCGAGATGAGGACGTTGACGTCAGTAATGACGAAGCCCCGCACCGCAGGTCTCGAGCGATCTGGCGCCGCTCAGGTCAGTCGAGGCGCTCGATGATGGTTGCGTTGGCCATGCCGCCGCCTTCGCACATGACCTGGAGGCCGTACTTGCCGCCGGTGCGCTCGAGCTCGTTGAGCAGCGTCGCCATCAGCTTGGTGCCAGAAGCGCCGAGCGGGTGGCCGAGGGCGATGGCGCCGCCGTTGACGTTGACCTTGCTCATATCGGCGCCGGTCTCCTGCTGCCAGGCGAGCACGACGGAGGCAAACGCTTCGTTGACCTCGAACAGGTCGATGTCGTCGATCGTCAGGCCGGACTTCTCGAGGATCTTCTTCGTGGCCGGAATCGGGCCCTTGAGCATGGTGACCGGGTCGGTGCCGGCCAGAGCGAAGCTGTGGAACTTCGCGCGGGGCTTCATGCCGAGTTCGGCAGCCTTCTCGGCGCTCATGATGAGCACAGCTGACGCACCGTCCGAAATCTGCGACGAGTTGCCGGCAGTGATCTTGCCGTCCTCCTTGAAGGCGGGCTTCAGCTTGCCGAGGCTTTCGGCAGTCGTGCCGTCGCGGATGCCCTCGTCGTCTTTCACGACGACGGTCTCGCCGTCGATCTCCACTTCGACCGGGACGATCTCGCGCTCGAAGCGGCCCTCGTCGCGGGCGACGGCGGCACGCTGCTGGCTCTCGGCGCCGAACGCGTCGAGGTCGTGACGGGTGATGCCGTACTCGTCGGCGATCATGTCAGCACCGATGCCCTGCGGGGGGAGTCCGGTCTCGGCGTAGCGGTCCAGCTGTTCCTGCGGGAACGGGAAGCCCATGCCCTGGACGATCGAAGCACCCATCGGCGTGCGGGTCATCACTTCGACGCCTGCGGCGACGACGACGTCGTACGCGCCAGCGATGACACCCTGTGCGGCGAAGTGCATCGACTGCTGCGACGAACCGCACTGGCGGTCGACGGTGGTCGACGGAACCTCTTCGGGCCAGCCAGCGGCGAGCACGGCGTTGCGGCCGATGTTGAGCGACTGCTCACCGACCTGCATGACGCAGCCCATGATGACGTCGTCGACCATGGCGGGGTCGAGGCCGTTGCGCTCCTCGAGCGCCTTGAGCACGTGGGCCGCCATCGTGACGGGGTGCTGATCCTTGAACTGGCCGTTGCGCCTACCGCCCGGGGTGCGGATTGCGTCGACGATCACTGCTTCGGTCATGGGTGGGTTCTCCTGTGTTGATGGATGAGTAGTCGAAGAATCAAATCGAGATGTGACACGAGGTGCAACGGGGGTCAGACACCCGTTGCACGTGCCTCAGGTTTGGTGGATGGCTGTTTGCAGGTTCTGCTGGAGCCGGGTGAGCACCCAGCTGAGGGCTTGGCGTTCTTCGCGGCCGATGCCGCGGCGGAGTTCCGCTCGGAGGACCTCGTCGATCTCGCTGATCCGCCTGGCCATCTCACGGCCGCCATCAGTGATGTCGACGCGCCACACCCGCCGGTCGGCAGGATCAGGATGGCGCTCGACGAGGTCGCGTTGCTCGAGGCGGTCGATCACGGTGCCGATCGCGGCCCGGCCGATACCGAGGTGATCGGCGAGCTGGGTCTGGGTCGTGGCACCGAACTCGGCGACATACCCGATGAGACTGGCCTGAGTGAGGTTGAGGTCGAGCGGCACGAGTCGAGCGTCGAACGCCTCACGGACGAGGCGCGCCGTGGCCATCAGCGTCGATTCGACGCGCCGCCATGGCGGGGCGTCGAGTTCGTTGTTGGTCAAGCTGCTCATACGGATCGGGTCCCGGCCGTGACGTTCATCCGGGATGGATGTCACGGGCGCCGAGTGGATTCGTATTGTATGGCGACATACAGTATGTTCCAAGTCGATCACCCGAACCGATCACCCGTCTGATGGAGGACCCACGATGAGCGACACGTTGACCGAAACCCTCAGCGCCGAGGCAGCCGACGAATTCCGCCGGAAGTGCGTCGACTTCATGGACACCTATGCAGTCAAGACGGGCAATGCAATCCCGACGCTCGACGACCAGAAGGCGTTCCTCGCAGCGGCAGCCGGCGCCGGACTCGCCGGCGTCCCGTTCCCCGAGGAGTACGGCGGCGGCGGCCTCAGCCTCGCCCACGACAAGATCTGGCGCGAGGTGAAGGGCAACTACCGGATGATGGACAGCGAGTTCATCATCAGCCACGGCATGTGCCTGCCGATGCTCAACGAATACGGAACTCCCGAGCAGAAGGCCGCCTACATGGCCGACAACATCTCCGGCAAGACCATGTGGTGCCAGATGTTCTCCGAGCCCGGCGCCGGCTCCGATGTCGCGAGCCTCCAGTCGAAGTGTGAGCTCGATGGCGACGAATGGATCCTCAACGGCCAAAAGGTATGGACCACGCTCGCCCACAAGTCCGACTATGGCATCGTCGTCGCTCGCACCGACCCCGAGCAGGTCAAGCACGCGGGCATCTCGATGTTCATCCTCGACATGAAGGCACCCGGCGTCGAGATCCGCCCGATTCACCAGATCGACGGCGGCAGCCATTTCAACGAGGTGTTCTTCACCGACGTCCGCATCCCCAAGGACCACCTGCTCGGCGAATACAACGCCGGCTGGAAGCTCGCCACCGCGATGCTCATGTACGAGCGTGTCGCGATCGGATCGGCTGGCGCCGGCAAGATCAACCAACCGACGTTCAAGCTGCTCAAGAGCGCCGCCGAGGAGACCGGCCGGATCAACGATCCGGTGGTGCGCGACCAGTTGATGCAGATCTACTCGATGGAGACCGCCAAGGCGATGGTGGCCATGCGCAACCGCGCTGAGCAGAAGGCCGGCAAGACCCCCGGCCCGGGCGGCTCGCTCGGCAAGCTCTTCGGCTCGAACATCGCCTGGAAGATGCGCGAGATCGCACTCGAGATCGCCGGCCCGTCGTCGATCGCGTGGGATCCCTCCGATGCGAGCGGCGCCGAGCGTCAGCGCATCGTGCTCAACTCGTTCCAGTCGTCGATCGCCGGCGGCACCGACGAGATCCAGCGCAACATCATCGGGGACCGGGTACTCGGCCTCCCGCGTGAGCCCTCCGTCGACAAGGGGGTCCCGTTCAAGGACCTCAAGGTCGGCACCCAGGCCGGCTGAACGACGGCCTCGGCCTGCGAAAGGAAGCACCCGATGACCACCGAGCCCGCGGCGGACCCACTCCGCGATGCGTGGGACGTGTTCGCGGACAACCTGAAGGTGCTGGGTCGCGAGGCACTCGATTCGGCACCAAACGATGCGGAACGCATCGATGGGCTCCGGTTCATCCTTCGTCAGCTCGCCTATCGAGAAGAGCAGTTCCTCGAGTTCCCTGGCGGGCACAAGCCCGAGTTCTTCTTCGCCGAGTCGCCGACCCGCAAGGTCTTCGCTGACTGCCCCGACACGATCTACCGGCAGTTCAGCGTCACCCCAGGAGGTGTCTACCGCATCACCGGAACACGAGGCGCGTCGCCGTACATCTCGTTCACTGCCTACCGCGCGGGTGTGGTCGACCGGGTTGTCTCCGACCTCCACGATGGCGAGATCACCGTCGAGGCCGACGGCACCTTCGAGCTCGTCGTCGGCGGATCAGCACAGCCGACCAACTGGCTCGATCTCGGCAACGACGCCGCCTTCGTGATCATTCGCGAGTACACCCACGATCGCGTCGACGGCGTGAAGGCGACCTTCGAGGTCGAACAGCTCGAGCCTGAGCTGTCGCATCGCCCCGAACTGGACGTCGAACAGATCACCGGGGTGCTCGGACTCCTCGGACTCGGTCTCGGCTGGGTCAACGCGGCGACCGTCAAGCTCTCCGAGGAGCTCCGACGACGGCCGAACGTGATGAACGAAGCGGGCGCCGAGCTCGTCTCGGAGATGGCCGGCACGCCGCACAACCACTACCAACTCTGCTACGTCCAGCTCGAACCTGGCACTGCACTGGAACTCGAGCTCGATCCCCCGGCCTGCCGGTACTGGAGTGTCCATCTCAACAATTGGTGGTTGGAGTCGCCGGAGTTCCGCGATGGCCAGTCGGTCTGTGTCAATGACTCCCAGGCCGCCCGCCAAGCCGACGGCACGGTGAGGATCCTCGTCGGTCCGGACGACCCGGGCGCAGGGAACTGGCTCGACACAAAGGGTCGCCGGGAGACGATCCTGCTCGCCCGGTATCTACTCCCGGAGAACGAGCTGCCACCGATCGTCACGCGGGTCATCCAGATCTAGCGATCGGACGCGGCGGTTCCCGCTCGTCCGGCTCCCGTGCGGTTCCGTACCCTCTCGAGAGCACCGCGACGAGACCGAATCACGGAGACCCGTATGACCGACAACGCAACCGCCAACGCGCTCACCGACGAGGAGGCCGCCGCCTTCCGACAGCGCTGCGTCGACTTCATGGAGTCACGCCCCGAGCAACGCGGGGCCCCGACATCCGAGCAGTCGCGTCAGTTCCACGCCGATGCTGCAGCCGCCGGCCTCGGCGCAGGTGTGCCATACCCGGCCGAGTACGGCGGTGCCGGGCTGACCCTCGCACACGACAAGATCTGGCGCGAGGTGAAGGACAGCTATCCGGTGATGGAGGCCGACTTCGTCATCAGCCACGGCATGTGCCTGCCGATGGTCAACGACCATGGCACCCACGAACAGAAGCTGCGCTTCCTCCCCGACCTGATCTCGGGCCGGACGCTGTGGTGTCAGATGTTCTCCGAGCCCGGCGCCGGCTCCGACGTCGCCAGCCTGCAGACGAAGGCCGAACTCGACGGCGATCAGTGGGTGATCAACGGCCAGAAGGTCTGGACGACGCTCGCCCACGTCTCCGACTACGGGCTGGCCGTCGCACGAAACGACCCCGACCAGGTCAAACACGCCGGGCTGTCGATGTTCATCCTCGACATGAAGGCCCCCGGCGTCGAGATCCGCCCGATCCACCAGATCGACGGCGGCTCGCACTTCAACGAGGTGTTCTTCACCGATCTGCACATCCCGAAGGACTGGCTGCTCGGCGAGCTCAACACCGGCTGGAAGTTGGCCACGGCGATGCTGATGTACGAGCGAGTCGCGATCGGCGCCGGTGGCGGCGGCGGCATCAGCACGCCCATGTACGACCTCCTCCGCAAGTACGCCACGTCGTCGGGCGCCATCGACAACCCAGTCGTCCGCGACCAGTTGATGCAGGTGTTCTCGATGGAGACCACCAAGTCATTGATCGCAATGCGGACTCGAGCGGAAATGAAGGCAGGAAAGACCCCCGGGCCGGGCGGATCGCTCGGCAAGCTCTACGGCTCCGTCATCTCCTGGAGGATGCGCGAGATCGCGCTGGGGATCGCCGGAGTCGAGTCGATCGCGTGGGGCGACGACGATCCCCACGGCGGCAGCGAGCAGAGCCTGACACTGCGCAGCTTCGCGGCGGGGATCGCCGGTGGAACCGACGAGATCCAACGGAACATCATCGGTGATCGCGTACTCGGGCTCCCGCGCGAACCCGCCGTCGACCGCGGCGTCCCGTTCCGCGACCTGAAGGTCGGCACGCAGGCCTGACGCGGCTGGTGGATCGACCGACGTCGACCACCGTGCCGCATTGCCGGCCCCATGACTGCCGTCGTCCTGATCTCAGCCCTCGAATCGCATTCAGGCGCCTGCCCCGGTCTACGGTGACCTACGTCACCATCTGGGGGGGGTTCATGGCAGCAACAACGGCGAGCGACCATCTGTTGTCGACGCGCCAGATGGCCGAGTTCGTGGCCAACGGGTTCTTGCGTTTCGACGCGATCGTCCCCGCCGACATCAACGAACGTGCGATCGAGGAGATCGGTCGCCTGAACGCCGAACGGCTCCTCCCGGAGGGGATGAAGCCGCCACACTCACGGACACCGCTGGACGAGTGCTACCCGTTGCCGTCGGCGATCGGCGAGTACCTCCGGCTGCCGCAGATACGCGGGATCATCGAATCGCTGGTCGGGACCGACCCGGGCTTCGACCACGACTGGGTGCACTACATCCCCGGTGGCGGGAACGACGTGCAGCCACTCCACGTCGATGCCGCAACCGATTCGACCGACCCGACGTTCGACGTCCAACTCTTCTGGTATCCGAGCGCGGTCGCTCCCGGCGAAGGCGGCACGCGTTTCGTTCCCGGTAGCCACCTCACCCGCGTCCGGTCGTCAGGGCTGCACCGGTACCAACACATCGTCGGTGAGCAGCAGGTCGCGTGCGAGGCGGGAAGCGTCTTCGTGTTCCACCACGGGCTGTGGCACGCCGGCCAGCCGAACCCCGGCAACAACGACCGATGGCTGTACAAGATCCGCCTCAACCCGACCCAGCCGCAGAAGCGGCTGTGGGACACGACCGACTTCGACGACATCCAGAGCCCACCCACCGATCACGTCTTCGCCCGGATGCAGGCAGGCAGTGTCGCGGAGATCTTCCGGACCTGGCACCCCTGGATGGGCATCACCGACTACCGCAACGACCAGATGCAACGCGCGCTCCTGTGGCGCTACCTGACCGGTGACCACGAGTTCGACGTCGACTACTACCTCACCCGGCTCGAACGGCGCGCCGAACTCATCGAGGACCGGGCGTGACGTGACCCAACGTCAGCAGGTGCTGTATCTCTGGATGGAGGGTTCGTCACTCGACGAGAAGATCGTCGGTTGGGCGTTCCACGACGGCACCGCCGGTGCGGGACCGCAACTGCCCGAACCGAAGCAGCCGGGGCACGCGCCGTATTCGAACGGGCTCAGCGCCTTGCAGGACGGCTGGATGCTGTTGCAGTCAGCGCAGCTCGCCCCACCGGCGCCGGGCCAGGAGCACCTGAACGCGTATCTCGAGTACGAGTTCGTCTTCGAGCGGCGAATCGAGATCTCGTGACTGCGACAGTGCTGCATTCGTGGAACACATCGAGGCATCAGGACAACGGGTATGCGTACGTCCACCCGCAGCAGTACCTCACGATCTGGTTGGCGCTCACCGACGCGACCGTCGACAACGGCTGCCCCTGGGTCGCGCCGGCAAGCGTCACGATCGGCGTCGAGGAGTGAAGCTTCCCGACTGGGCGGACCGGGTGTCGTGGCTGACCTGGCCCGTCGTGCTCGTCATCATCCAACAGATCTGGTTTCCCGCTCCCGCTGGCTCGCTCCTCGCCGGGTTCATCCTCGGGCTGATCACGAGCCTCGTGTCACTCGGCATGTATCTCGTCTACCGCGCGAACCGGGTCCTCAACTTCACCGCCGGCGAACTCGGTCTCCTCCCGGCCGTGCTCTCGGTGATGCTGATCATCGAATCGGGGCTCAGCTGGTATCTCGGCCTCGGCATCGGCTTCGCTGCCGCGGCAGTCCTCGGCGTGGCGGTCGAGTTCCTGATCATCCGCCGGTTCTTCGACGCACCGAGACTGGTGGTCACGGTCGCGACGATCGGCGTGGCGCAGTTGCTCGGCGTTGGCGCACTCTTTCTCCCCGGGTGGTGGGGTGCGAGGGTGCAGTCCCAGCGCATCGACGCTCCGTTCGACATCGACTTCGAGATCGGGTCCCGGGTATTCAACGCGAACCATGTCGTCGCCCTCGTGCTCGCACCCGTCGCGATGTTGGCGGTCGGCTTGCTGTTGCGCTCGACGCGCATCGGTATCGCGATCCGGGCAGCGGCCGAACTTCCGGGTCGCGCGGCCATGCTCGGCATCCCGGTCAAGGGGTTGCAGAGCGTCGTGTGGTCGGTCGCGACGATCCTCGGCTTCGTCGCACTTTTCCTTCGCAGCGGCATCTACGGCCTGCCGGTCGGCGGCGCACTTGGCCTGCTCCTGCTCCTCCGGTCGCTTGCCGCGCTCACACTCGGTCGCCTGGTCCACCTGCCGACGATCATCGCCGCGTCGCTCGCGCTCGGCGTGCTGCAAGAAGCCGTCGTCTGGAACTCGGGGTCGATCGAAGCCGAGGCGAAGATGGGTGCGATCACCGGGATGGTGATCGTCGCCGGCCTGTTGTTCCGTCGCACCCGTGGAATGCGTTCGGAGATCGACACGTCGTCGTGGCAGAACGCCGGTGACGTCCGTCCGATCTCGGAGGTGTATCGGGCGCTGCCGGTCGTGCGGATCGGCCGCGTCGTCGGGATCACGGCGATCGCCGTCGCGTTCCTCGCGTTCCCGTCGGTCTTCGGCACCACGGTCGTGGTCCGGATGGCGCTGATCTTCCTGTTCGCGATCACCCTGATGTCGTTCGGTGTGTTGACCGGATGGGCGGGCCAATTGTCGCTCGGACAGCTCGCGTTCTCCTCGATCGGGGCCGCCACGAGTGCCTGGCTCACGCAGCGGTGGCACTGGGACATCACCATCAGCACGATCGTGGCCGGCACCGTCGGCGCGCTCGTGTCGCTCGTGGTCGGGGTGCCCGCACTCCGGCTGCGCGGTGCGTATCTCGCCGTCACGACCCTGGCGTTCGCGATCACCGTCAGCCAGTACTTCCTCAACCCACGATTCTTCGACTGGCTGCCGACGGGGCGGATCGAACGCAACCCGATCTTCGGGGTCATCGACTGGTCGTCCTCCACGGCCATCTACTACGTCTCACTGATCGCGATGATGCTCGCCTTCGTTGCCGTGCGCGGGATCCGACACAGCCGCACGGGTCGGGTGCTCATCGCGCTGCGTGACAACGAAGCGGCGGTCGAGTCGTACGGCGTCAGCCCGGTGCGCGCGAAACTGACCGCGTTCGCGATCTCCGGGTTCCTGGCGGCGTTCTCCGGGTCGATCTTCGTGCACCACCAGCAGGCGCTGGTCGTGGAAGATGCACAGTTCAACCTGCTCGCTTTCTCCGCCGGCGTGATCGGTGGGCTCGGAAGCCCGCTCGGCGCCTTCCTCGGTTCGCTGTACTTCAATGGCACGTTCTTCTGGCTCCGCGGCTCGTGGCGGTTGCTGGCCAGCGGCATCGGACTGCTCGGGATCCTGCTCGTCGCCCCAGGTGGCCTCACCGGGCTCTGGTACGACCTCCGCGACCTCACGCTTCGTTGGTTCGGCGCCCGCCGCGGGATCGTCGAAGGCGACCGCGCGGAAGATGTCCTCGACGGTGACGGCGAAAACGACGACGCCGCGGACGGCACCGACGACCGCGCCGCCGATCTTCTCGATGCTGCTGACATCGACGAGGTCACGATCGAAGCAGCGTCGACATGACCGACACACTCACTCCCAAGACCCCGTCAGGAGAGGAACCGGCCGCCACGAACGGGTGGCTGCGCTCGATCACAGGCGACGGCCCCCTGTACGCGCTCCTGATCCTGTTCGGACTCAACGCGGTCGACGAGCTCGACCGCACCGCCTTCGCCGTCCTTGCGCCGGACATCCGTGACGAGTTCGGCCTCGGCTTCGCCGGGCTGCTCACCCTCGTCGCTGTGGTCCTGGCGTTCGCACTCGCGTTGCAGGTTCCGATCGCTGGGATGGCCGACCGATACCCGCGTGTGCGAATCGCACTCATCGGCGCGTCGATGTGGGCGTGCTTCTCGTTCATGACCGGTCTCGCCACCGGCATCGTGATGCTCGGGTTCGCCCGATCCGGGTCGGCGATCGGCAAAGCGGTCAACGACCCCACACACAACTCCCTGCTCGCTGACTGGTTCGACCCCGACCACCGTCCGAAGGTGTACAGCTTCCACCGTGCCGCCAACGCGGTCGGCGCGATCGTCGGCCCGATCCTGGCAGGCGTACTCGCCTATCAGTTCGGGTGGCGGACGCCGTTTCTCGTCTTTGCTTTTCCGACGATCATCCTGGTCGTCCTCGGCCTTCGACTCCGCGAGCCCGTCCGCGGCGCACACGAACGCCGCCTCGCCGGCGGCGACGAAGAGGCCGCGGCGACAGAGGAGGCACCACCGTCCTACGCCGAAGCGTGGCGGATGTGCTGGAAGATCGAAACGCTGCGGCGGATCTTCGTGGCGATGCCGTTCCTCGCGGTCTCGCTCATCGGATTCGCCACACTCGCGTCGCTGCTGTACGAGCAGGCGTACGGTCTCGACGAACGCGCCCGCGGTATCGTCGCTGCCACCTCCGAACCGGGCCAACTCATCGGGCTCCTCATCGGGGCGCGCATCGCAACCAAGCTCGTCGTGCGAGATCCGGCGCTGATCCTCAAGTTCCTTGCGATCGTATCGGTCATCGCGTCCGCTCTGTCGCTGGCCTTCGCACTGGTACCGAACCTCGGCGTTGCGATCGGCGTCAACTTCCTGATCGCGTTGTGTCTCGCGATCGTCGGACCCGGCATCCTCGCCTCGCTGTCACTCGCGATACCGCCGCGGGCACGGTCGATGGGCTTCTCGATGGCCTCCCTGTGGATCCTTCCCGGACTGCTGATGCTCCCGTTCATCGGGTGGATCGCCGACAACTGGGGCATCCGAACGGGGATGGCGATGATGGTCCCGATCTTCCTCATCGGCGGACTCGTGATCGCCAGCGGCGGCAACGTGATCGACAACGACATCGTCCAGGTCCGCCAGACCGCGCTCGCCCGAGCGGAGGTGATGAACCAGCGGCGCCGCGGCGAGGTCAAGCTGCTGCTCTGTCGTGGCGTCAACGTCGGCTACTCGGGCGTGCGAGTGCTCCACGACATCGACTTCGAGATCGACGAGGGCTCGGTCATTGCGCTGCTCGGCACGAACGGCGCCGGCAAGTCGACGCTGCTCAAGGCGATCTCCGGTGTCGTGCAGGCGGATCAGGGGGCAGTCATCTTCGACGGTCGGGACATCACCCACGCGCCACCGAACGAGATCGCGGGTCACGGCATCGTCCAGATCCCCGGCGGCCACGGCGTATTCCCCGGGCTCACCGTCCAGGAGAACCTCGATGCCGCCGGATGGCTCAACCGCGGCGACGAAGCCGCCCTGGAGAATGGCATCGCCACAGTGCTGGAGACGTTCCCGGCGCTGGCCAGCCGCTTGGACGAGCCTGCGGCGAACCTGTCGGGCGGACAGCAGCAGATGCTCGCGCTGGGGATGAGCTTCCTCCTGACACCACGCCTGCTGATGATCGACGAACTGTCGCTCGGCCTCGCACCCCTGATCGTCGAACAGCTGCTGGCGATGGTCCGCAAGATCGCAGCGAGCGGCGTGACGATCATCCTCGTCGAGCAGTCGGTCAACGTGGCGCTCGAGCTCGCCGACACCGCCTACTTCATGGAGCGTGGCCGGATTCGCTTCCACGGCCCGACGACCGAACTCGTCGAACGCGACGATCTGCTGCGTTCGGTGTTCCTCGGCGATACGGCCGCAACGTCGACGGCGTCATCGAACGGCGCAACCGCCCCATCACCTCACGATGCACCAACCGACGCATCGATGGCCCTGTCGGTACGCGGGTTGTCTCGCCGTTTCGGCGGGCTCACCGCCGTCAACCAGGTCGACGTCGACGCGGCGGAGCACGAGATCGTCGGCTTCATCGGCCCGAACGGCGCTGGAAAGACGACGCTCTTCGACCTGATCGGTGGCACCACGCCGGCCGATGCCGGCCGAGTCGAACTGGGCGGCCGCGACCTGAGCTCGGCCACCGCGAGCGAGCGGGCACGCAGCGGACTCGGACGATCGTTCCAGGACGCCCGCCTCTTCCCGTCCCTCACCGTCGAAGAGACGATCGCCGTTGCGCTCGAGCGGTGGATCTCGTCACGTGATCCGGTGTCCGCCGCGCTGCACCTGCCGATGGCCTTCGACAGCGAAGCCGAGGTCGACCGGCGCGTCGCCGAGCTGATCGAGTTGATGAACCTGGGTCCGTACCGCCGGAAACGAATCCGCGAGCTGTCCACCGGGAGTCGCCGCATCGTCGACCTGGCCTGCGTCGTTGCGCACCGGCCGACGGTCGTCCTCCTCGACGAACCGTCGAGCGGGATCGCCCAGCGCGAGGTCGAAGCGCTCGGCCCCGTGATCGAGCGCATGCGCAGCGAGATGGGCTCCGCCCTGCTCGTCATCGAGCACGACATGAACCTGCTCTCGTCGATCGCCGACCGGATCGTCGCGATGGATCAGGGCTCGGTCATCGCCGTCGGCCGACCCGACGACGTGTTGTCCCACCCCGCTGTCGTCGCGTCGTACCTCGGAACCGACCCGACCGCCTTCCATCGCTCGAACACGTCAACGGCCAATTGACGGCGCCACCACCCATCACCGTTCCATCACCAGCGACACATCACCAACACACCACCAGGGAGCCAGCATGCAACCCGCATCAGCAGAAGGTTCGAACAGCGACACCGGCCGCGCACTGCGGCGATACGGACCGATCGCAGCGATCGCCGTCGTCGCGCTCGTCGTCATCGGCGTCGTCATCGCCGGGGGCGGTGATGAGGCCGACGCACCGGTGGCAACCGACGACACCGCCGAACCGGAGTCGACCGAGTCGGACACGAGCGCCGGCACGGCAACGACAGACGTCGAGACCGTCACGACCGACGGCGACTCGGGGACGACGCCCGACACCGAGCCACCCGACACCGACGCTCCGGTCGAGAGCCCGCTGCCCGACGGGGTGATGAGCTTCACCGTTGCCCAGGAACTCGGGCTCGACGTCGACTTCGGTGAGCGCTGCGACGCCGAGTCGGGTCGCGTGAAAGTCCAGACGTTCTTCGCGACCGAGTGTTACGCACCGTTCGAAGGCGACAACGGTGGGGCGACAGCCCGCGGGGTCACCGAGGACACGATCACGATCGTGCAGTGGGTGAGCCAGGACCAGGACCCGATCCTGGGGTTCATCACCTCGGCGATCCTCAACGACGACACGAACGCCGAGGACGAAGCGACCCTGCGCGGGATGATCGAGTACTACGAGACGTACTACGAAACCTACGGTCGATCGGTCGAACTCATCGTGATCGAGGGGTCGGGAACGGTCACCGATGCCGCCGCCGCCCGCGCCGACGCTGTTCGGATCGACGAAGAACTCGACCCGTTCATGGTCTGGGGAGGCCCCCTGCTGACCAACGCATTCGCGGAAGAGCTCGCCGCGCGCGGTATCCCGTGCTTCAGCTGCGGGCCCGGCCAGACCAAGGAATGGTACGACGACAACGCCGGACTCGCCTACACCGTCATCAAGGGACCCGATCAGCTCGACCTGCTCGTGGCCGAGTACATCGGAAAGCGGCTTGCAGGTGGGCCCGCCATCCACGCCGGCGACGAGGCGATCCAAGGCACCGAGCGCGTCTTCGGGCGCATCTGGATCGAATCGAGTGCCGACTCGATCACGGCGAACGAACGATTCGAGGGCTACGCCACCGACAACGGGTTCGAGATCGCCGAGTCGCAGAGCTACGCCCTCGATCCGGCGACGTTGCAGGAGTCGGCGGCCAGCGTGATCGCCAGGATGAAGGAGGCGGGAGTGACGTCGGTGATCTTCAACGGTGACCCGATCGCGCCGCGCGAGTTCACCAACGAGGCGACAGCGCAAAACTACTTCCCCGAGTGGATCGTCACGGGTTCGGTCCTCGTCGACACCGCCGCGTTCTCGCGCACCTATGACCAGCAGCAATGGGCCAACGCGTTCGGCGTGTCGAACCTCGCAGCTCGCGTCGACCGCACGATCGGCAGTTCGTATGCGATCTACGAGTGGTTCCAGGGCGAACCGCCACCCGCTCCCGACAACATCGGTGTGATCACCCCGGTCCCGAACACGTTCTACGCCTTCTTGCAGGCGACCGGTCCGAACCTCACCATCGAAACGTTCAACGAGGCGGCCTTCAGCGGCGAACCCACGCCTCGCGCCGTGACCGGACCATCACTGTCGTGGGGCACCCAGGGGATCTGGCCGGACGACTTCGAACCCGACTACCGAGGCGTGGACGACGTCACCGAGATCTGGTGGGATCCGGCGGCGACCGGCCCGGACGAGATCGACCGCGACGGCAGCGGGCTGTGGCGCTACGTCGACGGCGGTGTCCGGTACAAGCCCGGCGAGATCCCGGCGGGGGCACCCGCGGCGTTCGTCGAAGAGGGTTCCGTCACGATCTACACCGAGCCGCCACCCGGGGAAGCGTTGCCGGAGTACGAGCCGATCCGATGACCTGAACGATCAGGACTGATCCGTCGGTGCTGATCGATCAGTGCCGAGCGAAGGAGATCTCAAGTCGACATCGGACGGTGCCGATGACCGACTGAATGGAGGCCACACACGCCGTCGTCAGCTGCGACGTCATCAATCGAGCCCGAGACGGAAGCCGTGCGGCGCTCGGCGAGCTCTGGCGCGTCTATCAGCCGCAGCTGCTCAGGTTTCTCCGAGCGATCGGCGCACAAGCTGCTGACGACATCGCCAGTGAGGTGTGGATGGACGTCGGTCGTGCACTCCACCGGTTCGAGGGAGACGGTCGCGCACTGCAGCGCTGGCTGTTCACGATCGCCCGTCGCCGCAACATCGACGAGGTGCGCCGCCGGGCGAGGCGCAAGGAATCACCGATTCCCATCGATGAGCACCGACGACTCGCGTCGACGGACGATCCGAGCATCGAGGCGGACCCACTCGAACGCGCGATAGCGCTCGTCGCCGCACTTCCGGCACAGATGGCCGAGGCCGTGATGTTGCGCATCGTCCACGACCTCACCGTCGAGGACGTTGCCGCGATCATGGACATCAGCGAGGGCAACGTCCGTGTCCTCACCCATCGCGGCCTCACGAAACTGCGGGCCCAAATGAAGCAGGAGCGCTCTGCGTCGGAGCCGGTCATGGCCGGTCCCACGACAGGACTCCATTTTGCCGCCGCGTCCGCGGCCGCCTCGGACAGAAACCTGTAACGCATGGACACCCCCGATCGTTCGTCGCACATGAATGACGACATCCAACGACTCGTCGAGTCGCTTCGCAGTCCGGGCCGCGAGTCCGAACTCCGTGGAGAGTCATTCGCCGTGGACGCGATCGCGTCGACGATGACTGCAAAGGACGCTTCAATGACCAATCGCCTCTCCAAGAAGGCGCGTGTCGCCTCGTTCGTCGCCGCCGGGGTCATCGGTTTCGGCGGCGTGGTGGCCGCTGGTCCGGCCGTGATCGATCAAATCGACGGCACACCCGACCAGTCCACGGAGCCCGTCACGAGCGAGGACAGCGTTCCCGACGACAACGTTGCAGACACGACATCGACGATGACCGAGGTGATCGTGGAAAACGACCTCGAGGAGAACGAACACGACGCGGACCTCGAGGAGAAGGAACACGAGGAGAAAGACGACGAGGAGAAAGACGACGAGGAGAAGAACGACGAGGAGAAGAACGACGAGGAGAAAAACGACGAGGAGAAAAACGACGAGGAAGACGACGCCGAGGACGTAGTTCTCGTCGATGATCCCGACACGGCCTTCGACGAAACCGAGTGCAAGAAGAACCACGGCGAGACGGTGAGCTCCGTGGCT
>Ga0316197_10000433_pt1 | contig 29104 bp, 18 predicted proteins | sample OudBiesiAoxic_MG_FD_204939 | JGI IMG/M metagenome (GOLD analysis project Ga0316197, IMG submission 204939) | Coastal sediment microbial communities from Oude Bieten Haven, Netherlands - site A oxic | ecosystem: Environmental > Aquatic > Marine > Coastal > Sediment | place: Netherlands... | reverse complement strand
TCGCGCCGCTGCGTTGGACAGCCGGATCTCCAGGGGCTCGACCACCACGCGCCGTTCCTTCTCGACTCCCGTGACGATCATGTCGGCCACGTCACCGACGCTCAGCGTACGAAAGTAGCGGTCCAGGGACGGCAGCCGGTCCAGCGCGCCGGGATTGGCGTCGAAGTAGTCGCTGTCGGTGTGACCGGCGACGACCGTCGTCACACCGATGCCGGTGCCGCGCAGGTCGGCGGCCAGGCACTCGTCGAAGCCCCGCAGTCCCCAGCGTGCTGCTCCGTAGCCGACCGCACCGGGCCAGGCCCACTGAGAGATCGGGGAGTTGACGTTGACGACCCAGCCCGACCGGCGCGCCAGCATCGGCTCGACGAAGGCACGCGTGACGAAGAAGGCGGCATGGAACGGGACGGCCATCTGCTGCAGGAACTCCTCGTTGCTCGTCTCCTCGATCCACAGCCAGCGCCCGGCCCCCGCGTTGTTGACGATCACATCCGGGGTCCCGAGCTCAGAGGTGACCTTCGCAGCCATCGCGGTCACCGCGTCCGGGGCACCGACGTCGCACGGATAGACGCGCCCCCGCCCACCGAGCTCGTCCGCGACAGCTCGCAGCGCCCCCTCACGGCGCGCAACCAGCGCCACGATGGCTCCGCGACTCGACATCTGACGGGCGGTGGCGGCGCCGATTCCGGCGGACGCCCCGGTCACGAGGACGGTTCGGTTCTTCAGGTCCATGACGCGATTCCTATCAGCAGGCGGTGTCGCAGTACCGTGCGACTCGTGACATCGAGCAACGGCGCGCGCCATGTGAGCACCGCGTCATCGCTCGGCGCTCTCTCAGCACAGTTCCGGGCCGCTGCCGAACCCGCCCTCGGCGACCTGGTCGGGCGCCACCGGGCCGAGATGGCCGGCCCCTTCTGGATGCGCCTGCCGGCACCCCTCTTCCTGGCAGTCACCGGCATGCCGGGCTGGGTGGGCAAGGAGTTTGCATCCCCGGACTCGCCAGACGCTGACGAGCTCGTTGGGCACAACCTCATCGACGACCGCGGCGTCGCCGAGCCTTCCCTGCCGATGAGAGCGCGCGTGGCGACCTCCCGGCTCGACGGGCGAGCGGCGGCGGTGCTCACCTATGCCCCAGATGCTCCGTTCCCCTGGCGCAACGTCGTCGACGAGGTGCGGCCCCTCGCCGACGGCCGGTTGCTGGGCATCAGCTACAACATCGTCCCCGGCGTCCCCGTCGGCGTGCCGTTCCTCCTCCACCATGAATGAGCAGCCCAGCACCGGGAGTGTGACCGTGACCGAGCGTCGTCGCCTCAGCACGCAGGACAAGTTCTGGCTCGAGATGGACCGGCCGAACAATCTGATGGTCGTCGACTCGGTCATGTGGACCTCCACCCCACTGGACTGGGACCGACTCCGAGACGTCATGAACACCCGATTCGCCGGTCGGTACCCCGTCTTCCGGAGCCTGGCGATCCACGACGACGACGGGTCGTGGTGGTGGCAGGAGTCGCCCGACTTCGACCTCGACGACCACGTGACGATGGTGACCCTCGACGAGCCGGACGACCCGGCCTCGCTGCAGCAGCTCATCGCCGAGCACCGCACCACGATGCTCGACCGGAGCAAGCCGCTCTGGGAGCTCCTCTGGGTCGAGCGCTACCACCAGGGCAGCGCAGTGGTGATGCGCACCCACCACTCCATCGCCGACGGCGTGCGCATGGTCGAGCTGGCGATGAGCCTGTTCGACTCCAGCGCCGACGGCGGCCCCATCCTTCCCCCGGGGATCACCAACCATGCGGCGAAGCAGCCGTCGACACCCCCCGCTGGCCAGCCGCGCGGTGACCGCGTCGGGCGGATTCGGTCCGACGCCGGCAAGGGGGCTCGCGAGCTGGTCGGACGCGTCCCAGGTGTGGCTCGGGAGGTGGCGAAGCTGGCCCGCGCCTCGGTGCTCAACCCGGTCGGCGCCGGGCACGGCTTCATCACCGAGAGCGCCCACGCGGCCAACGACGCCTGGCACTCGTTCTCGACCTCGATGCAGGCAGTGCTGCCGGGCGGCGGTGTGGTGAACGTGCTCGCGGCAGCCCCTTCGGACTTCGACGTGGCCCGAAAGCTGGTACTCGGCACGCGCAACGACCCGACCATCTGGACGGGGCACGCCACCACGAACAAGGGTGTGGCATGGGCTGACCCGTTGCCGCTGGCCGATGTCCGAGCGGTGGCCAAGGCCAACGAGGCCACCATCAACGACGTTCTGGTCAGCTGCCTTGCCGGCTCGCTCGAGCGGTACCTGCGCTCGCAGCACGCACACTGCGCGTCGACGACGTTCATGGTTCCGGTCAACCTCAAGCCGCTCGACACCGGGCTGCCGGACGAGCTGGGCAACGCGTTCGCCCTGATCTACCTGGAGCTGCCCACGGCCAAGACCGACCCCACGGAGATCCTGGACACCGTCAAGCGGCGCATGGTGCGCATGAAGCACGGCCATGAGCCGGCCGTGACGTTCAAGATCCAGGAGGAGATCGCCGGGCTCGGGCACAACCTCTACGTCGCCTCGATCGACTACTTCGCCAACCGTGCAGCCGGCGTGCTCACCAACGTCCCTGGGCCACAGATGCCGATGTACCTGGCCGGCAGCAAGGTCGACGGGATCGTCGGCTGGGCGCCCGTCTCCGGCGACCAGCCGATGAGCCTGACGATCTACTCCTATGACGGCAAGGTCATCGTCGGCATCGCCGCCGACACGACCCTCGTCCCCGGCTTCGAGGCGATCGTCGAGCAGTTCAGTGACGTCTTCGACCAGCTGACGACAGCCACCAGTCGTTGACGCCGACGCCGCGGGTCAGCTCGTTGATGCCGGGGCGTCGTTCACGGGGCCGGCGTTGTCGCCCATCATTGATCCAGGCGCGTCGTTCACGGGTCCGGCGTTGCCAGGTCCCGGCACGACCGGGAACCCGCCGGGAGTCTGAGCCAGGTGCTCCATCCGCAGGCTGTCGGTCATCGGGTAGCCGACCGTTCCATCGACCTGGATAGCCGGGAACCCGCCCGGAGTCTGAGCCAGGTGCTCCATCCGCAGGCTGTCGGTCATCGGGTAGCCGACCGTTCCATCGACCTGGATAGCCGGGAACCCGCCCGGAGTCTGCGCCAGGTGCTCACGCGCCAGGCTGTAGTCGTTGGCGTACTGCGGGGCCACGTCGGTGCTGCTGAGCGTGCCGATGATCAGCCCGCCACCAACGGCGACGGCTCCCACAGTCACGCCGACCGCGAGGTAGCGCAGCCACGAGCGCCGCGGCTGGTCGTAGGTGACCTCGGGCGCCTCCTTGGACAAGTCGGGCATCTCGTGCAGCGCGACCCGCTGCGTCACATCGTCAATCTGCTCAGCGGCAGGCACATCGCCGTGCCGCGGTTGTACTTCTCCGCCACCCTTGCGTTCCATCGTCGTCCCCATGACTCCTCCTCTCCTCCCTTCCATCCTCGGCTCGGCGACGCCGTCCGGCATCCGTGGATCTACCGAGATGGGCTGCGGTACGTCTGACCCTGGACCCACGGGCGGCAGGGGCGGACGATCAAGGGGTGATCGTCGGTCGGTCGTCTTTGCTGGCGTCCCTCGAGCGAACGCTCGACGGCGCCGAGGCGGGACACCACCGTTCTGCGCTGCTCGTAGGCGAGCCGGGCATGGGAACCACGACGGTGCTGCAAAGCGTCTGTGACGCGGCCGGCGACCGGGGCTGGCTCGTCGCCCAGGCCGGAGCACCCGAGGGTGGCGCTGAGATGGCGCTGGCCCTGATGCACGACGTGCTGCATGCGCTGCTGAGCGCGCCGGGCCGGCCCGCCGACCGGCACGAGGCCCTCGACGCACTGCTGGACCCGGCCAGGCAGCAGGTCGCGCCGTTGGCGGAGTCGATGCGCGACCTGGTGGCCGAGGCCAGCGGCAAGCGCCCGGTGCTCATCGCGCTGGACGACCTGCAGTGGGCCGACGACGACTCGCTGGCTGTGATCGCGCTGGTCGCCGGACGCCTTTCGGGCACGCGCAGCGTCGTCCTCGGGGCTGGGCACCGCGGTGTGTGGGACGACGTTCGGCTGCTCGGATGGCAGCGCCACGACATCACTGAGCTGGACCAGGACGACGCCGTCCTTCTGCTGCGCCACGTGCTGGGCACGGAGATCGACGATGACCAGGCCTGCCGGGTCGTGCGGGCTCTGGGGTTGTGTCCCTTGGCCATCGTGGAGTGCCGCCGGCTGCTGACCACCGGCCAGATCGGGGGGGCCGACCCGCTTCCCGACCCGATCCCGGTGAGTCCGCGCCTGAGCCACGCGTGGGCGAGTCTCGTCGCAAGCCTGCCCCCTGCCACGCGCCACGCACTGCTGGCACTCGCCGTGCTCGACACCTCGAGACCCGAGCTCGTGCAGGCGGTGATGGGCCGGGCGGGATGCACGCAGGCCGACCTGGTCCCGGCGTGGTCCGCCGGGTTGGTCCGCTCCGGCCGGCACGGGGCGCCCGTGGTCGTCAGCCCGCTCGCCCGAGCAGCCGTGGCGAGCCTTCACCCCGCCGATGACGTACGCGCGATGCACCGCCTCGTCGCCGACGTCGCGGCCGTCGTCGCCAGCCCACCGTCGGTCGTCATCGGCCACCTGCGTCGGGCGTGCGACTACGGCGACACCAGCTGCGCCACCGACCTGGAGCAGCAAGCCAAGCGCGCCGAGGCGCGCAGCCAGCCCGAGGTAGCCGCACAGGGGTGGCAGGCCGCAGCCCGAATCAGCCCCACGCCCGAGGCTCGCACCCGGCGTGCCGTGCAGGCAGCGCGAGTGTGGCTCGTGGAGTCGGCCTGCCCCGAAGGTGGCGCCGACCTCCTCGACCTGCTGGCGCAGCTGCCCCTGGGGGACAGCGACACGGTCTGGCGGGAATGGCTGCGCGCCGAGGTCCTGGCCACCCAGGACCTCACTCGATCAGCAGCAAGCGCGCTGGTCGCGGCCCGACACGCGGCCCTCACCCAGCCGGAGCTGGTTCCTTGGCTGCTCTGGGACGCCGCCGCTACCGCCTGGACGGCCGCCGACCCAGACCTGGCGCTGGAGGCTGCGCACGAGCTCGATGCCGCGACGTCGTCTGCTGCGGCGTCCCCGACGACGCCCGTGCCTGAATGGCTCGGCCCTACCGTCCTGGGTGCCTCGCTGCTGCAAGCCGGACACACGCAGGAGGGGGCGAGCCTTGTCGCCGAGGCACGCCGTGCCGCGGGCAGATGGTCAAGCACGGCGACGACCGAGACGTCGCAGCTGTTGAACGTGGTGGCCTTGGACGAGCTGCTCATGCTGGGCCCGCCCGTCGCCGACGAGCGGCTGCAGGAGCTGCGTGCCCGGCTGAGCGACGATCGCGGGGCGACCACCGCAGCCGTCCAGGTGATCGAGGCGTCGCGAGCCCGCCGACGCGGCGACTGGGCGACCGCCGGCGCGACGGCGGCCCAAGCAGCAGCGCTGGCAGCCGCGGTGCGAGCCGGGACGGCGGAGCGGGCGGCGTTGTGCCTGCTGGTCGAGCTCGGCTGGCAGATGGAGACCCAGCAGGAGGTCGAGCCGACTGCTCTGCAGCGTCTGCGAGCCGCGGCCAGGCGAGTCGGCGACCGCCACTCGATCCTCGTGACCGCCCGCGCACAGGGACTCCAGGCCCTGACTCGAGATCGGCTCGACGACGCCGTTCACCACCTGGAGCACGTTGCGGCCTCGCCGCTGTGGGGGCGCACCACCGCCGACCCAGCACTTGCCGGACGCCTGGACCTGGTCGAGGCCTACGTCCGACGAGGCGACCACGGCCCGGCGCGATCGCTCCTTGACCGGCTGGAGCCGCACCTGGCTGCGCTGGAGCGCATCGATCCCGACGCGGAGGCCCTGCTCAGGCGAGCGCAGGCGCTGCTGGCCAGCCGCATGGCCGCGGGCGCAGTCTTCGAGACGGCGCTGGCTGCGCACCGGGAGGGAGGCAACGAGTTCGAAGCCGCCCGCACCCGCCTCCTCTACGCCGAGCACCTGCGTCGCACCCGCCGACGCGACGCCGCTGAAGGCCAGGCCGCTGCCGCACGGGACACGTTCGTGAGGTTGGGGGCCTCAGCCTGGGTGCACGCCTGCACCACCGAGAACACGGTAACGTTCGCCCCGCTCACCCCGCAGGAACGACGAGTGGCCGAACTCGTTGCGACGGGAGCCACGAACAACGAGGTCGCCTCGACCCTCTGGCTGAGCCCTCGCACCGTGGAGTCCCACCTCGCCGCCGTCTACCGCAAGCTCGGGCTGCGCGGGCGAGCTCAGCTGGCCCACGTAGCGGCAGACTCCGCGCCGATCAACGACGCCAGGCGGTCGAGCCGGTGACGTCGAACAGGTGATGCTCAGGGTCGTGGACCATGTACCGGCCCAGCGTCTCCACCGTGAAGTGTGAGCCGTCGCCGCGTACGCCGATGCGACCCCATGCGCCGTGCGGGACGGTATCGAAGGCCGCGGCGACCGACTGCGCAGCGTCGCTGAGCTCGACTGTGACAACTGCCGGGTCCTGCGAGGCGTATCGCTGCGCGATGGCGGTCGCGTCCTGGTCCCAGTTCTCGAACCCGGGCGCTTCCTCGCGAAGCATGAGGGCGAGCCGTTCGTCGAAGATCCGGTAGACGTCGCGGACGTGGCAGGCGTACTCCACGGGCGACCACACCCCGGAGGCGGGTCGGTGCGCGGCGTCCTGGCGGGCGAGGACGGCCGGCCACGCGGCGGCGTTCGCCCTCACCACCTCGCTGATGTCTCGTCGCGCAACCAGCCGCGTGTCGAACCCGCACTGGCCGCACGCCTCGTCCAGCACCCACGTCCAGTCCTTGGTGTCGGGGACGATGTCACCGCTGTTGGTCGTCATGACGCCACGGTAGCCAGCGGTCTCCTACGGTGAGGCCATGCAGACAGACATCAGCTCCGGTCCCGCCTTCGCTTTCGGTGAGATCACTCTGCCTCCTGGCGGCACGGTCCGCGTCGAGGCCGGCGCCATGGCCATGACGCGAGGCGACGTCACCATGTCGACCTCCACGCAGGGCGGGTTCATGAAGGGCCTTCGCCGCTCGATCGGCGGCGAGAGCTTCTTCGTCAACGACTTCTCCTCCGCGCGCGGCGGCGTGGTCGCCGTCGCAGCAGCACTTCCCGGCGACATGACCCAGGTGACGCTGACGGGTTCGAACTCCCTGCTCGTGCAGTCCGGGTCGTGGATAGCCTCCGACCCCACCGTCGACGTGGACTCCACGTGGGGCGGCGGAAAGTCGTTCTTCTCCGGTGAGGGCTTGGTTCTCCTGCGATGCACCGGCAGCGGGGACATGCTGGTCGCGAGCTATGGAGCGATCCGGGGAACCACCCTCGCCGTAGGCGAGACCATGACCCTCGACACCGGCCACGTCGTCGCCTTCGACGACAGCGTCCAGTACAAGGTGCGCAAGGCCGGTAGCTGGAAGTCGACCATCCTCGGTGGTGAGGGCCTGGTCACCGACTTCACCGGCCCGGGTCGGGTCTGGCTGCAGACACGGAGCAGCAGCGACCTCGTGGCATGGCTCGCGGCTCGGATGCCCTCCCGCAGCAGCAGCTAGAACCCGGCACCTGAATCCCCCGTGGTCGAACGACGACTTCTGCACGCGCGAGTGCGGCGAGGCGAATACCGTCGGGGTCAGCAGTCGTTGCGTGACCTCACCCAGACGAGGGAGTGAACCATGAAGGTCGGAGTTGTTGGTGCCGGGTTCGTCGGCGCAGCAAGTGCGTACGCCATGGCGATCCGTGGGTCGGCCAGCGATGTCGTGATCATCGACGTCAACCAGGCGAAGGCCGAGGCCGAGGCGCGCGACATCGCCCACGCCACCACCTTCACCCACCCGGTGCGCGTGGTGTCCGGCGACTACCCCGATCTGGCGGGGGCCCAGGTCGTGATCATGTCGGCCGGGGTCAACCAGAAGCCCGGCGAGACCCGCCTGCAGCTGCTCGGCAGAAACGCCGCCATCTTCCGCAGCGTCATTCCGCGGATCGTCGAGAACGCGCCTGGGGCGATCATCCTGGTGTCAGCCAACCCCGTCGACATCATGACCGAGCTCAGCGAGCGCATCGCCTACGCGGCCGGCGCTCTGCCGGGCACCGTCATGGGAACCGGCACCGTGCTGGACACCGCGAGGTTCCGCCAGCTTGTCGGGCGGCATCTGCACGTGAGCAACCACCACGTCCACGGCTACGTCTACGGCGAGCACGGCGACTCCGAGGTGCTGGGCTGGTCATCGATGGACATCGGCGGACTCAGCATCGAGGAGTTCTCCCGCGTCGCCGGCGAGGAGTGGAACGACGAGATCAAGGCCCGGATCACCGACGAGACCGTGCACGCCGCCTATGCGATCATCGAGGGCAAAGGGGCCACCTACTTCGGCATCGGTGCCTCCACGGCCCGCCTCGTCGAGGCCATCCTCCGCGACGAGCACGCCATCTACTCGGTGACGGCCAGTGTCGAGGAGTACGGATGCTCCCTGGCACTGCCGCGAGTCCTCACCGGACAGGGGCTCGGCCAGGTGCTGTACCCCAGCATGAGCGACGAGGAGCGAGCCGCTCTGGACCGCAGCGCCGGGGTACTGCGGGAGTTCGCCCAGCAGCTGCCGGCGGAGTAGACCGGGCCGTAGCGTCTTGACCCGGCTGAACGTCTGTTCAATAATGAGTACGTGCGTTCAGCGAGACCTCGGCTTGTCGAGACGACGGACCGCGACCGGACGACCCGGGCACGCATTCGCGACGCGGCCATCGACATCGTCGGAGCCGAGGGAACGTCCGCTCTCACGGCCCGCCGGGTGGCCGACGCCGTCGGCGTGTCGCCAGGATCGGTCATGCACCACTTCGGCTCGATGGAGGGGCTGCGGGCAGCGTGCGACGAGCACGTGGTGGACCTCATCCGGCAGCACAAGAGCGAAGCACTGGGCACGGGGCCTGGGCTCGACATCGTCTCCGCACTGCGGGAGGCACCGCTCGGGTCACTGACCGCCTACCTCGCCGCAGTGCTCGGCGATGACTCCCCCGCCCTCTCGCGCCTGGTCGACGATCTCGTCGCCGACGCCATCGACTACACCGAGGCCGGAGTCGCCTCCGGCATGCTGCGCCCGACCGACGACCCACGCGGACGCGCGACGTTGCTCGTGCTCTGGAGCCTCGGTGGGCTGGTTCTGCACCGCCACCTGCACCGCCTGCTCGGTGTAGACCTGCTCGATCCTGACGTCGCGGGGTCGCCGGCGATGGCCGGCTATCTGCGTCCGGGCTACGAGATCTTCGGCCACGGCATCTTCAGCGACGCCATGGCCGCCACGATGAGCACGGCGATCGATGACCTGACCGCCGTAGGAGAGGACGACGATGAGTGACCAGATCGCCCTGCACACCGAGGCGTTGACCAAGCACTACGGCGAGGTCAAGGCCCTCGTCGATCTCGACCTCGACGTCCGCCCGGGCGAGGTCTTCGGTTTTCTCGGACCGAACGGAGCCGGCAAGACCACGATGATCCGCACCGTGATGGACGAGATCCGACCGACCTCGGGTCACGCCCGGATCCTCGGTATGGACTGCCACGACCAGTCGGTCGAGATCCGCCGCCACATCGGCTACCTGCCGTCCGACCTGTCGCTCTACCCGAACCTGACGGGCAAGGACACGCTGACCTACTTCGCGAACCTGCGCGGCGGCGTCGACTGGTCCTACGTCGACGTACTGGCCGAGCGACTCGGCGCCGAGCTCGGCAAGAAGGTGGGCGACCTCTCCTCGGGCAACCGTCAGAAGGTTGGTGTCATCCAGGCTTTCATGAACCGCCCCCAGCTGCTGATCATGGACGAGCCGTCCAACGGCCTCGACCCGCTGGTCCAGCGGGAGTTCCAGGCCATGATGCGCGAGATCGTCGCCGAGGGAGCCAGCGTCTTCCTCTCCAGCCACACGCTGTCAGAAGTGCAACGAGTTGCTGACCGAGTCGGCATCATCCGGCATGGACACCTGATCGCGCGAGAGTCAGTCGCCAGCCTCCGATCCAAGGGCATGCGCAGCGTCGAGCTCGAGCTGGCCTCGATCCCGAACCCCGACGTCTTCCGCAGCATCGACGGCGTGCGCGACGTCACGGCCGAGAACCACCGCGTCCAGCTGTCCTACGAGGGCAAGATGGCCGAGCTGCTGCGCAAGGTGGCCGAGCACTACGACGTCGTCGACATCTCCACCCAAGAAGCCGATCTGGAAGAGATCTTCCTGGCGTACTACCACGACGAGCGCAACGGCGCGGCGGCACAGACAGCGAGCCGATGATGCTGCTCGCCACCGTCTTCAGCAAGACCGTCCTCGACCGCTGGCGTGGCGTCACGATCGGCGTCGTCAGCCTCGCCGCGCTCCTGTACTTCGGCATGGTCGTCTACCAAGACATCGACCTGAGCATCTACACCAGCCTGCCGCCGGCCTTCGAGTCGCTCATCGGCATCGGTGAGAACGCCGACGTGGCCTCGCTGGCCTACAACGCGATCTACTCCTCCTACGGCGCGATCATCCTGGCCGGCATCGCCATTGCCATGGGCTCGGCCTTCATCGCCGGCGAGGAGCGCAAGGGCACGATCGGCGTGCTGCTGGGCAACCCCCGCAGCCGTACCCAGGTGCTGCTGGCCAAGACCGCAGCGATGATCGTGATGATGGGGCTCGGCGGCCTGGTGCTGTGGGGCGTCGGCCTGGCCACTCCCGCCGCCCTCGACGTCAGCATCGAAGGCATGGACGTCACGGCGTTCACGCTGCACCTGGTCGTGGGCACGCTGTTCTACGGCTTTCTCGCGCTCGCGATCGGCTCCTGGACGGGCAAGACCGGAGTGGCCTCCGGTGTGAGCGCCGGTGTGCTCGCCGTGTCGTTCTTCGCCGTCGGCATCCTGCCGATCATCGAGGGCGGGGAGGACTGGGCGAGGGTCTTCCCCTGGTACTACTTCGCCGGCAGCGACCCCCTGATGAACGGCGTGAACTGGGGTCACCTCGCCATCCTCGGCGCGGCCAGCCTGGCGTTGTTCCTGGTCGCGTTCGTCGGGGTGAATCGGCGCGACCTGCGGAGCAAGTCGACCGGAGTCAGCCTTCTCGACACGCTGCGCGCCAACCCGATCACCGCCAGGGTCACCGAGAAGCTGGCCGGCGGTGCTCGTGTCTCACGGATATGGGTGAAGGCCGCCTCGGAGCACCAGGGCCTGCTGTTCGTCGTTTCGGGCCTCATGTTCTTCGTCATGGGCGTCCTGATGGGGCCCATCTACTCGGTGATCGAGGACGCGGTCGTCGAGTTCGGCGTGGGCTTCCCCGAGGAGCTGCTCGCGCTGTTCGGCGGTGGTGACCTCAGCACGCCGGAGGGGTACTTCCAGATCGAGAGCTTCGGGCTGGTGACACCGATCGCCCTGATGGTCGTGACGATCACCATGGGCGCCAAGGCCCTGGCCGGCGAGGAGGAGAACCGCACGATGGGGATCCTGCTGGCCAACCCCGTGCGTCGCAGCGCCGTGGTCACCGAGAAGCTCGCCGCGATGGTGCTCTACGGCGTGACCGTGGGCATCGTCGTGTTCGCCGGCACGTCGGCGGGCAACTGGATCAGCAGCCTCGGCATGAGCTACGCCAACATCGCGGCCACGGCCGCGCTTGCCACCCTGATCGGACTGCTGTTCGGCGCGCTGGCCCTGCTCGTCGGTGCCGTCACCGGGCGGACACGTTTCGCCATCTTCATCCCGGTCGGGGCAGCGCTGTTCTTCCACACGATGAACGCGCTGGCGTCGCTGACCGACGCCTGGTGGGGCCGGCTCTCTCCGTTCTACTACTACCTCGGCAGCGACCCGCTGAACAACGGGATGGCCTGGGGCGACGCCGCCATCCTGCTCGGCGTGACGGCGCTGCTCGTGGCGTTGGCCTACCCCGCATTCAACCAACGAGACCTTCGCCAGACGGGGTGAGCAGGCCGCACCACTGCCGCACCCCGGAACCATGGGTGCCGGGCGCGGACGGCCCGCGACCATCGAGACGCGACACGGCTCCCCGCGGACCTAGTGGCGCTCGAGCACCTCGATCACCCCGCCGGTCGGCCCCGCGACCGACCATCCGATGCTGCGCAGCTGCTCCACGAGGCCCGCCGGGGTGCGCGGCTGATCACCGGAGACCAGCAGGCTGCGGATGAGCAGACCCTTGGTCGTCTTGTTCGCATGGGTTACCGAGGATCGCCGCCCGCCGATGTCTCGCACCACCCGGACGGTGAGCGTGCGGGAGCGGATTGCCTCCGGCGCCCGCCACATGGGCAGATAGGGACCGCTGCGCAGGTCGAGCACCAGGCCCCGCCCAGCGTCCGCTTCGACCACGGCTGCGAGCTCGGGGCCCCAGGAGGCTGCGACGCGACCCACCCCCGGCAACGTCGCGTCGCCGGCCAGTCGGTATGCCGGGATCCTGTCGTTCGGGCGGAGCACCCCGAACAGTGCCGAGAACACGAGCACCGACCGTGCTGCGCGCCGCGCCGCATCCGCTGGCAGGTCGGGCAACCCGAGAGCGTCGTAGAGCACACCGGTGAAGACCCGCTTGGCCGGGGCCGTCGGGGCGGAGTCGAGCCGCGCGTTGAGTGCCAGCTCACCGGTTTGCGTCGGGCCGAGACCGAGAGCGGCCCGAGCCCGGTCCGGATCGCCGCTCGAGACCTGCATCAGAGCCTTCTGCACGAATCGGCGATGCTCGGTGAGCGACGGGTGGCTCAGCGCGTGAAGGTCGATCGGACGTCCGCGCCTCGGCTGCGACTTGCCCTCCGAAGGAGGCAGCAGGATCAGCACGCGTGCTCAAGCCGCGAGCGGGGCCAGGCGGTTCACCCACGGCCGGGCGTTGTGGACCTGCTGAGCAAGGCGCAGCAACAGCTCCTCGGCGCCGAGCGCAGCGGCGACCTGGACCCCGATCGGTAGGCCGGAGGCGTTCCACCACAGCGGAAGACTCATCGCGGGCTGACCGGTCAGGTTGAACACCTGGGTGTTGGGCGTGCGCTCCAGCGAGTCATGAGCGAGCTGCTTGAGTGCCCGACGCAGGACGATGGCAGAGCTGGGTAGTCGCTGCAGCGTGCTGAGCGCAATCTTCTCGACGGCGCCGATGGCGAGCTCACGCACCTGGGCGGGTGGGGCTGCCATGGTTGCGGACAGGTGGACGTCGATCCTCTGCGCGAAGAGCGGGCCGAGGTCTCGCGCAGTCGTGGCCGCCAGCTCGTGCGCCTCGTACAGCTCGCGCGCGGAGATGGAGTCGCCGACCTGCTTGAGGAACCACGTTGGACGCTCGAACATCGAGGCGCGGGGAGCGACGCCAGTCTTGTGCTCCGTTGCCCGCACGTCGGCGGCAACCGCCGCTGCCACGATCGTCAGGTAGGCCTCGGCCACCGCTGTGTGGTCGATCGGCAGCTCGAGGTCGACGATGCGATGGCCCAGCGAGGCCAGCAGCTCAACGGCGTCGTCCACCGCCGCCACGCAGTCGGGGTGCATCGGCTCGTCCAGGAACGAACGTCGGCTCACACCCACCGTCAATCGCTTCGGCGCCCGCTGCAGCCTCGCCAGGTAGGAACGCGGACGCCGTGGCTGGGCGTAGAGCGAACCGACGAAGGGAGCAGACGTGGCGTCGAGGACTCCCGCCGAGTCGCGCACCGACCTGGTGATGACATGGCGGGTGACCAGACCCAGCCACGGGTCGCCCTCGGGCGCCAACGGCAGCAGACCTCGGCTGGGCTTGAGCCCGAAGAGTCCGCAGGCCGACGCCGGGATGCGGATGGACCCTCCGCCGTCGCCCGCGCTGGCCAGCGGCACAATGCCAGCCGCGACCGCCGCCGCCGAGCCGCCGCTGGAGCCGCCCGGCACATGGTCGGTGTTCCACGGGTTGTGGGTGGGGCCGTGCATCTCGGGCTCGGTGACACCCATGATGCCCAGCTCGGGGCAGTTGGTCTTGCCCACGATCGTGAGCCCCGCCCGGCGGTACCGGGAGATGAGCTCGCTCTCCTCGTCGGGTCGCCAGCCGATCAGCGCCCGGCTCCCATAGGTGCAGGGATGATCGGCCAGCCGTCCGTCCATGTCCTTGAGCAGGAACGGCACCCCGGCGAACGGACCGTCGCCCGACGCGCTCGGCGGCGGGTCGATACGGTGGACGACGGCGTTGACCGTCGGGTTGACCGCGTCGATCCGGTCGTTGGCCGCCTGAACCAGCTCGGCCGCGGCGACCTCTCCGGATCTCACCAGCTCGGCGAGCGCGGTGGCATCGTGAGCGATGTACTCGTCATGGCGCATGGGGCGAGCGTAGGAGCCCTGTCTGCGTACTCTCGCAGGGGTGAGCGCAGTGACGGGAGCGACGTCGTTCTGGGGCGACGAGACACCGACGGTCGAGGCTGTCGTGCAATGGGCGGCGCAGCGGGTGGTGAGCGTGAGCGACCCCAAGACCACGCAACGCCCGGCCTCCGAGCTGGCTGCTGCGGTCGGCCGGACCATCACGCCTGAGGGCATCGGCGGGGACGCTGCGCTACGGGTCTTCGACCAGGTGCTGGCGCCGGCGACGCGCTCGCAGGACGACCCCATGAACCTGGCCTACGTCCCGTCGGCGCCCACGCGCGCCGCGGTGGCGTTCGACTTCGCCACGAGTGCCGCGAACATCTTCGGCGGCATCTGGGAGACCGGGGCCGGGGCCATCTACGCCGAGAACGAGGCGCTCGCATGGCTGGTCGAGCTGCTCGGCTGGCCCGAGGAAGCGGGCGGGTGCTTCGTCTCCGGCGGGACCGCGGGCACGCTGTCAGCGCTGGTCACCGCACGGGAGGCGATCTTGACGCGCCGCGGTGGACGCCCGCCGCAGGGATGGGCGCTGGCATGCACCGAGGGCGCCCACTCCTCGGTGTTCTCCGCCGCACGCGTTCTCGATGTCGGCACCGTGACCGCGCCGACGGACGCGCGTGGACACCTGACGGGCGACGCCCTCGCCGAGTGCCTGGCCGAGCACCCCGAGGTGTTCGCGGTCGTGGCCTCGGCGGGGACGACCAACGGTGGCGTGGTGGACGACATCGCTGCCGTGGCCGATGTCTGCGCGCGCCACGGAGTGTGGCTGCACGTCGACGGCGCGTACGGCGGTGCGGCGCTGGCGGCTCCCAGCGTGCGCCACCTCTTCGATGGGGTCGAGCGTGCCGACAGCTTCATCGTCGACCCGCACAAGTGGCTGTTCGCCCCCTACGACTGCTGTGCCCTGCTGTACCGCGACCCTCGCACGGCGCGAGTCGCCCATGCGCAGCACGCCTCCTACCTGGACGCCATCGACCGGGACGAGTGGAATCCAGCCGACCTGGCCTTGCACCTGAGTCGCCGCGTGCGAGGTCTGCCGTTCTGGTTCTCGCTGGCCACCCATGGAACGGATCGCTACCGCCAAGCCGTCGAGCGCAGCCTGCAGGTGGCACGCGACATCGCCGCCGGCATCGACGTCAGCGACTACCTGCGTCTGGTGCTGGCGCCGGAGCTGTCGGTCATCCTCTTCGAGCGGCCTGGATGGACAGCCGAGCAGTACGCGCAGTGGTCGCACCGGATGGCTGTGGACGGCGTGATCTTGTGCGTGCCGACGACGTGGGAGGGGCGTCCAGTGCTCCGGCTGATCGTGGTCAACCCACAGACGGGAGCCCGCGAGGTACTCACCGCGCTGGAGTCGTTGCGCGCCGACATCGCCGGTTGAATTCCCGCGCGCCTCATCGGCGTGTCGCGAGCCAGCTGGGCCGCCGATCAGCGATCATTGTGTGACCTGGGACCCGTCTGACCTCCAGGACTTTACGTACGCGGGAAAACCGACATACTTGCCCGCATGTTCGCTGCTTCCCCACGAACAACACCTGTCACACGCGTTCTGCTCGTCCTGGCGACGCTGGCAGCCCTCGTGGTCGGCCATCTGCCTGCGGCGTCGGCCGTCGGCGTGGTGCCCGTCATGCGGGTCGACCCGACGGCATCCACGCCGTCCGGGCCCGCCTGGCTGGTCACGAAGAACGCGATGACCACCGGTCCGGAGCGCACCGCGCTGATCGACCTGCTGGAGCGTCAGATCAACAGGCAGCAGGCCGGTGACATCATCCGGCTCACCACCTGGTCGTTCTACACCCAACGAGTCGCCGACGCCCTCGTCGCAGCCAAACGCAGGGGTGTCACCGTGCGAGTCGTGGTCGACCAGGGAACCTGGCGCACGGCGGCTGTCCGCAGCCTCCGCTCGGCGCTCGGCACGTCTGCGGCCAAGAACTCCTACATCGTGGCTCCCTACGAGAAGTCCACACACACCAAGGTCGCCACCTTCACCCACGACAAGACGGTGCTGATCAGCTCGGCGAACGTCTCCGACCCTCGGCAGTGGAACCACACCGTGGTGCTGCAGAACGCCAGCCTGCACAAACAGACCTCAGCATGGGCGGACAAGCTCGGCGCCGGTCGCGGGCTCGTCTACACGAGGGTTGCCACGCCGGGAGTGGTCCTGCACTTCTACCCCGGCACGGTCGACCCCGTGCTGAGGGCGATCCGCAACGCCAATGGGCGCCAGATCACTATCCAGATGTCGATCTGGAAGGGAACCCGGGGCAACCAGGTCGCGAAAGCCCTCATCGAGGCGCACCAACAGGGCTCGCCCATCGCCATCAACACCGGTCAACGCTGGAGCGACGCCGTGCGTGCCGTCGCCGCGGCAGGCATCGACGTCTTCGACACCCGGAAGGCCACCGGCGGTCGGGCGTTCACGCACGACAAGCTCCTCGTGGTTGGTGACGAGGTCTACACCGGCTCCACCAACTGGGGGGCGCTACCCCGGACGTTCTCCGAGGTGGTCGCCCACATCTCCTCGCCCCAGCTGGCTGCCCAGCTGCGTGACTACGTCAGCCGGACGCGTCAGCAGGCCGGCGGCGAGCCCATCCTCTCCTTGCCCGACCCGTCGCCGTTCGCGGTGGAGCCGTCGCCAGGCGGTACCGAGGCCTCCTGGTCGGCGGCGGACGCTGCCGCTCTCGATGGGCTCACGTCGTTCGAGGTGAGCGTGGTGCGCGCGGAAGCGACCGGCCGCACGGTGGTCGCCCGGCAAAGCATCGAGCCGGTCACCAACGGCGTCGGCGGGATCGATCCGGTCGCACTGCTGGGCGCCTCCTTCACCGGCCTCGAGGGAGGCGTGCCGGTGAGTGTGGAGCTGACCCCGATGGGAACCGGGGGCGCGCTCGGGGCGACGCAGAGCCTGCCGGTAGTTCCCTACCTGTCCCGGCCAGCGGCCCCCAAGGCCGTCTCCGCGGACCCCGTCGCGCCACGTCGCGCGCTCGTCACCTTCGCCCCGAGCGAGCAGGAGTACGAACCACCGCTGAAGACCTACGAGGTGTGGTGGTCCAGCGACCGGCGGCGCTCCTGGAACAGCGTGTCGACGGCAGCTCCCCGTGTCGTGCTGCCGGGCCTACCCCGCGATGTCCGGACAGTGGTGCGGGTCCGCGAGGTACCGAAGGTCGGGACCCCGTCAGAGTTCAGCCCCGTCGACGCCGTGCGGCCCAGCAGGAAGCCCGACATCCCGGCGGATGTCAGCCTCCGCCCCCGGCGTCCGGGCGTGCTGGCCGTGCGGTGGCAGCCGCCGACCTACACCGGTCGCGGCGCGATCACCGCCTGGGTGGTGCGATCACGAGTGGACGACGGGTCGTGGAGCCGGTTACGCGTGCGTGACGGGGACGCGACGCGCGCTGTCCTACGCCGACTGCCCACCGCGGGTGAGCTGGACGTTCAGGTGGCAGCGGTCAATCGTCACGGGCGCTCGCCGTTCACCCGCATCACCTCGATAGACCTGCGCTCGCTGTAGGAGCCCGTGCTCAGGCGAGACCGTGCTCGACTCGGCTCCGCTGCTCCTGCGACTTGAACAGCCCGAACCGTGGCAGGAACTTCTCCCAGTCGATGATGTGGCTGTCGATCTCCGGCCCGTCGATGCACGCGTGCTTGCGCACCATCGTGCCGTCGATCACGACCGGCACCATGCAGGCGCCGCACATCCCGGTGGCGTCCACCATGATCGAGTTCAAGCTCGCCACGCAGGCGGTGTCGTAGCGCTTGGACAGATCGCTGACCGCCCGCATCATCAGCGGCGGGCCGATGGTGACCACCTCCGCGACCGTGCGTCCCTCGCCGCGCTCGTTGGCCTGCAGCATCTCCTCCAGCGGACCGGTCACGAAGCCCTCGACACCGAACGTTCCGTCGTTGGTCGTGTAGACCACGTCGAGCTGGTCGCCGTACTCGGCCTGCAGCATGCCGACACGCTCGTCGGACTCGGCCCAGAACATGAGGCCCTTGCTGCGGAAGCCGGCGATCAGGGTGACGTGGTTCCCGCGGCGCAGGTGCTCGTGCATGATCGGGTAGACCGGCGGCAGGCCCAGCCCACCGGCGGTGAACACCACGGTCTCATCGCTCTCGTACTCGTGGATGTCGCTGGGTCGGCCCAGTGGCCCGGCGATGCCGGTGAAGGCGTCGCCGACCGCCATCGCGTTGATCTCTACGCTGCTGGTGCCCACGCCCTGCACGACCAGGCAGATCGTGCCCTTCTCTGCGTCCCAGTCAGCAAGCGTCAGCGGGATCAGCTCGCCGTCCGGCCGGGGCAGCACGCGGACGAACTGCCCGGCCTGCGCGGCCTTCGCCACCAGCGGGGAGTACACCGTGAACTCCTCGATGCCGTCGCTGAGGTGGCTCTTGGTGAGGATCGTCTGAGCCGTCGCACCGGTGTCGGAGTAGACCTCGGCCCGGCGGACCCGGTCGCGGACCTCGTCGGCCGGCAGGTTCGTCGCCCCCAGGATCTCCCGGGCGGCGGACTGGCCGTCGCCAGCGGCCAGGATGGCCGTCGACCCGCCGCGCGCAGCGTCACCTCCGGTGTAGATGCCCTGGAGCGATGTCTCCTGCGAGCCCTTGTGGTCGAGCTCGAGGGTGCCCCACTTGGACGTGGTGATGCGCGGCTCGGAGTCCTTGATGATCGGGTTGGCGTCGTTGCCCAGGGCCATGATCACCAGGTCGGACGGGATCGTCTCGGTCTGCCCCGTAGCCATCGGTCGGCGGCGCCCGGACGAGTCGGCCTCGCCCAGCGTCATGACATCGAGAGTGGCGGCGGTCACGAATCCGGTGGAGTTTCCGATGAACTCGGTCGGCGAGCGCAGCTCCTGGACGGTGATGCCCTCCTCGACGGCGTGCTCGAGCTCTTCGACCCGGGCCGGCATCTCCTTCTGAGTGCGTCGGTAGACGATCGTGACGTTGCCGCCGAGGCGCTTTGCGGTGCGGGCGGCATCCATGGCGGTGTTGCCGCCGCCGATGACGATGACGTTCTTGCCCTCGGTCTCCGGCAGCGGCGTCTCGTAGTCGGGTCGGCGTCCCTGCATGAGGTTGACCCGGGTGAGGAACTCGTTGGCCGACATGACGTTGAGCAGATGCTCGCCGGGGACGTTCATGAACCGGGGCAGGCCCGCCCCCGTGCCGACGAAGATGCGCCAGAAGCCCGCGTCGCGCAGGTCCTCCAGCGAGGCAGTCTTGCCGACGACGAAGTTGGTGACGAACTTGCCGCCGAGCATCTTGATCTTGCCCACGACGTCGTCGATGAGGTCGTTGGGCAGGCGGAACTCTGGGATGCCGTAGCGCAGCACTCCCCCGAGCTCGTGGAACGCCTCGAAGATGGTGACCGGGAAGCCCTCTGCCGAGAGGAGGTAGGCGTTGATGAGCCCGGACGGGCCCGAGCCGACGATGGCCACCGGCGGGTGGGCCGCGGCCTTCCACGGGTCGCGGTGGCCCGCGAAGCGCACGGCGTCGCCGCCGGGATTGGCGAGCTTCTCGCGCTCGGGCAGGAACCACTCGAGCTGGCCGATCGCGATCGGTAGCTTCTGCAGGCAGACGCCCTGGCACTGCAGCTCCTGTGGGCAGACTCGCCCGGTGACGTCCGGGAGGGGGTTGCTGCCCTCCAGCAGCTCGAGGGCCTCCTTGAACTTGCCGTTGCCGATGAGGTCGATCACCTGCGGGATGTGGATCGACACCGGGCAGCCGCCCTTGGGCTCGCTGCAGCCGGCCAGGAAGGCCCCGAGCTCGCACGGCTTGTCCTCGCACTGCTTGTCGCGCAGCACCTCGAGCCACACGAACAGGTCGACGTCGCGGGAGGAGTAGCCCAGGTCCATGTAGCCGAGGTAGCCCTCGTTGACCAGCCCGAAGTCGTGGGCGCGGTCGTCCGCCTCGCGGATGTAGGGCGGGATCCAGCTACCCGAGGGCCAGTTGTTGCTCAGGCCCTCGAACATCGGGTACTGCTCGGACAGATGGGCGTCGATGCCGCGGATGAACTTGCGCTTCATGCCGAGCGGCAGCGCCCAGATGAACCGCATGAGCACGGTGCTGGCGTCGTCACCGCGCAGCATCATCGCCCACAACGTCGTGACGAACGACTCGCTGAGCTCGTCCTGGCCGAACTCGTAGGCGACCGCGGCCATGCCGTCGGAGATGAAGATGTCGCGGAACGCGCGGGGCTCGTTGATCAAGCGGCGCTTGAGCAGGTCGAGCTGGTGGTTGAACGACTCGACGGACTCCGAGTGCTCCAGGGTCTGCACCTGGGTGCGGCTGGACTCCAGCGTGCTGCTGGCCTGCAGGTAGGCGGAGAGGTCGCCGGTGCCCGCGGTCACTTGATGATCTCCGCGTCGCAGTTGGCCTTGACCCGATCGATCCGTTTCTGCAGGGCCTCGGTGATCTCGACCGTCTCCAACGAGCCTTCAATCATCACCGCCACCGGTCGAGCGGCGCCGTCGATGATCTTGGTCGTCTTCTCGAAGAACTGCGGCAGCTCCTGGTAGCAGGTGCCGCAGTCGGTGCACAGACCCTCGTCCTCCGGCGCAAGCCAGACCGGGCGGTCGGCCACCGCGGTGGAACCCGCCGGCTCTGCCGCAGCAGGTGCGGCTGCTGCGGTCGGCGCACCCGCCGGCGCGAACCCGCCGAAGCCGCCGAGGCCACCGGTCGGGGCCTTGCTAGACGCAGCGAGCTCGCTCATCGCCCGGGCGATGTCGTCCATGGCCGTCTCGCGGGCGACGGTCGCCTGCTCGTACTGGCTGCGCAAGTCGTCGATGTCCTGCTTGTGCAGGGCCGTCAGCTGCGCCTCGTGCACACCCGAGAGGTACTGCAGGGTCTGCCAGTACCGTCGGCGGTCCTCGACCAGCATGATGATCTCGGTCGAACACGCCACCTTGATCAGGTGGCGGTCGTCGTCGGTCGCGTAGACGAACGGAACCTTGTCGCCACGGACCTGCTTGGCCATCTCGACGTACTCGTCGATCGGCAGGCCCCGCTCGGTCTCGTCGTCACGAAGCCGGCGGAACTGCTTCTTGAAGCGGGTCTCGCCGAGGGCGAACTCGGCGGGCGTGAGCGGAGTCTCGAGCAGTCTCAGCTGGCCTTCTGCGTCGATGTACTCCAGCGTCGAGGACGTCCAGGTCTTGTCCATGTCGGGATTGCCCTCGATGGAGAACCAGTCGTGCAGATTGGCACCCAGCCGGGGGTCGTGCACGAACAGGGGGTGCATGCGGCTCTCCACGGCCAGTCGGGCCCGCGCGTTCGACGACGCCTCGGACACGCCGTGCTCAGAGCCGCACGGCGTGTAGACATCCATGACGGCGGGGCGCTGGTAGTTCAACATCTCCATCGTCGCCTTCAGAAAATGCCCGTGCATGGCCGTGCTGGTCGAGCACACGTACACGTTGGGGTGGAAGGACGCGAGCAGCCCCAGCTCCTTGCGAGTCTCGTGCTTGCCGTGGTGTGCCCCGCCGAACCGGGACAGGTCGGAGTCCTGGCCGGTGAAGCTCGACGTCGAGGCCTGCCCCCCCGTGTTGGAGTAGGCACCGGAGTTCAGCACCAGGATCTTGATCGGGGTGTCGCTGGCCAGCACACGCGACATGGCTCCAAAGCCGATGTCGTAGCTGGCGCCGTCGCCGCCGACCGTCATGACCGTGGGCAGCAGACCGAGCTCCTCGGGGGTGAACTGGTCCCACGACAGCATCCGCAGCGGCTTCTCGTGCACCGCCGCGTCGTAGGCGTCGTCCAGCTCGAGGCGAGCCATCCGCAGGGCACGGATGTCATCGGCGACCTGGGCCGAGATGCCCTCGAAGATCCCCTTGGCCAACGGCTGGGTGTCCTGGAACAGGCTGTTCACCCAGGGGTCGAGGTAGGAGTTGAACGGCATCGTCGAGGCGTAGACGCTGCTGCACCCGGTCGCGTTGGCGATGACCGTGGGCGAGGGGCCGTTGCCGGTCGGGCCGCTCTCGTACAGGTAGAGCCTCCTCTGTAGCGTGGAGATCAGACCGGAGATGCGGGCGCGGCGCTCTGCCTCGGACGCGTCGACCCCGTCGAGCTTGTCCTGCAGGCTGAGCAGCAGCTCGTCGAGCTCCTTGAGGTGAAGCCGACGCCGCTCGTCGCCGAGGGCGTGGTTGGTCGCCATGACGAGCCGCAGGGCCGTCACCTCGCCGCAGCCTCGGCAGGCACCGTGCCCGCCGGTAGTGGCGTAGAAGTTGGGGCGGTCGAGCATCAAGCGCTTGAGGTCGCCGTCCAGAACGGTCGAACCCTCGAGAAAACGCTTGGGCGTGTTCGGCAGCTCGCTCATCGTCTCGAAGCGCACCTGCAGCGTCTCCAGGACGTCGGCGTCCTGCTCCAGCGGGGTCAGTGCGCCGGGGCTGCACACCTCGATGCACTCCAGACAGCCGGTGCACTTCCACGGGTCGACGACCGCCGCGAAGACACCGCCGCTGCCGGGCCGCTGCTTCTCCATGGCGTCGAAGAACGGACGCGTCTTCGACACCGGGTAGGCCTCCAGGCGGGCGACCAGCTGGTCCAGCGTGCGCTGGCTGGAGCGGTCGTCGAGGTCGAGGGCGACTCCCGCCTCGGCGACGATCTCGTGGAAGGGGCGGTCGCCCGAGGCCTGGCGCAGTCCCTCGCGCACGCCCTCGGCGAGCGGGTAGACGTGTCGGCGCATCGCCGCACGCTGCGGCTCGGTGGCGTCGATCAGGTCGATGGCACTGAGCAGCAGGTCGTGGATCTCATGCACGATGGTCGGGATCGCGGCATCCGGGCAGGCCAGCGTGCACTCCAGGCAGCCGGTGCACTTGTCGAAGTGGAACTCCGGGACGGTGCGGCGGAACAGGCCCTTGTCCTTGCCTGCGGCGGTTCCGGCGGGCATGAACAGGCCGATGCCGGGCAGCACGGGCGCCTCGGAGATGGTGCCCTCACGGAACGGACGCGCCACGATGTCTTCGTAGTAGGCCGGGTCGAACAGGCCGGCGGCCCCGCCGGACGACGTCCCACACATCGACGCCGACACCGAGGGGCTGTGCACGATGTGTGGACGAGCGGTCTCCTCGTCGATAGCGACGAGCTCGGGTGCGTCGTAGTCCACGACCTTCGTGGCGGCCATGCCGTCGGCGATGACGGCCATGTTGGCCTCGACGACGGCGTCGCCCTTGGTGCCGAACTTCTTCGCGATCTGGCCGCGCACCTTCTCCTGGATAGCCTCGGCGGTTGCACCCTGCGAGACGCGGTCGACGTGGCCGACGACGGCCCCGATGAACGCGATGCCCATCATGCGCAGCTCGAGCTCGGGGATCGGCGCGTGGGCCTTGGCCACCCGGAAGGCGTCCACGACCATGAAGCGGATCCTCTTCTCCCGGATGGTGCGCCGCGCGTACTTGGGCAGCTCGCGCCACACCTGCTCGGGGCTCAGGTCGGACTGCATGATGAACGTGCCGCCCTCGACCATGCCGCGCAGCGGGTTGGTGTGGATGAACGACTTGTGGTCGGGCGAGACCACGATCTCGACGTCCTCCAGCTCGGCGTTGGTGATGAGCACCGGCTCAGGGCTGAGCGTGATGTAGTAGTTCGTCGGCGCGCCGCTCTTCTCCGAGCCGTACTTGGGTGCCGACTTCGAGTGCATGCCCAGCACGCCGGCCAGAACGTCGGTGAGCAACTTGCCTGTCGCGATCGTTCCGTAGCCGCCCACCGAGTGGAAGCGGATGCGCATCGCGGTGTCGGGCAGCATGACCGGGTTCGACTCGGTCTCCAGCGCCATCAACTCCGTCTCGGGGTAGGCCGTCCGCAGCTTGTCCTGCAGTTCGGCCATCGTCGGCGACGGGTTCTTCGCGAAGAACTGCGAGCCGAGGTAGACCAGCGGGGCGGCCGAGCCCGTCGTCATGTTCTTGTAGGCCGCCACGATGTGGCGAGGCTGCACGTCGTGGCCGCCGAGGCCGAAGATGGCCGTGGTGAGTCGGGGCACCGACTCCAGGGCGCCGATGCCCGGGTACTGCTCGGCATCGGCGTTGGCGCGCGCCTTGAACATGGCCTGGGTCACGAAGCTCGTGAGCGCGGTCTGGTCGGAGCGCTCGAGCACGGTGACGGCCTTGGCGCCGCGCAGGGCGTCGATGAGTTCGGCCTCGGGGAACGGCTGCAGCAGCTTGATCGATACGACGCCGACCTTCATGCCCTGCTTGCGCAGCACGGACGCGACCGCGCGTACGTCGTCGGTGATCGAGCCAAGGCCGACCATGATGTAGTCGGCGTCGTCGGTCTCGTACGTCATGACCGGCGAGTAGGAGCGCCCACTGAGCTCGGAGTACTCGGCCATGGCCTGGCGGACCAGGCCCGGGACGGCGCTCACGAAGTGGGTGCGGTGGTCGACGGCGCCGGCCTGGAAATCCGGCTGGTTCTGCACAGGCCCCGTCAGACCGGGGTTGTGCACGTCGACCAGCGCCGGGATCATCTGGCGGGTGCCCTTCTCCATGGCGTTCAGCCACTGGCGCCGCCACTGGGGAACCAGCTCGATGGGTACCCAGGCAAGAGTCTCGTCAACGAGCGCGCCCTCGCCATCGGCTTCGACGGCGTCGGCGTTGGAGGCCAGGTAGTCGGTCACCTCGGCGAGGTCGTCCGGCCGGAAGTCCTCGCCGTGCCGCTCGAGGTACTGCTGGAGCTGGAACGCCCGTCCGCGCGCGCCGAAGAGCACCTCTTGGGCGACGGTCGGGCACGCGATCCGTCCGGCCGGGTCGCCGAGGTACTCGCGCAGCAGCTCGGGCTCGGGCATGAGCGCCTCGCTGAGCATGTGGCTCGTGGAGAACCCGTCCATCGCGTTGGCGACCGGGATGAGAGACAGCGCCGAGGTTCGGTAGGAGATGGCGGCCAGGTCGGCGGCCTCCTGCGGGTTCGAGCCGAACAGCACTGTGTAGCCCGCCGACAGCAGCGCGTAGACGTCGTCGTGCCCGGCCATGACGTTGAGCGAGTGCTTGGACACCACACGTGCCGCCACCTGCAGCACGAAGCCGCCGACCTTCTTGCCGACGGTCACGTAGTGCGACTCCATCGCGTACAAGATGCCCTGGCTGGACGACGCGTTGGAGATGAACTGCCCGCCGGTCAGCGCGGCCCCCAGCGCGCCGCTCTGCGCGGAGTGCTCACCCTCGGGCTCGAAGAAGAACGGGTGCTTGCCCCAGACGTTCGTACCGCCCTCGGCCCGGGTCGCCTCGTAGAGCTCGGAGATCTCCGTCGACGGCGTGATCGGGTAGCCGATGACACCCCCGCAGACGTTCTTCATCACATGGGCGACCGCGCCGTTGCCGTGGATCACCATGGGGATGCCGGGGTACTGCGGTTGCTGACCTGTCATCTTGTACGTCCCGAGAGGCTAGTAGGGCGTGAGGGTCTTCGTCGTAGGGTCCACCTTTGCCGCAGGAAGCACCAGATCCCTGGGCCAACCGACCCCTGCTGGCCCCCCCGAACGTCCCCCAGCACCCACCCGGCCCACTCCCTGCTCATCTCGCCCCGGTCGGAACATGCTGCTACGCCCGCCCGGCAGCACGGACGACGTCGACGGCCCCGCCGTGGGCACGGCTCAGCAGGTGTCGAGCCGAGGCGTACGCGGCTCGCGCGATGGCGGGACGTCGGCGCGGGTCGAGGGTGGCTCCACGCATCACCTCCCGCTCGGGCTGCGTCGGGTGGACGACGAGTACTCGGGTACCGGAACGGACGACCTGGCGCACCTCGACCGCGAGCTGGGCACGCGCAGCCGCTCGCCACGGGTGGTCGAGGCTGAGCGCGAGACGGTCACTGGTCGACATCGGTGCACTCACGACGACGGCGTCCAATCCGAGGTCGGCCACCAGGTCGGCATTGCACAACGAGTGCGCACCGCCGTCGACGTAGCGCTCACCGTTGATGGTGACGGGTTCGTAGTAGGCAGGGATGGCGCAGGACGCCGCGACGGCGTCCGCCACGGACGAGCCGCGCCCTGCCTCGTCGCGACCGAAGACCACCCGGGAACCGTCGGACAGCCTGACCGCACAGATCCACAGCTGCTCACCGGGCCACTCGGTGAACAGCCCGGCGAAGCCTGACCGCAGCTCCGCGGTCGAGACCTGCCCGGGCGGAAGCAGCCCGGACGCCACTGATCCCGGCCGGACGGCCCACGGTCGCCGTACCGCACGGGCCAGCATCTCCGGTGACGCTGGACGCCGTCGTGCGCCCTGCCCTCCCCCGCCCTCACCGCGTCCGGCACGACCGACCGCCGAGGCAGGCGGCATGCCGTCCAGGATCGCCGCACCATCCGCGCTGAGCGGCTGTCCCGTCATCCGGGCAACGAAGTCGGGCGGGGGGAAGCCTGCCCGCAGCAGCGCCGCCGACGTCGAGCCGGCTGAGGTACCGACGATGGTGGGGGCCATGCGCGCGTCCCAGCCCAGCTCGTCGGCGAGCGCGGCGATCACCCCGGCGTGGAACGCCGTCCCCGCGAGACCACCGCTTCCCAGGACGAGTCCGACTCGGCTGGTCATGGCACCAGTGTGACGGCACCGGCGACGCCGGCGAGACAGGCCCCCGTCGAGCAGCTGGAGTCGCCTGCGCAGCCGTGGGCCTATTGTCGAACACCCGGCCCTGTGCCTGCGCCTTCCGGCGTGTGCCGAAGGAGGAGAAGACGAGCGTGGAACGGCTGACCCCCCTCTCGGCCGCCTTTCTGCAGGCCGAGGACGAGGACCCGACCACGACCATGGCTATCGCCTCCGCCGCTGTCTTCGCAGGTCCGGCACCCTCGCAGGAGGAGTTTGTCGCGCACATCACCGGGCGGCTGCCACTCGTCCCGCGCTTTCGGCAGAAGGTGCGCACCGTGCCGTTCGATCTCGGCGCTCCGGTGTGGGTGGACGACCCGGCGACCGACGTCGACTGGCACGTGCGCCGGACGGCTCTTCCGGCCCCCGGCGGGGAGTCCGAGCTGTACCGCCTGGTCGGGCGGGTCATGACGGCGCGCATGGACCGCACCCGTCCGCTCTGGGAGTACTGGGTGGTGGAGGGTCTGGAAGGCGGCCGGTGGGCCGTGCTGCAGAAGGTGCACCACTGCCTGGTTGACGGCGTCTCCGGGACGGCGCTCTACTCGGTCGTCTTCGACACCAGCCCGCAGACTCGCCCGCCGGTGCCCGACACCTGGACGCCCCAGCCGGCCCCCTCGACCCTGTCGCTCACCGCGGCCGCGGCCCGCGACGTCGCACTCGCCCCTGTTGCCCTGGCCCGCGAGATCGGGTCGCTGCTCGGCTCCCCGCGCACCCTGGCGCGTCGAGCCGCCACCACTGCGCGCGGCACTCTCGCTCTGAGCACTGCCGCGCTGCCCGTCACCCCGACGTCACTGCGTGGCCGGATGGGTCATCAGCGCCGATACGCCGCGACAACGCTGTCGCTGCGCGATGTCATCACGGTGAAGCAGGCCTTCGGGGCGTCGGTGAACGACGTTGCGCTCGCCGCCATCACTGGCGGGTTCCGCGACCTGCTGCTCGCCCGTGGGGAGGAGCCGCACCGGCACGCCGTCCGCACGCTCGTCCCCGTGTCCGCCAGGCTCCCGGGTGAGGAGGCGATCCCCGACAACCGGGTGTCGCTGATGCTTCCCTATCTTCCGGTGGATGTTGCTGACCCGGTCGAACGACTGGCCGAGGTGGGCGTACGCATCGATGAGGCCGCAGCTGCCCACGAGCCGGAGGCCGGCGTGAGCCTCACGTCCCTCGCCGAGCACAACGTCTTCCTTCCGGTGGCGCTTGGGGTGCGGCTCGCGTTCCACATCCCCCAGCGCCAGCTCGCCACCGTGACCACCAACGTGCCCGGACCGAGGCAGACCGTCTACGCCCTCGGTCGGCGCTGCGAGCGGATCGTTCCCTACGTGCCGATCGCCGATCGCGTGCGCATCGGCGTCGCCGTCTTCTCCTACCTCGACCAGCTGTCGTTCGGCGTCACCGGCGACTTCGACACCGTCCCGGACATCGACGTCTTCGTCGGCGGCATCCGGGGGTCGCTCGAGCAACTTCTCTCCGCCGCAGACTCCGGCAGCTGACGAGCCTGTGCGCAGCCGACCAGCGGGCAACGGCTACCGCTGCGCGACGTAGACGGTGTTCGCTGACGTCCCGCCCGTCAACGGGTTGTCGAAGCTGACGACATGGCAGGCCGACGTCGCGAAGACCGCCGCGAGGCGCGACATCAGCTCTGCGTCAGGTGGGTCGTCCGACCACAGCGCGAACACGCCGTCCTCGTGCAGATGCCGGCTCAGCTGTCGAAGCCCGTGCTCGGTGTAGAACGCCGCATGTGAGGGGTGGAGCACGTGGCGTGGGCTGTGGTCGATGTCGAGCAGCACGACGTCGGCCCGCCGACCGGGCCGTGCCGGGTCGAAGCCGTCAGCAGAGGTTGCCATTGCGAAGAAGTCTCCGTGGACGAGTGACGTGCGAGCATCTGCCACCAGACCGTCGCCGCCAGGGACGAGCTCGCGCTCGTGCCAGCCGATGACCGGTAGTAGCGCCTCGACGACCATCAGCGACTGGACCCTGTCGTCGGCAAGCGCCGCCCTGGCCGTGTAGCCCAGTCCCAGGCCCCCGACGACCACGTCGAGTCGGTCCCGCTCGCTGGCCGCCAGACCGAGCGTCGCCAGCTCGATCTCTGCGACTGTGAACAGGCTGGACATGAGGTACTCCTCACCCAGCTTGACCTCGAAGACGTCGACGTCCAGCAGCGGGTCGCGTCGCCGACGCAGGCTGAGCTCGCCAACCGGGGTCGGCGCCCAGTCGAGCTCGCTGAACCTG
>Ga0316197_10000432_pt1 | contig 29124 bp, 25 predicted proteins | sample OudBiesiAoxic_MG_FD_204939 | JGI IMG/M metagenome (GOLD analysis project Ga0316197, IMG submission 204939) | Coastal sediment microbial communities from Oude Bieten Haven, Netherlands - site A oxic | ecosystem: Environmental > Aquatic > Marine > Coastal > Sediment | place: Netherlands... | reverse complement strand
CGAGTCGATCATCGCGATCTCGATCGCCATCGCGGCCCTCCACAACATCAGACCGATCTGGGCAAACAAGGAATGGGTGATGGCCTTCGGGTTCGGGTTGTTCCACGGCTTCGGGTTCGCCGGGCTACTCTCCGAGTTGGGCCTGACGCGATCGAACCGCTTCGTGTCGCTGCTCGGGTTCAACATCGGCGTCGAGCTCGGCCAGGCGGCGATCATCCTGATGGTGTTCCCGATCCTGTTCCTGCTACGCCGGACACGGGTCTTCGTCCCGATGATGTATGTCGCGTCGGTCGGGCTCGCAGTGATCGCACTCGCGTGGGCGACCGAACGGATCTTCGACTACGACACCGACGTCAATGCGCTCGTCGACCCCGTGCTCCGCTGGCCGCGGTCGGGTCTGTTCATCATCGCCGGGCTGATCGGCGCAGCGGCGCTGTACGCCTTCGACCGGTCTCGAGGCGTACTCCGACCCGTTGCCGACACGACCCACTCGGTCCCCGCCGAACTCGGCGAACACGGCGACGTCGAAGACGAACTCGTCGACGCCTGACCCATCCGGCGCCGCGCTGCCTGGTGCGTCGAGCGGTTCATCGCGGCATGCCGGTACCGCATCCGATGTAGCGGCGACGAGGGCAGCTCGACGTGGGCCAGTCCAGAGGTGAGACCACGGCGATTCGTCCGTCTGCATTGTCCAAACGGTTCGGATCCCGCCAGGCCGTGGCGAACCTCGATCTCGACGTCGAAGCCGGTGAGCTGTTCTCCCTGCCGGGCCCGAACGGGGCGGGGAAGACCACGACGATCAAGATGCTGTGCTGCCTCCTGCGCCCCACCGACGGAACGGCAACGATCATGGGCCACGACATCTGCACCGACCCGATCGCGGTCAAGCAGGTCATCGGCGTGTCGCCCCGGGAAACCGCCGTCGCTCCGAATCTGAACGCATGGGAGAACCTGGCGCTCATCGGCGGGCTCCACGGGTTGAGCAAGCGACGACTCCGTCAGCGAGCCGAAGCGTTGCTTCGAGGTCAAGGGCGAAACCACCGTCGTGCCCACCACGCACTACCTCGAGGAGGCGGATGCGTTGGCAGATCGAGTCGCGGTGATCGACAACGGCGCCCTCGTTGCGCTCGGCAAACCGACCGAGCTGAAGGAACGGGTGCTCGGCGAACCGGTGATGGTCGTCGAAGCCACGAACGTCACGGACGAGGCGCTTGCAGCACGCCGCGCGATCTACCCGACGGCGCAGCCCACGGAGCACGGCATCGAGATTCCTGCCGACAGCGTCAGCATCTACGAGATCGGGGACTGTCTGCGCCGGTTCGATGTCGAGATCCGCTCCACGTCGACCAAGCAGGTCTCGCTCGATGACGTCTTCCTCGAACTGACGGGGAAGGACCTCCGGGAATGAGATCGGCCGAACTCGCGAAACAGAATCTCAGGGAGGTGCTCCGCGACTCGCTGTCACTGGTTCGTGTCGGGCTACTCACTGCCCTACCGCGTCGTGGCCACGGTCCAATCGATCGTGTTGATGGCGATCTTCTTCGTTGCCCTGGGCATGATCTTCGGCGCAACGTTCACGGTCGCACAGACCTCAGGCGCCTACGCCCTGGTGCTGATGCTCACCATCTTCGGTGGCGCGTGGTTCGATCTCGAGGAGATCGGTGGCGTGTTCGTCACGATCGGCGACCTGCTCCCGTTCAAACACGCGCTCGCCGCAACCCGGGCGGTCATGGCCGACGGCGCACGTTTCGCCAGTATCGCCACCGACGTGTACTGGGTCGGTGGCTACACGGTCGCCGCGGTGGTCCTTGCCGTCGCGGTCTTCCAACGTCGCATGCTCGAATGAGCCGGTGACGTCCGGTCAGACCGTTCGCGGCACCTTGTGCGTCCAGGTCAGGACCGGACGCATCAACTTGTGGAACGGGTCGGCGACCGGATCGAACATGAGCGGACACCCGCCGTCGATCACGGTGATGCCGTGCTCTCGGCCGTACGCGGTCGCTTCCGCCGAGACACTTCCCGACCCGACGGACCGGTGCATCCACACGTGATCGATCCCCAGATCCGCGCACTCGCGCATCGTGGTGGTCGCGTGTTCCGGTCGGGTGGCGATCACGACAGCGTCGACACCGTCGGGGATCGACGCGAGGAGCGGATAGGCGGGGTCACCTTCGACCTGATCCGCATTCGGGTTCACGGCGAAGACCTCGTAGCCCCGGTCGCGTAAACGCGTGTACACGACGTTGCTGCCGTGGTTGCCCGCCTCTCGGGAGACGCCGGTCACGGCAATACGACGGTGGGCGAGGAAGTCGGCGGCGGCCTGCTTGGTGGTGATCATTCGCTCATTCCCTTCGCTCGTGCGAGGTGCCAACGACCGCGACCTCGCAGATCTCTACCACCATCGGACCGCCGGACGGCGCTCGAGACCAGGGGACAACGTCAGATCGCGTCGCCAGGCCAGCGGAACACCGAGTGCACCGTCGCCCAGTTCGGCTCGTGCAGCGCGAGAAATTCGGCAACCTCGTCGGCACGGTCCTCGCCGAGACACAGCCGCCGCAGTGTGCTCGGCACGAGGCTGGCCTGATCCGAAGCATGTCGTGCGAGCGGCGGGCGGGGCATGTCCCAACGTTCGGCAACGATCCCCATCTCGCCGAGAATGGCGGCGAAGTCGTCGGACGTCGGGCCGTCGGGTCGGTCGATGTCCCAGAAGCGACGCCAGGCATTGTTCCATGCGAACATCGGGTGGCGCGTCGGGATCACCAGCACGACGGCGAGGCGGGCACGTCCCGTGAGCGCAGCGACGAACGGCTCGATGTCGGCCACGTTGTAGGCGACGTGATGGCACGTCACGACGTCGGCCATCGGGGTGTCGACGGCGACGTCGGGCCAGTTTCCCTGGATCGTCATCGACCGCGCACCCGCCGCCGCTGCCGCCTGCGTGAAGGCGGCGAGCATCGCGGCGTCCTGATCGACGCCGATCACACGGTCGGCCGGCGGCACAAGTGACATCGCCGCACGACCGCCACCGCACCCCACGTCGAGCACGGAACCGCCCGACTTCGGAAGCACAGCGCGCGCGACCTCGGCGGACAAGACGGATCGGTCGAGGGTCTCGTCGACGGCGAACGTGGCCGGATCGTGCGCGTACGGTGACCGCGGCGCCTGATCCAGGATGTGTTGTGGGATCGCCCAGTCAGCGAGCTGTGCGGCCCACGACTCGATCGCCGTCATCAGTCCGCGAGGATCCTCACCGGCAGCTCGCGCGGACCACGAATCTGGCCGACCGACCAACGGGTGTCGCCCGCCAGCTCGAAGTTCGGGAACTTGGCAATGAACTCTTCGATCGCCACGCGCAGTTCGAGTCGAGCCAGGTTCGATCCGAGGCAGCGGTGGATTCCGAGCCCGAAGGCTGCGTGACGGTTCTCCTCGCGGTCGATGATGAACTTGTCCGCGTCCTCGAACTGCTTCGGATCGCGGTTCGCTGCCGGAAACGGGAGCAGCACCCAGTCGTCCTTCTTCATCGGGCAACCGTGGAAGTCGTTGTCCTCCTTGACCATCCGCGCCATCGTGACCGGCGCGTAGGCCCTGAGGAACTCCTCGATCGCGAAGGTCATGACCTCCGGATCGTCCCGGAGTCGCTGACGGTCGCCCGGTGTCTGCGCGAGATGCCACAGCGAGGATCCGATCGCGGACCAGGTCGTGTCGATTCCGGCGATGAGGAGCAGGATGATCGAGCCGCCGACGTGCTCGTCGGACAGCTTGTTGCCCTCGAGCTCGACGTTCATCAGGTAACTCGTCAGATCGTCACGGGGGTTCTCGCGGTGATCCGCGATCTGGGCAGCGATATACTTGCCGAGATCGTCGATCCCCGTCCGGGTGCCCGGCTCCTGGTTGATCGTCTCGAGGGCGACGTGGACGAACTCGCGGAAGAGTTCTTCGTCCTCCTCGGGGAACCCGAGCATCCGGCCGATCACGTTGACCGGAATGTGTTGAGCGTACTGCACCGCAGCATCGACGACGGTTTCGCCGGGAACGATCCCGCCCATGTCGTCGAGGAGTCGACGGCACAAGGTCCGGACCTCGTCCTCCCACGGCTCGATCTGCTTGGGGGCGAACGGCGGGAGAAGCAACCGGCGCGCCATGCCGTGGAAGGGCGGATCACTCGAGATCGGCGGAACGCCACCGATCGGGGCCGGCAACGCCATGTCGCCGGGGCGACCGACCGACACCACGACGGCTCGGCTGGTGAAGTGATCGGTGTCGTAGGCGACCTCGTGCACGGTGTCGTGGGTGATCGGGACCCACATCCCGCCGTAACGGTCGGAATGCGCAACCGGGCACCCCGACTCACGCAGGTCCTTCCACACCCCAGGAGCGTTCGGGTTGTAGTTCGGGTCGGCATGGTCGAAGTCGGTCGCGTAATCCTCGACGGGGCCGTAGTCGTCGGGGTTGTACGGCACGCGCTGCCAGATGTCGGTGCCCTCGGGTGAATCGCCGAAGATCGGATCCCGATCGGCGAACCCGCCGCGCGACGGCGCGGAATCCGCTGCTTCTTCGTTGACGGTGTCGGTCATCTCAGGACTCCTGGGTGATCGTGATCGCGTACTCCGGGCAGTTCGACGCAGCGAGCCGCGCCTTGTCGTGCAGTTCGGTGGGCACCTCACCGTCGACGATCAATACGGCCTGGCCGTAGTCATCGACGTCGAACAACTCCGGCGCCAATGCGTAACAGCGGTTGTGCCCCTGGCACTTCTCGGCGTCGAGGTGGATCTGCATGGGTACTCCGTTGCTGATGGATGGTGATGGTCGGTGACGGCGTCGCCAGACTCATGGTGTGTCCGGTCTTGCTCGACAATATTCGAACAGCGTTCCAATCTTGCTACTTCCGCCGTCGGAAGGCAAGGCGGTGGGCGGAACTTCGCGGCGATGGGAGCCGGACTCGGGCACGTTCTCGGCCCTGGCCGACCGTCGCACCCAGCTGAGCGATGCGCTCGTCGCAGTCCACGGTGGTTCGGAGAAGCTGCTCGGCGTCAAGGGTGACCATCTCGACCGGGCACAGGCGGCGAACGTGTCGCTGGTCGGTGCCCCATCGTTGCCCGCATGGCGCCGCTACACCGGCGTGGTCTGGGATCACCTCGACCCGGCGACGCTCGCGGCAACCGATCGGCGACGGATCGTGGTCGTCTCCGGGCTGCTCGGGCTCGTCAGAGGCGACGACCCGGTTCCCGACTACCGCTTGAAGATGGGTGCCACCCTCGCGCCGTTCGGCAAGCTCTCCACGTGGTGGCGAGACGACCTGTCAGCGACGTTGAGCCGCTACGCAGCTGGGCGGACGGCGAAGCAGCCACGCGTCATCGTCGACCTGCTCCCGAAGGAACATCGTGCTGCCTGGATCCCGGACGCTCGAATCAACGCCGTATCGATCGAGTTCGTCGACCCGAGCGGCAAGCCCGGCGGCCACTTCGCCAAGGCGGCCAAGGGCGAGTTCGCCCGAGCGATCCTCACCGACGGTCTCGCCGCGATCGACCGATGGCGTCACGACCGCTTCGAACTCGCCGTCACCCCGATCACCTGACACGGGGTCAGACACCCGTTGCACCCGCCCGTTGCACCTCTCACGTCTCACGGGGTCAGACACCCGTTGCACCCGCCCGTTGCACCTCCCCTTTCTTGCCCCCAACATCATGTTGAAACGATGCGGCGAGACGCCATCACGAAGACCAGGGCCGCTGGGAGGGTGACGATGGCCGTCGCAGCACCGACCGAGAGGCTCGTGCCCGCCAGAGCGCCGACGAGTGCCGGTGTCGCGAGCAACGCCAACCGCGAGCCGCCGGTCAACGCCCCGAGCCCAGCCCCCGGGCGACCGGGGAACTTCGCCGCGTCGTCGTACAGCTTCGGGAACTGCGTCGCGATGCCGAGCCCAGCAAACACGAAGGCGACGAGCACGACCCACCGGTTCGGGACGAACGATGCGGTGGCGACTGCCACCATCGTCATCGTGATCGCCACGTTGAACACCCGCGACGCACCAAACCTGGAGATCGCCCAGTCGCCCCCGAACCGACCGCCGGTCATCCCCGCGGTGAACGCGACATAGGCGAGCCCCGCAACCCCGGCAGCGGCGCCGAAGTCGTCGCTGAGCCGGAACGCCGCCCAGTCGCTCGACGTCATCTCCATTGCGATCGAACACCCGCTGGCGAGGCCGAGGAGCACGAGCGGCATCCGCAACCGCACGCGACTCACGGTTGCGGTCGACTCGCCGGTCGGCTCGTGGCGGTACTCGTCGACGGGAAGCAGCCCCCGTCCGACGAAGACGACGACCGCGAACAACAGCCCCGATGCCACGAACAGATGCGTCTGGAGGGACACCCCCGAGGCTGCTGCCTGTGACGCGACCAGCCCGCCGACGACCGTGCCGAGACTCCACAGACCGTGCAGGCGGTTCATCACCGGCACCTCGCGCCGACCGCTGATCCACGAGCCCTGCGTATTCATCGCGGAGTCGACGAGCACATCCATCGACGACAGTGCCATCAACCCGACCAGGAAAACGGCCGGCGTCGTCGCGACACCGATGAGCGCGAGCGCCGACACCAAGGCGAGTGCGCCGCCGATGAGGACATGGCGGGTCCCGAAGCGTTCGATGAAGCGACCCACGGTGACGCTTCCGAGCAGTCCCGCGGCACTTCCCATCGCGAGCAGCACCCCGAGCGTTGTCGTCGAGACGTCGATGCGGTCGCGGATCTCGGGGAGACGGGGGACGAACGACGCAACGACGAGACCGTTGACGAAGAACTGGACGGCGACCGACAGGAGTGCGCGATTATCTCCAGGTTGCGGCCCGACCGGATTCGGCCGGTCGCTCATCAGCTTCGATGCAGAGCGTCGAGAGCCGCAACCAGACGGTCAGCAGCATCGTCGAGCGTCAGGTCGATGACCGCCGCGATCGGCTTGTCCTCGCCGGTCACCGTCGACAGTGGACCGCCGCGCACAGTTCCCGACGTGAGCACGATCAACGACTCCCCGCCATCGGCCTCGCGCACAATCGATGCTTTCGCGATCGTCTTCCACACGGTGTCGATGCGGCTCATTCCCGGGCGAGATGGCGTATGGACACCGCCGAATTCGAACAGCTGCGTCAGGCCGTCCGGCCGTGTTCCGCGCACGCTCACCGTCACACCGGGCGCGACCCGAGCATTGTCGTCGAGTGTCTCGAACCCGCATTTCGCAAGGAGCGACCGGGCCATGTCCTTCACCGTGCGGCGGTCGGGCAACTCGACCGGAGCCAACGACTCGATCCGTTCGCGGGCCTGGCGAACGTAGGCCGGCTCGGTGTCGTAGCCGACGAAGCGCCGACCGGTGCGCTTGGCTGCAACGCCGGTGGTTCCCGATCCCATGAATGGGTCGAGCACGACGTCGCCGTCGTAGGTGAAGAGGTGGAGGCAGCGCTCGACGAGCGCGATCGGGAACGGGGCCGGATGCCCGACACGTGTCGCCGACTCGGCGGGGATCTCCCACACGTCGAGCGTGGCCTCCATGAATTCGTCGCCCGGAACGGTCGGCTGCCCGTCGTCATCGCGTCCGATCCCGCCACGACCGACCCGGTCGAAGCGCCCCTTGCTGGCGATGATCAGTCGTTCGGTCGTGTCACGGAGCACCGGGTTCGCCGGCGATTGGTACGAACCCCACGCACACGACCCGCTCGCGCCGCGCTGCTTCTGCCACACGACTTCACCGCGGAGCAAGAGGCGGAGATCGTCCTGCAGGATCGCGGTGACGTCGGCTGCGAGGTTGCGGTATGGCTTGCGGCCGAGGTTGGCGACGTTGACGGCGATGCGTCCGCCGGGTTCGAGCGTGCGGACGCACTCGTGGAAGACGTCGCGCAGCATCTCGAGATACTCGATGTAGTCGGCCGGTACGTGTCCCTCGCCAAGCGCCGTCTCGTATTCCTTGCCGGCAAAGTAGGGCGGCGACGTGACCACCAGGGCGACCGTGGCATCGGGCACGTGCGTCATGTTGCGGGCGTCGCCGAGGTGGATCACGTCGACGTCGCCGGGCGTACCGAGCGTGTCGTCGTCGCTGATCTGTGGTGGCGCGAACCGCGCGTAGAAGTCGGTGGCGTCGTGCGACTCGCGTTTGCCGGCGCCGAACGCCGAGGTGGAGGTCCCCATCAGGTGGCTCCGATCATCGGCGGGTTCGTCTGGCTCGCTGCTCGTTGCATCCGTTCGACCGGCATCTGTCGCGTGTCCTCATGGGTCAGGATCCAGAACTGCCGACCGTCGACCGCTGCGACGAACTGGTCGGCGACATCGTCGGCGGGGATGCCGTCCTCGACACCCGACGTGAGCATCGCGCCAACCAGCTCTCCGATCGGACTGGCGACGGTGTCGGGTTCCTTCGCCATCAGGTCGGTCTTCACGAAGCCCGGGCACAGGACGCTCACCCCGATCGGCGACTCGAGGGCGCCGAGTTCGAGGAACAGTCCCTCGCTGATCGCCACGACGGCATGCTTCGTCGCGTTGTAGGGCGCCGCCCCGGGAAGCCCCATCAGACCGGCCATCGAGGCGGTGTTGACGATGTGCCCGCTGCCCTGCTCGGTCATCATCGGCAGGAAGGCGCGAATGCCGTGGACGACGCCGCACAGGTTGATGTCGATCACGCGATCCCACAACTCGAGTGGACCGCCCCAGGCGTCGCCGACGCCAGCGATCCCGGCGTTGTTGAACAGCAGGTGCGCTCCGCCGAAGCGTTCGAGTGTCGCTTCGGCGAGCGCTGTCACCGAGTCGGCCGACGCGGTGTCACAGATGACGCCCGCCACGTCGCCGCCGGCTTCGGTGAGCCGTGACTCGACGTTGCGGAGCTTCGGCTCGTCGATGTCGGCGAGCACGAGTCGCATCCCGCGAGCGAGGAGCTGCTCGGCCACCGCGAGTCCGATGCCGCTGGCACCGCCGGTGATGACGGCCACGTTGCCGCGCGCGAGCACGGTGTCGGTCGATGACATGAGTCGCAATCTTGGCAAACTTCGCGCGACGAGTGGTTGATGTCGCGCGAGCCGCGCGACATCACGGTCGACGTACCGTCGCCCCGCACCGAGCGGGACCAGCTGGTGCGGCTGCGACATGGCATCATCTCGACGTGATCGACATCGAAGCTGCGCTCGCCTCCCTGAGCCTCGACGACAAGTGCCGGCTCGTCGCCGGTCAGACGAACTGGCGGACCAAGGCATACCCGAAGGCAGGGATACCTCAGCTCAAGATGTCGGACGGGCCCACCGGCATCCGTGGGGAAGGCCACGGCAGTTCAGGGACGCCCGGCGTCGCCGTTCCCGCCGGTATCGCGCTCGGTGCGAGTTGGGATCCCGACCTCGTGGCCGAGATCGGAAACCTCCTGGGCGTCGAGGCCCTCCGCAAACGCGCCCACGTCCTGCTCGGACCCACGGTCAACCTGCATCGCACACCGCTCGGCGGACGGACCTTCGAGTGCTACAGCGAGGATCCCGAGCTCTCCGGGGCGCTCGCCGCGTCGTACGTGCGCGCCGTCCAATCGCACGGTGTCGCCGTGACCGTGAAACACCTGGTCTGCAACGACACCGAGATCGACCGGATGACGGTCAACGTCGAGGTCGATGAACGACCGCTCCGCGAGCTCTACCTGCGACCGTTCGAACGAGCGGTCAAGGAGGGCGGCGCATGGGGGATCATGAGCTCGTACAACCGGCTCGCCGGTGAGCACGCAGCCGAGAACCGGCGCCTGCTCACCGACATCCTGCGCACCGAATGGGGATTCGACGGCTTCGTGGTGTCCGACTGGTTCGGCGTCCACGAGCCGGTCGGTGCAGCGAACGCCGGACTCACCGTCGAGATGCCGGCGCCGGTGCGCGTCTACGGCCGCCGCCTCGTCGAAGCCGTCGAACGAGGTGACGTCACCGAGGAGACCGTCGACGGACTCGTCCGAGATCTGCTCACTGTCATCAACCGCACCCGAGCCGACGAGCGGAGCTGCGACGAGGAGGAAGCGTCGATCGATGATCCCGACGAGCGGGCGCTGACGCGACGCGCCGCGATCGCCGGAACGGTGCTGCTCCGCAACGCAGGGATCCCCTCGTCCGGTCGTCCCGCCCTCCCGATCTCGCTCGACGATCTCGGATCGGTGGCGGTCGTCGGTCCCAACGCCGTGATCGACCGTTCGATGGGTGGTGGCTCCGCGAGCCTCACTCCGTTCGGTCAGCGCACACTCCTCGACGCACTCACCGACCGGCTGGCGGCGCAGAGTCCGTCGACAACGGTCGGCTACGAACCAGGGGTCCGCATCGATCGGCTCACCCCGATCGTACGTCGCGGTCAACTGCGGACGCCGACAGGTCAGCCCGGGCTGCAGCTCGAGTACGTCAACGGCCGCGATTGGGACGGTCCGACCGTGGTCGACACCACTGCGGCGAGCTCGATCCTCCGCTTCTTCGGCACCACACCCGACGAAGTCGATCCGTCCGCGTTCGCCGCCCGGGTGACCGGTTCGTTCGTCCCGGAGGTCGACGGTCCCCACGTCATCGGCGTCGTCTCCACGGGTCCGGTCACGATGATGGCCACAGCAGCAGGAGGCGAACCAGTCGTCGTCGTCGACGACCCCGAGATGCTGCTGCCGCGGACACGCGAGTTCTTCGGGTACGGCAGCGAAGAGAGCACGGCAGTGGTCGAGGCACGGGCTGGCGAACCGGTCGATTTCTCGATCAAGTGGGCCAACGCTTCGAACAACGGCTTCGCTGCATTGCGAATCGGCGTCAGGCCACCCGATCCCTCCGACCTCTTCGAGCAGGCGGTCGCCGCGGCCGTCGCCGCCGATGTCGCCATCGTCGTCGTGGGCACGAACGACGAATGGGAGACCGAAGGCTTCGATCGCGAGACGATGGATCTCCCCGGCCGGCAGGACGAACTCGTCGAAGTGGTCGCCGCGGCGAACCCGAACACCGTCGTGGTCGTCAACGCCGGCTCGCCGGTGACGATGGACTGGGCGACAGATGACCATGTTGCGCCGGCCCCAGCTGTCGTGACGTCGTTCTTCGCCGGCCAGGAGCAGGCCGAGGCAATGGTCGACGTGCTGTTGGGCGATGCCGACCCGGGCGGCCGGCTGCCGATCACGTATCCGGCACGACTCACCGACCATCCGGCCGTCGACAATCACATCCCGGACCGGTCGGGCGACGGACCCCCACAGCAGCGCTACGAGGAGGGGCTGTTCATCGGGCACCGCCATTACGAACGGGCCGGTATCGCCCCACGATTCTGGTTCGGACACGGGCTGAGCTACGGCACGGCCACGTGGGGTCCCGTCGAGGTGTCGACGACGGAGCGAGTCGCGTCGGAGCTCGACACCCAGGGCATCGTCGTGAGCGTGCCGCTCGACAACGACGGCGATCGTGACGCAACGGTGGTCGTGCAGGGTTACGTGGCACCGATCGATCCGCAGGTCGAGCGACCCACTCGCGAGTTGAAAGCGTGGGCCAAGACCGTGGTCACCGGCGGATCCTCGTCGGCGGTGCAGTTGAGTTTCGGTCCCGATGCATTCCACCATTGGGACGAGGCCGCCAGCGATTGGACGGTTGCAGCGGGCGACTACGACATCGTCATCGCCCGCTCATCGGCACCCGATGCCGAACACGCGCGCATCCGTATTGCGCTCACCTGAGGTCCTGACGTGCCGGGTCACGGACCCGACACGTCAGGCACGTCAGGCACGATTTGTCGGGTCCCGGGACCGACCCATCATGAAAGCGCTTACATTGTCGCGATGGAATCGCAGCACTGGTGGCAGGACGCCGTCGTCTATCAGGTCTACGTCCGCTCGTTTGCAGACGCGAACGGCGACGGCGTCGGCGATCTCGCGGGCATCCGCACGAGGATCGGCCACCTGGCCGCGCTCGGCGTCGACGCGATCTGGCTCAACCCGTGCTATCCATCGCCTCAGTTCGACCACGGCTACGACGTCGCGGACTATCTCGCCATCCACGACGAGTACGGCGACATCGACGAATTCGACGCGTTGCTCGCCGAAGCGCGAGAGCACGACATCAAGATCCTCATGGACCTCGTGCCGAACCACTGCTCGAGTGAGCACACGTGGTTCATCGAGGCCCTCGCCGCTGCGCCCGGAAGCCCCGAACGCTCCCGCTTCTACTTCCGCGACGGTGAGCCGAACGGTGCCGACCCGCACGGTTCGCCGCCGAACAACTGGGCGGCTGCATTCGGCGGTTCGGCATGGACCCGTGCATCCGCCGAGGACACACAGTGGTACCTCGGCACGTTCACGTCGCATCAGCCCGACTTCGACCACACCAATGCCGAGGTCCAGGCGATGTTCGCCGAGGTGCTCGAGTTCTGGTTCGACCGTGGTGTCGAAGGCTTCCGCGTCGATGCGATCGCCCCTGTCGGCAAACATCCGGAGCTGCCGGACGCGCCACCGGTTCCCGAAGGCACCGGCATGCTCCAGGTCACGTGGGAGAACCCCTTCACGGTGTTCCGCCCCGAAGGCCACGACGTGTGGCGGCAATTCCGCAGCACGATCGACGACTACATGGATCGTCATCCGGGCCGCGACCTGATGATGGTGGCCGAGGCGTACATGAACGGCCGACCCGACCTCATGGCTGCGTTCGTCAACGACGAGCAGTTCCACCAGGCGTTCGCATTCGACCTGCTGCTGTCGCCGTGGGTGAAACCCGAGATGGAGCGGGCGATCCGCGACACGCTCGACATCATTCGGATCGACTCGTCGCCGACGTGGACGCTCAACAACCACGACGTGCAGCGCGTCGTCACCCGCTTGGGCCGCGACAACGCCACCGATCCGAGCACCGTCACCAACAACGCACTGGAGTCGACCGCCAGCAGCGTCGACACTGCGGTGGGACTCCGGAGGTCACGGGCGATGATCACGCTGGCGATGGCCATGCCGGGTTCGCTCTACCTCTACATGGGTGAGGAGCTCGGGCTGCCCGAGTACCTCGAGATCCCCGCGGACCGACGGGAGGACCCCGTCTTCATCCAGACCGGCGGCCGGCGCATCGGACGCGACGGGTGTCGGGTTCCGATCCCGTGGACCGACGACCCTGCGACGTCCTTCGGGTTCTCCAGTATCGAGAACGGAGAGTCGGCGTCCGAGCCGTGGCTTCCGCAACCCGAGTGGTGGGGGCAGCTGGCGGTCGACGAGCTCGACGGCAAAGACGGATCGATCCTCGAGCTGTACCGCGCGGTCATCGATGCCCGCCGCGAATTCGCCACGCCCCAGGGTCTTGTCGCAGCGGTGATCGAGCTGGGGGACGGTCTCGTGGCCGTCCGGCGCGGCGACCTCGTTGCGGTCACGAACGTCACGTCGGCACCGATCGCCCTCGACCTGGACGACGATCACCTCGAGATCGCCACTCCCGTCTTCGCATCCGAGCCTGGTGAAATGCACACTCCAGGGGTGATCCCGCCCGACTCGACGATCTGGTTCCTCAGTTGATGCTCGCGAACATCGTCAGCGACGTCACCGACAAGCTCGAGGAGTTCTCGGCCAACTGGTGGTTCCTGCTGGTGATCTTCGTCATCGCTCTCCTCGATTCGGTCCTCCCGATCGTTCCGGGCGAAACGCTGGTCATCGTCGGTGGGGTGGCCGCCGGTCAGGGCACGCAGGAGTTGTGGCTTGTGATCGTCGCTGGCGCCGTCGGCGCCTTTCTGGGCGACAACCTCGCCTACCTGCTCGGCCGCCGCTTCTCGGACCGAGTGAATGTATGGGCCGACCAGAGCGTCAAGCGTCGTGCGCGACTCGACGCCGCCGGTCGCCAGATCAAGATCCGCGGTGGCATGTTGCTGATCACCGCGCGCTTCATCCCCGGCGGACGAACGATCTTGACCGTGTCATCCGGGCTCACGGGACAGCCGTGGCGGTGGTTCGCGCTGTGGGTCGCGACCGCAACGACGATCTGGGCCAGCTACGCCGCATCGCTCGGGTTCTTCTTCGGGCAAGCGTTCGAAGACAACCACACGCTCGCCTTCTGGCTGGCGTTCGCCGCCGCCCTCACGATCACTGCACTCATCGAATTCATCCGATGGTTCCGACATCGGGGAGCCAAGCAAGAATCGGTCGCGTGACCGACTCGCTGCTCGACAACCGGACCGAACCGATCACCGCGACCGACGACGAGATCCGCGCCGCTGTCGAGGGCGCACACCAGTCGAGCTTCCTGCCGGCGCTCCTCCCTGCGCTCGCACACGCGACCGGAGACGACTCGATCCTCGTCGAGTCGTTGCGACCCGACGGGACGATGATCCGCGACGAGAGCGCCGGGCTGACCCCGAAGCAGGCGGCCGATATCCGCCAGATCACAGTCGAAACACTCATCGAGGTACGCGACGGCGTCCGGATCTTCGTCGACGAGGCCACGAAATCCGAGATCGACACCGAACAACTGCGTCGGCTGATGTCGTTCGCGACCGGCGAGCCGATCGACGCCGACTACGTGCCCTTGATGCGCGAGGAGCTGTCGGTCACCGGCGACGACCTCCGTGCGCCCCAGTGGCGGGCGGAGGAGCTGGCTCCCGGTCGGTCGTTCCCGGTGGCGATCATCGGCGCCGGAATGTCGGGCATCCTCGCGGGCCACCGCCTCAGGCAGGCCGGCGTCGACTTCGTGATCTACGAGAAGAACCACGACGTTGGTGGCACATGGCTCGAGAACACCTACCCGGGCTGCCGCGTCGACGTGTCGAACCACGTCTACAGCTACTCGTTCGCCCAACGCAACGACTGGCCGTACTACTTCTCTCCGCAACCAGAGCTGCTCGACTACTTCCGTACCTGCGCGGATGAGTTCGGCATCCGCGAGCACATCCGCTTCGGTCATGCGGTGACGGCGATGACGTGGTCGGAAGACGCCGACGTCTGGATCCTCGAGATCGACGGGCCAGAAGGGGAGTCGACAACCGAATTCAACGCAGTGATCTCGGCAGTCGGCCAGCTGAACCGACCGAACATGCCCACGATCGACGGAATGGACGACTTCGGCGGGCCGTCGTTCCATTCGGCACAGTGGGACCACGACGTCGACCTCGACGGCAAGAACGTCGTCGTGATCGGTGCGGGTGCCAGTGCTGTTCAGTTCGTACCGCATGTCGCCGAACGCGCCACGCACCTCTCCGTGCTCCAACGCACCCCAAACTGGTTCGTCCCCGTGCCGACGTATCACGAATCGGTTGCCGACGGATTGCAGTGGCTGTTCCGCCACGTGCCCGGCTACGCGCAGTGGTACCGCTTCTGGTTGTTCTGGCGGTCGTCGGAAGGATTGCTGCCGGCGTGCGAAGTCGATGACGGCTGGGACGACCTGTCGTTGTCGACCGGCGCCGCGAACGCCGAGTTGCGAGCACTGCTCGAGCAGTGGCTGTACCTCTGCTACGCCGATCGCCCCGACCTGCACGACACCGTCCGTCCGATGTATCCGCCCGCATCGAAGCGGATCGTGCTCGACAACGGAAGCTGGTCGACGGCGTTGAAGCGCGACGACGTGACGCTCGACGGCTCACCCATCGCTCGCATCGAAGCCGACGCAGTCGTCACGGCCGACGCCGAGGGCCACGAGACCCGCCACGCCGCCGACGTGATCATCTACGCAACCGGGTTTCAGGCGTCGAAGTTCCTCACACCGATGCATGTCGTGGGCAGCGGCGGACGCGACCTGCACGAGGTGTGGAACGGCGACGCCCGGGCCTACCTCGGCGTCGTGCACCCGGGGTTCCCGAACTTCTTCCTGTGCTACGGACCGAACACGAACATCGTCGTCAACGGGTCGATCATCTACTTCTCGGAGTGCGAGGTCCACTACGCACTCGGCGTGATCGAGATGCTGTTGCGCAACGGCCGGACGGCGGCCGATTGTCGCCAGGACGTGCACGATGCATACAACGAGCGGGTCGACGCCGGCAACTTGAAGATGGTGTGGGGCGTCTCGACCGTCAACAGTTGGTACAAGGCCGAGTCAGGTCGCGTCGCGCAGAACTGGCCGTTCAGTCTGCTCGAGTACTGGCAGCAGACCCGCACTCCCGACCCGACCGACTATCACTTCGGGTGACCCGGCGCTGCTGTCCCACCCGGTCACGGCTGGGCGGGCAGTGACCAGGACCCGTACGCTGGCGGACGTGCAGAATCCTTGGTTCAACCCGTGGTTCGAGTCGATCGCAGTCGCCCAGAAACGGGCGAAGCGCCGACTGCCGAAGTCGGTGTACGGCGCACTGATTGCGGGCGCCGAGCGCGGTGTCACCCGAGACGACAACTGCGCGGCCTTCGACGAGATCGGCCTGCGTCCGCTCACCGCGGGTCAGCCGCCGACGCGCGAGATGGCGACCGAAGTGATGGGCCAGCCGATGTCGATGCCGGTGATGATCAGCCCGACCGGTGTCCAAGCCGTCCACCCTGACGGCGAAGTGGCGGTCGCGCGGGCGGCCGCCGCCCGTGGCGTCGTGATGGGCCTGAGCTCGTTTTCCTCCAAGCCGATGGACGAGGTCATCGCCGCGAACCCACAGACCCTGTTCCAGATCTACTGGGCCGGCGACCGAGACTCGATGGTCGGACGCATGGAACGTGCGAAGGCGGCCGGAGCGGTCGGCATGATCCTCACGCTCGACTGGTCGTTCGTGCACTCGCGTGACTGGGGCAGCCCGTCGATCCCGGAGGCGATGGACCTCCAGACGATGATCAAGCACGCACCCGAGGGTCTGCTCCGACCGCGCTGGCTCTACGACTGGCTCAGGTCGGGTTCGATCCCGCAGCTCGGCGTTCCGAACTTCCCGGTGTCGAAGGATGACCCGGTTCCCGGATTCTTCGAGGCCTACGGCGTGTGGATGGGCACTCCACCCCCGACGTGGGAGGACGTCGCGTGGCTGCGCTCGCAGTGGAACGGCCCGTTCATGGTCAAGGGGATCAACCGCGCCGACGAAGCCCGTCGAGCCGCCGACGCCGGCGCCACCGCCATCTCGGTGTCGACGCATGCGGGGAACAACATCGACGGCACGCCGGCACCGATCCGCGTCCTCCCCGAAGTGGTCGCGGCGGTCGGGGACCAGATCGAAGTCGTCATGGACTCGGGGATCCGACGTGGCAGCGACGTCGTCAAGGCACTCGCGTTCGGCGCGAAAGCCGTGATGATCGGACGCGGCTACTTGTGGGGCCTCGCTGCGAACGGCCAGGCGGGGGTCGAGAACGTGCTCGACGTTTTCCGGATGGGCATCGACTCGAACCTCCTCGGACTGGGCAAGGCGTCGATCGGCGACCTCTCCCCCGACGACCTCGTCATCCCCGACGGGTTCTCCCCGCCACCAGTCGACTGACCATGGAATGTTCACTGGTGCCAGGCACCGACGAACATGTTCGCCGGTGCCTGGCACCAACGAACACGCGAGACTGACCGCCGATGCGACTCGGTGAGGCGACGTGGAACGAGGTCGATGCGGCCACGCGGTTGATGGCCGACGATGACGGGACCCGTTCCCCGATCATCCTCATTCCGGTCGGCTCGACCGAGCAGCACGGGCCGCACCTGCCGCTCAACACCGACACCCTCGTCGCCGAGGAGATCGCCGGTCGGGCCCTGCGTCGCACGACCGGCCTGATGCTGGGCCCCACCATTTCGATCAGCGCATCGGGCGAGCACGCCGGGTTCGCCGGCACCTTGTCGATCGGCACCGATGTGATGTCGCAGGTCGCAATCGAGTTGGGACGCAGCGCCGACTGGGCAGCAGGGATCGTGTTCGTGAACGGCCACGGGGGGAACCACGAGGCGCTCACACGGGCGATCGATCTGCTCACCGCCGAGAGCCGGAGCGTCATGTCGTGGTGGCCGAAATGGCGACGCCGCACCGATGGCGGACCGCCCGACCTCCATGCGGGTCGGATCGAAACCTCGCTCATGCTCGCGATCGACCCTGGACTGGTTCGGTTCGAGCTCGCCACCGACGGCCCCGACCTGCCATTGGACGAGCTGCTTCCCCGTCTGCGCGCCGACGGCGTGCGGAGCGTCAGCCCGAGCGGGGTGCTCGGCGACCCCGACGGCGCCTCGGGCGCCGAAGGCGAACGATTCATCAGCGACTTCGTCGGCGACCTCGTACTCACGATCGAACAGTGGCGACCCATCGATGCGACGCCACATTCAACCGTCCACCCCGTCGAGCAAGACGCAGACACCGACGCACCGACTCCCGTCGACACCTCGACGCCCACGGCCGGCTGACGATGCGGTTCCACACCGACCGCACCTGGAACCGGGTCGGGGCGGCTGGTCGCGTTGTGCTCGCCGGGTCGCCGCTGCGCGTGTTCCGGCTCACTTCAGCGGGGGCCGCCCACTGCGCCTCGATCGAGTCGGGCTACGAGGTTGCGTCATCCACGTTGACCGAACGCCTGCTCGACGCGGGCGCTCTCCACCCGCAGCCAGCCACTGCCGACGCCACAGCGACACGTCACGATGTCACCATCATCACGCCCCAACTCGGCGGGGCCGTGCGCTCCGACCGTGACATCATCGTCGACGACGGCTCGGTCCCACCGATCGAAGGAGCGACGGTTCGACTCGACCGGAACCGTGGCCCCGGCGCAGCCCGCAACGCAGGACGAGCACTCGCGTCGACGTCGCTGCTCGCCTTCGTCGATGCCGACGTCACGCTGCCGGATCAGAACTGGCTCGCTCACCTGCTCCCCCATTTCGATGATCCACAGGTCGGACTCGTTGCTCCACGTGTGCTCGGCGACCCGACCGCCTCACTGGATCTTGGTACCGAACCGGCTCGGATTCGCGCGGGGAGCCGCGTCAGCTACGTCCCCGCTGCCGCACTGGTGATCCGCGCGGCCGCATTCGACGACATCGGCGGGTTCGACGAGCGTCTCCGCTTCGGGGAAGACGTCGACCTGGTCTGGCGACTCGACCAGGCGGGATGGCGATGCCGCTACGAGCCGGCTGTCAGCGTCCATCACACACCTCGACCCAACTGGCCCGGGCGACTCCGACAGCAGGTCGGCTACGGCTCGTCGGCGGCGCCACTCGCGCAGCGGCACCCTCGGCTGTTGTCGCCGGTGCGACTGAACGGATGGATGGCTGCGGCGTGGACGGCACTAGCGATCGGTCATCCGGTGGTCGCCGTGGCGATGGCGGTCGCCAACACGACGACCGTGGCTCGCAACCTCCCAGGTGTCCCGACCGCTGAAGTCGTCCGACTCACGGCAACGAGCTATCTCTCGAGTGCCCGCCAGGTCGCCTCGACGATTCGCCGGGTGTGGTGGCCCGTAGCACTGGCAGCCTGCGTCGTGTCGAGGAGAGCACGTTGGGTCACGGTCGCGTCGATCGCCGCGGCCCCTCGTTCGACGCCGACCGACGTGGCATACGGCTGGGGGGTCTGGGGCGGGATGGTTCGTCGTCGGACGTGGGCGCCAGCGGTGCCCACGATCAGCTCGTGGCCACCAGCGCGTCGACCTCAGCCGCCGATCGCCCGATAGATCCGCTCAGCCGGGCCGCGCCCGTAACGACGGTGCCACATCGCACCGAGCACGATGGCGACCGCCCAGAACACCAACGCAAACGTGAGCGCGGTTCCCAGCCCACCGGGCTCGACCCAACCGAGCCAGTCGACCACCAGGTTGAAGATCAGGATGTGCGCGATGTACAGCGTGAGCGTCATCTGACCCGCTTCCCGCAAGACCTCGACCACCGTGGCGGCCGGACCCGTCGCCCGATCGACGAGCCACGAGATCACAGCGAATGCGATCAACGAGGTGCCGAGTGCGCTGGCGGCGTAGACCAACCCCCGGTCGAACGGATGGCGAGACAGTGCGAGATCGGTGAACGGCGTGTCGGCCATCGTCGACACGATCGTTGCGACGCCGAACAGCAGCAGTCCGAGCCCGCCGCACCAGAGCCGCCAGTCCGGCACGTCCAACATCCGACCGAGCACGATGCCCGCACAGAGGAACAACAACCACGGCAGCAACGGATGTGTGCCGTTCACCGCGAGGTCGAACACGTACCGCCGAATCGAGTCGGACGCCGGCGCACGCAGCCACGACACGCTGGCACCATCCTCGATCCTCCAGAACGACCACACCGAGATCCACCAACCGGCCGCTGCTGCTGCGAGGCCGACCGCGACGATCCACCGCGTCGCAAGCGTGAACAGCAACGACGCGATGACGAACATCGCGCCGTAGTAGACGATGATCGTTCCGGGCCAGATCACATCGAGCAGTTGGCCGAGGACGTACAGAGCGAGGCCTCGCCGGACGAGCCGCCACCGCATCTCGGTGACCGCGCTCGGTGCGCCTGGGACACCGGCCGCTCGATCCGCCACGACCCGTCGGGTCAGCAGCGTGATGCCGACGCCGGCGGTCAGCACGAACGTCGATGCGAACCGCGTCGACAGTGGACCCTCGAACGGGTCGAAGAATCGGTCGAGGGCACTGTCAGCAAACCCGCTCCGCTCGCGCCGGAACATCAGGTAGCCGTGATAGTTCATCACCACGACACCGATGAGTGCTACGGCACGAACGACATCGGGCCCCGGAAGTCGATCACTCGATTCAGACGGGGGAACGACTTCATCGGTCGCTGCGCGACCCGCCATGCTCATGTCACACCCAGCGATACTCGTCGACCGTCGTCATGTGGAGCGGCCGCTGCACGTCGACGTCGTCGCCGACACCCGGAACAGGCTCACCGTTGGGAACGAAGGCCATCGACGTGTGCATGTGGGGTCCCTCGTGCAACGCCAATCGGGTGCGAGCGAAGTGGAACGGGCTGCGGCCGTCAGCGAGCGGCGTCACTCCATTGGCTGTGCCCGCGCCGATCATCACCAGGTGACCATCACCGGCGACCGTCGCCTGGTGGTAGCCGGCCGTCATCCCTGCCGAGACGGCATGCACGTCGAGCACATCGGCGGTGAGGTGCAGCGCCGATTTGTCGCCGTGCCACAAGGATGTTCCCATCCGGAGCCGGAACGATCGGTCCGGCGGGAGCGACCGATACGCATCCGGACCGAGGTGGCTCACCCAGACCGGGATCGTGGTGTCGACCTCCGCAATCGCCGCTGCGATCTGATCGATGCGGTCGGCATCGGTGCCGGCAGTCGGCGGATGGACAGCCACGCCGACCACTTCGTGTCCGCGGCTGCGAGCATCGTCGATCAACGAAGTCGAACCGCCGTAGCGCCGGAGATCGCTCGGGAGCTTGACGAGTACGCGGCCAGGCCATGCGTCGAGTACATCGAGATGTTCGGCTCTCCCGATCGTCAGGATCGGATCGCTCGTCGGTGGCGCCTGCAGCGTCGGCGTGAGCACCACAGGGGTCAACCCCTCCGGAAGCCCAGCGAGTTCGTGGACCGTGCCGACCGCAACCGTGTCACAGAACTCGGCGGCAATCTCGGCGAGCCGGAGTCGACCGAACCCGTAACCGTTGCCCTTGACCACCGGGACCAATCCGGTGGTTGCGGCTACCGTTCGGGCGATCTGGCTCCGCCAGACGGCGGTGCGCACGGTCAAACGGACGGTCACGTTCGCGACCGTAGCTCCGCCACGGGATCAGCGGCTGTTCAGGTTGTCGAAGGCGGCGCAGCGATTCGGGTTGCCGGTCGTGAAGCCCACGTTGAACCAGCGGACCCGCTGCTCGGACGATCTGTGGGTCCAGCTCTCCGGGTCGATGCGACCCGGCGTCGCCGGTTGGCTACTCACGCCTCGCCGACAGATGCATCGGGTGGAGTACGCCGCGGCACTCCGCCGGTGACACCGCGTCGGGCCCGACGCAGACCGCGCCACCCAACGGCGCCCGCGCCGATCAACGGGCCCGAGTCGGCGAGGCGGGATGGCGTGATCCGGGCGCCGCGGCTGTACGGCAACTTCGCGTGGTCGTCGAGCGCGACCTGCGCGGAATGGAAGAACGTCGCCGCGAACCCGAGAGCGACGCTGCCGCCAACCACGACGAGCGAGAGGTCGAGCGCGTTGCAGACCGAAGCCGCCGCGACTCCCACGAGACGCCCTGTGCGCTGCATGATCTCATAGGTCGGTTCGGTGGGTGGGCGCCCGGTGATCGCCTCGATCGCCAATCCGGAGGCCTCCGCCTCGAGGCATCCCTGGGCCCCGCAGCCGCAGCGTCGGCCGCCGGGTTCGACGATGACGTGGCCGATGTGGCCGGCGTTGCCGGTCGCACCGTCGAGCAACTCGCCGTCGAGGACGACGCCGCCACCGACGCCGGTCGACACCGTGAGAGCACAGAAATTCGGGTGTCCCTGCGCAGCGCCGAGCCAGCCCTCGGCGAGCGCGAGCGCCTTGGCGTCGAGGTCGCCGTACACGGGCAGTCGAGTCGTGTCCTGAAGCCGGGCTCGAAGCGGGAATTCGCGCCATGCAGGGATGTTGATCGGCGACACCGTCTCCAGGTTGCGGGCGACGGGCCCGGCGGCGCCGACGCCCACGGCACGAATTCGGGCATGGTGTTGCTCTCGGGCACGCGCCATGAGCTCGGTGACCATGCCCGCGAGCGACGTGTAATGCGCTTCAGGCACGACGTCGCGTTCGACCTCGACCCGGGCCCGGTCGATGAGCTCGCCCTTCGCCGTCACCAGCCCCGCTGCGAACTTCGTGCCACCGATGTCGATCGCCAGGATCACGTCGCGTGGCGGCGTGTGCAACGGCGCCGTCTCGTCGAGATCGACGACATCAAGGGACCCTGGTGCGTCGTGCTGCGGATCCGACTCGCTCATCGCTGTCCGACGGTAGCCGTGCGTGATCATTTGCCCTGCGCTCCACCACCGATCGCCCATTGGCAACTTCTGGACACCGCCGGGAAAACCTGTCGATTCGTGCTCTATTCTGATCACATCGGTGCCGATACACCAACGAACCCCCATGTCGACACCCGCCCGCCGCCCGCTCCCCCTTCGAAAGGGGCTCCATCTCTTGTCGTCGGCCAGCGTCCCCCGAGCACTCCTCGTTGCGTTGCTCGCTTCGACCTTCACGATCTCGTCGTCACCCCTCGCGAACGCCCAGGCACCTGCTGACGACACGGCGACCACGACCACGACCACGACATCGACCACGACCACGACATCGACCACGACCACGACCACGGTCCCCGACACCACGACGTCCACCACGGTCCCCAACGCCACGCCGTCGACGACGATCATTGCTCCGCCACCGCTCACCCCGACGGCGACCGCCACAACGATCGCTCCACCGACGACGGTTCCGGGACCGGTCGCCCCGCCGGCTCGCAACATCACCGTCTATCCCGAGCAGATCGAGCACATTCTCGCAACGATCCGCTACCTCGAATCACGCGGCATCTACACGCTCCCCCCGAACAAGGGAGGAGCGTCGGGCGCCTACCAATTCGTCCACTCGACGTGGAACCAGTACGCCGGCTACGAGCATGCCTACCTCGCTCCACCGCACATCCAGGACGAGCGAGCGGCCAAGGACGTCAACATGTTCCTGGCTCAGTTCAACAACGACGTGTCGATGGTTCCGGTCATGTGGTACTACCCGATCGCTGCTCGCCAGCCTGAATGGATGGACCGCGTGCCGAAGCCCGAACACGGCAACCGACTCACGATCCGCGAGTATCAGACCCGCTGGCTCGGAGTTTTCGCGTTCATCTCCGGCCAGACCATCGCGCCGCGACCCGGCGTAGCGATCGACCTCTCGGCGATCGCCGGGAAGGCTCCCGAACTTCCAGCGCCGCATGAAGGTGTCCCCTCATTGTCGTTCCCGGTGCTCGGCCCGTCACGGATCGCCGTACCCCAGTGCGACGACGCCACCACGGTCGAAGTCGCCGATGGCGCCGACGGCCAAGCCGCGACGGACGGTCCGAGCCGAGCCGACATCGAAGCTGCCGGCCTCTGCACCGAGCACGCTCCGGGCATCGTCTTCGGGGTGAAGCTCCAGCCCGTGCTCGCGGTCGCTGACGGCGTGGTCACCGACGTTCACGACGATCCCGACTCCGGCGATCCGATCACGGTCACGGTCACCGACGCCGACGGAACCAGCTCCATCTACGCCGGTTTCAACGACGACAACCCGGGGACCAACGACGGTGCGGCCCCCGCCCATCTCCGACTGTCCGGGCTCGCCGTGATCGGCCAGACCGTGCGTGCCGGCCAGGTGCTCGGATTCATGGGTGACACCGACCCGATCCCACTCGGCGTGCGCGCCGACGTCCCGACCGACTCGACCGTCGAGATCGCCGAGGATGCGATCGCACCGCACATTCGGGTCACGATGGTCGACATCGACGGCCACCCAATCGACGCATTCGGGCCGATCATCGACGCCCTGTTCCGTCAGACCTGCCACGTCGTGATCGGCCAATGGTCGGTCCCGTCCAACGGGTCAGGCCACGACCCGGTCACGATCGAGACGACCGATGACGACAACGGCATCGACTCGGAGTGGGTCATCACGCCGACCGGCCAGGTCACGGCGAGCGGCTGGGGCGCCTTGGTGAACCCCAGCGAAGGCTGCCAGTACGCACCAGAGCAGGCGTTCGGGCCGGGCGCCGGCGGCGCTCCGGTGGGCTCGTTGCGCTGGCTGAACGAGATGAAGTTGCCGACCAATCTGTGGATCTCACTCGCGCTGCAGGACGAGACGACCGTCCCCGGCCTCATCCACCGCTGATGCGCTCGTCGGTGCCCGGCCTCGACCCACCGGTCAGTCGAGGCGGCGAGCGCCTTCCACCAGATTGATCTCGTACAACACCTCGTCGAGCGCATGTGCGGCGCTGATCGCGCTGAATCGCTGCGGCGTCTCCGGCGTGCAGCACGACGGCACGGGTGACAAGACGGTCCACGGCCGCGGGTGACAGAACTGAACCACGCTGTAGCGCTCACCCTCGAAACCTGGTGCCGCAACGACGCGATGCCGACCGATCGGGATGCATCCGTTGGTCAGCCGTTCGAGCATGATCCCGGTGTTGACGATCACGCCGTCGTCGGGCGCCACCGCATCGACCCATTCGTCGTTGACCTTCACCTGCAGTCCGGGCGCGGTCGCACGCGGCAGCGCGGTGATCAGGTTGATGTCGCCGTGCTCGGCCGCCCACACGTGCCCGGGCTCACCATCGGAGCCGAGTGCGGTGTCGAGTTCCGACATGGTCGGATAGCGGATGGCTCGGGTCAGCGTCGGGCCGTCGTGCACCATGTCGTCGAAGAACGTCTCGTGGCAACCGATGCCCTCGGCGATCACGCGGAGGAAACGGCGCTGGAGATCGGCAACCGTGTCGTGGAAGCGGTACAGCACGTCGGTGATCCCAGGGACGATCTGCTCGGGGAGCACCTGGTCCGGGTAGGCGGTCGGGAACGTTCGCTTCAACGGGTGACCCGCTGGAATCGGCGTCGACCAGTTGAGCATCTCCTTCCAGTCCGGCTTGTCGTTCGACGCAGCCGTCTCCACGAGCAACCCGGTGTACCCGGTCTGCCCGTTGGCGCCCGGCGCGACGGCGGCCTGCTTCTCCTCCGGGGACTTCTCGAAGAACTCGCGCAACATCCCGTAGGCGGTGTCGAGGAGGTCGTCGGACACGTCGTGGCTCGTGTAGACGAACCCGGTCGCGAGGCTGCGGGTGACGCCATCGACGACGGCACGGCGCTGCTCGGACGTTCCGTTCTCGAAGGCCAACAGGTCGACATCGAGGATTTCGTCGTTCATGTCGCCAGTGTATGAGCGCTGCCCCACCGCACCCGTCCGATCGTCGTGACGTGGTCAGGCAAACAAGGCGGGCCAGCCACCGGTGTGGATGAACACGACGTCGTCGTCGTCGTTCCAGCGCCCATCGTCGACGAGGCCGAGCAGACCTGACAGCCCCTTCCCCGAATACGTCGGATCCGTGAGCCAGCCGCCGCGACGGGCCGCCCAGTCGATCGCGGCGGCACCGGCACTCGTCGGCACGGCGTAGTCGTCGCCGATCCATCGCGGATCGACCTCGACATCATCGGGGTCGACGGTTGTCTCGGCGTTCATCAACGCGAGCGCTTCATCGGCGAGCTCCGCGACGTCGGGGAGGCCGATGTTGACCCCCTTGGCCACGCCGATCGCCACCACGTCGGGTGCCTCGTCGACGCCGAGGCGACCATCGGCGATCAGCGCCGCACGACCCGCGAGGAGCCCCGCATGGGTCCCGCCGCTCGACGACGTGAACACCACTGCCCGTGGCAGAAACCCCTCGTCGCGGCACTGTTCGATCAACTCGATGAACGCCACCGCGTACCCGAGCGCCCCGACGGCAGTGCTACCACCGATCGGGATCGAACTCGGAGCGAGTCCTGCCGCGGCGAGCTCGTCGGTGAGTGATTCGCGGGCGATCTCGAGTTCACCCCAGTGGCTCTCGTGGGCACCGGTGTAGTGCATCTGGGCACCGAACATCTCGGCCAGCAACTGGTTTCCGGTCGTGCGCTCACCGTCCGCCGGCGCGTCGCCGGAGAGGACGAGGTGCACCTCGAGCCCGAGCCGGCTCCCGGCAGCTGCCGTCATCCGGCAATGGTTCGATTGGGCCGCGCCAACCGTCACGAGCACCCGCGCACCGTCGACGAGCGCCTGGCCGCAGAGGAACTCGAGCTTGCGGGCCTTGTTCCCCCCGCCGCCGAGCCCGGTGAGGTCATCGCGTTTGATCCACAGCCGCGGCTCGGACTCAGTGCGACGACCCGCGTCCTCGAGCGCCGTCGGAAGCGTGGCGAGCGTGGCTCGCGGAAGGTGATCGAACACGCACGCATGGTACGACGGACCGGTCGCCGTTCGTCAATGACGCCGGCCCGAGATCCTGGCAGGCTGGTGGGTGATGACGACCACGGACTGGAATCCCCTGCTCCGCGCGGAGTTCGACGAGCCGTACTGGCACGACCTCCAGGCGTTCGTCGCCGACGAGCGCAGCCAGCACACCGTGTATCCGCCGCACGATGAAGTGTTCGCAGCGCTGCACCTCACGCCGTATTCGGAGCTCAAGGTCGTGATCCTCGGCCAGGATCCATACCACGGGCCGAGACAGGCACACGGTCTCGCATTCTCGGTGCGACCAGGGATCCGAATCCCACCGTCGCTGCGCAACATCCACCAGGAACTGCACAGCGACCTCGGTCTTCCGACGCCCGACCACGGCAGCCTCGAAGCCTGGGCACGACAGGGGGTGCTGCTGTTGAACACGTCGCTGACCGTGCGTGCCGGACAGGCTGGTTCGCATTCAGGAAAGGGATGGGAGACCTTCACCGATCGGGTGATCGACGTCGCCGCAGATCGGCCCGACCCGCTGGTGTTCATCCTGTGGGGAAACCACGCCCGTCGCAAACGCGACCGTATCGACACCGATCGTCATGTCGTGATCGAGTCACCACACCCGTCCCCGTTCTCTGCGAACAACGGGTTCTTCGGCAGCCGACCGTTCAGCACGGCGAATCAGGCTCTGGAGCAACTGGGGCGTCAGCCGGTCGATTGGAACCTGGTTGGTTCCGACGGGGCCCCAGCGGGTACACACTGAACCATGGCCTGGACGACCAGTGACAAGGTGATGGCGCTGCGTGAACGGTCGCATCCGTTCGACGTGTTCGCCGAGATGATGGACGGTTGGCGTCGCCACCTGGCCGGACGCAACGCGTCGTTGCTCGCGTTCTTCTCGTTCCTGTCGATCTTCCCGCTGATGCTCGCCGCCGTGACCATCCTCGGGTTCGTCCTGGAGGACAACGAAGAACTGCAGCAGAAGATCATCGACAGCGCCGCGTCGGAGATCCCCGTCCTCGGGACGCAGCTCGCCGACAACCCGGGGTCGATCGACGGCAGCGTGCTCACACTGCTGGTCGGGCTCGGCGGCGCGCTGTGGGCTTCCACGAAGGCGTTCGTCGGATTGCAGAGTGCGCTGGACGATGCCTGGGAGGTCGACGTCGACGATCGCGACGGGCTCCCCGTTCAGCGTGGCAAGGCGCTGCTCGGCATCGCGATCATCGCGTTCTCCCAGGTCGGCACGTTCGTCATCGCCGGGATCGTGAGCGCAGCGCGCCTGCCGGCGTTCAGCAACACGGCGCTCATCGGTGCCACGGTCATCGTCAACATCGCCGTGATCGTCGCGATGTACTGGCTGCTGACGTCGTACCCGACGACCTGGGGCGACGTGTGGCTGGGCGGAGTGTTCGCCGGTGTTGTGTTCACGTTGCTCCAGCATTTCGGCACGCTGATCGTCACCGAGTTGGCCAAGAACGACAACGAGGCACTCGGCACGATCAACACCATCCTGGGGCTGCTCGCCTGGCTCAGCTTCATCGGGATCACCGTGATCATGTGCGCCGAACTGAACGCCGCCCGCAAACGCCTCCAGGAGATCCCGCACCTGGGCTCGGGACCGAACCTCGACATCGCGATTCGCTCCTGACGCGCGCTCAGGCGAGGCGGGTGGCGATCGCGCTGGCTGCCTCCAGTGTCCGGTGCACCGGACACTTGTCGGCAATGACCAACAGCTTGCGGCGATCGTCATCGGTCAGGTCGTCACCCTCGACCGTGATCACCCGTTCGAATCGGTCGATCATCCCGCTCCTGCCGTCAAGGTGCTCGTTTTCGGCACACTCGACGCAGTCGTTCGCATGGATCTTGCCGTGCGACACCTCGACGATGACACGATCGAGCGGCATCCGCTTACGGTCTGCATACATCCGCAGGGTCATCGACGTGCAGGCGCCCAACGCCGCGCCGAGGAAGTCGTACGGCGCCGGACCGGCGTCGAAGCCGCCGATCGATTCGGGCTCGTCGGCGAGGAAGCGGTGCCGGCCGACCACGACGTGATTCAGGAATGGGCCCTGGCTCGTTTCGGCAACGACCACTGCGTCGCGTGGCGCGGGCGCCTCGAGCGCCCCGCTCTCGTCGCTGACGTACCGTGAGGCGAAGGCGGCGATCACACCGGCGGCGAAGTCGGCGTCGGCGAGGTCGGACAACAGATGGTCGGCGCCGTCGAGCGAGATGAAGCTCTTGGGGTGTCGGGCGGCCTCGAAGATCCGCGCGGCGTTGTCGATCCCGACCGTGTTGTCGATCGGCGAGTGCATCACGAGCAACGGCTTCTTCATCGTCGCGACCCGCTCGGCCACACGGTGCTGGCTGAGGTCG
>Ga0316197_10000431_pt1 | contig 29127 bp, 25 predicted proteins | sample OudBiesiAoxic_MG_FD_204939 | JGI IMG/M metagenome (GOLD analysis project Ga0316197, IMG submission 204939) | Coastal sediment microbial communities from Oude Bieten Haven, Netherlands - site A oxic | ecosystem: Environmental > Aquatic > Marine > Coastal > Sediment | place: Netherlands... | reverse complement strand
CATCAGATGGCTGAAAGCTTAATACTTGATAGGCGAAGGGAAAGAACATTCCCTCGAATGGTAAAACCAAGACCTCAACGATATGCCAGAAACAAGAATGCCGTTCACCCTTAAGTGAACGGCATTACAGCATATGCTGACCGTTTTTTATTAACAAGTAATGGATTACTTCTTAGGAATGTTTTCTAAGATAGCAACCATTTGCTCCCAATAAAGAGCAACGGTGTCAATTTTTACTTTCTCATCTGGAGAGTGAGGGAATTTGATTGTTGGACCAAATGAGATCATATCCATTTTAGGATAAGGTTCTTTAAATAGACCACACTCTAAACCTGCGTGAATAACCATAATATTTGGTTTATTACCGTAGATACCTTCATAAACATCACGGAAAACATGCATGATTTCAGAGTCAGCATCAGGTTTCCAGCCAGGATAAGTACCAGAGAAGGTGACTTGGGCGCCTGCTAATTCAGCAATAGAGGTAAGCATGCCTTCAACCATACTACGGCCAGAATCCATTAATGAACGGATAAGACAAAGAATGGTAATTGAATCTTCCTCTGTCGTAATAACCCCAACGTTCAAAGACGTCTCAACGACACCTTCAATATCATCACTCATGCGGATCACGCCGTTTGGACACGCATTCAATGTTGCAATAAAGCGTGCTTGAGCTGATGGTGTTAATCCTTTATCTGCAGAGACTGCCTCATTAAAGGTTACAATACTTGTCTCTACTCGGCCTAATTCAGCTTTTAGCAATTCAGTATAAAACGTGAATAGTTCAGCAAGCTTAGCTTCGTTTTCAGCAGGAACGGCAACCGTTGCAAACGCTTCACGAGGAATAGCATTACGTAAACTACCACCACGGAATTCAACAAGACGTAAATCAAGCTCAGCAGCATGACCAGCAAGAAAACGCCCTAATAGTTTGTTTGCATTACCACGACCAGTGTGAATATCACAACCAGAGTGGCCGCCTTTTAGGCCTTTTAATGTGATTTGACGAGTAACATAACTTGTTGGTAAGGCTTCACGTTCAATATTAAGTTTGATTGAACCGTCCGCTCCCCCAGCACAACCCATGTAGATCTCGCCTTCTTGTTCAGAATCGGTGTTAAGAAGAATGTCACCTTCTAGCCAGCCAGCTTCTAAGCCGAAAGCACCTGTCATTCCAGCTTCTTCATCAATAGTTAGTAGTACTTCTAGCGGACCGTGTTTTAGTTCTTTTGAAGCAAGGACTGCAAGACAAGAGGCCATCCCCATACCGTTGTCGGCACCAAGAGTAGTTCCTTTCGCTGTTACCCATTCGCCATCAATATATGGTTGAATTGGATCTTTCGTGAAATCATGATCCGTATCTTCATTCTTTTGTGGGACCATATCGATGTGAGCTTGAAGAACAACCCCTTTACGATCTTCCATGCCTGCAGTTGCTGGCTTTTTAATAAATACATTACCAGTAGGATCACGGCGAACCTCTAGTCCTTCACTTGTTGCCCATTCAATGATGTATTGAGCTAATGCCTCTTCATGCTTAGAAGGGTGAGGAATAGAGCAAATTTTATCGAAAAACTGCCAAAGTGGTTGAGGGGTAAGTTGACGGATCTCAGACACAAGAATCTCCTTTTGAGAACATTATTTATTTAGGAATGCACTATTTATTTGAGTTATTGGGTGTTAATTAAAACAAGTATACCTATGAATCTAGCGAATTACTCTGTTTGATATCGTAAATACCATATCAAATTTTATGAATAGAAATGAGATACAGGTCCATTTTTTAAATAGCAAACGATAAAGTAATAAAATTACAAAACTTAGGTGAATAAGCAGGGGTAATTAAATTTATGTGAGCTGCGTCATGTTTTTGTTGTAATTAAATTTCATGGTGGTATAGTTACTCCATCTGCTGCTACAGCAAAAAGTAAATGCTCAAAGGATGAGTCCGATTTATCGCCTCCAAGGAACTGAGATCAATTATTTTGTTTTTAACTGTCAATTGATAAGGTGATGTTATGTCTTTAAGTTCTTCTAAATTCTGGAACCAACGCTCTATTTATACAAACCAATTTGTATACCCAGCTTGCTTTGGTTACTAATAAAACTTCGGTTTTATACGTTAAAGTAATACCCCTATAGTTGGAATTCTATTTTACCCAAATACGGGTGACTTAATTCTCCGCCATCCAAATCATTTGGGTGGCGTTTTTTTGTCTGAAATAAATTCGACGCTTACCTCACTTGTTATCTTTATCTTTATCTTTATCTTTATCTTTAACTAATTGATTAATATTGAAAACACTCTGCTTTATAAATTAGAGTATTGACTTTATTTATTATTAGCTCATTAAAAGGGTAACTATCGCTAGAAATTCCTATAATTCCTCTTTATAATCCTCAGCCAATCGATTACGCAAACGTTTAGATTGCATAAAATAGACTAGGAATACCCCTAATGCTTGAGAAAATGTTCCAACTAAAAGAAAACGGTACGAACTTTCGTACTGAGGTCATTGCAGGCTTAACCACCTTCTTAACCATGGCTTATATTATTTTTGTTAACCCGGCTATCTTAGCGGATGCAGGAATGGACAGAGGCGCTGTGTTTGTTGCAACGTGTATTGCAGCAGCAATCGGTTGTTTCATTATGGGGTTCGTTGCTAACTTCCCAATAGCTCAAGCACCAGGGATGGGGTTAAATGCTTTCTTCACTTATACCGTTGTTTTAGGTATGGGCCATACATGGCAAGTTGCTTTAGCTGCTGTATTTATGTCAGGTGTACTTTTTATTTTCTTAAGCATTTTCAAAGTACGTGAATGGATTATCGATTCAATTCCTCTTTCATTAAGAACGGGTATCTCTGCGGGCATCGGTTTATTTCTTGCATTTATCGCACTGAAAAATGCAGGTATTGTCGTTGATAACCCTGCAACATTAGTATCAATGGGTAATATCACTAGTTTTCCTGCGGTAATGGGTGCTATCGGTTTCTTTTTAACTATTGCTTTAGTTCATCGTGGATATAAAGCAGCGGTAATGTTAGCTATTATTGCGGTAACGGTTTTAGCGGTATTATTTGGTGAAGTTCAATACGCTGGTATTATGTCGATGCCGCCAAGCATTGCACCTACTTTTATGCAATTAGATTTCTCTAGTGCATTTGAACTAAGTATGCTGACGGTTGTTTTTGCTTTCTTATTTGTTGATCTATTTGATACTGCGGGCACATTAGTTGGTGTTTCTCAGCGTGCAGGTATAATGGGGGAGGATGGTAAAATTCCACGTTTGAACCGCGCTCTTTTAGCCGATTCTACAGCTACATCTGTTGGTGCTTTATTAGGAACATCAAATACAACATCTTATATTGAAAGTGTATCAGGTGTTGCAGCAGGTGGTCGTACTGGTTTAACGGCTGTTGTTGTTGGTGTATTATTTCTTCTTGCTTTATTTTTCTCTCCTTTAGCGGGAATGGTTCCTGCCTATGCAACCGCTGGCGCACTGTTTTATGTAGCAATTTTAATGATGTCTGGTCTTGTGAGTATAGATTGGCGAGATCTTACTGAAGCAGCCCCTGTTGTTGTGGTATGCTTACTTATGCCTTTAACCTTCTCTATTGCTGATGGTATTTCGTTAGGCTTTATCTCTTATGCTGCAATTAAATTGTTAAGCGGGAAAGGTCGTGACGTTCATATCAGTGTTTGGGTTCTTGCTGCACTATTCACGCTGAAATTTATTTTTACGGCGTAGTCACTACTGGCTATGCTTTTTAGAGGTTTTGTCTATTATGGCTAACAAATTTGTAATCACTTGGGATAACATGCAGATGTATACTCGTCAGCTTGCTGAACAGTTACTTCCTGCCGAGCAATGGAAAGGTATTTTGGCTGTGAGCCGTGGCGGTTTAGTGCCTGCTGCGATTTTAGCTCGTGAGTTGAATATTCGTTATGTTGATACAGTTTGTATTTCAAGCTACGATCATGATCACCAGCGTGATATGACGGTTGTTAAAGCAATGGAAGGTGATGGTGAAGGTTTTATCATCATTGATGACCTTGTTGATAGCGGCGATACTGCGGTTAAGCTACGTGAAATGTACCCTAAAGGTAAATTAGTGACAGTATGTGCTAAACCAGCAGGTATTCATTTAGTTGATGCATATGTTGTTGATATTCCACAAGATACGTGGATTGAACAACCATGGGATATGGCGGTAACATACGTAGATCCTATTTGTAAAAAATAATTTAAATCAAATTGATAAAAATGACTCTCTTAGTAGGGTCATTTTTTTTGCCTTGAATCTGATTTTATTGCGCTCTGCGTATTTCTTATTTGCCTTTCAGTATATAGTAATAGCCATCAACCTTTGTATTACTGGTGTTTGGAATGACTCAGCCTGAAAGTGAAAACCTCTCTGTTAAATTATTTAAAAATCAAAAACAAGCCCTAGAGACGTCAGGTCTTGTTCCTTATCTTCCAAGTAGTGTGGAACAAATGTCCTCTAATGATGATGACCGACGTTGGTATCGTGAACTTCGTCGCCCTCAATGGATTTGGCAAGGTGTTGAGCCTATCGAATTAGAGTCAATTCTTGCTCGTATCGCCAGTAGTGACAAAAATCGTAGCCGTGATGAATGGCTCGATACTGTAAGTGGCTATCATTCTGGAAATTGGGCTTATGAGTGGATCCATGTTGGAATGGAACATCAAAAGCAAGCATCAGAACTAGAGGGTGATGAAGCCGCTGAGGCTTTCTTTAAAGCAAGTTTGTACTTTAGTATTGCAGGTTATCCGCACATTAAAGGGGATAATTTGGCAACTCAAGCACAGGTTCTTGCAAATCAGGCTTATGACATGGCAGCAAAAGAAACTTCTCATCGAATAGAGAAGATCCTCGTGCCTTATGAAGGAAAGAAAATTACTTGTTATTTACACTTACCAAGTACAGAAAAACCATTACCAGTTGTTATTGTCAGTGGTGGAATGGATTCATTACAAACAGATATGTGGCGACTGTATCGTGATTTTCTTGCGCCAAATAATATAGCTATGCTGACTCTTGATATGCCATCAATTGGTCACAGTTCTCATTGGCCATTAACGGAAGACTCTAGTTGTTTGCATCAAGCCGTCTTGAACCATTTACCAAGTATTCCATGGGTTGACCGCTTTCATGCCGCTGTTATGGGTTTTCGTTTTGGTGGAAATGTGGCTTTACGTCTCTCTTTTTTAGAATCTAGTAGATTAAAAGCATGTGTGGCATTGGGCGCACCAATACATAATATTCTATCTGAACCGACTAAGCTGAAGAAGATGCCAAAGATGTATTTAGATGTATTGGCCTCCCGATTAGCAAAACAGGTTGTTGATATCAATAGTTTAACAAGCCAGATGCAAGCATGGTCTTTGAAAAACCAAGGCTTTCTTTCTGGAGGAAGAAAAACGTCGGTTTCTATTCTTTCTATTGGCTTAAAAGGGGATCCTGTATCCCCTAAGTCAGATAACAAATTGGCCGCTTTGTTTAGTCAGTATGGTAAAGGTGTCGAGTTGAATGCTAAGACTTTATATAGTGGCTATGAGGAAGCACTAAACCAGATGATTGAATGGATAAAAGAAGAAATGAAACAATAATCTGACTTTAAATTCATCTTATTAAAGTGAAATGTTATTAAATGCTATTTTAAGCTTGTACTGTTCTGATTTGCTTGCTAAAAATAGGGCAGTTTTTCCATTATTATTACGACGAACAAAAATCGTAATTTAAAACATTATTAGTTAATAAATAGGTAGTAGGGAATTGAATACACAATCTCAAACCATAGTCGTTAAACTTGGTACAAGTGTACTCACCGGTGGCACATTAAAACTTGATAGAGCCCATATGGTTGAACTTGTTCGCCAATGTGTGCATCTGAAAAAGTTAGGCCACCAAGTTATTGTTGTTACATCTGGAGCGATTGCTGCTGGTCGTGAACATCTTAACTACCCCGAACTACCCAAAACCATGGCCAATAAGCAGTTACTTGCTGCTGTTGGTCAAAGCTGCTTAATTCAAGCATGGCAGAGTTTATTCGGCATCTATGGTGTTGATGTCGGTCAAATGTTACTGACACGCGCAGATTTAGACGATCGTGAACGTTACTTAAATGCGCGAGATATGCTAACGGCTTTGCTTAAAAATAACATTGTGCCTATTGTTAATGAGAATGATGCAGTAGCAACCAATGAAATTAAAGTGGGCGATAATGATAATTTATCAGCACTAGTCGGAATTCTTGCCGGAGCAGATAAGCTGTTATTATTAACAGATCAGTCGGGATTATTTACGGCTGATCCACGAAAAGATCCTAAAGCAGAGTTGATTAAAGAAGTTCATACGATTGATGAAACATTACGAAAAATTGCCGGTGGTAGCGGAACAACGCTAGGTACTGGTGGTATGGCAACGAAACTGCAAGCGGCAGATATTGCTCGCCGCGCTGGTATAGAAGTTGTTATCGCAGCAGGTAGTGCCGAAAACGTAATCAGTGATGTTATACACTCAAAACCACAAGGAACTAAGTTCTTACCAGTTGAATGCGCACTTGAGAGCCGTAAGCGCTGGATTTTAGCTGGGCCTGCGACTAATGGGCACATTGTCATTGATGATGGTGCCGTTAACGCAGTTCAACAGAAAGGTAGTAGCTTATTGAGTAAGGGTATTACTGAAGTTGCGGGTCATTTTGTTCGTGGTGGTGTTGCTAAGATTGTAAATACAAACGGCGAGTTGATTGCTCGTGGTATCTCACGCTATTCAAGTGATGATTTAAGTAAAATTTTAGGAAAGCACAGTTTGGATATTTACGCAGTATTAGGCTACGAATATGGTCCTGTAGCTATCCATCGTGATGATTTAGTACTGATTTAGTAAAGGGATATATTGTGAATTTAACAACTATGGGTCAGGCAGCAAAAGCGGCTGCATTTGACTTGGCTGTTGCTCCAACAGCACAAAAGAACAGGGCGCTTGCTATTATTGCTGATGAGCTTGAAGCAAATAAAGAGGCGATTCTTGCTGCAAATGCAAAAGATATTAAAGCGGCAGTAGAAGCGGGCATCTCAGAAGCAATGCAAGACAGATTACTACTAACAGAAGAACGTTTAGTTGGCATTGCTAGCGATGTTCGTAATGTGATTAATTTAAATGATCCTGTTGGTAGCGAAATCGATAGTAAAGTATTAGAAAATGGGATGTCTTTATCTCGTCGTCGCGTGCCAATTGGTGTGATTGGCGTTATTTACGAAGCGCGTCCAAATGTGACTATTGATATTGCCTCATTATGTTTAAAAACAGGTAATGCGAGCATTTTACGCGGTGGTAAAGAAACCTTCTTCTCTAATATGGAGTTGGTTAAGGTTATTCAAGTTGCGCTTGAAAAAGCAGGACTACCAGCAGCTTCTGTGCAATATATCGAAAAGCCTGATCGTGAGTTAGTTTCTCAACTGCTTACTCTTGATGATTATGTAGATATGATCATTCCACGTGGTGGCGCTGGCTTACATAAAATGTGTAAAGAAAATAGCTCAATTCCAGTGATCATTGGTGGTTTTGGTATTAGCCATGCGTTTGTTGATGATAGTGCTGATTTGGAAAGAGCATTAGCGGTTGTAGATAATTCAAAAACACAACGTCCATCAGCATGTAATGCATTAGATACGTTACTGGTTCATGAAGCAGTCGCACCACAATTTTTAGCATTACTTGCGGATAACATGGCTGGTCGTGTTGAATTAGTTGCTGAACCTAAAGCTTATGCACTATTAAAAGAGTTTGACGGTGTGTCGTTACGTGAAGCTCAAGAAGGCGATTTTGATACTGAATGGTTAAGTTATACGTTAGGTGTAAAAGTCGTCGCTGATGTTAATGAAGCGGCTGCTCATATGCAAAAGCATAACGCGAGTCATTCAGATACTATCTTAACCAATAATATCGAATCTGCTGAGAAGTTCATTAATACGGCGGGATCTGCTGCTGTCTATGTGAATGCATCAACACGCTTCACTGATGGCGCTCAATTTGGTTTAGGTGCAGAAGTTGCTGTATCAACCCAGAAGCTTCACGCTCGTGGACCAATGGGCTTAGAAGAGTTAACAAGTTATAAATGGGTAGGTAAAGCCGATTACCTAATCCGTAGTTAATCACTCCTGAATTAGCTTCTAGCAGATAAACAAAAAGGTTGACGCTAAAACGTCAACCTTTTTTTATTTCCTGAATCCTGAATCCTGAATCCTGAATCCTGAATCCTGAATCCTGAATTACTTAACTTCTTCGCCTTTTGCTTGAAGATCTGCATGGTAAGAAGAACGAACAAATGGACCACAAGCCGCATGAGAAAAGCCAAGCTCAAGAGCAATCTCTTTTAGCTCATCAAACTCAGCAGGTGGAACGTAGCGTTCAACAGGAAGGTGATGACGACTTGGTGCTAAATATTGACCTAGAGTTAGCATTGTCACGCCGTGAGCACGCAAGTCTTTTAATACTTGGACGATCTCTTCTTTAGTTTCACCTAATCCCATCATTACACCAGACTTAGTTGGTACTGTAGGGTGCTGTTCTTTAAATTTCTTAAGTAGATCTAATGACCATTGATAATTAGCCCCAGGTCGAACTTTACGGTATAAGCGCGGCGCTGTTTCTAGGTTGTGGTTAAACACATCCGGTGGATTGCCGTGCATAGCGTCTAATGCGCGGTCCATACGGCCACGGAAATCAGGCACTAGCGTTTCAATACGGATCTCTGGGTTTAATTCACGAATTTCACGGTTACAATCAGCAAAGTGTTGTGCACCACCATCACGTAAATCATCACGATCGACAGAGGTAATCACGACGTATTTCAGTTTCATATCTTGAATCGTTTTTGCCAGTTTTTTTGGCTCTTCTGATTCAGGGGTAACAGGGCGTCCATGAGCAACGTCACAGAAAGGGCAACGACGAGTACAAATTGCGCCTAAGATCATAAAGGTAGCAGTACCGTGATTAAAACATTCTGCTAAATTCGGGCAAGAGGCTTCTTCACATACAGAGTTAAGGTTGTTTTTACGCATTGCTGATTTAATTTCATCAATACGCTTACTGCTTGATGGAAGTTTTATTTTCATCCACTCAGGCTTACGTAATACTTCTTTTTTTTCTGTTGGCATATTTTTAACTGGAATTAGAGCCATTTTATCGGCATCGCGGTATTTCACGCCTTTTTCCATTTGAATTGGCTTACTCATGATCGCTGCTTTCCATTATGTACTCGATATCAGTGTAATCAAGTAACGTTGTTAATTCTTTAATGAGTAGAGGATGAACATCTTCAACGTGTTCTGCTTTGTTCTTTACTTCATCGTTTTCTTTGACTAAATCGTGCAATTGTATCATTTCCATCCCAGCATAACCGCAAGGGTTAATACGAAGGAAAGGAGATAAATCCATATTTATATTTAGTGCTAGTCCGTGGAATGAGCATCCTTTGCGGATACGTAAACCAAGAGAACAGATTTTCTTATTATCGACATACACACCCGGAGCATCAGGTCGTGCTGCTGATTCAATACTAAATTGGTGTAAAGTATTAACCACTGTATTTTCAATGTGAGTGACTAATTCACGAACACCGATATTCTTACGACGTAAGTTGATTAACACATAAGCGACTAGTTGACCTGGTCCATGGTAGGTAACTTGCCCACCGCGATCACTTTTTACTATCGGGATATCACCAGCTGCAAGAACGTGTTCTTCTTTACCTGCCTGCCCTTGAGTAAATACAGGATTATGTTCTACCAACCATACTTCATCACACGTATTTTCATCGCGCTCATCAGTAAAGGTATGCATTGCTTTCCACACCGGCTCATAATCTTGTCGGCCAAGGTTTTTAACTACTAGACGCTTGTTCAATAGGATCACACTTGATTTGAAAATTTAGGCCAATGATAGCAAGGATAGAAAGGAAGGAATAGATAAGAAATGTAGGGGTATATCAAAAATTATAGAAGACGAGCACTATTTATAACTAAATAGTGCTCACTAAAGAACTATAAAACCATGCGAACAATATCGATGTCTGCTAGTTCTTTGTAGAGAGTTTCAACTTGCTCAATTGATGTCGCTGTAATACTAACAGAAACCGAGTGGTAGTTACCTTTTCCGCTCGCTTTTACTGTAGGAGTGTAATCTCCAGGAGCGTGACGTTGAATCACTTCAAGTACAAGTTCAGGCAACTGTTCTTGAGCAAGGCCAACGGCTTTATAAGTAAATTTACACGGGAATTCTAGAAGATCTTTTAGCTTTGGTTGCTCTTGCATAACCGTCTCCAGTCGAAAGTGATAAATAATAGAAGGGAATTTTACTGTGACCTAAGTCAGATAACAAGGGAAATTAAAAAGGCGACCGAAGCCGCCTTTAATCAATTAATTAGCTAATTATTAGCTTAACCAGCCTTTAAACATTAATATGATGTAATCGATTAGACGGCTAAAAATTCCACCTTCTTCGACATCATTTAATGCAAGAAGTGGGTATTCAGCAATGTCTTCACCGTCGGCTTGGTAGAATAGCTTACCGACAACATCACCTTTATAAATTGGTGCTTCTAGTGTTTTTTCTAGAACAAAGCTTGCTGTCATCTTTTTCGCTTGACCGCGAGGTAAAGTAACATAAGTGTCTTCAGCAACACCTAGAGCAACTTCATCAGTGCTACCCATCCATACTTTTTCAGTAACGAAGGTTTCATTTGCTTTATGTGGAGAAACTGTTTCGAAGAATCGGAAGCCATAGTTAAGTAACTTCTTACTTTCAGCTTTACGAGCATTACCAGACTTAGTACCCATAACTACGGCAACTAAACGCATTTTTCCTTCAGTTGCAGAGCTTACTAGGTTATAACCAGCACCGTCAGTATGGCCTGTTTTAATGCCATCAACGTTCATGCTTTTATCCCATAACAGACCATTACGGTTGTATTGGGTAATACCATTATAGGTAAATGATTTTTCAGAATATACACGGTACTCTTCAGGTACATCGCGGATTAACGCTTGGCCAATCAAAGCCATATCATATGGAGTGGAGTAAAGGTCATTACTATCTAAGCCATGAACATTGCCAAAATGTGTGTTATCTAGTTTAAGTGTTCTACCCCAAGCATTCATTAGATCAACAAAAGCGTCTTCAGAGCCTGCGACATGCTCAGCCATTGCAACACAAGCGTCATTACCTGATTGAACGATGATACCTTTATTTAGTTCGCGAACTTTAACGATACTACCAACTTCAATGAACATTTTTGATGAGCCAGGGAAGTTTTTCGCCCAGGCATTTTTACTGATAACGACATCGTCATCCATTGAGATATTACCACTCTCAATTTCTTGTCCGATAACATAGCTCGTCATCATTTTAGTTAAACTTGCTGGATTCATTCGTTCGTTCATGTTGTTTTCAGCAAGAACTTTTCCAGAATGGTAATCCATAAGAACGTAACCCTTTGCGGCAATTTGAGGCGCATTAGGGATAACGGCTGGTGCAGCGACTGCAACAGTAGAGCCAAGAATACAGCTCGATAAGATGATTCGTTTTAACTGTTTTGCTGAATTTTTCATAATAATAACTTTTACACTGTGAGGTAGTGAAACTGGATATATAATAGCAGATTTGAATCTCATAACCAGATGCGTAATTAAATAACTGATTTTCTATGAAAAGAAGGTTAATAAAAATGCATGACACTGAATCTTTATAAAAACCTATCTTATTGTTAAATATAGACAATTAAATTATCTATTAGTTCTGTGAATCTTTATTATCTAAATAAGGGGTGATATTCCGTTACAATATTCACTTAACCTTGACATTGGAAAGGTTATTTTTTTGATTCTTGAATAATAAATGCGGAAGGATATTTATCACTTTTTGCTTTTATTAACAGGTCATTAGCTATATCTCTATCAACAAATGGGCCTAAACGAACACGGTAAATAGTCTTTGATTTCATGATATTTGTTGGTGCATTAAATTGCTTTTGTAATGCTAGGGCTGCTGAATTTGCTCTTTCTTGAGTATTTAAAGCAACCATTTGAATATGATATTGATTGGGATCAATTGCATGCCAATTCTGTATGTTTTTAGGTTTTTCAATTGCGATGTACTCAACGTTAACATTGGCAGTGCCTGTTCTTATTACATCTAATTTGGTTGCTGCTGCAAAGCTTAAATCAATAATGCGCCCTTCATGAAACGGGCCTCTGTCATTAACTCGAACAATAGCTGCTCTACCATTGTCCTTATTGGTGACTTTAACATAGCTTGGTATTGGAAGTGTTTTGTGGGCTGCACTCATTGAATACATATCATACACTTCACCATTGGATGTTTTATGTCCATGAAATTTATTACCATACCAAGAACTAATTCCTTCTTGGCTAAAACCTTTAGGATCTTTAACGATAGAGTAGTTTTTACTTAGTAACGTATAATCTTTATTACCATAGAGGCTTTTAGGTTCATACCGAGGATGAGCATCTTCTATATGCTCGATGGATATAGGGCTATTAGGCGCAATATCGTTATCAATATGGTATCTACCTGCATTTGGTTGATCTTGAGTATCCTTGACTGGTTTAGAGGCACAACCAATCAAGAATAATGACATGACAAGAAAAATAATACGCATTAATTTGCCTTTGAGTGTACTTTTTTATGGGTATGGATTGACATGAGGATGCCAAAGCCTGCCATTAGAGTAACCATAGATGTACCACCGTAACTGACCAGAGGAAGGGGAACACCTACAACGGGAAGAATACCACTTACCATTCCTATGTTGACGAAAATGTAAACAAAGAAACTTAATACAATACTACCCCCCATCATTCGACCAAAAGCAGTTTGCGCTTGGCTAGCTAAGAATAAGCCTCGACCAATAATAAATAGGTAAATGGACAACAAAGCAATAACGCCAATTAGCCCCCACTCTTCAGCGATAACTGCAAAAATAAAATCAGTATGACGTTCAGGAATAAATTCTAGCTGAGACTGTGTTCCATGTAACCAACCCTTACCTAATAAACCACCAGAGCCGATGGCAATTTTGGATTGAATAATATGATAACCAGCACCTAGAGGATCAGATTCTGGATTAAATAAGGTTTGAACTCTCACCTTTTGATAAGGGCGCATTAAGAAAAACCATAAAATGGGGATGAACCCTCCTACGGCTATAGTGGCAGCACAGATGATTTTCCAACTTATTCCTGCTAAGAAAATAACAAAAACACCAGAAGCAGCAATCAAAATAGAGGTACCGAGATCGGGTTGTTTTGCAATCATGATAGTAGGAATGAAAACCATTAACAGCGCGATAAACAACGTTCTTATTGTTGGTGGAAGTGCTTTATTACCAATATAACGAGCAACCATAAGTGGTACGGCAAGTTTAATAAGCTCTGAGGGTTGAAAGCGAACAAAACCAAGGTTTAGCCACCGTTGTGCCCCTTTAGATGCTTCACCAAAAAAAAGTACTCCTAACAGCAAAGCAATTCCTATGGTAAATAAGTAGGGGGCGGCTGCCTCATAAGCCCTAGGAGATACTTGTGCTAATAACAGCATGACCCCCAATGAAAGCAGCATACGCATGGCTTGTTTATCCATCATCAATAAACTTTGGCCGCTGGCACTGTACATAATAACTAAAGCACAGGCCATCAGTAATAAAATACCGAGCAACAATGGTAAATCTAAATGAATGCGATGGAATAAATCACGGTTTTTTCCGGATGCAATATCTACTCTCATTATTTTTCACTCGTGTTGTCAGGCAATAGAACATAGTCAAATACATTTCGTGCAATAGGACCACCTTGACTTGAGCCACCGCCGCCATTTTCTAATACAAGAGATATAATGACTTTTGGATCGTTCGCAGGAGCAAATCCAGTAAATAAAGCGTGATCTCGTAAGTGTTCTGCGATTTCATCTGCTTTATATTCTTGGTTTTCTTTTAAACCAAATACTTGAGAAGTTCCAGATTTCCCTGCACTTACATAAGGGGTTTTAGCAAAAGCTCTTCTGGCTGTTCCTTTTTTTCCATTGTTTACTAAAATCATTCCATCAATTGCTAATTGCCAGTAACTGTCTCGTACGCCTTCTATCGGCGGATATGGATCAGGTACAAATGGCGTTTCAAGCTGACCGTCAATGATCGTTTTTAATAAATGAGGGGCTTGAACTTTACCATGATTCGTTAATACCGCTGTTGCTTTTGCGATTTGTAACGGTGTGGCTGTCCAGTAACCTTGCCCAATGCCTACTGGTATAGTGTCGCCTTGATACCAAGGGGTTCGGAATCGGCCTACTTTCCATTCTCGAGTTGGCATATTTGCTTTGCTTTCTTCATAAATATCAATACCTGTATAGTCACCAAAACCAAACTTCATCATCCAGCTTGATAATGTATCAATGCCCATATCAAACGATATTTGATAGAAGAAAGTATCTACTGATTCTTCAATAGATTGTTTTAAGTTAACAGAACCATGCCCCCAACGTTTCCAGTCTCTAAACGGTTTAGTTTTTGAGTTTGGAATGCGCCAATAACCAGGATCATTTCTGGTTGTTTTTGTGGTGACAATTTTTTCTTGTAAAGCTGAGACGGCAATAAAAGGTTTAACAGTAGAGGCTGGTGGATAGATACCTAGCGTACTTCTATTTACTAATGGTCGATTAGGATCTTGTAACAAAGCATTATAGTTTTTACTAGAAATACCATGAACAAATAGATTTGGGTCATAACTAGGGCTTGATACCATAGCCAAAACAGCACTGGTTTTAGGTTCAAGTACAATAGCTGAACCACGGCGACCATCTAATTGTTTTTCAACAAATTGTTGTAATTTAACATCTAAATTTAAAACAATATCTTTTCCTGGGATAGGCGGTACGTATTTTAATGTACGTATAATTCTTCCGCGACTATTGACTTCAACTTCTTGGTATCCAGCAGTGCCATGAAGTAAGTCTTCATAATAGCGCTCTACTCCTAGCTTTCCGATATCACGTGTTGCTTGATAATTAGCGTCTTTCTCTTCTCGAGCTAAACGGGCTAAATCACGGTCATTAATTTTAGCTACATATCCAAGTACGTGAGTAAATGTCTTTCCATAAGGATAAAAACGTTTTAGATAGGCTTTAACCTCAACTCCTGAGAATTTGTGTTGGTTAACCGAAAAAATGGCAACTTGTTCTTGAGTGAGTTGAGATAAAATTGGAACAGATTTAAAACGACGAGTACGGCGGCGTTCTTTTTTAAAATTTTCAATATTCTCTTGTGTGATTGGTAAAATACTTTGTAGCTCTGTTAATAAGAGAGGTAAGTTATCTACTTTATCTGGGCTGATTTCTAAATTAAAAACAGGACGGTTTTCTGCAAGAGGTAAACGATTACGGTCATAAATCAGCCCTCGATTTGGGGCGATAGGTACAATTTTTATGCGGTTGTCGTTTGAGCGTGTTCTATAATCTTGAAATTCATTGATTTGAATATTGTATAAATTAGTTAGTAGAAGACTAATAAGTACAATGATACCTGCAAACGAGACTATTGCACGGGAAGCAAATAATCTCGTTTCAGCATGATGATCACGAATTTGTGTGCGTTTGCGTTTAATCACTCTTATTCTCTGTGGTAAGGATGATTTGCAGTAATGCTCCATGCTCGGTATAGGCTTTCTGCCATAACAACACGAACAAGAGGGTGAGGAAGTGTTAAAGGAGATAGAGACCAACTTTGTTCAGCCGCAGCTTTACAAGCTGGAGATAATCCTTCAGGACCTCCAATCAATATAGATACATCACGGGCATCTAATTTCCATACTTCTAATTGTTCCGCCAGTTGCTCCGTATTCCAGCGCTTTCCTGGAATATCAAGAGTTACAATACGGTTGCCTTTTGGCACAGCTGCAAGCATCGCTTCCCCTTCTTTTTGAAGAATTCGAGCAATATCTGCATTTTTACCGCGTTTACCAGCGGTGATCTCTATAAGTTCAAGAGGCATGTCTTTTGGGAATCGGCGACTATATTCTTTATAGCCTTCTTCAACCCATTTTGGCATTTTAGTACCAACAGCAATTAATTGAAGTTTCATTGCATTAGCCCCATAATTTTTCTAGTTGGTATAGATCACGGTACTCTTGCTGTAAAATATGAATCATTACATTACCCATGTCGACAACAACCCATTCACCCTCTGCTTCACCATCAATACCATAAGACATTAAATCAGCGTCTTTTGCTTTATCTGAAACATTAAGAGCAATAGAGCTAACGTGGCGTTTAGAAGTGCCAGTACAAACGATCATAAAATCCGTAATACTTGATTTATCACGAACATCAAGCGTTATGATGTTTTCAGCTTTCATGTCATCAACGTTGTTGAAGAGAAAATCATGGAGTTCTTTATCTTGCAAGGTAATCACCTAGAAATGAATAATGTAGTAAGAGAGTATACCAGTGAACTTAGTTTAATGAGATAAGTTGGGTGTCACTGAAATGTGAATATTACAGGCATCTAATGTCAACTGGCTAAGTAGTGGCCAACAATTAGTATCAAAGTCGGTCTTTGTCGCAATTTCCATTTGAGCTAATGAACGAATTAAGCGCTGTATTTGTACCATAGATAAACGCTGTAATGCCGCTTGATATAAAGGACGGCGATTTTGCCATACTTTATAACGGTCAAAAACAACAAACATAGATTCACCTTGAATAATTGCTTGCTGAAAGTTTTGTAATAAAAAGAACTCTTTTTGCAGTGTTCTTAATAAAATAACCACTTCCATACCTTCACTTTCTAATTGGCGAAGAACACGCTGTGCTCGTTTTGCTTGACCTAATAATAACGTATCCACCAACTGAAATGGGGTGAAATGATTATTTCGGTTTAATGCTTCTTCAATACGAATTAAAGTTAGTAACCCATCAGGATATAATAGTGCTAATTTATCTAGACTTTGAGCTAGAGCCAGCAAATTACCTTCATGCCATTGGGCCAACATTTGTACAGCTTCGTTATCTGGCTTTAATTTCAGTTTTTTACAGCGATTTTGAATAAAGCGAGGCAACTGTTGGTTGTCTGGCGTATTACAAGGAACAAATAATCCAAGTTGGGTTAATGCTTTAAACCATTGCGTGTTTTCTTGGCTTTTATTGACTCGTGGGCCTTGAAATACTAATAAAATATCATCGTGAAGAGCTGGGACTAGCTCTTTAATCTTATTGGTATGTGACGTTGTTAATCCAGTATCAGGGATGCTAAATTCAAGTACTTGTCGTGATGAAAATAGACTAAGTGATTGAGTACAATCAAAAACCTGATCCCAATCAAGTTGTTTATCTAAGATAAATTGATGTTTTTCATCAAAGCCCTGTTTTTGACTATATTGGCGAATTTGGTCAAGACACTCTAGTTTTAATAGTGGCTCATTACCAAATAAAAGATAACATTGTCGTAAACCACGCTCTAAATTTTGAGCTAACTGTTCTGGAAATACTCTCATTGTTATTGAGTGTTTTCTGTCGTTGTTATTGTTGTCTCTGTCGCATCCTCATTTGTGATGCTATCTGTTGTATCTGTTGTATCTGTTGTATCTGTTGTATCTGTTGCTGCATCATCTGCTTTAAGGCGCGCCATTTGACGTAAAATTTGCTCTGAAGCTTGAGTTCGCATCTCATCTTCAATCATATCTCGTTCAACGGACTTAGCTAATGCGGTTAATGGGTTATCAAGGTAATTACGATTAACCGTAGTCGTGTACGTTTTTATATCGTGATTAGGGATTAATACACTATATTTGACGTTATAAGTTAACTCTTTCTCAGCTGCTCGGCTATTTTGGTAAAGTGATAGCGTACGCTCACCAATGCTTTCACTGATTAAGTTTAAGCTTGGTGTTAATGCTGTTGGTGCAACCTGTCTAATTCCATTCATGCGAAGTTGCTTTTGGACATTACGTGTTAAATCACTGTATTGATCAAAAGTGGATAATGAGATCTCATGCAATTCCTCGGGCAATAAATAATCGCCACGTAAATGAAATCCACATGCAGAAGTCATTAATGAAAGGGTTAAAATAATTGTTGTGCGAAGAGAAAATAGAGATAAAAGTCGTTTCACCGAGTAACTCCCTCAAGTGGTGATAAAAATGCTTATTTAACTATTCTATAGGTAACTTTGTATGATGCCTAAGATAAAAAAGTTAAATAAGCATAAGCGAGTAAATCGCTTATGCTTCAAATAGAAAAGTAATCAGAAAAAAAGGTTCAAATTACTTTTTACTACTAATGTGATATTAACTAGTAAGCCAGTAAATTGGCAATATTAGTTAGCAACGATGTTTAACAGCTTACCTGGTACATAGATAACTTTACGAATAGTTAGGCCATCTAGGAACTTAAGTGCGTTTTCATCTTTTAGACCAAGCTCTTTCACTTGCTCTTCTGTTGCATCAGCAGCAACGATCAGTTTTGCACGCAATTTACCGTTGATCATAACTACGATAGTTTTCTCATCTTCAACAAGTGCTTTTTCATCAAATGTTGGCCATGCTGCAGTATCGATGTTTGATTCACCTAATGCATCCCACATTGCAAAGCTTGCGTGTGGAGTCATTGGGTAAAGCATAACAACAACGGCTTTTAATGCTTCGTCAAGAAGAGCGCGATCTTGTGCTGATCCTTGAGGTGCTTTATTTAGCTTGTTCATCAATTCCATGATTGCAGCAATAGCGGTGTTGAAGGTTTGGCGACGGCCAATATCATCACTTACTTTTGCAATTGTTTTGTGAACATCACGGCGTAATGCTTTTTGGTCACCAGAAAGAGCGGCAACATCTAATGCTTCTGTTGCGCCTTTTGTTGTGTGGTCATGAACTAATTTCCACACACGTTTAAGGAAGCGACTAGCACCTTCAACGCCTGACTCTTGCCATTCTAGAGTCATATCAGCAGGCGCTGCAAACATCATGAATAGACGAACCGTATCGGCACCAAATTTATCAACCATCTCTTGAGGGTCAATACCGTTGTTTTTAGACTTAGACATTTTGATCATGCCTGAGTGTTCAACATTGCGGCCTTGGTTATCAACTGCTTTCTCGATGCGACCTTTTGCGTCACGTTCGATAGTTACATCTGTTGGCGCGATCCACTCTTTTGTACCTTTATCGTTAGTGTGGTGGAATGCATCAGCAAGTACCATACCTTGACATAAAAGTTGTTTGAATGGTTCATCTGAATTTACATAACCAGCATCACGTAGAAGCTTATGGAAGAAGCGAGAGTAAAGAAGGTGCATACATGCATGTTCAATACCACCAACGTATTGGTCTACTGGTAACCAGTAGTTTGCTTTTTCTGGGTCTAGAATATCGTCAGCTTGTGGTGAACAGTAACGTGCGTAGTACCAAGATGATTCCATAAAGGTATCAAAGGTATCTGTTTCACGCAGTGCAGGTTCGCCGTTAAAAGTGGTTTTAGCCCACTCTTTGTCTGCTTTAATTGGGCTAGTTACGCCGTCCATTACCACATCTTCAGGAAGAATTACTGGTAGTTGGTCAGCAGGAACAGGGTGAACTTCACCATCTTCCGTTGTTACCATTGGGATTGGAGCACCCCAGTAACGTTGACGAGAAACACCCCAGTCACGTAGACGGAAGTTTACTGTTTTCTTGCCTTTACCTTCTGCTTCTAATTTCGCAGCGATAGCATCAAATGCCTCTTGGAAAGCAAGACCGTCGAATTCACCAGAATCAAACAGAACGCCTTTCTCAGTGTAAGCAGCTTCAGATACGTCTACATCAGAACCATCTTCAGGCTTGATTACTGGGATGATGTCTAAGTTGTATTTAGTCGCAAATTCATAATCACGTTGATCGTGAGCAGGAACTGCCATTACAGCACCCGTGCCGTAATCCATTAATACGAAGTTTGCGACAAAAATTGGCACTTCACGACCGTTAAGAGGGTGGATAGCACGTAGGCCAGTATCCATACCTTTCTTTTCCATCGTTGCTAATTCTGCTTCAGCAACTTTAGTATTGCGACACTCTTCTGTGAATGCGAATAGTTCAGGGTTTGTTGCTGCCGCTTTCTCAGCAAGAGGGTGACCTGCTGCGATGCCAACGTAAGTAACACCCATTAGCGTATCTGGACGAGTGGTATATACTTCTAAAGGAGCTTCTTCGCCATTTACAGCAAAAGATAGCTCTACGCCCTCAGAGCGACCAATCCAGTTGCGTTGCATGGTTTTAACCATTTCTGGCCAACCATCAAGGTTATCTAGATCATCAAGAAGCTCTTGTGCGTATTCAGTAATTTTAATGAACCACTGTGGAATTTTCTTTTGTTCAACAGGGGTATCACAACGCCAACAACAACCATCTTCAACTTGTTCGTTTGCAAGAACAGTTTGGTCGTTTGGACACCAGTTTACAGAAGAAGTTTTTTTATAAACTAGGCCTTTGTTGTACAGTTTTGTGAAGAACTCTTGTTCCCAACGGTAATATTCAGGTGTACAGGTTGCAAACTCACGATTCCAATCGTAACCAAAGCCTAATAGTTTAAGTTGGTTTTTCATGTATTCGATGTTTTCGTAAGTCCAAGGTGCTGGTGCTGTGTTGTTTTTAACAGCCGCATTCTCAGCAGGAAGACCAAACGCATCCCAACCGATAGGTTGCATTACGTTTTTGCCTTGTAGACGTTGGTAACGAGAAACCACATCACCAATGGTGTAGTTACGAACGTGACCCATGTGTAGACGACCACTTGGGTATGGGAACATTGAGAGGCAGTAGAATTTTTCTTTGCTTGCGTCTTCAGTCACAACAAACGTTTTGTTGTCGTCCCAATGTTTTTGGATCTTCTGTTCAAGATCCTGTGGATTATATTGTTCTTGCATCGATTTACCCAGTTATGTCAGTGGATCACAAAAAATGTGAGATCGGTTTGATCAGATAATACTTGATCAGCATAGAATAACTAATGGAGCGCTTATACTCAAGCGACCTGATAACCTTTAACTCACTCTTCGCTATATAAATCTAGCGAATCCTTGGAGGTGACTTATGTCTAAACAAAAAACAGGTTATAACGCTGTCTTTGAGCGTGTTATGAATGTATTGGAAAGAAGCCCTGAAGAGTTTCAGCATTGGGCTAAATCATCAGAAGAAGTGATGGAAGCTGCATCTGATATGACTAAAGATGAATTAGCGTTGATTTCAAACTATGTTAGACGAGATATTAAAGAGTTTGCTCAAAGCTATGAAGAGAGCAAAACGACTTTTCCAGACTCCCCTTTCTATCGGTTGATTGCTGACTCAATTTGGCATGGTTTACTTGAAATAACAGACAAAACACAAGTCGAATGGAAAGAAGTATTTGATGATTTAGAGCACCAAGGAGTATATCAAGTTGGAGAAATGGTTGGATTAGGCATTTTAGTATGTGAAAAATGTGGGCACCGTGAGCAGTTTAATCACGCCCAAATTATTCAACCTTGTACTCATTGCGATAATGAAGAATTTACTCGTTTATCATTGAAACCATAGTGATGTCAGGTTTAACAAAGTAGGAGGTCTGTATATCAATTAAGAAATACAGACCAAGATCTAATTTAATTAGGTTCGTTTTCGCCAAGCGATAAGCAAAGATAAAAGCACTAACAGATACAAAGGTATTGAACCCCAGTAACGATAAGGCGTTGTTCCTGTCGTAGGGATAACTTCGCCTCGTAATACCGCAGTGGTGAACTGTGGGATTTGTTGAGTAATGTTGCCACGATAATCAGTGATCGCAGTTACGCCATTATTTGTTGAGCGAATAACAGGTTTTCCTGTTTCTAGTGCACGCATTTGTGCCATTTCCATATGCTGTAGTGGCCCAATCGAAGTACCAAACCAAGCATCATTAGAAAGCGTTAAAATGTAATCCGTTTGCTCGGTAATGTTTTCTCGAACTTGTTCACCGTAGACTATTTCATAGCATAATGCTGGAGCTAAGCGTGTACCGCTTGCTTCCATATTTGGTTGAATGTAATCACCACGACTGAATGAAGACATTGGTAGATTAAAGATAGGAGCCAATGGACGAAGTAATTTCTCAAAAGGTACAAATTCACCAAAAGGAAGAAGGTGGTGCTTACTGTATCTTGGCTGATCAGTATAATCATAACCACCAGTTCCATTCATCCCTAAAGAAATTATATTGTTATAAAAATTACCAGTAGGGCTTTGACCAACAACACCAGTGATAATAGTACTATTATTCATTGTGGCAGCACTATCAAGATTACGTAAAAAACTTGGTATTTCCATTTCTAATGCAGGGATTGCCGCTTCTGGCCAAACAATTAAATCCGCATCCCAATTCTTACGTGTTAAATCCATATATTTCATGATGGTTGGCCAACGTTCCCTTGGTAACCATTTTAAGGCTTGGTTGATATTACCCTGAATTAGAGCCACTTTAGTTACTTTATCTGGCTGAGGGGTGACCCAATCAAAAGGCTTAATCGCAAAAGAGGTTGCAGCAAGAATTGCAGGTATTAGTAATAAGCCCCATTTTTTTTCTAATAGAGCGTAAGCAATAGCCCCTGAAGAAATGAGAATAATAGCCGTGATCCCTTCAACACCAAAAATAGGTCCCCATACTGATAATGGGCTGTCTATTTGGCTGTAGCCTAACCATAACCAAGGAAAACCAGTAAATACCCAACCACGAAGCCAGTCGGTGACGAGCCAAAGAGCAGGTACTGCAAGTAAGTATTTCGTTAGGGAGTGAGATGTAAAAAAACGTTGTAGAAGGAAGGCGAATAATGCCGGATACAAGGCAAGGTAGCTGATTAAACCAATCATAAGGAATAAGCCAGCAGCCATTGGCATGCCACCAAAATTATCAATACTAATATGTACCCAGCTGATGCCTGTCGCAAAATAACCAAGACCCCAGAAGAAGCCTAGCCAAGTTGATTTCTTTGTTGATTGTTGATGAATAACAAGCAAAAAGCAAAGTGGAGCAATATAAGCAAAGATCCACAAAGAGTAAGGTGCAAATGCTAATGTTGCACTGGCGCCAGAAAGTAAAGCTATGATGATGCGAAAAAGGTAATTAGACAGTAAAGGCATGGCTTATTAACTCTGATAGAAAGATGAGTGGTATTGCAAAAAGAGTTAGTCTTTATTATTTAGATAAAGTTCAGCCACTGAAAGATCAGTGGCTGATTTTGTTATTCTTCTTCAGATTCTGTTTTTATCGACTCTTTATCAGGAATCGTCACTTGAAGCTGAATAATACGACGATTGTCTGCGGCGGTAACCTTGAAGGTAAAACCAGAGATCTCGATAGTTTCTCCACTTTCAGGTAAATGCCCGAAACTGGTTAACACTAACCCACCAACTGTATCGATTTCGTCGTCACTGAAGTGTGATGTAAAAGCGTCATTAAAGTCATCGATTTCAGTTAGGGCTTTCACAGCAAATGTGTGCTTGCTTAACTGACGGATGTCTTTTTCTTCTTCGTCATCAAACTCATCTTCAATATCACCAACAATTTCTTCTAGGATATCTTCAATGGTAACTAAACCAGATACACCACCAAACTCATCAACTACGATAGCCATGTGGTAACGCTCTTCTCTAAACTCTTTTAAAAGTTTATCAACACGTTTGCTTTCTGGTACTACAACTGCAGGTCGAATAACTTGTTCGATCTCAAAGGCTTCACAGTCTGAGCCTAAGTATCTTAATAAGTCCTTCGCAAGGAGTATTCCTTCAACATGGTCTTTATCTTCACTTATCACAGGGTAGCGTGAGTGTGACGCTTCTATGATTGTTGCTATCAGTGATTCTAAATCTTGAGTTTTTTCAACTGTGACCATTTGAGAGCGCGGTAACATGATGTCTCGAACTCTCATTTCAGATATTTCCATAACACCCTCGAGCATGTCTCGGGTGTCGTGGTCAATAACTTCATTCTCTTCAGAGTCTCTAAATACATCTACCAGTTCTTGGCGATCTTTAGGTTCTCCTTGGAATAGTTGAGAAAGGCGTCCTAAGAAGGACTTTCTACTCGGGCCTTCTGTATTCTGTGAATTTTCGTCGTTCATGGCTTCTTTAAAAGTAGTTGCTATCAATGTGGATAGCTCACATAGGTAACTATTGGATTATTCCAACAATTATTTCTCAGCGAGATACGGGTCTTCAAATCCCATTTCTTGCATTAATTCGGTTTCGAGTGATTCCATCTCTTCGGCTTCTTCATCCTCGATATGGTCATAACCTAGCAGATGAAGACTACCATGTACAACCATATGCGCCCAATGTGCTAATAAAGGCTTATTTTGCTCAACAGCTTCTTTTTCAACGACTTGACGACAAATGATTAAGTCACCTAATAAATCGATTTCAATCTCAGGAGGTGCTTCAAACGGAAAGGATAATACATTCGTTGGCTTATCCATACCACGGTATTGATGGTTTAACTCGTGACTTTCTTTTTCATCTACAATTCGAATGGTTAATTCAGCTTGTGGTTGAAATTGAGGAAGCACTGCATTTAGCCAAGACATCAAGTCTTTCTCTGAAGGCAGGTCTTTTTCATTTTCACAGGCAATTTGTAGATCGAGTTCAATGCTCATTGTTCACCTAAATTTATTACTTATTATTATCAGCGTCAGCTAAACGAGCATCACGCTCTTGCTTTCTGCGTATTTCTTCTAGTTTACGCTCTTTTTGATCTTTTGCTTCCCATTTTTCATAAGCATTGACAATGCGAGCAACCACTGGGTGACGAACTACATCATCGGCAATAAAGAAATTGAAACTTATCTCATCTACTTCTGATAATACTTCAGTAGCATGGCGCAGGCCTGATTTAGTACCACGAGGTAAATCTATTTGGGTAACATCACCCGTTATCACTGCACGAGAATTAAAGCCAATACGAGTTAAGAACATTTTCATTTGCTCTACAGTGGTGTTTTGACTTTCATCTAAGATGATAAAGGCATCATTTAGTGTTCGTCCACGCATGTAAGCCAGTGGCGCGACTTCGATAACACTTCGTTCAATTAGCTTTTCAACACGTTCAAAACCAAGCATTTCAAAAAGAGCATCGTAGAGAGGGCGAAGGTAAGGATCGACCTTTTGACTTAAATCACCAGGTAAGAAACCCAGTTTTTCGCCGGCTTCTACCGCTGGTCGAGTTAAAAGAATACGACGAACTTCTTGGCGCTCTAATGCATCAACCGCGGCAGCAACAGCAAGGTATGTTTTACCTGTACCCGCTGGACCAATACCAAAAGTAATATCGTGAGTCACCATATTGGTTACATATTGAGCTTGGTTTTCTGTTCTTGGTTTGATTAGACCTTTTTTAGTTTTAATGAAGATCTCTTTACCGTAAGGAATGGTAGATACATCTTCTTTTGCCTGTTCAAGTATGCCGGACTCTTTTACCGCTAAATGGATTTGCTCTGGTTCAATATCAGGATATTGGTTTTTAACTGGCGCAGTACTAACATAAAGGTCTTTTAAAATATCAATTGCAGCTGAAACAGTATGAGGTTTACCAACAACGGTGAAAAGATTACCTCGATAATTCACTTCAACGCCAAGGCGACGTTCAAGATGTTTTATGTTGTCATCAAATGGACCGCAAAGGCTGGATAAGCGTTGGTTATCTGCTGGCTCTAAGGTCAACTCTAATTTGGTTGTTTTAATGCTCAATGTCGCCTCTCAGAATTTAAATAATGATGGGATATATCTATTATTTATTGGGCAAAGACGGAATTATCTCAAGGCTAAATAAGAAAAAAGATGATCAAGAAACCTTAATCATCTTTTTTTGTCTTTGGTTTTACTGATAATGTCACATTATGGTGTGAAAGTTCCAACACCTAGATCGTCTTCGCGACGAGTCTTTTCCATCATTTCTGAAGGTGAGACAGCAACACGTAATCCCATGTCTTTTTCTGTACGAACTAGCTCACCACGTAGTGAGTTCGTGAATGATTCTGTAATATGAATATCAACAAATTGGCCAATTAACTCAGGGCTACCGGTAAAGTTAACAACACGGTTGTTTTCAGTACGAGCACGCAGTTCCATAGGGTTACGTTTTGATGGACCTTCAACTAATGCACGAACTTCTGTATCCAGCATTTGACGAGAGAAACGTGATGATTGGAAGTTAATTTGTTGTTGAAGTTCAGCCAAACGGTCTTTTTTCGTTTGCTCTGGAATATCACATGGATAATCAGCCGCAGGCGTACCAGGACGAGGAGAAAAGACAAAGCTGTAGCTCATATCAAAATCAACGTCTTTAATTAGCTTCATTGTGTCTTGGAAGTCTTTTTCTGACTCACCAGGGAAAGCAACGATAAAGTCTGAGCTGATTAGAATATCAGGACGGGCTTTACGTAGTTTGCGAATAATAGATTTGTACTCAATAGCAGTATGAGGACGCTTCATCATAGTCAGAATACGGTCTGAACCACTTTGAACTGGTAAATGTAGGAAGCTTACTAATTCAGGCGTGTCTTCATAAACTTCTACGATATCATCACCAAATTCTAGAGGGTGACTTGTGGTAAAGCGTAAGCGGTCGATACCATCAATTGAAGCAACCATACGAAGTAATTCTGCAAACGTACAGATATCACCATCATACATTGGACCGCGGTAAGCATTTACGTTTTGGCCTAGCAGGTTAACTTCACGTACACCTTGCTCTGCTAACTGTGCAATTTCAAATAACACATCATCTAACGGACGGCTAACTTCTTCACCACGAGTATAAGGAACTACGCAGTAAGTACAGTATTTTGAACAGCCTTCCATGATAGAAACGAATGCAGATACACCATCAGCTTTTGGCTCTGGAAGATTATCGAACTTTTCGATCTCTGGAAATGAAATATCCATAACGGTTTTTTCATTAGACAGCGATTGTTTGATCATTTGTGGCAAACGGTGAAGTGTTTGAGGGCCAAAAATAACATCAACGTAAGGAGCGCGTTGACGAATATGATCACCTTCTTGAGTCGCTACACAACCACCAACACCAATAACTAAGTCTGGTTTTTTATCTTTTAAATGTTTCCAACGGCCTAATTGATGAAAAACCTTTTCTTGTGCTTTTTCACGAATAGAACAGGTATTTAATAATAGAATATCCGCTTCTTTCGGATCTTCCGTTAATTCATAACCATTTGCGGCACCTAAAAGATCGGCCATTTTAGATGAATCGTATTCGTTCATCTGGCAGCCCCAGGTTTTGATTAGCAGTTTCTTAGTCATGTAACTTTTTCACTCGTATTTTATTACTAGAATTCGGTACAGTTTTGAGAGACAAGCTCAATCAAAACGGATAGGGCGCGTATTGTACTGCTTTCCACGCTTAATGACTAGATGTAGACGTCCTTGAATATTTTATGGGTATTATTTGAGTGATTCAGATTCAGCGTAAATCACGGTAGAATGAAGGAAATTATTGACTCATATAAGGTCTATGGATGATGAAAGAATATGATTATACGATCGTGGGTGGTGGAATGGTGGGAGCAGCTACTGCCATCGGTTTATCAAAGTTAGGATATCAAGTTGCTGTCATTGAGCATAAAGCGCCAGCTTCTTTTGATGATAGCCAACCAATGGATATTCGTGTTTCTGCTATTTCTCAATCTTCCGTTGATCTGCTTGAAGTCTTGGGTGCTTGGCAATATATAAAAGAAATGCGTGCATGCCCTTATAAGCGCTTAGAAACATGGGAGCACCCTGAATGTCGAACTCGTTTTCATTCTGATGCCTTAGAGATGGAGCAGCTTGGCTTTATCGTTGAAAACCGTCTTATTCAATTAGGATTATGGCAAATGTTTTCTACTTATGAAAACCTGACTGTTATTACTCCTGCAAAAATCGCTGATCTTGAGTTTTTTACTGACCACAATGTGCTGACATTAGAAAATGGCGATAAAATTAAAACAGAATGGGTTATCGGTGCTGATGGTGCTAATTCTTATATTCGTCAGAAAGCAAAAATAGGGATTACGGCTTGGGATTATCGTCAACATTGTATGTTAATCAATATAGAGACAGCAAAAGCTCAACAAGACATTACTTGGCAGTGGTTTACTCCTTCTGGTCCTCGATCATTTCTTCCTCTACATGGAAATAAAGGCTCTTTAGTCTGGTATGACTCTCCTTCGCGAATTAAGCAGCTTTCTTCTATGAACTCGATTCAGTTAGAAAAAGAAATTAAAGCTTATTTTCCACAGGAGCTGGGAGAATTTACCGTTGAACAATCTGGCTCATTTCCTTTAACTCGTCGACATGCTCAAAAATACGTCGATCATCGCTGTGTTTTATTAGGGGATGCGGCTCATACGATTAACCCTTTAGCCGGACAAGGTGTTAATTTGGGCTTTAAAGACGTAAAAGTGCTGTTAGAAGAAATTGAAACTAAAGGAGCTGAGACAGATAAAGCCTTATTGTCTTATCAATCTAAACGGAAAATAGATAACTTAGCCATGCAAAGCAGTATGGATCTGTTTTACACTTTATTTAGTAACTCATTACCACCAGTTAAATTTTTACGTAATGTCGGTTTAAAACTAGCAGATTCATCTGGGGCATTGAAAACGCAAGCATTGAAATATGCGTTGGGTCTATAGAAATAATATCAGGGATTAGAGCTTAGGGAGGAGTAAAACGAATCTGTATAAGAAAGGGTGATCATTTGGTCACCCTTTTTTATTACGTGATTGTTCATCTAATTAATTTTGCTACGAACTTATCGGATTACGAATTTACATTGGGTGATATAAAGAGAACATGGATATATGAGAAGAGATATTGAAGAGGAATAGTACAGACGAAAAAAAAGCTCATCAAATTAATGATGAGCTTTCTTTAAAGTGGTTGGGATACCTGGATTTGAACCAGGGAATGCCGGCATCAAAAGCCGGTGCCTTACCGCTTGGCGATATCCCAACAGAGAAGATTACGTTAGTAATGAAACTAAGATAATGCATCTTTAAATA
>Ga0316197_10000430_pt1 | contig 29137 bp, 27 predicted proteins | sample OudBiesiAoxic_MG_FD_204939 | JGI IMG/M metagenome (GOLD analysis project Ga0316197, IMG submission 204939) | Coastal sediment microbial communities from Oude Bieten Haven, Netherlands - site A oxic | ecosystem: Environmental > Aquatic > Marine > Coastal > Sediment | place: Netherlands... | reverse complement strand
CACGGGCGGCAGCGATGAAGACCCCGAGATTGGTAGAAAGACGGGTCTGGCCGACGAACTCTGCAAGACGGCGCGGTCGGAGAGACTCCTCGAAGGGGCGCTCTTCCGGCTGCGGCTCGGTGATCAAAACTTCGTCGGTCACGGTTTGACTGTACTCACCCACCCACCCAGATACAAGATCCAAAATGCAGGATGCAAGATCTGCCCGCCTGGCCATATTCGCGCCAAAGGGGGTGGATGGGCCTTGTATCTTGCATCTTGAATCTGGGCGGATGGGCGGGTGCAAGCTTCAGCGCGTGAGTTTCTGCAGGGCGAGACGGAGCAACTCTCCGAGATCTGCGCCGTCAGCATCAGACCATACGGCGTCCACCGAACCGAGAGCGTCGCGTTGCGAATAACCCAGATTGACGAGCGCTGACACCGCATCCCCTCGCCGGTCGCCGGAGCCGGGCCCGGCCGCCACCAGACGGTCCTTCAACTCGAGGAGAATCCGCTCGGCGGTCTTCCGGCCAACGCCCGGGGTGCGTTGAAGGCGGGCAAGATCCCCAGAACCAACGACCTCCGCGAGTTCGTCGGCGGTCAATGTCGAGAGAACCGCGAGAGCCGTCCGCGGCCCCACTCCGGCGACTGCGATGAGTTTGGAGAAAGCCTCCAGGTCCTCACGATCAGGGAATCCAAAAAGGACGATGGCATCGTCCCGTACCTGGGTGTGAATCCACAAAGCTGCGTCCTCGCGCCCATCCAGGGCCTGGAAAGCGCGCAGAGTTGTCGAAACCAGGTACCCGACGCCCCCTACACTGATCAGAACCGTACCCGGGTCGACCCGGTGAAGGCGTCCCTCGAGTCGGCCGATCATGAACTCGTAGGCGCGAATCGCTGCAGGAACTCGTCATCCACTGTCACTACAGTATCTCTCCGCCGTTCGTTGATGATGGAACGCATGAGTTGGGCGCCACGCTCGGTCATCAGGCGGGCGCGAAGATCATCACGCGAACTCGCGAGCTCGACCGGATCCACCAGATCCAGAGAACCGACTCTCGCCACCACAACTCCGCCGGCGATTCCGGCCGTGATCGGACCAAGCACCTCGTCTTCGCTCGCCGCGAAAATCACGCCATCAAGGCTCGGCATCACGCCGAGAGTGCCGACGACCTGTCCGCGCCGGTGCTGGCGAGCCTCGGTAACACTGGAACCGTACTCGGCGGCCAGTGTCGAAGCGTCCTCTCCCCCTCGCCAGCGTTCGGCAAGCTGCCGCCCTTGGTCGGCTGCAAGCTCAATCGCGCGCTCCCGACGGAGCTTCTGCTCGACCTCCGCCTGCACGTCCTCCAGGGGAGGTATTCCAGCCTCTCGAACTTCGGCGAGCTGCCAGACTATCCAACCGCGCGGCACAGCCACCGGCCCCATGATATCGCCCACCGAAGAGGCAAATGCCATATCCGCCAGCTCCAATCCATCCGACGCGCCGGCAATGGCTTCGCCAGCCGAGAACGGTGGGCTCTGGTTGAGTACCACTGCCTCGTCCTCGTCGGCTATTATCTGCCATTGGTCCTGGGTCTCCGGGTTCTCCGCCTTCAGCCGGCGGGCGAAGACGCCGGCCCGAGCCTCGGCCTCACCCACTGCACGGTCCTCCAAAACTCGAAACCGGATCTGCTCTTGGACTTCCTCGAATGGCTGCTGGTGTTCCGGCCGAAAACCTTCGACCTTGACGACGTGGTAGCCGAACTGGCTTTTGATCGGGCCGACGATGTCGCCCGGTTTTGCCGCAAATACGACGTCCTCGAATTCCGGCACCATCTGCCCACGACCGAACCACCCGAGATCACCGCCGAGGTCCTTCGATCCGGGGTCGTCGGAGTGCTCGGAGGCCAAGACGGCGAAGTCGGCACCAGAGCGAGCGATCGTTGCGACACCATTGGCGCGGAGTTCCGTTTCGCCTCGTGCAATATCCGTCGCGTCAGGAGCCAGGCGGAACAGGATGTGGCGGGCGCTTGCCTGCTCTCCCTCGAGAAACTCGTCCACGTGCTGATCGTAGTACGCCTTCAGCTCAACCTCGTCTACCGGCAAGGTGCGTCGCAACCGGGAAGTTTCCACGAGCAGGTAGCGAATCACTCGCTCCTCCTCCCGGTGGTAGTCTTCGGCAGTCGCTTCAAATGCTGCACGAACAGCATCTTCAGAGATCTCAACTTCGCTCAAGAATGGCTCGTATCGGAGTTGGATAACATCAAAATCGGAGAGCTCCCGTTGCCGTCGAAACTCACGATCGACCTCATCATCACTTATCCACGCGTTGCGCTCGGCTAGGGTGTTGAGCTTCCCAATCAAGAGATCCTCAGTGAGGCGTTCCTCGAATGTCTCCGGGGTCGTCCGGTAGAACGCGCGAATGATCCGCTTGTAAGTTTCGGTGCCGACAAATTCACCTCTTTCGTCGCGGAACGACGGGTCCTTCAAGATCATTTCTTGGAGCTCTTCCCGGGAAACCGCGAGACCGATTCTCCTGGCTTCGGTGAGTTGGAGTTCGCGATCAATGAACATGTTCGCAGTCTGACGTCCGAGATCAACCTGGCCTCGAAGTTCGTTCCACTGCTCGCCGTAGATCTGCGAAAAACGCTGATCGAGACGTCGCATTTCGTCGAGAAATTCAGTCTCAGAAATGCTCTTACTGCCAACCCGAACCGCGGCTTTACCACCTCCGCCACCACCGGCACGGCCCGCCCCCCAATCGACAAAAACCAGGAGTACGAAAACCAGTACCACACCCCACAGGATGAACTTGAGGTGACGCAGATTATCTCTTAGCCATTTGAGAGCCATTGCAGTCCTCCACCTGCCCCGAAACCGGGACAGCGAAGTCTATCGAAGAGCTGAGACTCGCGCAAGCCGGTGGTCGTCCAAAAGGGACCGTGATCACTCCTCCAGGCCTCCTTTGTGACCGCTGTCGCGGACCCCTCGTGGTGCGCTTGCCGCTTGAATACGCTCATGTTACGGTGATTGAGGAGGTATGGCCAAGGTGGCGCGAGGATTGGAACTCGACTGGGTCGTTATCCGTGTGCAACCGCTGCGCAAGGTGTTGGCAGTTGTAATCATCGGGTTGGTTGCCGCGGGTCTGGTTTTCCTGGCCTATAAGAGTCTCAATCTCTCGCCCGAGGCGCGAGCGAGGCGCGCGATCGAGCGCGCCGACGCAGCCCTCGCTCACGCCGAAACCCAGCCTCTCCCCGCCCATTGGAAGGATGAACTCGAGCAGGCAAGAGACCAACTGAACATGGCTCGCTCGGAGTACGCCGAACAGAACTGGGAGGACGCCGAAACGCTGGCGGACAGCGCGCGCAGACGATTCGAAGCGCTTGCAGGCGCTGGCGACCAGGAGCTGGTTGGCGTCGGACAGTTTTTCAGCCTCGAGGGCCGCGTTCAGCTCCAGCGGGCAGGTCAGACCGAGTGGGAAAACGCCCACCAGAATATCCCCGTGTTTAACGGAGACTTTGTTCGCACCGGCCGTGACGGCAATGCCGAGATTCTGTTCGCGGACGGCAGTCTCTATCGCATCTCTCCGAACTCGCTCCTCGAGATCCATCACGAGATGTCACAGGAGTCGCCGGGCATCGTCAAGATGGTCGCCGGGCGAATCAATGTCTACACATCGGGAGCGCCCTCAACAGTCACCACCGATTCGGCTGAAACAGAGATCGATCGCGACAGCCGAGTTGCCGTCGACGTCGCGGCGGATGACCAGAAGACAACCGTAGCCGCGTTCCAGGGTTCTGCGCGAGTGCGCAGCAACCGCGGCGGCCAGGAGGTCGTAATCGGCGAGCGGGAAGCCGTCGCAGCATTGGCCAGCGGCTCGATGACCGAGAAGCAAAACATTCCCGCACCGCCGTACCCGGTCGAACCGCGCAACAACGCGGGATTCGACCTCGTCGAAAATCCGATGATTGCGCTGGCATGGCGCGGTCGGCCGCGGAATGGTACCGTCCACCTTCAGGTAAGTCGATCAAAGAGCTTCGACAGTGCGCAGCTCGAAGTTGACGCACCCCGCCTGGCGAAGGACGAAGCCCGCCTCAGGCTGGTGGCGGCAGGCACATATTTCTGGAGAGTTGCCGCCCTTGGTGACGGAACAGCCCACTCTGAGTGGAGCGCACTACGCCGTTTCCGGGTCTTTTCGTCTTCGTCCGAGCATCTCCTCGAAGACACCATCCCGCCAGAATTGATCGTCAACCAACCGCAGCAGCTCGGCCATATGTTTATATTCGAGGGCGCGACCGAAATCAGCGCTTCCGTCACAATCAACGGCGAAAAGGTCGAGCTCGACGCCGACGGCCGTTTCCGTAAGACGGTCGAGATTTTCGACGACGGCTGGATCGATATCGTGATCGTCGCGATAGATCCCTCAGGCAACCGCACAGAACGAACCGAACGCGTGTTCGTGGAGGTCTATTAATGCGTTTTCCCAGCCTTTTCGGGCTGTTTTCCTCTGATCTCGCGATCGACCTCGGCACCGCAAACACCCTGGTCTATGTTCGCGGGCGTGGGATAGCAGTCGTCGAGCCGTCGATCGTGGCTGTCAACCGGATCACCAACCGGGTCGAAGCTGTTGGCGCCAGGGCCAAGGAGATGCTTGGCAAAACTCCAGGCAATATCGAAGCAATCCGACCGATGAAAGACGGCGTGATTGCAGATTTTGAAGTAACCGAGAAAATGCTCGAGCATTTCATCCGCAAGGCGCACGGCCGTTCCTTCCTCGTCCGGCCGCGGATCATCATTTCGGTGCCATCCGAGATCACCCAGGTCGAAAAACGAGCGGTCAAGGACACCGCTCTCAAGGCCGGGGCGAGCGAGGTGTACCTGATCGAACAGGCGACGGCAGCTGCGATTGGCGCCGGTCTGCCAATCACCGAACCCTCTGGAAATATGATTGTCGATATCGGCGGTGGAACGTCCGATGTGGCGGTCATCTCCCTCGCCGGTGTGGTGTACTCGCGCTCTGTGCGCGTCGCCGGCAATGAAATGGATGAGGCAATCATTCATTACCTCAAGAAGAAGTACAACCTCCTCCTTGGAGAGAGGACTGCCGAACAGATCAAGATCGAGATCGGATCGGCTTATCCGCTGGACGAACCGCTGAGCATGGAGGTCAAGGGCCGCGATCTCGTTGAGGGGGTACCGAAAAACCTCAGCATCACGGACGAAGAAATCCGTGAGGCCCTGACCGAAATCGTGTCCACCATCGTCGATGCAGTCAGAAACGCCCTCGAGCAGACCCCTCCCGAGTTGTCGGCGGACATCATCGACAAGGGGATCATTCTCGCCGGCGGGGGATCCCTCCTCAAGAATCTCGATAAGCGCCTCCGCGAGGAAACCGGCCTGCCGGTAGCACACTGCGAAGAACCTGGTTCGGCGGTCGTGCGCGGAACCGGGATGATGTTGACCAATATCGACCTCTTGCGGAAGATCGCAATCGCCTAACCAGGTTGTTTTCGCCTTCCGGTCATGGACCACCCAGGCTGAAGGGGTGGCCTCGGCTCAGCCCCTTCCGGAGTATCATGGCGTGATGACCTTTTTGGGCTCTCACACCAGCCGGTCCCGCGGGGCGCGCAAACGGCGCCGGCGGGTTGGGATCTGAGATGTCACGGCCCTACGTGCTCCGAACCATTCTGGTGTGGATCCTGCTCGAGCTCCTGGCAGCGCTCCAGGTGCCTGCGACCGGGGGCAGCCCCATTCTCTTCTCGTGGCTGCGTACTCTCGTCGAACCAGTCGCCATCGTCGCCGAAGGTACTGTTGACCTCGCCATAGACTTCGGTCTCGGGGCTCACGGTCTTCAACGTGCCATGGTCGAAAACCGTGAGATGCGTATCGACCTTGAGACACTTCGAGCACGGCAGATGCTCCTCCAAGCGGACCTCGAAGCCCTCCGTGAGATCGGAGATTTTGCTGGACCTAATGCCGAGTTCGATGCCGGAGCGCTGGTTGGTCGATGCACATATCGTGATCTCCTTGCGGGCAGCATGGAGGTCAGGACTGCAGGGTCTTTCATCCTTGCGCACGACACGCCGGTGGTTTCAGCCAACGGTTTGGTCGGAAGAGTCCTGAGAAGCGAGGGGCGTCGGCATTGGCTTCAGCTCGTCACCCATACCGCCGCAGCGGTCGCCGTTGAAACTGAAGACTCGCTCGTCCATGGCCTCGCATTGGGCACTGGAAGTAACGCCCTGACTGTTGCCTATGTACCGCGCCAGGCCGAACTAGAACGCGGCGCTTTGTTGGTCACAAGCGGAAGCGACGGCATCTATCCACCCGACATTCCAGTTGCCCGCGTAACCCGGATTCGCGAGAGCAATGAGCCTTTTCTCGAAGTTACCGCAATTTCTACCGCCGATCTTCACGCTATTCGAATGGTCCTGATTCTGCCAAAGTGGGCGCCGACGGCGAGCGGTGGTTTGCCGTGAGAAACCAGGTGGGGGAAACGTGCGGGCTGTAATCGTGGCCCTCGCCGGGGTCACGCTGGTCTCCCAGCGCGTCCTGGGTATGCCCGGGATGCCGGCGTGGTTTGGCTATCTCATACTGCCAATGATCTGGATCGTGGCCGCATCTCTAGCTCGCAAAGAGCGCCACTGGCCATACGAGGCCCTTCTCCTGGGACTCGCATGGGACCTCCTTTTCGGGCCGGTCGTCGGGCCTGGCGGCATCGCTTGGACGGCTGCCTGCCTGAGTCTGTACGGGCTTGCGTCGGTGGTCGCCGACCGGTCGCCGAAGGCTTGGGCTGCGTTCGGTGCAGTCGGGGCCGTGGTCGTTATTCTCGTTCAACGATTGGCTGTGATGCCGCTTGGCCTGGCAAGCGTCTTTACTATCAACCAGCTCGCGTTGTCAGCGCTTTTCACCGGGCTCTGGTGCGGGTTCATCGGCGCGGTTCTGGCGCTTGATCTCGGCAAGCATTGGCGGGCATATCACGTCCGCAAGCTGCGGTGATCGTTGTGGAGTTGCGAGAGGATATCGGTCCACTGCGTCGTCGCACGGCATTTCTCTTTCTGCTGGTCTTTGCTGCTCTCGGCCTCCTCCATCTCCGCCTCGTTGACCTCCAACTCGTGCACGGGGCCGAGTGGCGAGACCTTGCTGAAAATAATCGCCTCCGCCGTCTCCCGCTACCAGGACCGCGAGGTTGGATTTACGATCGCCGCGGCAAGGTTCTGGCCGAAAACGTTCCGAGCTGGGAACTGCTCCTTTTCCCCGACGAGGCGGAGAACCTCAACGCCACGGGGCTTTTTCTGGCCCGGGCCGGCGTAACAGACGCTCCAACCTTCAATGATCGCATCGCCGAGCGACGCATCGGCAGAATGGCGCCATTGGTCGTCGGCGAGGATTTGAGCTGGAATCAGGTTGCGGCCATCCGATCCCACCAGAGTGACTACCCTGAATTGACGGTTGTCAGCCGCTTCCGTCGTCATTACCCGTACGGAATACTCACATCCCATATTGTTGGGCACTTGCAACCGGTTTCGAGGGGAGCGGTGGAGGCTGATCCCACCCTCGAACCCGACACCATGGTTGGAGCAACCGGTATCGAAGTTGCTGAAGACTCCTTCATTTCCGGCCGCGCAGGGGAACGATGGGTCATGGTTTCAGCTGTAGGCCGGCAACTGGGCGTGGTTTCCGAGGTCGCCCCACGGGCCGGGCATGACGTCGGACTCACTCTCGACGTCGGGCTTCAAAAAGCCGCAGCAGCAGCCCTCGGAGATCAGTCGGGCGCCGTCGTGGCTCTCGATCCGCGGAGCGGCGCAGTGCGAGTCCTGTACTCCGCACCGAGTTTCGACCCGAGAGTGTTCGGCGGCAGGTTGAGTCGATCCGACTGGCAAGCGCTCCAGGAAGATCCGTTACATCCTCTTCAAAACCGCTGTCTGCAGGGAGTCTACCCCCCGGGCTCGACGATCAAACCGTTCCTCGCTCTTGGCGGCCTGGCTGAGGGAATGATCGATCCCAACGAGACCGTATATTGCAACGGTTCTGTGGTTCTTTACGGCCATCGATTCCGATGTTGGCGCCGCGGGGGTCACGGATTCGTGAATCTCGAGCGCTCTCTCGCAGAGTCCTGCGATGTCTACTTCTACCTTCTCGGTCAACGCCTGGGTATCGACGGCATGGCGAAATGGCTCCACCGTTTTGGCTTTGGTGAGCGAACCGGAATCGATCTCTCGTTCGAGGCATCGGGGCTCATCGGCACCCCGGAATGGAGTCACCAGGTCCGGGGAACGCCGTGGTACCCAGGCGAGGCGGTGTCGGTGTCGATCGGTCAGGGGCCTGTATTAGCCACCACCATTCAACTTGCCCGGGCGTTCGCGTTTCTCGCCAGCCGCGGAGAGTCGGTCACTCCTCACATGGTGGCTGAGCCATCCGGGACAACCGCATTCGAGAAAATCGACCCGGATCATCTGACCCTGATCATCAATGCTCTCACCGAGGTAGTGCACGGACCCTCCGGCACTGCCCGTCGGTTCGCGAGCTTGCCGATGGCGGGAAAGACCGGAACCGCCCAGGTTGTCCGCCTCCAGGAAGGTGTTGTTGCGGACGATCTTGCGCCGGAGTTGCGTCACCATGCGTGGTTCGTGGGCTGGGCGCCCCTGGACGAACCCTCGCTGGTGGTTTCGGTCATCGTCGAACATGGTGGTGACGGCGGATCGACGGCAGCACCGGTAGCGGCCCAGGTCATCCAGGCGCATTTGGGGCAGCCTGCCTCCCACCCGGACGCGCAATCGACGCCGCCCCCCATACGGACTCCCGATAATCCTCAGGGCGCAGGATAGAATCGACTATGGAGCATCGCATCGACCCGTGGCTCATGCTTGCCGTGGTCGGCATTCTCGGCGCATCGCTGATGACCCTGCACACCGTGTCTCGCGTGGTCGGATCGAATTTACTCCTGAGACAGTTGCTGTGGGGGTTGATTGGGCTCGTTGTGCTGTGGTTGATGTCGCTGGTGCGGCTCGACATCTATGAACGGCTGGCTCCTATTTTCTACGGTTTCGGTCTCGTGACGCTGGTTGTGGTTCTGTTTGTGGGCGAGGCACGCGGCGGCAATAAGGCGTGGATCGCCATCGGACCAGTGACCATCCAACCGAGCGAGTTTGCCCGCCTGGCCACCATTCTCTTGGCCGCTGCCTGGCTCGCCCATCGCGGAGGGCGAAATCTGCGGGTCAGCGATGTCATGACAGCGGTTGCCATTGTTGCCGTCCCCGTTCTCCTCATCGTCTTCGAGCCCGATCTCGGGGTTGGCCTGACGTACCTCCCGGTGCTTACCGGAGTTCTGGTGTTGGGCGGCCTCCCTCGTTGGGTGTGGATCATGCTCATTTTGCTCACTGTTCTCGGGGTCCATGCGACCTGGCAATATGTGCTGAAACCATACCAAAAGGACCGCGTGCTCACAATCTTCGAACCCGAACGCGACCCGTTTGGCGCCGGCTACCAGGTCCGCCAGTCGAAGATCGCGGTCGGGTCCGGCGGATCTGGCGGTCAGGGCCTCGGTCGCGGGAGCCAGTCGCAGCTTCGATTCCTCCCAGCCCAGCACACCGACTTCGCATTTGCTGTGTGGGCTGAGGCGACCGGATTCGTCGGTGGCTCTGTGCTGTTGCTCGCGTATGCGCTTCTACTGTCAAGGATCGCCAAGGTCGCTCTCACCACCGACAGTCGCCATGGTTTGATTCTGGCCGTGTTAATCGGAGCCTGGTTGGTCTTCCAGGTGGTCGTGAACCTCGGAATGGTGCTCGGATGGCTGCCAACCACCGGGGTGACGCTGCCACTCTTTTCATACGGTGGGTCATCTCTCATCTCGACATGCGCCGCCCTCGGTGTCGTTCAATCGGTGTGGCGTCATCGGTTGGTGAATCAATGAGCGGTTCTGTACTCTATCTCTCCGTGAATCCCTTTGAAACCAGGGTCGCGATGCTTGAAAACTCTCGTCTGGTCTCATACCGCGCGGAACGGCATCGCACAACGTCGGTGGTGGGCAACCTCTACAAGGGCCGGGTCAACCGGGTCCTTCCTGGCATGCAGGCAGCGTTCGTCGACATCGGGCTTGCTCGCAACGCGTTCCTATACGTCCGCGAAGCGGGCGGTATTCTGGATGATTTCACGGACATCTTCCTTGCCGAGGAAGGCGAGGCTCTACAGCCCGATATGTCGAACTCCGATATTTCTGACCTCCTCCGCGAAGGTCAGGAAATCCTGGTCCAGGTGGTCAAAGACCCCATCGGCACCAAGGGGGCGCGCCTGACAACCCATGTCAGCCTTCCTGGACGATTTCTTGTCTACCTGCCCAACGTTCGCCACCATGGTGTTTCACGCCGCATTACCGACGACGATGAGCGTTCTCGATTGCGGGGTATCGTCGAGACCTACGACGCTCCCGGTGGCTGGATCGTCCGCACGGCCGGTGAGGATCAGGGCACATCTGAACTCGATGCCGACCGCAAGTATCTTCTGCAGATGTGGACTCGCATCCAAGGCATCAGCACCCAGTCGCGTGCTCCGAGCCTGATCCATCGCGAGCTGAGCGCTGTGCTGCGTGCGATCAGGGATCTCTTTACCCACTCGATTTCAGAGGTATGGATCGATGACGAAGAAAGCTTCGAGGAAACCCTCGATTTTCTTGAGCAAAACGATCCCAGCCTCGTCCCGCGGGTCAAGTTGTTTCGACAAGCAACCGACCTGATGAATTCATTCGGTATCGACCGCGAGCTTGAGAAAGTGTTGCGACCCAAGGTCTGGCTCAAATCCGGAGGGTATCTGGTCATCAACCAGACCGAGGCGCTGGTGACGATCGATATCAACACCGGCAAATATGTGGGCGTCCAAACACTCGAGGATACCGTCTTCGCCCTGAACCTCGAGGCTTCCGTCGAAATCGTGCGTCAGCTGAGACTTCGCGACCTCGGTGGGATCATCGTTATCGATTATATTGATATGGAAGATCCCGAACACCGGCAGTTGGTCTTTGACACCCTGGCCGAGGAGCTCGCCAGCGACCCGGCCAGAACGCAACTTCTGCCGATGAGCGACATCGGCCTGGTCCAACTGACCCGCAAGCGCACCCGCCCAAGCCTGGAAAGGACCCTCAGCCGAGAGTGCCCTTACTGTCATGGGTCGGGTCGCATCAAGGCGCTACCCACTGTCTGTCTCGAGATCCGCCGTGAACTGCTGACAGTCGCAGCAGCCGACATCGGCCAACAAGTTTCTCTGGTGGTCCACCCGACAATTTCTCATTACCTTCAGGGTCCGTTTCGTGAACTCATTCGTGAGCTCGAAGAGACCCATGGCCTGCAAATCATCCTGCGCGAGAACCCCCTCTTCCACGAAGAGCAGTTCGAGATCTCAGAGTAATTCACTTCGCAGATTAAAGCGGCTCGTAAAGTGTCCGTCTCTGTCTCGGTGTGTATCCCGCCTCCCGAATTACTCGCTCCATGTCGCTCTGGGTCATACGGTACTGGGCACCCGCCGCAGCAACGACGTTCTCCTCGAGCATGATGGAGCCAAGATCGTCGGCACCAAAAAATAAGGAGACCTGGCCAATCTTGGGGCCTTGTGTCACCCAAGAGCCCTGCACATGATCGAAGTTGTCGAGGGCGAGGCGAGAGATGGCGAGTGTCCGCAGGTAGTCATAGCCTCCAGATGGCTCGACCTCGCCTTCGAGATCGGTGGCGGAGTCCTGGAAGGTCCAGGGAATGAAGGCTGTGAATCCGCCGCTTTGGTCCTGCAAGTCGCGCACCCCGAGCAGGTGGGAAATCCGAGCTGAAATCGACTCACCGACCCCAAACATCATCGTCGCAGTGGTACGAAGGCCGAGTTCGTGCGCTTCTCGGTGAACCTCCAACCACTGACCGGTCGAGGCCTTGGCTCGCGACCATATCTGACGACGGGTTCCATCCTCGAGAATTTCTGCTCCGCCGCCGGGGATCGAGTCGAGACCGGCGGCAACGAGACGCTCGAGAACTTCGCGAACCGGCATCTTTTCGAGTTTCGCCAAATACCAGATCTCGGGTACCGAAAATGCATGGAGGTGAATCTGGGGAAAGGATTTTTTGAGATCGGCGAGCAACGACTCGTAGTATGCAATCCGGAGCTCCGGGTGGACCCCGCCCTGGAGGAGAATGCCTGTGCCACCGTAGGCGACAGTTTCCGAGACCTTGGTCGCGATTTCCTCGAATGGCAGAACGTAAGCTTCGGCATCCTTGACGGTGCGGTAGAACGCACAGAACCGGCAGCGATAGACACAAACGTTCGTGTAGTTGATGTTGCGGTCAATGATATACGAGGCGACGTCATCAGGATTTTTACGCCGGCGAATCGCATCCGCCGCTTGGCCGAGCTCGAGCAGCCCGCCATAATCAAAAAGGAAATGGATCTCTTCCTCTTCGAGACGTTCGTTTTCGATCACCTTGTCGAGGATTCTGTCGACGTCGCTATTCATGACTGTACCTAACAAAAAAGTCGGCTTCAGCGTTCCCGAAGAGGGGCCAAACGGCTTTACGGCTTTGCGGCCCTACGGCGCGGCCGTCATCGGCGCGTTTCTGCTTCGCGCCGTATCGCCGTCTTGCCGTATAGCCGTAGGGCTTCAGCCCTGAGACATCGACTCCAGGAAATCTTTGTTGCTTTCGGTCTTGGAGAGGCGCTCGAGGAGTAGCTCCATCGCCTCCACCGACGACAGTGACGACAGGACCTTGCGCAGGACCCAGATGCGGCGCAGCTCCCATTCGTCGATCAACAGTTCTTCCTTGCGGGTGCCCGACTTGTGGATGTCGATAGAAGGGAAGACGCGGCGCTCAACGAGCTTGCGGTCGAGGTGGACCTCCATATTGCCGGTGCCCTTGAACTCCTCGAAGATCACGTCGTCCATCCGCGAACCGGTGTCAATGAGAGCGGTTCCTACGATAGTCAGGCTGCCGCCCTCCTCGATGTTCCGCGCCGCACCGAAGAACCGCTTTGGTTTCTGCAGGGCGTTGGAGTCAACACCACCCGACAGCACCTTCCCGGAGGGCGGGACCACGGTGTTGTAAGCGCGGGCGAGCCGGGTGATGGAATCAAGGAGAATCACGACGTCGCGCTTGTGTTCGACCAAGCGTTTGGCCTTGTCAATCACCATCTCAGCGACCTGTACGTGGCGGGTGGCGGGTTCGTCGAAGGTCGAGGAAATAACCTCGCCGGCCACCGATCGCTCCATGTCGGTGACCTCTTCCGGGCGTTCGTCGATCAGGAGCACGATCAAGGTGACCTCTGGGTCATTGGTGGTGATGGAATTGGCGATCGCCTGCAACATCATGGTCTTCCCGGTGCGCGGTGGCGCCACCAGGAGACCACGCTGGCCCTTGCCGAGGGGCGTTACGAGATCCATCACCCTCGAGGTCATATTGTCGGGCACCTCGAGCCTGAGCCAGTCCTCGGGATACAGAGGAGTCAAGTTGTCGAAATGAATCTTTTCCATTGCCACTTCTGGCGGCTCAAAATTGATCGCCTCGACCTTGATCAGAGCGAAGTAGCGCTCCCCCTCCTTGGGCGGCCTGATCTGCCCCGATACGGTGTCGCCCGTATGGAGGTTGAAACGCCTGATCTGCGACGGCGAAACGTAAATGTCATCCGGGCCAGGGAGGTAGTTGTACTCCGGCGCCCGGAGAAAACCAAACCCCTCGGGCAGAACCTCAAGTACGCCCTCACCGAAGATCAGGCCCTCCGCCTCTGTCTGGTGTTGGAGAATTGAAAAAATCAGGTCCTGGCGGCGCATCCCAGCTGGATTCTCGACACCAAGGCCCTTGGCCGCCGTGCTCAGCTGGTTAATGCTCATCTCTTTCAGCTGATTGAGGTCGAGGCGCGCCCCATTAGCCTCTACAACAGGCTGTTCGGCTGCCTGTTCATACTCCTCGATCTCATCTTCGAGATCGAGGGGGATGACGACCGCTTCTTCGTCTTTATGGTTGTCGTTCTTCTTCTTGGTTCCCATTTCAGTCACTCCGATGCTGTGATCTCCAGCGATTCACCATGTCATTGATGCCGGCGAGCAACTCCCGTCGCCCTTCTCCGGTGCGCACACTGACGGCTAATGGTGGGACATGCAGGCCAAGCTCGCGTTGAACGGCTTGGCACATTCGAGCGCGCTCACCGCGGCCGATCTTGTCGGCCTTGGTGAGCACGAGCTGCCGATCTCGATCAGATGCCAATAAAAGCTCCTGCAGATCCCTGTCCCGCGCTGTGAGGCCATGGCGGATGTCCACCAGCGACACGACACCAGCGAGGCGCTCTTCCTCATGGAGATAGCGGCTGAGTTCGCGACCCCAGTCTTCGCGCAGCTTTTTGGCCACCTTGGCGTAACCATACCCGGGAAGATCGACGAGGTAGAACGACCGATTAATGAGGAAAAAATTCAAGGTCCGTGTTTTTCCCGGCGATTTCGCGACCTTCGCCAGAGATTGTTTGAAGAGCCAGTTGAGGAGGCTTGATTTCCCAACATTCGATCTCCCGGCGACCGCCACGTGGGGAAAGAACTCCCCGGGACGGTCGACCGACTTGAGGGCCGAACCACGGAACTTGACCTCGGTAATCTCCAAAGAACTCAATGTGGCAAGGGCGGCGAATCGACCCTGGCCTCCACGTCACCGGACTGCGCGGCAACATCTGATTCGATTGCGCCGACAAGGGCGCAGCTGAGCACCTCGTCCATGTGTTTGACGAAATGAAATTTCATTTCCTCGCGGACGTCCTCGAGGATGTCCTCGAGGTCCTTTTCATTCTCTTCCGGCATCACAATTTCGCGGATGCCCGCTCGATAGGCAGCAAGGATCTTCTCCTTGACACCACCGACCGGCAGAACATGGCCTCGAAGAGTGATCTCGCCCGTCATCGCCAGATCAACCCGCACCGGAGTGTCGGTGAACGACGAAACCAGAGCGGTGGCCATTGTGATGCCCGCCGACGGCCCATCCTTGGGAATCGCCCCCTCGGGCACATGAACGTGCACATCGGTCTTTTCAAAGACCTCACTATCGATGCCCAACCTCTCGGCGCGCGACCGGACGAAGCTGAGGGCGGCTCGTGCCGACTCCTGCATGACGTCCCCGAGCTGTCCGGTGAGGGTGAGATGTCCCTTGCCCCGCATAAGTGTCGTCTCGGTCTGCATCAGTTCGCCGCCAACCTGGGTCCAGGCGAGCCCTGACGCGGCTCCCACCTCAGGCTCCTGCTCGCGTCGCTGGGCGCGGTAACGTGGTTTGCCGAGCAGTTCGCCGATGGTGTCGGCCGAGACCTCAATGGTAGAGCCCTTGGTGGTCTTTTCCTTGAGCACTCTCCTCGCTAGCTTGCGGCATACAGAGGCGATCTCCCGCTCGAGATTTCGCACACCTGCTTCCCGAGTGTACCGTTCGATGAGCAGCATGAGCGCTTCACTCGTGAACTCGATCTGGAATCGCTTGAGGCCATGCTTTTCGACCTGGCGAGGTACCAGGAAAAGTCGTCCGATCTCCATCTTTTCCTGGTGCGTGTAGCCAGAAAGCTGGATGACCTCCATGCGATCGAGCAACGCCGGTGGAATCGAATGGGTGACGTTGGCGGTACAGATGAAGAAGACCTTCGAAAGATCGTACTCGATATCGAGATAATGATCGTGGAAGGTGTGATTCTGTTCTGGATCGAGGACCTCGAGCAGCGCACCCGCAGGATCACCTCGAAAGTCCGCCGCCATCTTGTCGACTTCGTCCAGAAGTAGCACTGGGTTGACCGTGCCGGCCTTTCGCATCATCTGGATGATCTGACCGGGAAACGCACCGATGTAGGTCCGTCGATGACCGCGGATTTCGGCCTCGTCGCGCACCCCGCCGAGCGAGAGCCGGACGAACTGGCGCCCTGTTGCGCGTGAGATCGACCGAGCCAACGAAGTCTTACCGGTTCCGGGAGGGCCGGCGAAGCACAAGATTGTGCCAGTGGTCTTCCGCACAAGCTGTCGTACCGCGAGGAATTCCAGGATCCGGTCCTTGATTTTTTCCAACCCATAATGGTCCTCGTGCAGAACCTTCTCAGCCCGCCCAATATCCCTGATTTCGCGCGACGCTTTCTTCCACGGCATCGCCAGAAGCCAGTCGACATAGTTGCGCGAGACGCCCGCTTCGGCGGATACCGGCGGCATGCCCTCGAGTCGCCGGAGCTCGATCTCTGCCTTTTCCTTGGCCTCCTCACTCATCCCGGAGTCCTCAAGCTGTTGTTTGAGTTCCTCCAGTTCCTCAGTGTTGTCGTTGCGGCCCAGCTCCTCATTGATCGCCTTGATCTTCTCCGACAGGTAGTACTCCCGCTGAGCCTTCTCCATTTGTTTTTTGACTCGCGAAGAAATGCGCCGATCGATATTCAACTTCTCGATCTCCATGTCGAGGAGGTCGTGGAGGCGGTTGAGGCGGTCTACCGGATTGACGATTTCGAGGAGTTTTTGTTTTTCGGCTGTTGGCTGGGAGAGATGGGCAGCTAGGATGTCCGCGAACTGATCAGGGTCTTCGGTTTGCAGCGACGCAAGAACACCTTCCGCAGAAAGGTGGTGGGAGAGCTTGGCGTACTCCTTGAAGAGTTCTACGAGCTGAACCATGTAGTTCGCCACGGTCTCGTCCTGAGGCGCCAGTACCTGCACACGCTCAACCCGTGCCATGAGGCATCCGTCATCGTCCTCAATGTCGACGAGACGCGCTCGGCCGAGGCCCTCGACCATAACCTTGATGTTTCCCGAGGCGAGTTGCAGGTGTTGGACGACCCGCGCAATAACCCCAAGGCGATGAATGTCCTCTTCTGCGGGTTCATCGACCTTTGGGTCACGTTGGGTGGCGAGGAATATCTGCTTGTCGGGTCGCCCCAGGGCACGTTCGAGGGCAACCACTGACGGCCGCCTCCCAACCACAAAAGGTGCCATCATGTGGGGATAGACCACCATGTCCCGCAATGGAACTGCGGGAAGCTGAACGATTGAGGATTGTGATGTCATGTAAAGCTCTTTTGATGAGAGGATTTTTCGTCCGCGTGGGGGCAACCCACCGCGGTCGATTTTAACTGACTTTGCGGACGGCGGGCAGTGGCGGCACGCGACGTTTCACCACATCCCGAGAGATGACTAGCTCCTTGAGCTCGGGCAGGGAAGGAATCTGATACATGATGTCGAGCATCAGCTCCTCGAGGATGATCCGAAGACCGCGGGCGCCAACCTTGCGTGTGATGGCCTCCTCGGCAACGGCATCGAGAGCATCCGCGGTGAATGAAAGTTCAACGCCCTCGAATGAAAGAACTGTCTCGTATTGGCGGACGAGACAGTTTCGGGGTTCGGTAAGGATTCGCACCAGAGCGTCGTGGTCCAGTTCGTGCAGGTTGGCAACCACAGGAATCCGGCCAACGAACTCGGGGATCATGCCGTACCTGATGAGGTCCTCAGGGTGGACCTCGGCCAGAAGTTCGGCCGAGCCCGGCTCGTTACCACCGATGTCGACTCCGAATCCGAGCCGTTTCTGGTTGAGGCGATCGGCGATGACGTCGTCAAGCCCGACGAAAGCGCCACCGCAGATGAAGAGGATATTGGTGGTATCGATTTGCAGAAATTCCTGGTGGGGGTGCTTGCGCCCGCCCTGCGGCGGAACATTCGCCACCGTACCCTCGAGGATCTTGAGCAGCGCCTGTTGGACTCCCTCTCCTGAAACGTCGCGGGTAATCGAGGGGTTCTCGGCCTTCCGCGCGACTTTGTCGATCTCATCGACGTAGACGATGCCACGCTCGGCTGCGTCCCGATCACCGCCGGCCGCCTGATAGAGACGGAGGAGAATATTCTCGACGTCCTCACCCACATATCCGGCCTCAGTCAGAGTCGTCGCATCAACGATGGTGAAGGGCACCTGGAGCTGACGAGCGAGGGTCTGGGCGAGCAGCGTTTTGCCGGTGCCGGTGGGGCCGATGAGGAGGATGTTCGACTTAGCGAGTTCGACATCGTTACGCCCACGGCCACTTTGGTACTCGATTCGACGGTAATGATTGTAGACCGCAACCGAGAGCTTTCTTTTTGCTGATTCCTGGCCGATCACGTATTCGTCGAGGTGCTTCTTGACCTCGTGGGGTTTCGGCAGCACCTGATCGCGTGCCTTGGATTCGTGAACGCGATCCTCTGCGATGATGTCCAAACAGACCTCAACGCACTCGTTGCAGATATAGACCGTAGGCCCGGCGATGAGTTTGCGCACCTCATGCTGGCTTTTACCGCAAAAGCTGCACCTCAGCATGTCGCCGTCGCGCTGGGACATCAGGCCCTCCTCGTCCCATTGTATAACAAACGTACGCTTGGCACAGCGGCTGCCTTTTTCCTATTCTCTGGAAACAATGATTTTGTCAACCAGACCATACGTCAGGGCGGCTTCGGCCTCGAGGATGAAATCGCGGTCCGAGTCCTCGTGGATCTTTTCGATGGACTGACCGGTGTGGGCGGCAAGGATCTGGTTGAGAAGTTCGCGTACCCGCACGATGTCCTTGGCGTGAATATCGATGTCTGACGCCTGTCCCTGGAGACCGGCCATCAGCGGCTGGTGGAGCAGCACCCGGGAATGCGGCAGCGCGAACCGTTTCCCCTTGGCTCCCCCCGCGAGAAGCACTGCACCCATCGACGCCGCTTGGCCGAGGGCGATGGTCGCAACATCGGGTTTGACGTACTGCATCGTGTCGTAGATCGCGAGGCCGGCGGTGGTCGACCCCCCGGGGGAGTTAATGTAGAGGAAAATGTCCTTTTCGGGCTTTTCCGCTTCAAGGAAGAGTAACTGTGCAATCACCAGCGATGCCACCTGGTCGTCGATGGCGGAACCGAGGAAGATCACATTGTCTTTGAGAAGTCTCGAGTAGATGTCATAGGCGCGTTCACCGCGACTCGTCTGCTCCACTACCATCGGTACCAACATCACTCCACCTCCCCGCCGGCTTGTCGGATCATTTCGTCCACCGTCGCGGCAACACGTGCCGCGTGGCGGATTCTCTCCAGTTTTCTCTCGGCGGCAAGATTCGCCTTGTGTTCGGCCGGTGGCACACCGTGGCGCACAGCTTCAGCCGCCACGTATGCATCAACCTCCGCCTCGGGAACCGGAGTCTTCCAGGTTTCGGCAAGCTGTTCGAGAATGAGGGTGTCAATAACCTCCTGGCGGGCCGCCGGTTCCGCCTTTGCGGAAATCTCGTTCCAATCAACCGTTGAGGGGTCAAATTCCACACCCTGCATGGCCATCGTATACGCATAGCGGTCTAGCTGCTCTTTGAGCGTCGATTGCACGAGTGATGATGGGAGCTCGGCCTGGTCGATATTCGTCTCGAGATGATCAAGGACGAATCTTCGCCAGCTGTTGCGTCGTTCTCCTCGTTTCTGCTGCAGGAGGACGTCATGGACTCGCTGTCGGAGCTCGTCAAGGTTCTCGAGGCCGATCGTGACCGCGAGGTCGTCATCAATCTCCGGCAGGACCTTGCGCTTAAGCCCCTTTACCGCGATGGTGTAGGTGACGGTCTTTCCAGCCTTTTCTTTGTCCTCGAGATCATCGGGAAGCTTCTTCGTGGCGACACGCTCGTCACCGATCTTTGCGCCCTGAAGAGCCTCGTTGATCTCAGGCGGCACCGAGTCTGACCCGAGGATGAGGCTCGCCCCGTCCTCGGTATACGGTTCATCGTCACTGCCCGCGACTTCGCCCCGAAGATCAACCTCGGTCAGCATCCCATCGCCTGCCTGATCGTCCTCGGCCGGCTCCCAGGCCGCCTGCTCCTCTTGGACCTTCGTCAGCTCCTCATCGATCTCCGCTTCGCTGATCTCCAGGGAGATCTCGGGCAAGCTGAGCTCGCCCAGTTCGGGCAGTTTGTATCGAGGGCGCACTTCAAGCGCGGCAGTGAATGAAAAAGCCCCATCCTCCGCAAATGAGAGGTCTCGAATCTGCGGATTGGTGATCGGCTCGATCTCGCTCTCGCCATCGAAGACTTCTCCCCACAGGAGGCCGGTGAGGCGTTCTTGAAGCTCGTCTCGAATTTCATCGGCGAAGCGGGCACGAACCGCAGCTACCGGCGCCTTGCCAGGGCGAAATCCGGGCACGCTGGCTTTGCTGCGGAATTTCCGGACAATTCCATCGCGTTCGCGGTCAACTTCAGTAGATTCGAGGTGGGCCGAAATCTCGATGGTGTGATTCGCTCGGTGGGTCAGTGTGTACGGCATTTATTTAGCTCCGGCGGGCCGGTCGATTGAGATGGCTGGTGCGAAAGGGGGGACTCGAACCCCCATGGGGGACCCCCACGAGATCCTAAATCTCGCGCGTCTACCAATTCCGCCACTTTCGCATTTGGAAAAATGGTGAGCCGTGGAGGAATCGAACCTCCAACCTAGTGATTAAGAGTCACTTGCTCTGCCAATTGAGCTAACGGCCCACGGCCAACGGGCACTATACGCAAAAAGGTGCTGATGAGCAAGCCCTTCGTTGGGCCTGGGGCTTGGGGCTTGGGGCTTGGCGTTCCAAGCGATTGGTTTTCATTGTGAGAATGTCAAGCCTCAGGTCTCAAGCCTCAAGCCTCTGGGGGGAGCGCTACTTGTGAACGAGATGCTTCATCTCAGAGCTTCCGAGATCGGACTCGGCGGTAATGACGACTGCCGAGGTTCCGTCCGCAAAGGGCGGCATGTGGGCTTCGGCGGAGAATGTGCCGTCGTCGCCCGTTTCACCCTCAGCGAGAACCAGGCGCCGCGGCTCTCCGGTCGACTTAAAGAGCACCGACACCTTGACCCCCGCCTGCGGTGATTGGCCAAGCGAATCAACGGCCAAAACCCTGATCGGTGCGAGGCTGCCATACGCGAAATCGTGTTCGATTGAAGCACGAAGGAGCAGGTGGGCCTGGTCTCGTTGCGATTCGAGGTAGTCGAGAATCACCTGGTCCAAAGACGGTTCCTCGCTCGTGTCGGGTTCGGTTTCGGTTTCACGATGGGTGATAGTGGTGTCGTCATCGGCCGCAACTTCGGTCTTGCCCGTGAGACGGGCGAGGCCACCGGCATGAACAGCGTCGACTATCGATCGATGCTGCCGTTCCATCAGGGTAGCGATCGCCTCCCGGTCGACATCTTGTTCTACCAAGTCATCGTAGGGCGTCCGGCGAGAGTAAAGAATCTCACCACTCGTATAGACAAGAGACTCAACCAGTGGGTTGCCTCGTCCCTTGTCCTCGGTCTGCACGTGATATGTGGTGCCCGAGTGATCGATATCCGTGTTGTACCCGGTCAGGACCACAGTAGTCATTCCCCTCCTCATAAAAGGCTAACGCGAAGGACGTCTGTGGTCAATCTCACAACGCCGGCCATTCATCACCAGGGCCAAAATTCTGCCTCGGAGTGCTGTTTCCGGGGCTGATTTAACAGGCGTTTTACAATTGGTTGGTGGTTCGACTCACGATTCTCTTCGTCTGCATCGGAAACAGCTGCCGCTCACCGATGGCGGAAGCTATCGCCCGCGTTCTCGGTGGCCCCACCGTTGATGCCCGATCCGCCGGTATCTCACCCCTTGGGTGGGTCTCTGAACAGACCATCGACACCCTGCGGACACTTGGTTATCCCACACATGGTCTGTCGTCAAAGGGTCTCGACGGGGTCGATCTTGAAGGCGTGGACATCGTCCTTTCTCTGCTCGGGGCTCGAGGTCTTGACCACGTTCCCCACAGCATCGGGGCACGCCGGGAGGCATGGGTCATCACCGACCCCTTTGGCGAGGACGACAACATCTACATGGAAGTCGCTCGTGATCTCGAGCGTCGCATCCGGACACTCCTCTCCGAAGAAGCAGACCCGGAACTTCTTTCCACCTGAGCGCTCTTATTAACCGAGACGGCGTGTGGCAAACTGGGCTCGTGGACTTCGATCAAGTGTACGAGCGCTTTCGGTTGCCGGTGTGGCGCCTCGCACGCCGCCTCACGACATCAGAGGAGGAAGCGCTCGACACGACGCAGGAAATCTTCATTCGCGTATGGCGCGGCCTTCCCGGCTTCCGGGGCGAGGCCAAGCTCTCGACCTGGGTATTCCAGATTGCATGGAACTACCTCCGAGCGCACAGGAGAAAAATGGGCCGTAAACTGCAGATCATCGGAGAAGACCTCCCCGCCTCCCAGGACCTGGTCGAATCAGCTGTGGACACCGGGCCCGATCCGGAGCGGAGAACTCGGGCCACAGAACTCCTCGATCGCGTCGAGGTGGCGCTCAAAGAGCTGCCCGAGCATTATCGCGTAGTAGTGTGGCTGCGTGATGGTGAGGATCTCAGCTATCAAGAGATCGCGGACACCCTCGATGTACCGATCGGCACAGTGCGCTCGCGCCTCGCCCGTGCGCGCAGGGCTCTCAAAGAACTGGTGGAGTCATGATGGATGAAACCATCGTCGAGATTCTGAGCCGACACCTCGACGGCGATCTCAAAGCAGACGACGAGCTCGAGCTTCTGGCCAGACTCGAAACTGAGCCCGCCCTGGCAAAAGAGCTCGAAATGATGCGCCGTATCCGCCGCTCGGTCGCAGTCCTCGCCTCAAACGAGCAGGTTCCAGCGGAGCTCGATTCCCTGATCGATCCGCTACGTCGCGGAAAACCGGAGCCGGTAGCTCTTCGGTCGTGGGCGCGGTGGTTGGCGACCGCAGCGGCGGTCGTTCTCGGCGCCGCGGTCATCATCGAAGTCAATCGCCGCAACCCCGGACCTAGCATCGAGTCCATGGCGAAACTGAGGAAGCAGGACCATCCGGCAGAACCCACCGAGCGATTCACCCTAGCACCGTTACCTACGAGCGCTTTGCCCCCAGAGCAGCAACCCCTCGGCGCCAGTGACCGACTCCTCTCGAGCCCCGCTCCGGATATCGAACTCGACGACACCGTCCCGCTCGAGGTTCTCGGACCACTCGAGGAGGGAGAGGCCAGAACATTCGAGAATCAGAAATCCGCAGGTGTTCCACTCGATGAGGTCCTGGCCAAGAGCCGGGCCGCGACGGAGGACAAGGGTGTGAGGACGGGCGAGAGCCCCCGCCCCGCCGCCCCGGAAGAGAAGGATGACCTCGACCGTCCACAGCAGCGCAATGAAAAGGACAGCGCGCAGGAGGCTGGCCGAGATGCCGCCCCCCAACCGTGGGCGGCCTCACCTCCGTTGGGACAGGCTCAGCTCTTCGTCTTCATCAATGGAAAGTCTGCGTGGCGCGATTTCACCCCATCCACCGCCTGCAAGGCCGGACGATACTCCGTCCGCATCGTCGTCGCCGGAGGTGCTGTTCGAGAGGCGAGACCGGTCGGTGGGGCAGCCTCGGCCGCCCCAACGCAGCGACTCTGTGCCGCTGGGCTCATTCTTGGTCTCGAGCTCGACGCGGTTGCGGACGGCGAATACCCTGCAGAGATTGTGGTCGAACCGCGCGGTTCGGGACAGTGACCGGTCCTTGAGCCTGTGTCAGAAGCTCCCGAGCGCCTCTCGCTCATCGTCAAAGACCTCGAAGACCGTGATCAATTGCGTAACCTGAAGAATGTCATTGATTTTCGGCGACAAATGCATGAGCTTGAGCTGCCCACCGCGTTTCGTGACTGTGGTGTAGCAGGCCACCATCTCGCCGATGCCTGAGGAATCGATAGCAGTCACGCCGCCGAGGTCGAACAGAATGTTCTGCTGGTCGGCTTCGAGGGCCTGTGCGATCAGTTCGCGGATCTTGACATCGCCGGTTCCGATAGTGATCTTGCCACCAAGCTCAATAATGCGTGTGTCTCCGATATCACGAGTGTTGCTTTTCATCTGCGTTCTCTCCTTTTGCCGAGGACCATCCATGCCTGCCCATCGCAGCCTCAAGACCCCTGGCGGTCATTGTCATTTGATGCGACATCCCTGACCATTACCACGGCCGGTCCGCCGGCCGCGGTAGGACTGAATTCCACACGGTTCATGAACTGTCGCATGTAGAAGATACCCCGTCCACTCGGGCGCAGCAAATTCTCGGGGTCCGTCGGGTCTGGAATGGCCGCGGGGTCGAATCCTTCGCCTTCGTCTTCCACTCTGATCGTTACGGTGGCGTTATCGATGAGATAGGCAATCCGCACCAGACGCGCAGGATCTCGCTGGTTGCCGTGCCGCACAGCATTGGCCACGGCCTCGCGGAGGGCGGTGACCAACCAGTACTCTTCGTCCTCCGCACAACCGGCCTGGTGACAGAGATCCATCAATGCCCGTTCGGCCACCTCGATATTCTCGAAGCGACTCGCGAGCACGAGGTTCGCCTGTAGCTTGGCGTTTGTGTTCATGGGCCGGGAAAGTATAACAACGTCACGCGTCGCGGCGTTTTCAGTCTTCGTCCAGACCGTCTTCGTTACACGGTTCGACCATCTGTAGGACCCACCTGTGGAAATTCTCCTCTGCGGCAGAAACGGGCATTGCGAGAATCTCCGGAAGTTCGTACGAATGGAATTCCCGGATCGCGGAAGAAACGGCTTCGAAAAGTTTTTCCGGCGTTTTAATGAGAAGCAAGTACTCGGAGTCCTCGCACACTTTTCCCTTCCAGCGGTAGATGGACCGCAAACACGGCACGATGTTGATACAGGTGGCGAGCCGTCGCGAAATCAGCTCTTCCGAAATCTCAACAGCCTGTTGTTCAGTACCTACCGAGGTCATGACGAGAGTAATTTTTTCGAGGTCGGTCATGGCGAAACGCTAGCCGAGAACCGCGGGTGAGTCAAGATGTTCAACCGAACTTCATGTTCCTCAATAGCGACGTAGGAGGCCGACCACGACACCTTGGACCTGGACATCCGCTGCCGGGGCAATCATCGTCGGCATGGTCGGATTCGCGGGTTGGAGCCGGACGGTCGAGGCGCTTTCGCGGTAGATGCGTTTCAGCGTCACCTCATCGCCCACCAATGCCACCACCATCTCACCGTCAGCCACGTTTTCGTTTCGTTGGACAACGACCAGGTCACCATCGTGGACACCGTCTCCGATCATTGAATCACCACGCACCCGCAAAACGTAGTGATCCCCGGCGCGCAAAAAATCCGCGGGAACGAAGATCTGCTCGTCACCGGGGATGGATTCGATCGGTGCGCCGGCCGCAACCACACCAAATAGAGGCAACTTCGCCGCCAGTCCCGGATTCGGCGGAGCATCGGGCAGGACCAGGCCCCGTTTCTGGTGTTTTTCGCGCCGGAGAAAGCCTTTGCGCTCGAGGTGGGCAACGTGTTTCTGCGCGCTCGCGGTGCTTCGGAATCCAAAAGCGTCGGCGATTTCCTGAAGAGTCGGTGCCACACCTGCGGCGTCGATCCGGTTGGAGATGAAGTCGAGTACGTCCCGTTGGCGCTCGGTGAGATACGTCATCGTTGTTCTCCCAACACCGACCATAGGTGATAATAAGGCGTAAGTCAACGAGGACAAAAAACGGCGCGCCGGACGGCGCGCCACAACTGAGCCGTTGAAATGGTCGGGGCGAGTGGACTTGAACCACCGGCCTCACGGTCCCGAACCGTGCGCTCTACCAGACTGAGCTACGCCCCGACGGGCGGGGAGTCTAGCGGAAGTGGAGCACAAAGGCAATATGAGGCGACCGGCACGATATTCACATTTGACACCCACGCCCCGGCCTCGTTACCGTTCGCAACGTAGTGATGGGATGGGGAGGCTGAATGTCGAAGCAGCGTGCGCAGTGGAGCGGGCACCTGGGATTCATTCTTGCTGCGGCTGGCAGCGCCATCGGACTCGGTAATCTCTGGAAATTTCCATATATCACCTTCGAGAACAATGGCGGCGCATTCGTGCTCGTCTATCTCGCGGCGATCGCGGTGGTCGGGGTTCCCATTATGGTTGCGGAAATCCTGCTCGGGCGGAAGGGCCAAAAGAACCCCGTCGGTGCTTTCCGCGTGTTGGCTCAGGGAAAGCCGGGAGGCCGCGCGTGGTTGGGGGTTGGTTTCCTGGGCGTTATGACCGGTTTTATCATTCTCTCCTATTACAGTGTTATCGCTGGCTGGACCCTCCGCTACATCGTGATGGCCGTAACGGGTGAATTGGGCGCTCTCGCGCATCACCCCGAGGCGCTCCAGTCCTTTTTCGGCGAGTTTCTCGCCAACCCGTACCAGCAGCTCTTGTGCCATACCCTTTTCATGGGTGCAACCATGGGCGTCGTCTTCTTCGGCGTCGGCAGGGGCATCGAACGGACCGCCAAGTTCCTGATGCCGATTCTGCTGTCTATCCTGGTCATGCTCGTGATCTACTCATTTTGGACTCCCGGGTTCAAGCAAGCGATCGGCTTCCTCTTTCGACCGAACTTCAGCGACCTGACCGCGGGGGGCGTGCTCGAGGCGCTCGGCCACAGCTTCTTCACCCTGAGTCTCGGCATGGGCACAATGCTCACCTATGGCAGCTATATGCGGAAGCGCGATTCGATTCCTCGTGCCGCGTTGACCATATGCGTCCTCGACACAGTGATCGCGATCATGGCGTGCATCATCATGTTCTCGATCATCTTCAGTTACGATTTCGAGGTCACAAAGAGTTCGACCATCCTCTTCACAACTGTGCCGGTCGTGTTCTTCCAGCTACCCGGCGGAGCGGTCGTGAGTGCACTGTTTTATCTGCTTGTGGCATTTGCGGCATTGACCAGTACGATCAGCCTTTTGGAGGTCGTCTCAAGCTACGCCATCGACGAGCTCGGGTGGGGGCGGCGGCAGGCCACGCTGACTACGGGTGCGGCGATTTTCGCCTTTGGCATCCTCAGCGCGATCAGCATGGGCGGCAACGCCGCGCTGTCGAATATCAACCTCATCGGACGGCCCTCAACGGCAGGCGCCTTCGGCACCCTCGACTATGCAGCCAGCAATTGGTTTTTGCCGGTGGGTGGTCTCCTCATTGCACTCTTCGTCGGCTGGATTCTGACCACCGGCGAGACTCGCAAGGAACTCGAGGAAGGCCATGGACCGATGGCGCGGTTGTACCCGGCATGGCTTTTCCTGATCCGGTTTGTGGCGCCGGCAGCGGTCGCCGCGATCATCGTCAGCGTGCTTCTCGGCGCCGAGTATCAGTAGCCCAGCGCCAGATCTCGTGACGCCCGGTGCGCTTAGGTTCCGCCGCCAGCAGCGGCGCTGATCCGGGCCGCGGCCAGTCTAACCTGGCTGTCGACCTCGTCGAAGTCATCGGCGTCCACGGTTTTCAGTTTCTCCTGGGCGTCGACAAGGGTCGTGCGCGCGGTCTCGACGTCGATCTCGTCGACGGTTTCGGCAATCGAGGCGAGAACGGTCACCGCGTCGGGCTGGATCTCCGCAAACCCGCCCTGGACGACCAGGCGTCCGGTCTTGTTCCCGTCTGTCCAACTCACTTCGCCGGTGCCGAGAGATGTCAGCAACGGCGTATGCCCGGGAAGAACACCGAGCTCGCCGAGTGCCCCCGGGATTCGAACCTCGGAGGCCCGGCTCTCCAGAACCCGGCGCGACGGTGTCACGACCTCGAGCCGCAGCGTCTCGGTCATCAGGACTCCGCCGCCATTTTCTCGGCTTTCTCGACCGCTTCCTCGATACCGCCGACGTAAAGGAAGGCCTGCTCCGGCAAATGATCATACTCTCCGGCGCACAGGGCCTTGAAGCCGGCGATGGTGTCTTCAACCTTGACGTAGCGGCCCTTCATCCCAGTGAATTGCTCTGCGACGAAAAATGGCTGTGAAAGGAAGCGCTGGATCTTGCGCGCCCTCGCAACACTCAGCCGATCTTCCTCCGACAATTCATCGATGCCGAGGATCGCAATGATGTCCTGGAGGTCTTTGAGGCGCTGGAGAATTCGCTGGACCTCGCGAGCCGCCATGTAGTGCTCCTCGCCGACGATGGTGGGGTCGAGGATGCGCGAGGTCGATGCGAGCGGATCCACCGCCGGGTAGATTCCGAGCTCGGAAATCTGCCGCGACAACACCGAGGTCGCGTCGAGGTGGGCAAACGCCGCCGCCGGCGCCGGATCGGAGAGATCGTCGGCAGGCACATAGATCGCCTGAACCGAGGTCACGGAGCCCTTCTTGGTCGAGGTGATGCGCTCCTGGAGCTCGCCCATTTCGGTGGCGAGGTTGGGCTGATAGCCGACCGCCGAGGGCATCCGGCCAAGCAGCGCCGAGACCTCGGAACCCGCCTGGGTGAAGCGGAAGATGTTATCGATGAAGAGAAGAACATCCTGGCCCTCGGAGTCGCGGAAATGCTCCGCCACCGTGAGGCCGGTGAGACCAACCCGGAGACGCGCGCCCGGAGGCTCGGTCATCTGGCCGTAGATCAGGGACGCCTTCGAGTTTTCCCAGCTGTCGGGATCGATGACACCGGCCTCGGTCATCTCGACCCAGAGATCGTTGCCCTCACGCGTGCGTTCGCCGACTCCGGCGAAGACCGAGAACCCGCCGTGTTGCAGCGCCACGTTGTTGATCAGCTCCATGATGATGACGGTCTTGCCGACACCGGCGCCGCCAAACAGGCCGGTCTTGCCGCCCTTGGTGTATGGCTCAAGCAGATCCACCACCTTGATGCCGGTTTCGAACATCTCGCTTTCGGTGGATTGTTCGATCAGCGGCGGCGCTTCGCGGTGGATCGGCAACCGCTGGTCGGTCTCGACTGGACCCCTTCCGTCAACCGGTTCGCCGAGCACCCCGAGGACCCGGCCGAGGGTCTGCTTGCCGACCGGCACCGAGATCGGCTCACCGAGATCGGTGACAACCATGCCCCGAACCATGCCTTCGGTCGGCTCCATGGCGATGCAGCGGGCGCGGTTCTCGCCGAGGTGCTGCGCCACCTCACAGGTGACGTCGATCGGCACCACACCCATTGTGCCGTCATCAACAATCTTGACGGCGTTGAGAATCGCCGGAAGGTGCTGGTCGGGGAACTCCACGTCCACCACCGGGCCGATGACCTGGACCACGTGTCCGTTGACTTGCTGGCTCATAGATTCACGACTCCCTATCCCTCGAGCGCTTGAGCGCCGGAGACGATCTCGATCAGTTCCTTGGTGATAGCCGCTTGACGCGTACGGTTATAAAGCAGCGTCAAAGCATCAATCATGTCGCCCGCATTGCGGGTTGCCGCATCCATCGAGGTCATGCGCGCCGCCTGCTCGGCTGCCGCCGAATCAAAAATCGCTCGCTGGACCTGGGTCTC
>Ga0316197_10000429_pt1 | contig 29152 bp, 27 predicted proteins | sample OudBiesiAoxic_MG_FD_204939 | JGI IMG/M metagenome (GOLD analysis project Ga0316197, IMG submission 204939) | Coastal sediment microbial communities from Oude Bieten Haven, Netherlands - site A oxic | ecosystem: Environmental > Aquatic > Marine > Coastal > Sediment | place: Netherlands... | reverse complement strand
CCGGTCGCACTGGTCGGATCTCGCGATCGACGCGTCCGGCTGGTGCGTCTACAGCGGGATGTTGCCGTGCTTCCTCGGCGGCATCGCTTCCCTCTTGTTGCGGAGCATCGCAAGAGCACGGATCAGACGCGGCCGGGTCTCGCGGGCCTCGATCACCTCGTCGATGTAGCCCCGCTCGGCAGCGACGTACGGATTGTTGAAGCGGTCCTCGTACTCGTCGATCAGGCGCTGCCGTTCGGCTTCCGGATCATCGGCGGCGCGCAATTCCTTGCGGTGGATGATGTTGACAGCTCCGGGAGCGCCCATCACGGCGATCTCCGCCGTGGGCCAGGCGAACACAACGTCGGCCCGGATTGATCGAGCGTTCATCACCAGGAACGCTCCGCCGTACGCCTTTCGAGTGATGACCGTGACCCGCGGGACGGTCGCCTCCGAAAATGCGTAGAGCAGCTTGGCGCCGTGGCGGATGATGCCGTTGTGCTCTTGGCCGACACCAGGGAGGAAGCCCGGCACGTCGACCAACGTGACGAGCGGGATGTTGAACGCGTCGCAGAAGCGGACGAATCGGGCTCCCTTGGAGGAAGCGTCGATATCCAGCGTTCCTGCAAGCGCCGCGGGTTGGTTCCCGACGATGCCGACGGTGTAGCCGTCGAGTCTGGCGAACCCGACGATCATGTTCGGGGCGAAGTGCTCGTGGACCTGATAGAACTCGCCGTCGTCGACGATTGCCTCGACGACATCGACCATGTCGTATGGCTGGTTCGGCGAATCGGGAATGATCGTCGTGAGGAGTTCGTCCATCCGCTCCGCCCGATCGAGCGGCGTGAAGAATGGAGCGACCTCCATGTTGTTCTGCGGGAGGAACGACAGCAGGTAGCGCACTTCGTCCATCGCCGAGCGATCATCGGGAACCACAAAGTGGGTGACCCCCGATCGGGTGGCGTGCGCGTGGGCGCCGCCGAGCTCTTCCATCGTGACATCTTCACCGGTGACCGTCTTGATGACCTCCGGACCAGTGATGAACAGGTGAGAGGTCTCTTCGACCTGGTAGACGAAGTCGGTGATGGCCGGCGAGTAGACGGCACCACCAGCGCACGGGCCCATGATGACCGAGATCTGCGGGATGACGCCTGAGGCTCGCACGTTGCGCTCGAAGATGCGGCCGTAGCCGTGCAGGGCCGCAACTCCTTCCTGAATTCGCGCTCCACCCGAGTCCTTGATACCGACGAGGGGAGCCCCGTTGCTCATGGCGAGATCCATGACCTTGCAGACCTTGTCGGCGACGGCAGCTCCGAGGCTGCCACCGTATGCCGTGAAGTCCTCGGCGAACAGGAAGACCGTCCGGCCGTCCACCGTGCCGTATCCGGTGATGACGGCGTCCCCCGGGGGCCGATGATCCTCGACGCCGAAGCCGGCGGCGTGATGCCGGACCAGCATGTCGAGTTCCTGGAAGGAATCCTTGTCGAGGAGGAGTTCGATCCGCTCCCGTGCCGTGAGCTTGCCGAGGTCGTGCTGACGGTCGATGGCGCGCTGGTTCGCTGGAGCGCGGGCGGCCTCTCGGAGGCGGCGCAGCTTCTTGATGCGGTCTTCGGTGCTCACAACTCTCCCGGTAGTCTCACGTTCGACCATCGAGGTGGACGATTGGCTACACCATACGCAATTGTCGAACTCCACTCGGCAGATTCCACACAGGACGAAGCACGCGCCCGGTGTGAGAGCGAGGGTCCGGTTCTGGTTGTTGCCCGGCACCAACCGGTGGGCCGAGGCCGGCTCGGGCGCGACTGGGTCGAGCCGGATGTGGCACTGTTCTCGTCGATCGCGTTCGAGCCGGCATGGCCGGTCAGCGTCTGGGGTCGCATCCCACTCGTGGCCGGCCTTGCGGTGAAGGAGACGATCGATGCGTCCTTCGGGACTGACGTCGGGCTTCGGTGGCCGAACGATGTGGTCATCCCAACCGGGAAGATCGGTGGCATCATCGCCGAATCGAGCGATGGCATGGTCGTGGTTGGCTGCGGGATCAACCTGGTGTGGGATGAGCCGGTACCGGGTGCCGCCGCGCTCCATCGCGACGAGGTCGAGGCCGGTCGACCGCTCGATCTCGCCACCGCCTGGGTGGATCGGCTCCTCGATCGGCTGGCGCGGCCTCCCGACGGATGGGGCATCGATGAGTACCGGCAGTCGTGTGTGACGATCGGCCAACCGGTGTCGTACGCCACAGGGACCGGGACGGCGCGCTCAATAGCGAAGGACGGTGCCCTCGTCGTCGAGACCCCCTCCGGGTTGGTCAACATCACCAGCGGTGAAGTACGTCTGCACGACCCGGCTACGATTCCGTTGGATCGGGGAGGTTCATGAGCATCGGCAAAGCAGTGGTCACCGGCGGGGCAGGCTTCATTGGTTCGAACCTGGTGAGTCGCCTCATCGACGAAGGCACCGAGGTGCTCGTCGTGGACGATCTTTCGAGCGGAACGCTGTCGCGGCTGGTCGACGTCCGTGCGAGGGGCAGCGTCCACTTCCACCAGATCGACATTCGATCGCCGGAACTGCGGGACGTCTTCATCGCGTTCGCTCCCCACGTGGTTTTTCATCTCGCGGCTCAGATCGATGTGCGTTCTTCGGTCGCAGACCCGGTCGGCGACGCGTCGGCCAACGTGCTCGGCACGATCAACGTCCTCGTCGCAGCGCGAGACGCCGGGGTCGAGCGGATCGTCTTCTCGTCGTCCGGAGGCGCAACGTTCGGCGACACGTCGATCATCCCGACGCCCGAGTCGGTTGAGCGGCGACCGGACTCGCCATACGGTGTAGCGAAGAAGGTCGTCGACGACTACTTCGGCTACTTCCGTCGCTCATCCGGTCTCGACTACGTGTCGCTTGGGTTCGCCAATGTCTATGGACCCGGGCAGGACCCCGCCGGCGAGGCCGGTGTGGTCGCGATCTTCAGCAGCGACCTCCTCGGCGGCCGCACCCCGACGATCTATGGCGATGGCATGCAGACCCGCGACTACGTGTTCGTCGAGGATGTCACCGACGCGCTCTGGCGAGCGGCACTGATGGGTGGCGGGGGCTACCTCAATATCGGCACCGGGATCGAAACCACCGTGGTCGGCCTCTACGAGCGAATGGCGAAGATCGTCGGTTCGCCCGCTCGGCCGAACCATGCGGCGGCCAGGGCAGGGGAGCAGCGGCGCTCGTGCCTCGACGCATCGGCGGCACGCGAGGCCCTCGGTTGGCAACCGTGGACGAGCCTCGACGATGGTCTGGTCCAGACAATTGACTGGTTCAGGAACAACCCCTAGCGCGTGTCGTCCAGATGCTTCGGCCGGTCGTCCTTGAGGAGTCGGGAGAGCGCCCGATCGGCCAGGATCCGTCCGCCCGTCTGACACCCCGCGCAGTAGTTCGTTTCGCGTCCGACATGCACGATGCGTTGCACGGGGGCACCGCACTTCGGGCATGGCTCGCCGTGCTTCCCATGCACCGCCATGTCGGGGTGGAAGGCCGTGACCTTCGTCGGGAAGCCGTCTCCGATCTCAGCGACACGGGTGTCGATCCAGTGACGGAGGGTCTCGACGGCTGCCTCATGCAGTCGGGCGACCTCGTCATCGTCGAGGTTGGTGCTCATCTGTGTCGGTGAGAGTCGCGCCGCCCAGAGGATCTCATCAGCGAACGCCCCACCGACGCCGGAGAACAGATGCGGATCGGTCAACGTCCGCTTGAGCGCGTGACGTTCCCGGTTGAGCCGTTCGCCGAACTCCTCGATGGTGAGGCTGCTGATCTCGGCGCCTCCCGGATCGAGCGCACCGAGTCCGTCAGCATCGACGAGGTGGATCGACGCCCGGCGTTTCGAGCCCGCCTCGGTCAACAGCAGCGTCCCGTCGGCGAAATCGAACGCCGCCAGACCCGATCGCTTCGGGATGGTCGCTCCCGGTGCGAGCCATGTGAGCCGGCCGGCGACCATGAGATGGATGACTATCGAGAGGCCGCCGTCCAGGCCGAGCACGACGCGCTTCCCCAGGCGCCCCACCTCGACGACCGGAACATCGACAACCCGGTCGATCGGCGGATCGTACGTCTTGAGCACCGAGAAGCTCTGGACCCGAACCCGCTGAAGTCGCTGCCCCACGACCCGCGGCCGAAGCGCATGGAGATACGCCTCGATCTCAGGAAGTTCAGGCATAGAAGGTCGCCAGTCGTCGGTCGCCAGTCGCCAGCCCGAACCGGCGCGAGCGGGGTCGTCGGATCCTGACTTCCGTCTGGCGTCTGGCGTCTGGCGACTGGCGTCTCACCGGAAGAGGTCTTCTTCTGGGGGGCGGACGAGGTCGGTGGCTCGGCCTTCGCCGGTGAGATCGAGGCCGCGAACGACGGCTACTGGAATCGCATCGGCCTTGCCCATCGCAAGATCGGCTGCTGCTGCGATCTCGTCGACGATGGCGATCTCGGTCACGCTCATCGTTCGGTCGTGAGCATCCGGTTGTCCGCGAAGGTCGAGAATGGCGGGCAGGCCGGATACCCCGATCGCGACATCGACGAGGCCCCGTCTCCACGGACGGCCGAACGTGTCCGTGACCACCACCGCGATCTCGGCGCCGGTGGTCTGCTGGAGTTGCATACGAAGGCGGTGCGCCGAGCGATCAGGGTCGATCGGCAGCAGCACCGCGTAGCCGTCCGCAACGTTCGACCGGTCAACGCCGGCGTTCGCACAGATGAACCCATGCTCGGTCTGGGCGATCACCAGATCGCCCCTGCGTCGCAGGATCGACCGCGCCTCCCGCTCGGCCAACTCCCGATAGGCACGGTCGTCCTCGGCCGGCTCAATTCGGCCTTCGGCTTTCGAGACCACCTTGTGGGTGACGACCACGACATCGCGGTGGCGCAGCGTGATCGCAGACAAGCCGAGGCCGTTGGCGATGAGGGCAGACAGATCGTCGCCCGGGACGATTTCCGGAATGCCATGGACGGGGTGGATCTCGATGCTCACGTGAACGCTCCCTCGAACCATTGCGCGAACCGCGCGGCGGCGTCTCGGTCGGCCAGGCGAGTGTCTGTCACATGGACGTTGACCGACCCGCCAAGATCGGCGACATCGCCTGCATCACCAGCGTCGATGACGAGGTCGGTGATGAACCCGTCGTACGCAGCCAGAACGCCGGCGTTGCCCGCTGGATATCCGAGCGACGCCATGACGCTGTCCGCAGGGCCTTTGAGGGCCTTGCCACCGAACAGGGGGCTGATCGCAACGACCCTCCGGTGGCGGGCCACGGCCCGGGCTATCGCGTCCACCGCGAGGATCGGCCCGATCGAGAGTGGCGGATTGGATGGAGCGATGATGATGAGGGTCGCGGCGTCGATGGCCTCGATCACGCCCGGTGCCGGCGACGCGCCGGTCGCGCCGGCGTACTCGATCTCGGTGAGGATGTCGCGGTGCGCTCGCTCGACGAAGTACTCCTGAAACGACAGCCAGGAGCCGTCGGTCGTTCGTATCCGCGTTCGGATGGCGTCATCCGAGGCGGGGAGCACCGGGGTATCGACCCCGAGCGCAGCGGTGATCGACGCCGTTGCCCCCGAGAGGGTTCCGCCGGCCTGGAGAATCCGGGCACGATCCAGGCATGTCGCTAGGTCCCGATCGCCGAGCCGAAACGACGTGTCGACCCCGAGCGACTGGAGGTGGTCCATCACCGTGAACGTGTCGTCCCGGATGCCCCACCCTTCGGATCCTTCGATCCCCGCGAGGGTGTACACCATCGTGTCGAGGTCTGCCGAGACGGGGACGCCGTACATGTGGTCGTCGTCGCCAACGTTGCCGATCACCGTCATCTGATCCGCCGTCAGTCGGGTGCGAAGGGACCGTGCGGCCCGTGCTCCGCCTACACCTCCGGCGAGCAGAACGGCGAAAGGATTGGAATATGTCGACATCAAGCCTTGAATGGCCTCGTTCATGTCATCTCCGGAGGGTCCACCCCCCACTTCAGTCGCGGCCGCGATCCTCGCGCGTAGCGGTACAGATCTCTCAACCACCATCGAAGCGGTTCGGCAGCAAGTGTACGGACCGCGACGGTTGATCGTGGTTGGCGGGGAGAGCGACGCGCGCCGGATTGCGGTTGAACACGATGTCGGTTGGATCGCCAACATCGGTGGCGTCGTGGATTCCTCCGACGACATGAGTCATGTCTGGATCGTGCGCGAGGGCGTGGAACCCCGACCGGACGCGCTCGGCGCACTCGTCGACGCAGCGACCCGACTCGACGCCTCGGTCGCTGGGTCGAAGGTGCTCGACATCGATGACCCCGATCGACTGCTCTCCGTCGGGTTCGCCACCGACGTCTTCAACTCGCCGTACACGGGATTCGACGGCGAGGAACGAGATCAGGGGCAGTACGACGTCGTCCGGGATGTGGCGGCCGTCAGCGGACAATCCGTGTTGCTCCGCCTCGACCTGGCTCGCGGGCTCGGTGGCCCCGACCGCTCGATGGCGCCCTTCGCTACTGCCGTCGACTTCTGCCAGCGGGCCCGCCTCCGCGGTGCCCGCGTCATCGTGGTTCCCTCCTCAGAGGTGCTCGCGCCAGACGGGTCGGGAAGCCTCGACCGGTGGCAGGAGCGCGGCGGTCGCATCCGGGCCATGACCAAGGTCTATGGGCCGACCACGCTGCTGTGGTCGCTGCCGATGGCGTTTCTCTCTGGCCTCCTCCAGTCGTTCCTCTCGTTGTTCCTTGGCCGCTGGCGGTTCTTCGACTGGCTGAAGGCGTGGGTCTGGTATCTCCTGAAGCTCCCGAGCACACTCAGTGCAAGAAGCGCAGCGAGACGAGGTCGCGTCGTCGGCGATGCCGAACTGTTCCGCTACCAAGTCAGCGGTTCCATCGCGCTCAAGAGCGCGTTTGCCGAATTGTCCGACCGCATCCGGAAGCGGCTTCCCGGCGACGACCGACTCTCGGTCGAAGCCATCGGCAGCGAGATTCGACGGCCCTCGTTCATCGTCGGCGCCGTCGCCCTCCTCTTCGTCCTCATCGCAACCCGCAGTATCTGGACCGTCGGTCTCCCGGCTGTGGGATTCAGCCTCCCGTTTGTTGCATCAGGCACCGATGCCGTGTCCGCGTATGCGGGCGGATGGAATCCGGCCGGCTTGGGATCGATTGAGCCGCTTCGCCCAATCATCGGAATCGCGGGTGCGATCCAGACGATCCTTCTCGACAACCGCCGCCTCGCAGAGTTCGTGTTCACCGCAGGTTCGTGGCTCCTCGGGATCTGGGGAACCGTTCGTCTGCTTCGGACATGGGGGATTGCGGCGGTTGCTGGGACACTGGCCGGTGTTGTGTACGTGGCCGGTTCCGGAGCCCAGGCGTTGGCCCAGCAGACGGGCGTCGGCATGATCTTCGCCCTTGGCCTCGTCCCGTGGGTGATTCGCTTCTCCCTGGCATCGATACCGGGTTCGTGGTTCGCTCGTGCCGGCCGGATCGCTGGAGTTGCTTCGCTGACAGGTGTCGTGGCGGCCCTCGCTCCGCTCGCGTTGTTGATTCCTCCTGCGGTGCTTCTGATCTGGGCCGTCATCAACCTGAACGACCGAGCCGCGTGGCGGGCGTTTGGCGTCTCAGCGGCCGCCGCCATCCTTGCCGTCCCGCTTCTCTTCCCGTGGCTCGGCACGGCCGATCTCGGGCGATTCCTGACCGACGGTGCCGCCTTCTGGGCGATACCGACCGCGACCGCGGTGGTCGCCGGCGTCGCACTCCTGACCACGCTCCTGTCGGCCCCACAACGGCTCGCCCTGGTTGCCGGGTTGGGCGGGATCGTTGGTGTCGCCGGAGCGTTCCTCGCGAGGACTTCGGGCTGGGACCTCGGCCGCGAAGTCGAGAGCGCGGGCCTTGCGCTCTTGACGCTCGGTCTCGCTCTGGTCGTCGGACCGTCGTTCGAGGCGATTACGCGGACCGCGGAGGTCGGTGGGTGGCGCCGCCTCGTTGCGATCGTCTCGGTCGCTGCCTCGGTATTCCTGGTGGCGGTTGCCGCCGTCACGATGATCGGCGGCCGCGCCGGATTCCCGGGCGACGAGTACCGCGACGCATTCACGTTCTCGGCCGCCCGACCGGGCGACCCGGCGATGTCTCGAATCCTCGTCGTCGGTGCCCCCGGAAGCCTGCCGGGGGAGGATCGCATGGTCGACGGCGCCGCGTACCGCCTCGTCTCAGCGCCGATGCCCGAGTCGTGGGAGACCTATCTTCACGACGCTCGGATCGGCGACGATGCACTGTCCGTAGGGCTGCAGCAGATCACATCGGGAGAGACGAAGCGGGCGGGCGAGATTCTTGCCTCCTATGGCGTTCGGTGGATCGTCGTGCTCGACGAGGGCGATCTCGACCCGTTCGCCGATGCCTGGCGGACGGCGTTCGTCGGTCAACTGGACCTGGTCCCGCTCGGTGGCGGACTGGACAACACGACGTTCGAGAACGAGGCCGAACTGCCGGTGCGGGCCGTGACGTCCGACGGAACGCCGTGGAGTCGGATCGGCAACGGATACACCTCCGAATCGGGAACGCTTCGCAATCTCCAGGTTCGCGAGAACGCCAACGCCCGATGGGGACCAGGGGAGTGGCAGCAAATCGACTGGGCGAACGGCATCCGTACCGTCAAACCGACGGTCCAATTCGATCCGATCGGATCGCGGCGGAGCCAAGCGATCGGCGCGCTGGCGTGGCTCCTCGCTCTCGGCGGTTTCGCCTGGGCCGGGAGGAGATTCGGATGAGACGAGCCGTCGTCGTAATCGTCATCGGGTTGCTGGGCGCACTCGCGTTCGCCCAGACCGGGCCGATTGATGATCGGCCTCCGGACTTCGGAGCCCTGCCGCCCGACCTTGGAACGGCCACCGGGGACCCCAGCGCCTGGTACTGCCCGTGGGTCGAGGCCGGTGCACTGCGGGACGCTGCGTTCGGTTTGGCGGCGGTCGTCGACGTCGATTCCACGATCACTCTGCCGAACCCGAACCCGACCGAGGAACCGACAGTGGCGGAGGCACGGTTGCGCGGACCGGGTGCTCGCAGCATCGACGCCGGCGACATCGTGCGCCGTGGTGCCTCGCCGGGCGTCGTCGAATTCGACGATGGGCCTGCAGTCGCGACTACAGCCATGTGGTCGGATGAGTTGATCACCGGCGACCGCTGCGTGGTCTCCGTCCCCAAGGCGTGGCATCTCGTCGGAGGGATCACGGCCGACGACTTCACGCTCGAACTGCGGCTCTTCAACCCCTTCGCCGAGCCTGCGAAGGTGCGAGTCGAGTCCATCAACGAGTTCGGTAGCTCGACGCTCGCCGGCTTCGAGAGCATCGACATTGCCGGCCGATCGTGGGTGACGGAAGACCTCACCCGGGTCGTCGCATTCAACGACAACGTGAGCTTCGTCGTGACCTCGGAGAGCGGAATCGTCATCCCGAGCCTCGTGCTCAACAATGGAACGGACGAAGCGTCGTGGCCGGGGACCGGCCAAGCGACCACCTGGGATTTCCCCGTGACGAGCGTTCCCGGTTTGGTGCCGAGCCTCGTGCTCTCGAACACCGGGAGTGTCGGAGCGACCGTCGCCATCGACCTGTTCACGCCGGACGGTCCGATTCTCGATGCCGACGGCCGGATCGTCTCACCTCTTGAACCCGTCCGGATCAATCTGGCCGATCTCGCCGAGCCGCCGTTTGCCGTTCGCGTGCGTTCGAATGCCCCGATTGCAGCCGTGATCCAGGCCGCACCCGATGGGATCTTCCCTTCGACTGGAGCTGCCAGCCCGGAAGAAGACGCCGGGAGCACCGAAGTCGGCGGCGATGAGGCCACGGACGACGAGTCGACGACCGAAACCACCGTCGCAGAGGGTGAAGCGGGCGAAGGTGGTGAGGAAGGCGAAGAGCTCGAAGAGCTCGAAGAGCCGGTGACCTACGACGGATTGGCGTCGATGCCTGGCAATCCTGACCCGCTCGAGCGATGGCTGGTTCCCGGCCTGGGCACCGTGCCGGGAGCCGATACGTCGATCTGGGTGCTGAACCCAACCGGCGACGAGGCAACGGTCACGTACAGCCCATTGGGGGTGTCGTCTGGCGGGTCCGACAAGGTGCTCATCCCGGCGGGGACCTACGCCGAAATCCCGATCGCACCGCTGTCCGAGACCGGCAACTCCGGGATGCTCATCCAATCGAACGTCCCGGTCTCAGTGGCGGTCACGATCTCAGGCCCACAGGGCGTCGCGTTCATCGGTGGCGTGGGCATCGGATGACCGCCGTCGTCAGCGTCATCGTCGTTCTCGGACTGGCGTTGGTGGTTGTCCTTGCGGTTCGCCTCATGGCCAGCTGGCAGAAGCCGCCCCATCCTCCGATCGATCTCGACGGTATCGGCGAACGCCCGGGTGTGATCGTGTTCACGTCCACCGACTGCAAAACATGCTCCGAAGCGATGCGGGTCGTCGGTGGCGCGAGCTCATCGGTCCGGGAGGTCACCTGGGAGTTGGAGCCGCAACTGTTCGACCGATATCGCGTCGAGGCCGTGCCGCTCGTCGCCGTTCTCGACGACGGCGGACGATCCCTGTTCTTCGGGACGGGTGTCCCTGATGGTGTCCGTTTCCGTACGGCTGTCAGGAAGGCGGGCATCCAGTGAGAACCGCCGAGTCCTTGGTCCGGCCCTCGCACTCTCCTAACGTCGCGCGGCCATGACCTGCGTTCGCTGCTCATCGATCTCCACCTCCAGCCTCACCTATGCGTATGAACGCCGGGAGGCCTGGCTTGTCGATTGTGGCAACTCCGAGGAGCCCGGCACGCGATACCCACTGTGCACCACTCACGCGAACCGCATGACCGCTCCAGTCGGCTGGGTCCTCCACGACCGCCGCTCACAACCCACCCTCTTCGCAAGCGAAACGGCATAGGGGAGCGATGTCCATCGACCGCGACGTACTCGAAGCCGTGAGGGAGATGGACGAGCATGAACTGCGGCGTCTCTACATTCTCGCCAAGGCCAGGCTCGAGGGCCGAGGCGTGGATCTGCCGGGTTCGGGACCGGAGGTCAAGCTCCGTAAGCAGATGGTGCGGTGCGGAAAAGAGAGCTGTACCCGATGCCCACACGGGCCATACTGGTACGCCTACTGGACCGAAGACGGGCGGCGTCGGTCGCGGTACCTTGGCAAACTTGAAGACGTTCCGGAGGCGATGGGCCAGACCTGACGCTACGATGTTCACTTGGGAGGCAGACAATGAGTGACGGACTCAGCTGTAATACATGCGGTCAGAATTCTGTGATTCAGATCGAACTGACCCTTCCGGATGGCTCGGAAGTAGTCTTCTGCTCGTGCCACCGATGCGAGTCGAAGTGGTGGGATCGTGATGGTGTGCGCCTCGACCTCGACGCACTCATCGATGTTGCCCGCCGCGAGCCCTAGACCGGCCGTACTCCGCTCGGTTCACTAGCCTTCCGCCCGTGAACTCTCCGCCCGCGCCCATCGTCAGGGAGCAAGAATCCGGGCCGTTGGTGGCACCGGATACGGGTGCGGTACCGACCTGGCTGATCGTTGTGCTTGTCGGGGCCCCGACGCTGCTCATCCTGCTCATCATGTCGGGCATCCTCGGCGTGATCGGTTCCGGGTCGCTGATCCGGTTCCCACAGATCCTCGTTGCGAACACGCCAACCGGCGGCGACATGGGGGCCCACGTCCTGCTGCCCCAGGTGTTGCGCGACGTGCTGCTCCCGTCCGGCCGGATCTTCGGCTGGTCGAGCACGTGGTATGCCGGGTTCCCCGCGCTGTACTTCTACTTCCCGATCCCGGCGCTGATCACGGTCCTGCTCGACGTGTTCCTGCCATACGGCGTTGCATTCAAGCTGGTGACGGTCGTTGGCCTGGTTGGACTCCCGGTCGCTACCTACGGCTTCGTTCGGTTGCTCGGTTTCTCACGCCCGGTCTCCGGTCTCGCTTCGCTGACCGGATCCATGTTCGTTCTCATGGAGAGCTTCTCGATCTTCGGCGCCAACATGAAGTCGACGCTCGCCGGGGAGTTCTCGTTCTCCTGGTCGTTCGCATTGTCGCTGCTCTACCTCGGGGTCGTTGCCAGGGACACTCGTCTCGGGAAGCGATTCACGCCGCTCGCCGGCTTCCTGCTGGCGCTGACGGCGATGACGCACGTCGTCACCACGATGATCGTCGTCGTGGTCTCTGCCGCGTTGCTGTTCAGGAGGAACGGACCACGCACGGTCGTCTCATCGTGGGCACTTGGATTCGCGATCAGCGCGTTCTGGGCACTCCCGCTCGGGATCCGTGTACTCACCGGCATGACCACCGACATGGGTTGGGCGCCGGTCAAGAACATCGTTGGCGATGCCACACCAGGGTCGCCGTTCCCCGGCGAGTTCATCCCGATCCTCGTGCTTGGCGTGGTCGGCATGCTGTGGTCCATGCTCCGCCGTGATGACGTGGTTGTCCTCGCGTGGTTGACCCTCCTCCCGCTGGTCGGGTACTTCGTGCTCCCCAAGATCGGCATCACGATGCTGTACAACGCTCGGCTCCTGCCGTACTGGTACTTCGGGATGTACGTGTTCGCCGGGATCGCACTCGGTCTCGCGGTGGTCGAGATCGGACGGCGAGTCCCATTGCGTCGTTCGGCCACGATCGGGCTCTCCCTCGGAGCGGGATTCATCGTGTTGGCGGCGAGCATTCTCTCGATCCACGACGTACCCGGTTGGGTCAAATGGAACTTCGAGGGGTACGAGGGGAAGGCCGACTACGCCGAGTACCGCACGCTGATGGAGACCGTCGACACGCTTCCTCCTGGACGGATCATGTGGGAGGCCAACAGCGAGATGAACAAGTACGGGACGCCGATGGCGCTCATGTTGTTCCCCTACTGGAGCGAAGGACATCCATCCATGGAGGGTTTGTTCTTCGAGTCGTCGCTCACCACTCCGTTCCACTTCCTGAACGCGTCCGAAGTGAGCGAACGGCCATCGAACCCGGTTCGCGGTCTGGACTATCGCGGGTTCAACATGGAGCGGGGTATCACCCACCTCGCTGTCTACAACGTCGACTACTACGTGAGCTACACCGAAGCGGGCGCCGAGGCGGCCCGCCTTGCCGGCCTCGCGGAGGTCGGCGTTGCCTTGCCGTGGCACATCTTCGCCCTTCCCTCATCTGACCTTGTCGATGTCGCGACGATCGAACCGGCGGTATGGGCAGGGGGTGGCGACTTCTACGATCCGACCCTCGAGTGGTATGACGACGTCGAGAACCTCGATCACTGGTTGGTCGAAGAGGGTCCGCAGGAGTGGGAACGGGTCGAGACGGTCGAAGAGCGTCTCCTGACCGTCGATCCGTATGACGGCTCAGGGATCGTGACCGATGTCGTCGCCGAGGACCATCGCATCTCGTTCACGACCACGGCTGTTGGCGTGCCTCACCTCGTCAAGGTGTCGTACTTCCCGAACTGGACCGCCGAAGGTGCAGACGGACCGTACCGGGCGGCGCCTTCCCTAATGGTGGTCGTGCCCACCAGCGAACAGGTCGTGCTTGAGTTCAAGAACACAAATGCCGAGAATCTGGGTATGGCCCTTACGTTGATCGCAGCCGTGGGGTTGGGCGTCTACGCGTACCAACGCCGCAAATACCGTATCGCCCAGGACGCCGCATGAAGGACTATTTCGCCAGCTTCATGACGAAGCAAGCGCTGGGCCAGTTCATCAAGGTCGGCCTTGTGGGTCTAGCGAACACCGTGGTGTCATTTGCGCTCTTCAACCTGTTCCTCTGGATGGGGTGGTGGTCCGTACTCGCCGTGAGCGCCGCGTTCGCGATTACGACGTTCATGTCCTACGTCCTCAACCGTGCGTGGACGTTCGAGATCAAAGATGGGAAGGTCTCTGGACGAGAGACCGCGAACTTCTATCTCGTCAACCTCGCCGCTTGGGCGGGGACCGCCGGGACGATGTGGATCGCGGAAGCGATGTTCGGACCGCTGTCGAAGCTCGCAGCCAACGCGGTGTACCTGGCGACGTCGATCGTCATCCTGCTCCCGAAATTCGCGTCATATCGCGACATCGTGTTCGGGAAGGCGATCCGCGAACGAGAGCACGACACCGTCGAAGTCTGAGGACGGATCGCGAGTCAGCCCTTCAGGCTCTTCCTGACGTTCCACACACCCTTGAGAGTCCGTGGCACCCGTTTCGCGAGGCTGGTCTTCGCTTCGCGTTTCTCCTCGACGACGGCTGGGACCTCGACGATCCGGAACTCGGCTCGTTCCGCACGAACGACCAGTTCGGTGTCGAACAGATCCTGCGTTGAGATCACTTCGTTCGCGATCTGGTCGATCACTTCCCGGCGAATCGCCTTCATGCCGTGCGTATCCGAGACGCCGGATGACAGCATGAAGCGAAGGATCTGATTGAACGTGAAGGTCGCGAACTGGCGCACCGGCCCGCGGCGATCGTCGGCACCCTCAACGCGCTTCGAGGCGAGTACGAGATCGGCGTCCTCACCAACGTCGAGGACCGCACGAAGGAAATCGGCAGAGAAGTAGTCGATGTCGAAATTGACGAGCCACTCGCCGTCGGTTGCCAGGAACCCCTCACGCATCGCGGCGCCGTAGTCGGGCGTCGGGAGTTCAAGCAGCGCGAGTGCAGGATGATCGGGCATCAACATCCGCACCGCTTCGGCGGTACCGTCGGTCGAACCGTTCTCGGCGATCAACACGGTGATGTCCGCAGGGACGTCTGCGATCTCGTCGAAGAGTTCCTCGATCGCTCCGACGAGGTAGTCGGCTTCGTTGTGAACCGGGATCACGACCGACACGGTCGTCCGGGGGTCAGAGGTCATTCTGGCATTGAGTGTAGGAAGGGATTGGAGACAGGGACCCGGCCTGCGCAGGATCGACCGTACAATCAACGCATGGACCTCAACACCATCTTCAAGGCCTACGACGTGCGCGGCCTCTATCCGTCGCAGATCGACGAAGCGGTCGCAGGAAAGATCGGCTACGCCTTCGCGATCTTTGCCGGCGTCGAACGGATTGCCGTCGGTCGCGATTGCCGCTTGTCGTCGCCGGGAATCGCAGCGGCTCTCATGGACGGCATCACCAGGGCAGGTGTTGACGTCGTCAACCTCGGAGAGATCACCACCGATGCGCTCTACTACGTCTCGGGGTCCATGGAGCTTCCGGGTGTGGTCGTCACTGCTTCTCACAATCCTCCGGAGTACAACGGCCTGAAGTTCTGTCTCGCAGGCGCAGCGCCGGTTGGCGAGGAGACCGGCCTTCGCGAAGTCAAGGAACTCGCGATCGCTGCTCAGCCCGAGGCGCCGATCCTCGGATCGATTGCTCCGGCCGACATCCTGCCGGGGTACGTCGATCATCTCCTCGGCGTCGTCGATCCCGACGCCTTCGCCGCGTTGACCGTTGTCGCGGACGGCGGCAACGGCATGGCAGGGGTCGCTCTCCCATCAGTGTTCGACCGTCTGCCCGCTCACCTCATCGGGCTCTACCTGGAACCCGACGGGACGTTCCCGAATCATCCGGCCGACCCACTGCGACCCGAGAACCTGGCCGATTTGCTCTCGTTGGTGGAGACTGAGCACCCCGATCTCGGCGTCGCATTCGACGGCGACGCCGATCGTGCCTTCTTCATCGACGACCAGGGCGTCCCGCTCCCCGGCAGCACCACGACGGCGCTCGTAGCCGACTGGTTCCTCAAGGGGGAAGCCGGGGCCTCGATCGTCCACAACCTCATCTGTTCGAAGGCGGTCGCGGAACGGGTCAGGGCGTCCGGTGGGAACCCAGTGCGCACCAAGGTCGGGCACTCAAATATCAAGAAGGTGATGAAGGAGACCGGCGCGGTCTTCGGCGGCGAGCACTCCGGCCACTACTACTTCCGCGACAACTTCCGCGCCGATTCCGGCATCCTCGCCTTGCTGGTGCTCATGCAAGTGCTCTCCGAGGCCGGCAAGCCGCTCTCCGAACTTCGTGCGGTGTACGAGCCATACGCGAGTTCGGGTGAGATCAACTACGACGTCGCAGATCAGGAAGCGGCAGCGGCTGCGGTCGCGGCGGCCTTTGCCGACGCCGACATCGATGATCTCGACGGATTGACCGTCGATCTCGGCGATCGCTGGTTCAATCTGCGTCCATCGAACACCGAACCGAAGCTTCGGCTGAACGCTGAGGCACCTGACGCCGCCGCCGTCGACGATCTCGTCGCGGCGGTGGCTTCAATCATCGAGGAGGGATCGTGACCGACCACCTGATCGACCAGGAACTGCTGGCCATCATGCAGTGCCCGTCCTGCACCGGAACGCTCACCGAACGCCCGGACCCGCCGGCGCTCGTGTGCTCCGAGTGTGGACTCCAGTATCCGGTTCGCGACGGCATCCCTGTCATGTTGATCGATGAAGCCACACCCGCCGGTCAATGACCATGCTTGACGACATTCTCACCTTGCCGGACCAGTTGCGGTGGGGCATCGGCCTCGACGCGCAGCCGGTTCGCAGCAGCGGCCCGATTGTCATCCTGGGCATGGGTGGATCGGCGATGGCCGCCTCCGTAGCGACGCTTGCAGCTTCGCCGCGGGCGCCGATCGTGGTTCACCGGGGCTACGGACTCCCGCCGTGGGCTGCGGACAGCGGGGCTGCGGTGATCGCGGTCTCGTACAGCGGCAACACCGAAGAGGTGCTCTCGGGTGTCGACGCTGCCATCTCTGATCGACTGCCACTCGCTGCGGTTGCGTCAGGCGGTCGCCTCGAAGAGATTGCACGCGAGCGCACCTTGCCATACGTCGAGGTCCCTGGTGGGATCCAGCCGCGTGCCGCGGTCGGCTATCAGGCTGCCGCCGTGGCAGCGACCCTGGGTGCCGCCGGCCAGATTGCCGACGTTGACCGCGCCCTCGGCGAAGCCGCGGACGTTCTCGACGTGCTCCTCGACAGTGGGCGAGGTGGTGCGGTCGTGCTCGGGAGGGACATCGCCGACGGCCTCGCCGGACGCACAGCCGTGATCTACGGTGGCAAAGGAATCGGATCGACTGCCGCCTACCGGTGGAAGACCCAGATCAACGAGAACGCGAAGCGTCCGGCGTTCTCCGGAACGATCCCCGAGATGAACCACAACGAACTCGAGGGATGGCGCCCGGACGCCAGCGGAGGATTCGGCGTGATCTACCTGCGGGACGAAGGCGATCATCCTGCTATTGCCCGCCGTCTTGACCTTTCTGGGACCGTACTCTCCGGTGCCGTCGAGCGGGTCGGAGAAGTGCGATCCGCGGGGACCGGTCCGCTCGCCCGGTTCTTCAGCCTGTCTGTGGTGGGCGATGTGGCGTCGGTCGCAATGGCCGAAGAAGCCGGCATCGACTCGACCGAGGTCGAGACTCTCGAGGAATTCAAAGTCATGCTCGCGAAAGGAACACCATGAACTATGACATCGCAGACCCGGCACTCGCCGGCGAGGGCCACCGCAGGATCGCTTGGGCCGACCGCAGAATGCCGGTTCTTGCATCGATCCGTGAACGCTTCGAGACTGAGCAGCCGCTCGCAGGCATCCGTGTCGCCGCCTGCATGCACGTGACCACCGAGACCGCGGTGCTCATGCGCACGCTTCGCGCCGGGGGAGCGTCGGTGGCGCTCTGCGCATCGAACCCGCTGTCCACGCAGGACGACGTCGCCGCCGCGCTCGTCGACGAGGGCATTCCGGTGTATGCCGTCCGGTCGGAAGACTCGGATACGTTCTACAAGCACATCAACGCAATCCTCGACACCGAGCCTCACCTCGTGTTCGATGACGGTGCAGACACCACCACGGTGCTTCATCGCGAACGGACCGCTCAGCCGATCCTCGGTGGCCTCGAAGAGACCACAACCGGCGTGATTCGACTGCGTGCCATGGCTGCCGAAGGCGTCCTTCGCTACCCGGTCGTCGCGGTCAACGATTCGGCGACGAAACACCTCTTCGACAACCGACACGGCACCGGGCAGTCGTCGCTCGACGGGATTCTCAGAGCGTCGAACATCCTGTTCGCCGGTCGGACCGTTGTCGTCGCCGGATTCGGTGACTGTGGCTGGGGAATTGCCAGGCGGGCCGCCGGGCTCGGCGCCAACGTCGTGGTGATCGAAGTCGACCCGATCAGGGCGCTCTCCGCAGCGATGGAGGGATACCGCGTCATGACGGCTGCGGAGGCGGCTCCGGTTGGAGACGTGTTCCTCACGGCGACCGGGGACATCCACATCTTCCGGCCCGAGCATTTCAACGTCATGAAGGACAACGTGATCCTCGCGAATGCCGGGCACTTCGACGTTGAGTTGGATCTGGGCGGACTCGATGAGATGGCCGTCGCACGCCGCGAGATCCGTGACAACCTCGAGGAATTCGAACTGGCGGACGGTCGTCGGATGATCGTCGTTGCCGAAGGACGCCTCGTGAACCTCGGCGCGGCCGAAGGGCACCCGGCCGACGTCATGGACATGTCGTTCGCCGACCAGGCGCTTGCTGCCGAGTGGCTCGTCGACGTTGGCGAAGATCTCGCTCCCGACGTCTACACCCTGCCGTATGAACTCGACGAGAACGTCGCACGCCTCAAACTTGCATCAATGGGCGCCAGCCTCGAAGTGTTGACCGACGAGCAGGCGAAGTACCTCGCATCGTGGGAACACGGGACCTGAGGGAGAGTCGCCGGTCGCCAGTCGCCAGTCAGAAGCCAAGTCGCTGAGTAGCTGAGTAGCAGAGGCAGGTCACGGTCGCGATTCTGTCGTTCGCTCCCGATACGGTGTCTGCATGCTCTGTCTTGCTTGTACGTTGCCGTGCGAAGGGGATCTGTGTTCGGATTGCCGGCTTGGGTTGCGGGGGGCGCCGGAGGTGCCGGTGGGGGACGGACTGATCGGCGTCGCCGGATATCTGCACGAGGGGACGGCTCGCCGCCTCGTACACGCCCTCAAATACCGGGCCGTGGTGGCGGCTGCTACACCGCTGGCGGATGCCATGGCCGATCGGGTCCCTCGCACGACGACGGCGCTCATCCCGATACCCCGGGCGCGGCTCCGTGCGTTCCGCTATGGCGTCGATCCGGCAGCGCTCCTCGCAACCGCGGTCGGGCGCCGCACCGGCCTTCCCGTCGTTCGGGGCATCCTTCCCCGATGGTGGTGGCGGCGACATGCCGGTCGATCCCGAGAGGAACGCTCTCGCGTTGTCTTCGCTGCGAGCGGCGCTCTGGTGCCGGCCGGTGCCGCCCTCGTCGATGACGTCCTCACCACCGGGGCCACTGCCCGTGCCGCGGCGACCACACTTCGGGGTCTTCCGACTCTTGTCCTGGTGGCTACCTGCGCGAGTAGAATGGAGCAAGGAGTTGGCCCATTTGGAGGTGCAGTGACGGTTCTCCCGTCCAGCGGTCCCACCGACCGAACCACCCTCCGCGCCCACAAGATTGGAGCAGTCGATTCAACGCGCGCGGGTGCCCCAGAACGCGGCCACGATCATGACCGAAGGGAGCACGAGTGAACGTTCGTATCCATGGGCGGAATACTGAGATCGCGAACGACGTCCGTGATTTGGCTCAGGAGAAGGTCGAGCACGCCGCACGGATCTTCGACGACATCACCAGTGTCGATGTCGAGTTCTCCGAGAGCGGCAACCCGAGGCGCAACGACGCCCGATATCGCGTCGAGATCACCTCGAGTGCTGCCGGCCAGATCGTCCGCGTCGAATCTCAGGCTTCTGATGCAAGGGCCGCGCTCGACACCGCTTCGGACAAGTACGAACGTCAACTCCGCAGGCTCAAAGAGCGGCTCATCCAAAGATCTCGGAAGAGCAGCCACAAAGACCTCAACCCACTCGACGAACCGGTCGATGAAATTCAGGACCGAGATGCCGTCGTTGTGAGGAAGAAGAAGTTCACGATGCGGCCAATGTCGGTCGAGGAAGCTGCACTGCAGATGGAGATGCTCGGACACGACTTCTTCATTTTCCTCGACGCAGACACTGGGAAGCAGTCGGTGCTCTACTACCGGCGCGATGGTGATCTCGGGATGATTGAACCGGAGTAACCCGAGCCGGAGTGGCCGAAACGATATGAAGAGACTGCTGGTCGTAGACGATGTTCCCCTGTTCCGTGCGGGCCTTTCCTCGGCCCTCCGAGATGCCGGATTTGAGGTTGTCGCAGAAGCTGGCGGAGCCGAAGCGGCCGTGACGGCCGCGGAAGAACACCAACCGGACCTCGTCCTGCTCGACATTCTCATGCCCGGTGTCTCCGGCCTCGAAGTGGTCGAGAAGATCACCGCCGTCGCCCCCGAAGCGAGCATCGTCCTCCTCACCGCGAGCGAGTCGGAAGAAGACCTGCTCGTTGGCGTGAAGGCAGGAGCCCGCGGGTACGTCACCAAGGACGCACCGTTCGAAGCTCTGGTTGGCGCGCTCAACGCCGTAGAAGGCGGCGGCGCAGCCGTTTCGCCGAACATGGCGGGGAAACTGCTCGACGTGACCCGGCAACTCCTCCGACACCAGGAGCTACTCCAGTCGCGGAAGCCGGTGCTCACCGGCCGCGAGCTCGAAGTCCTTGAACTCGTCGCCGAGGGCCAGACCAGCCGCCAGATCGGGACGCTGCTCTTCATCTCCGAAAACACGGTGAAGAACCACATCCGCAACATTCTCGACAAACTCGGCCTCCACTCAAGAAGCGAAGCCGTGTTGTACGCCGTCCGCGAAGATCTGATCAGCTTGTCGTAGGCGGCAGAGCCGCCTACGGGTCGCCAGTCGCCAGTCGCCAGTCGCCAGTCGCCAGTCGTCGGTCCCCGGTCGGGGTAACGGCTGTCTTCTCTCCGGTATCAGCATCTGGTATGTGTCGGGTATGTCTGACTACGAGCGCCTTGACGTATGGAGAGCTGCCCACGCTCTCACGCTCGTGATCTACCGGGCGACGTCATCGTTCCCTGCCGACGAGCGGTACGGGTTGGTTTCGCAGATGCGGCGTTCTGCGGCATCGATTCCGATGAACATTGCTGAGGGGTCCGGACGCTCGACCGACCTTGACTACGCCCGATTCGTCGCGAATGCCATTGGATCGGCGAGTGAACTCGAGTACCAGCTTCTTCTCGCCGCCGATCTCGGATACTGCGCAGGCGAATTCGCCGACCGCCATCGGCGACAGGTGGCCGAGATTCGGCGAATGCTGACGGCGTTGAGAAGCTATCTCGCACAGTCGCTGCCGCGTTCACGATGAGTTTCTGGCGACTGGTGACTGGCGACTGGCGACTTGCTCTCGACCCGGGCCCAACAATCCGCCCCACCCCGTAGTATTCGCCCCGCATGTCCATCTTTTCAAAGGCGCTTCGGATTGGGGAGGGCAAGCGGCTGAAGGAGCTTCAGGCGCTCGTCCTTCGGGTCAACGCGCTCGAACCCGAAATCCAGTCGCTGAGCGACGCCGACCTCGCGGCCAAGACGGTCGAGTTCCGAAATCGGATCGCCACTGGCGAATCGATCGACGATCTCGAAGACGAAGCCTTCGCGGTCGTGCGAGAAGCAGCGAAACGCACCCTCGGTGAGCGGCCATTCGATGTGCAGATCATCGGCGCAGGCGCCCTTCATCGGGGCATGATCTCTGAGCAGCGCACCGGTGAGGGTAAGACCCTCATGTCGACGCTGCCGTCCTACCTCAATGCCCTCTCCGGAGAGGGTGTGCACCTCGTCACGACGAACGACTACCTGGCGTCACGCGACTCGGAGTGGATGGGTCAGATCCATCGATTCCTCGGTCTCACCGTCGGACTCGTGCAGGCCGACATGACTCCGGATGAGCGGAAGCCCGCGTACGGAGCCGACATCACGTACGGAACGAACAACGAGTTCGGCTTTGACTACCTGCGCGACAACATGGCGATGCGACCCGGTGACCGGGTCCAGCGTGGTCACCACTACGCGATCGTCGACGAAGTCGACTCGATCCTGATCGACGAGGCACGGACACCGCTCATCATCTCCGGCCGAGTCGGTGAGACCGGCAAGTGGTACCGCGAGTTCGCCCGCCACGTGGACCGCCTTCGCGTCGACGAGGACTACGAGATCGATGAGAAGAAGCGGCAGGTCATCGTCACCGAGTCCGGCGTCACCCGTGTCGAGGGCTTCTTGGGCGTCGAGAACATGTACGACCACGCCAATGTCGACTTCATCCACCACCTCGATGTCGCTCTCAAGGCCAAGGGCTTGTATCAGAAGGATGTCGACTACCTGATCCGCAACGGCGAGATCATGATCGTCGACGAGTTCACCGGACGCGTGCTTGAAGGCCGCCGCTACTCCGAGGGCCTTCACCAGGCGATCGAGGCCAAAGAAGGCGTCCAGATCAAAGAAGAGAACCAGACGCTGGCGACGATCACGCTCCAGAACTACTTCCGCATGTACGACAAGCTGTCCGGCATGACCGGTACCGCGCTTACCGAGGCCAGCGAGTTCCACGAGATCTACGGCCTCGACGTCATCGACATCCCAACGAATCAACCAATTGCCCGGATGGATCAGGCGGACGTCGTCTACGTAGATGAGGATCACAAGTTCGCGGCGCTCGCTGACGACATCGAAGAGCGCAGCAAGCGGGGGCAGCCGATTCTTGTCGGAACGATCTCGATTGAGAAGTCGGAGCGGCTTGCCCAGACGCTGAAGAAACGCGGCGTCAAGTACGAGATTCTGAACGCCAAGCAGCATGAGCGCGAGGCGCACGTCATCGCTCAGGCCGGACAACCGAGCGCCGTCACCGTCGCGACCAACATGGCCGGCCGTGGCGTCGATATCAAGCTCGGCGGCAATCCGGAAGAGCTCGCCCGTGGCGAACTCATCCGCAGGGAGATAGCGACGTCGGACCCCGAGTACGACGCAGAACTGGCGGAGGCGATCGAACGATACGAGTCTCAGATCGAGGAGAAGCGACAAGAAGTCCTCGCCGCTGGCGGTCTCTACGTCCTCGGCACCGAACGGCACGACTCGCGGCGAATCGACAACCAGTTGCGCGGCCGCTCCGGGCGCCAGGGCGACCCCGGGGAGTCCCGCTTCTACCTCTCTCTCGAAGACGACCTCATGCGTCGCTTCGCCAACGATCGCGTCGCCTCGATCATGGAGCGTTTGAAGATCCCGCCCGACGTCCCCATCGAAGCCAAGATGGTGTCGAAGGCGATCGAACGTGCGCAGTCGCAGGTCGAGTCGCAGAACTTCGAGATCCGCAAGAACGTGCTCAAGTACGACGAGGTGATGAACACCCAGCGCGAGATCGTCTACAAGTGGCGCAACATGATCCTGGACGACCGGGACACCGACGAGCTCCTCGCCGAGTGGCGCACCGAGACGATCGAGACCGAGGTCGAGACGATGACGGCCGGCGTCGATCCCTCCGAGTGGGACTGGGACGATCTTGACCTTCGTATGAAGGTCATCTACGAGCCGTCCATCGGCCCGGCATCATTCCCCGACAAGCAGTCGCTGACCCCCGATGAGATCATCGACGCCTACCTGGACGACGCGAACGCGGTGTACGCCGCTCGCGAAGAGCAGTTCGGCACAGAGACCATGCGCCAACTCGAGCGAACCGTCGTTCTCTCCGTCATTGATAACAAGTGGCGAGAGCATCTCGCCGAGATGGACTACCTCCGATCCGGCATCGGATTGCGAGCAATGGGCCAGCGCGACCCGCTCGTGGAGTACCAGAGGGAAGGGTTCGCCTATTTCGAAGAGCTTGTCGATGCGGTGAAACACGACGCGACGCGCTACATGTTCCACGTCGACGTGGTGCAGCAACAGCAGGCGGCGCCGACTGCGCAGGTCACCACGTCATCGGCGAAGTCGGTGCAGCAATTGAAGGCCAGGCAGGTCGTCCGAACCGGCGACAAGATCGGCCGGAACGCGCCGTGCCCCTGCGGTTCCGGCAAGAAATACAAGCGGTGCCACGGCGCCGTGGGAGCGGAGCCTCTCTCCTGACGTTCGGTAGCATCCGGATCATGGATTTCAAGAACGCCACTGTTCGCGTCGCCGACTACGTCAACCCATTGCTCTCATCACCCGCAGGACCGCTCGAGGGCATCGCCATGGCGATGTCGTTCGAGCCATCCCTCATGCCGAGGACCTCGATGCAGCAGGGCATCATGATGGGTCTCGCCGGTCTCGCTGCGCGTGGACTCGGAGGCGTCGTGGAGAAGGGCACCCAGACGGCCACGCCAGACGCAGCGAAGACGTCAACGCGGGTTGCCCTCCGAACGGGTATTGGCCTGGCGGGTGCCGGTCTCGCCATGATCCCAGTCCGCTCAGAAGAGTCCCTGTGGCGATCGGGTGTCAGGAGCGCCGGTCAGGTGATTGCCGCCGCGGCAGTATCGGGTGCGGTGTACGACGTCGGCCGGGCCGGCACTGCCAGGACACGTTCCGGTCATGTCATCCGCCCTGTGATCTCCGCTGCCGCCGTTTCGGCAGGGCTGCTCGCTCTGGCCGGGAAGAACCTCAAGGAGCGGAAGCGCGTCATCAAGCGTTGGCCGGTCGAGCAGAAGAACGAACTTCCGCTGGCGTTCGGGGTGGGATGGGCCACCTACGCAGCGGGATCGGGTCTTGCCAAGGGATTCGTCGGTTCACGCCACGCTCTCGTCCGCTACCTCGGTCCCGGCCGCAGCAAGCGGGTGATTGCCGGGGCGATCAATGCCGGGATCTGGGCCGGGGGTGCCGTCACGCTATACAACGCCGGCGTGGGATACATCGGCCGGGCGAATGAGAAGATCGAGGCGTCGTACGCGATGCCGCCCATCTCGCCGCTGGTCTCGGGGTCGGCGGAGAGTTCATCACCGTTCACGCGCCTCGGACTCCAGGGACGCCGCTATGTCACTGATGTTGTGACGCCCGACCTGATCGAGGACGTCCTGGGCGAACCGGCGGAGCAGTCACCGATCCGCGTGTTCATCGGATACAACTCCGAACCGATGTACTCCATGGGCCGCACCGAGATGGCGATGGCCGAACTCGAGCGAACAGGTGCGTTCGATCGCTCCTATCTGCTCCTGATCTCTCCGACCGGGACTGGATGGGTCGACCAGACGATGATCGAGAGCGCCGAGTTCCTGGCGAAGGGCGACATCGCGACCTGTGTGATCCAGTACGGCCGGTTCCCTTCGTTCCTGTCCGTGCAGAAGGTGGCGCTCGGACGGCACCAGTTTCGGGCGCTGCTCTGGAGTGTCCGGCAGCGCCTCGCCGAACGTCCGCCGGAGCAGCGGCCGAAGGTCTTGGTTTTCGGGGAGAGTCTTGGAGCGTGGGCCAGTTCGGACGTCGTCATGTATCAGGGGATCGAGGGCTTCGACCACTACGGCATCGACAAGGCGCTCTGGGTCGGTCTCCCCGGGCTCGCGAAGTGGTCGCGGAACGGCATGGCTGCCGGTGGCTCCAAGCTGGTTCCTGCGGGGAGCGTCGGTGTGTTCGACAATCCCGGCGAGATCGAGTCCCTGTCCGATGACGAACGCAGACGCCTGCGGGCCGTCGTCCTCAGCCACGACAACGACCCGATCGCGGTGATGTCACCCGACATTCTGGTGAGGGAACCCGAGTGGCTCTCCGGGGATCGAGGCCGCGGCGTGCCGGAGGACATGGACTACACACCGATAAGCACGTTCTTCCAGGTGTCAATCGACGCCATGAACGCCATGGTGACGGTGCCCGGACACTTCGGTTCGTTCGGACACGACTATCGGGCCGACATGGCACGCATGGTCCGGGCAGCGTATGACTTCGACGACATCACCGATGAGCAGATCGAGTCGATCGAGCGTCAACTCGTCACCCTCGAACTCGAACGAGCAGAGCGGATCAAGGCGTCGACGGCGGAGGATGCGCCCGCTTCACCGCAGTATCGCGGTACGGCCTTCGAGGATGCGGAGACCGGACGGATCCTCAGCGAGGCCGGTGTTCCGCTGCTCGCGTCCCGAACGAGCGGGGCGCAATGGTTCAAGACGATCACCGGAGCCGAAGCCGGGCCCGAAGACGTGCAGTGACCGCTCCATGGGTACGCTCTGGACACTATGGAACCGACTGATCTCCGATCCCTTCTGAACGAGTTGCGCTCGCGACTCGACGACGCCCGGAGGTTCCTTTGACGTTGAAGGCAAAGAAGCTGCGCTCGTCGAACTGAGACAGCAGGCGTCCGCTCCGGATCTCTGGGATGACCAGGATCGAGCACTTGAAGTGACGAGGACCCTTTCGAGGCACGAAAGTACCATCGAGCAGGTAGCGACGCTCGACGGTGCTCTCGATGACGCCGAGGTACTGATCGAACTCGCCGTCGAAGAGGACGATGCTGCGTCGCTTGAAGACGCGATGGGTGAGCTTCGCGAGACCGAGACGATCCTCGGCCGTCTCGAGCGCGAGACGCTCTTCTTCGGTCCCTACGACGACTCGACCGCCATCGTGTCGGTGCACGCCGGAGCCGGCGGTGTCGACGCCCAGGACTGGGCAGACATGCTGTTCCGCATGTATCTGCGGTACCTCGAACGAACCGACTTCACCGTAGAAGTAGACGAGTACATGGTCGGCGATGAGGCCGGTATCAAGTCCGCGACCATGACGGTCAAGGGCGACCACGCATACGGGATCTTCGAGAGCGAGCGAGGTGTTCACCGTCTCGTCCGAATCAGCCCGTTCGACTCGGCAGCCCGCCGCCATACGGCGTTCGCAGGCGTCGACGTCATCCCCGAGGTCGACATCAAAGAGGTCGAGATCAACCCCGAGGATTTGCGCGTCGACACCTACCGGGCATCGGGTGCAGGCGGCCAGCACATCAACAAGACCGACTCGGCCGTACGTCTCACGCATCTGCCGACCGGTGTCGTTGTGAGCTGCCAGGCCGAACGGTCGCAGACGCAGAATCGGGTGCGGGCCATGCACCTCCTCGCCGCTCGTCTCGCAGAGCGGGCACGCCTGGAGCAGCAGCAACAGGTCGACGCCATCCGCGGCGATCAGACCGAGGCCGGCTGGGGACACCAGATCCGCTCGTATGTGCTTCAGCCGTACCAGATGGTGAAGGATCTGCGCACCGGCCATGAGATCGGCAACATCCAAGGCGTCCTCGACGGCGACCTCGACCCGTTGGTAGACAGCTACCTCCAATGGCGCCGAGAACAAGCGGACTGAGGGCCAGTAGCTGAGTAGCGGAGTAGCGGAGTAACCGAGATGGACGCCGAACCGCCCTGCTCGAATACTCGGCTACTCGGCTTCTGAGCTACTCAGCTACTCGCCCGCAATACCCCTCCTATACGGGGGTCGCGGGTAACCTTTCATCGCGCTGGCGGGTGGGGTAGGACGACGCAGCTGCGATAGGGATTTCATGATCCGTCTTGAGAATGTCACGAAGGTCTACGACGGCGGTGTCGTGGCCCTCAAAGATGTCGACCTCGACATCAACAAGGGTGAGTTTGTCTTCCTGGTGGGCCCTTCAGGGTCGGGGAAGTCGACGCTCATCCGTCTCATGATGCGCGAGGAAGCTCCCACGAACGGGGACATCTGGATCGCAGGCAAGCACGCGTCCGTCCTTCCCGGTTGGAAGATCCCGCACCTTCGCCGATCGATCGGCACGGTGTTCCAGGACTTCAAGCTGTTGCCGAACAAGACGGTCTACGAGAACGTCGCATTCGCCATGGAAGTGACCGGCAAGTCCCGCTCGGCAATCGACGGACAGGTCCCGCAGGTGCTCAAACTCGTTGGCCTCTCCGAGATGGCCGACCGGTTGCCACGCCGCCTCTCCGGCGGTGAGCAGCAGCGCGTCTCAGTGGCCCGAGCGTTCGTCAACCGGCCGCTCATTCTGCTCGCCGATGAGCCGACCGGAAACCTCGATCCGGCTACATCCGTTGGCATCATGCGCATTCTCGACCGCATCAACCGCACAGGAACCACCGTGGTGATGGCGACGCACGACCATGCGATCGTTGACGCCATGCGCCGGCGCGTCGTCCAACTCGAACGCGGTCGCATTCTGCGTGATGAGAGCCGCGGTGTCTACGAGACCGCGCTCGAAGAACCGGCTGAACTGCCGGACGGCGTCACGATCGGGGAGACCGCCGTCGAGGTGGAAGAGATCGATACCACGGTCGAAGCGGAGCCGACAACCCAGGTTGATTCGGACGACGCGACGGCTACGGCTTCCTCTTCGGAGGAGATCGATACCTCCGAAGACACCGCACCAGATGAAGCCGATGCGCCCGCCGAGGAGACCACACTTGACGGTCCTGAATCGGACGTCGTCGATGTGATCGAGTCGGGCGAAGAGACCGATGAGGAGGTCGAGGCATGAGCCGGATCTCGTACCTCCTGAGAGAAGCATTCACGAACATCGGCCGGAACGGTCTCGTCGTGTTGGGTGCTGTGCTCGCCGTGTTCATCTCGCTCACGCTCACGTTCGGAACGCTTGTCTTTGGCGAGGTCGTGCGGATCAACACGCTCCAATGGGCCGAAGATGTCCGTGTCATTGCTTTCGTCCGCGACGACGCCCTGACGTCGGTGCCCGAGATGCAGGCGGAGATGGAGAGCTGGGAAGAGGTTGAGAGTGTCTACTTCGTTTCGAAGTCCGAGGCACTCGACGAAGCACGCGTGCTGCTGTCGAACCAACCGGCAACGCTCCGAGTGATCGAAGACAGTCCGGACATCGTTCCGGCTTCGCTCCGAATCAAGCCGGTCAATCCCGACGACTACCAGACCATCGTGACGCGCCTCCAGGCCACACCCGGGTTGTTACGAATCCAGTCGGCCGGGCAGGCCATCGATGCCATGATCTCGTTGCGCGACGGCCTCCAAGTGATGTTCTGGTTGCTCGCGCTCGCCCTCGGCGTTGCCGCCGTTGCCCTCATTGCCAACACGATTCATATGGCGATCTACGCGCGACGAGAAGAGATTGAGATCATGCGTCTCGTCGGTGCATCGAATTGGTTCATCCGCGTCCCGTTCTTACTCGAAGGTGCAATTGAGGGGTTCATCGGAGCCGCTCTTGCCGTCGGATTCGTTGTCGTTGCCCAGCAACTGGCGGTCGATCGTTTGACCGAGCTGCCGGACTGGATCAACGTCGCCGTCCAACACGACTATCTCTATTCGCAGGGCGCGCTGGTCCTGATGTTTGGGGTGCTCGCCGGTCTCATCGGCAGTGGCCTGAGCCTCACGGTCCACAAGTACCTGCGAACGTGACACGCGCGCGCCGTCTCCTCG
>Ga0316197_10000428_pt1 | contig 29205 bp, 20 predicted proteins | sample OudBiesiAoxic_MG_FD_204939 | JGI IMG/M metagenome (GOLD analysis project Ga0316197, IMG submission 204939) | Coastal sediment microbial communities from Oude Bieten Haven, Netherlands - site A oxic | ecosystem: Environmental > Aquatic > Marine > Coastal > Sediment | place: Netherlands... | reverse complement strand
TCGAGGATGCGGCGGCGGGCCTGGAGGTCTGGTCGACTAGGCAACCTAAGGTGCAGTGAGGATGCGCTGTTCGAGGGGCTGCTGGCTGTAGTTGAGCGCAGTGTGGCGACGCTGACAGCGGCCGCTGAAGAACATGGCTGCCCCGCCCTGCGTGAGAGTCATGTTCAGCCGCTAGTCGAGGAACGTGTTAGTCCCGGCTGTCTCGCTCGTGGACGCGCCGTTGAATGTTCTCTTGAGCTTCACCCAACGCCGCCGCCTCGGCAGAGGGAAGCATCACGGCAAGAATGACAGCCACGGTGGAGGGGGTCAAAACGGTCTTGGTTTGCAGTCACCGGGATGCTCTATTTGCTCAGCAACTCGACCATCGCCTTGCCCATTGCCTCGCCGACGTTCATGTAGGTTTCCGGGTTACCACTGTAATGGCCGCTGGAACTGCCACCCTTTGAGAGCGGGTGGGTGTAGACGAATGCCACCTTGTCCTCGAGTTCAGGGTCATCGCTTTTTGCAACGGCTTCCATCGCATCGAGAATCTGTCCATCACCTCCTTTGGAACCTCTTTTGGTCTGGCCGAGGGATGCAGTGACAAACTTGGCCTCAGGAGCATCGAAATCTTTGCGCAGCGCCTTGATGAGCTGGATCAGGTTCTTTTCGTACATTTCGTAGTGCGCGGCATTGCGCATGTCCTTGTCCCCCTGCCACCAGAAGAATCCGGCGACTTCGTATTCCTTGGCTCCGGGGTAATACTTGTCGAGATCGGCAAGCACCTGCTTGGCAGCAGCGATATCACCATCATACTGACACCCAGCGTACCATTCGCCCTGAACCGGCTCACCGTTACCTTTGGGGTCATTCGGGGTGCCGCGGTAACCAGGCTGCGTCTTCCCACCGTGCTCATAGGGCTCGCTGCCGGGAGGCAGGAGGTCCCAGCCGAGGCTGCGGTTGCCGATGCAGCTCTTGAGGATCATGACCGGTGCGTCGGTGACATGGCCGAGATAGTGGCCAATTCCGATCTCCGGGCCGATGTTGCCCTGGATCGTCATCCAGTCATTCGTGTAATCCTTGGAAGGGCCTGTCCCGGAACACATGACACGCACGTTGCGGACATCCTTGCGCACCGTCCATGCATCGGAATCGTCAATAAGATAAGGATACTTGCCCTCCTTGGCGGCCGCTTGCAAAGCGCTTGGCTTTCCAAAACCAAGCATGTTCGACTGTCCCAACAGGATATAGACCTGGACTGGCTTGCTCATGTCCGCCTCCTCGCCGTCGGGATCCGGCAGTTCGTCAGGCAGTTCCTTTACCTTGATGGTCTGTCCCGCAGCGGGCTTGTTGGCGTTCTCCTCCAGCCACGCGATGTCCTCCGCCGAGAGCTTGTCCTGGGTGAAAGTCGTCCGCACGCCGTTGGGGCGAACCACGCGGACGATTCCCTTCGCGGCGTCATACGATTTCAGCTCACCCTCGAAAGTTTGCGTGCCGTCAGCGCTAGTCCATGTGCGCCCTTCAGCCATAGGAAGGAGCACTCCAACTCCAAGAACGAGAATGAGCAGAGATGATTTCATAAGTGGATAAAGTTTAGAGAGGAGATCGATAACTGCAAGGGCTTGCGTTTCCGTCCCGGCGGGCACGCGATCGACGCGATCCATCGGGCTGCTCCACCCGCCGAGCCCAATCGTCCCACCGTAGTCTCGGCGGGACGCCAAGACGACGGTTCCCGAGCCGCGCTCTCCCTAAAAAACCTGCGCAATCTGCGGCTCCCCCCTCAATCCAAGCCGCTCCCAGGGCACGTAGCCGCGACCGCTTCCGGTCCAGGCGCACGCAAAGCGGTGCGGGGGAAGCACTGCAAAAAAATTCCTGTGATCCACCCGTAGGGGGAACGCCGATCGCATGCTAGAGCAAATTGATTGCCCGCGAAGGAGCGCGAGGAGACGCGAAGGCCTGAAATCTGAGACACGACCGAACTGCAGAGAGACCAAGCCCTAGCGAAACTTTACGCTCCTTCGCCGGCAGAAAATTTCCTACCCAGACTCTGAGGAACCCGCTAGCCGACCACCTCAATCTTGCCACGCCCGCCAGCATCCGTCCCCACCACTACCTGGGTCGAGATGCGTTCTTTGAGCAGCTCTACGTGAGAGATCACGCCCACCGTCTTGTCTCTCGAGCGCAACCCCTCCAGGGCAGAGATCGCCTCGTCCAAGGTATCGCCGTCGAGGGATCCGAACCCTTCGTCAATGAACAACGAATCGATCTGCACGTTGCGCCCGGCCAGATCCGACAGTCCGAGCGCAAGCGCCAGGCTCGCCAGGAAGCTCTCCCCGCCCGACAAGCTCGCCATCGGGCGCCGGACTGACGCTTGGAAGCGGTCGATGATCTCGAGGCCGAGTTCCTCGCCCTGGCTACGCGCGAGCTGGTAGCGCTCGCTGAGTCGCGCGAGATGGAGATTCGCATGCCGCAGCAGCACATCCAATGAGAGGCCTTGTGCGAAGCGCCGAAATTTCTTCCCGTCCTTGGATCCGATCAGGCCATTCAAGCGCTGCCAGAGTCGCAACTTCTCGCGCGCCTCCCCCAGCGCAGCCCCCCGCTTCCTCAAGGTCTCGAGATGTTGGTCATCCAGCTTCAGCTCTGCCCGCAGCGTCGCGATCTCGTCGCCCGCTGCTTCCAGGCCTAGCTCCATTGATTGGCGCTGTGCGCGCATCTCTGCCAGCGCCTCGCCTTCCGGTATCGCCGCCTGGCGCAGGCTGCGTAGTGTCTCAGCGCAACTCTCCATGCGCCCTTTGAGGCGCTCGGCCTCCTCTCCCAGCCGTTTCTCGAGTGCCGAGAGTTCGGAGAACTCAGCCGCCTCCAACCGCACTGCACGGACGGCGGCCGCACTAGCAAACTCGCTCTCATCGAGTGCCGCGGCCAAGGCCAGCTCCCGATCGCCGAGCTCCTTCTTGGCACCCGCGGCTTGCCTGCCCCGCTCGACCGCGGCAGCCGTGGCCGAGGTCACGCGCTCCTCCAACTCGCGGAACCTCTCGTCGATCCTCTCGACTGAATCCAGATCCCACGCTTGCGGCTCGGTGCCAGGCTCTACCTCTAGATCGACCAGGCGCTCGCGCAACTTCCGCAGCTCCTTCTCGAGCTCCTTTGCCTTGAGCTCACAATCCTTCATCTGCTCGACGGCGGCGCCCCTCAAGCGCTCCTTCTCCGCGAAGGTCTTCGCACGCAGTTCTAGCCCCTCGCGCAAGCTCTCCTCCTCGCCAGGCTCCGGTGTCTGGCACCCGAAGGGGGCCAGCACCCGCTCGAGCTCCACCGTCGCCCCCCTGCCCTCTCGCATCGCCTTCTCCAATTCGGATTTCTCATCTTCGATTCGTCCGACGATCTTCGCCAGCGCCTGCTGCCCTGCGGCGAGCTCGAGTTCGCTTTTCTCCAGAGCCCGCTGTGCCGCATCGGAATCTCGCACGGCTTTCTCCAGCTCCTTGCTAGCGGCACTCAGAGCCTCCAACTCGGTCCGGTACCGCACTAGCAGATTCTCCAACTCGTCGAGAGTCGGCTTCGATAGGTCGAGCACCGCCAGGTTGGCAGCGACCGCTTCGCGGCCGGATGCCAGGCTGGATTCGCGTGCCTCGATCTGCGCTTCCAGCTCCGCGAGTGCCTTGGTCTTCGCCCGCTCGTCGGTCACGGCCTCGCCGAGATCTGATTTTGCTGCTGCGACCTGCGCGCGGATCGCCGCCGTCCTCCCGGCAAAATCTTGTCCCCCGGCAGCGAACGGGTGTTCCAAGGCGCCACATAGCGGGCAAGCCTCCCCGTCCACCAGCTGAGCGCGATGCTCTTCAAGCCCAGCCCGCAATTGTTCGGTCTGCAGGTGCGCCTCGTGCGCCTCCAGTAGTTTTGCCGCGGCCTCGCGCCTAGCGATCACCGCCTGCACCCGCTCGCGCTCCGGAAGCAGCGCCGACTTCGCCCGCCCCAATAGCTCCTCGCCCTCCGCGAGCTTCCGATACTCGGCGATCACGTTGCCCAGGCGTTCCAAATCGACCCGCCGGGTGGCCTCGTCCTTTCCAGACGACGCCTGATCGAGACGCCGCTTCGCCAGCTCCCGCAACTCGTCGGCCTTCGATCGAGCCAGCTTCGCCTCCCGGACGCCCCTTTCAACGGCGCCATTCGCCTCCGTGCTGGCAAGCCTCTCTTTCTCGAGCTTCTTGAGTTTCCCCTGCGCGACCGACCAGTGGTGCCGCTCGCCCTTCAGCTTCTCGATCCGCTCGAATAGCCGTGGCAGGTCTTGCCCCAGGGCGGCATCGGCCTCATGCGCCTTCAACCAGGCATCGAGGTCGGTCTTCGAGCTTTGGATCCGGGTCGCTTCGAGCTGCAGCGCCGCAGACGATTTTTTCCGCTGCTCGATCCATTTCCCCAACAGCGCCGCAGCCGATGCGCGCCCGACACCGAGATTCTTTGCGGCACGGTCCCGTTCGACGGTCGCGTCCTCCACCTGCGCGACGACCCGCAGCAGGCCGTGACGCATCTCCTCCACCCGCTCGACGAGCGAGATGGTTCGCTCGGTCTTGCGGTGCAGCACGAGCTTTTCGAGCCCTTCCCGATTCGCCTCACGCTCCTTGAGGTTCGCACGCTGAGCCGCCACTGTCGCCCGTTCGGCCTCCTGTGCCTGCGCTAGCTGATCCGCCTGCGACAAGGTCTTGAGCACGCCGTCCAGCGCGACCCGTCGCTTCTTCTGCTCCACTTCGAGCAATGCCAAGCCCTTCTCTTTCTCCGCCCTGATCGCGGGCTCGAACGCCTCGATGGCCCCCAGCAGTTTCTCCTCATCTTCTAGGGCGCGCTCGCGCGACCTCGCCTCCTCGAATACCTCGGCACTCAGAACCGAGAAGATTTCGGTCCCAGTCAGGCTCTCGAGCAGCTCCGCCCGCTCGTCTTCCTTCGATTTCAAGAACCTCGCAAAGTCGCCCTGCGCCAATAGCACCGAACGCATGAAGCGCTCGTAGTTCAAACCACACAACTCTTCGACCATCGCATCCGCATCGGCCAGCTTCTGAGTCAGAGGCTCACCATCAGCAGCGTAAATGAATCTAGTTGCCGGCTGCAGCTTCCCGTCGGGTTTCTCGCGGGCGCGCCGCCGCATCCACTCTGCCCGGTAGACTTCGCCATTCACCTCGAATTCGACCTCCGCCCGGCAACGCCCCTGGTGTCGGCTCATCATGTCCTCCGGGTTCGGCCCACCATAGCGCGCCGCCCGTCCGTACAAGGCCAAGGTGATCGCATCTAACAAGGTCGATTTCCCCGCCCCCGTCGGACCAGTGATGGCAAAAATTCCCGCACTCGCAATCGGCTCCGCGGTCAAATCGAGCAGGTGCTCGCCCACCAGCGAATTGAGGTTCTCGAGCGATATCTTGCGGATCTTCATGCTTCGTCCCCCTCCTGATATCGATTCCAGATCTCCTGGAACGCCATCTCCAATTCCTCGCGCTCGCCAGCTTCGAGGCCAGGTTCGCGATCGAGGCGCAAGCCGAAGACCTTGAGCGGATCCCCCATCAGATCTTCCTCTGCCACCGCCGCCTCGGCTTCACTTACGCCGGATAGCGTCACCCCAGTCTCGCAGACGATCCGCACGACATCAAAATCCTTCCCCTCCGCCAGCTCCCTCACCCGCTCCAGCAGGTTCTCGCCGCTCAGCGGATCCTCGACGAGGACCTCGACCCATGTGCGGAGTTCGCCGCCAGCGCCGATGGGCGCCGCCATCACTTTCTCCAGGTCGGCCCGCTTCGCTCTCAACTGGACCAGGCGGCGCGCCAGCGGGATCTCGATCCCGCGCTGCCCCAACAGGCCACGATGATCAAAATCCAACACTCGAACCGCTTTCGTATCTCCAGCCTCACTGAAGCTGAGCGGGATCGGCGATCCCGAATAACGCACGCTCTCCTTGCCCCCACAGGCCTGCGGTCGGTGCAAGTGCCCCAGCGCGACGTAGTCGAACACTTCCGGGAACATCTGGGTTCCGACGGACCCGAGCCCCCCGACGTGGATCTCGCGCTCACTATCAGCCACCGCCGAGCCTAACACGGTCAGATGTCCGGTCGCGAGCGCCGGTAACCCGAGGCCAGCAACCCGCTCACCCGCATCCGCGTAGCGTCTGGCGATACCCGCAACCAGAGCCCCCCTGATCGCATCCTCCCCCTGCCCCATCTGCCCGCTACGAAGGTCCCGGTCGCGCAGGAACGGGATCGCAGCCACCGCCAGACGCGCCGACTCGCGGTCGGGCAACAGCACGATCGGATCATCGAGCGCCCGGCCGACGATTGTCGCACGCAGCGTCCTCAACACATCGCGCGGCGACTCCAGCAGTGCCGGGGAATCATGATTCCCAGCGACGATCACCACCGAACAGGCACTCGCCTGGTAGAGCCTCGCCAGAAAATCGTAGTACTGGCCCAGGGCACTCTGCGGTGGGTTGGCGGAGTCGAAGACATCGCCGGCGACAATCAGCGCATCGATGTCCCCGTCGAGGATCGTCCCGAGCAGGAATTCGAGGAAGCGCGCATGCTCTTCCTCGCGGGAGAGTTCGCCGAGGCATTTCCCGAGATGCCAGTCGGCGGTATGCAGGACGCGGTAGGCCCCTGCTGGCTTCGCCGGAATCACGCCTGCCGCGCCTTGCGAGCCGCGCGAAATGACTGGATGCAAAGGAACACGTAGAGCGCACAAATCACTCCCATCAATAGCTGCTCGATCGCTGTGGAGGTCAGCCCCTTTTGCATCCAGGTCTTGGCTCCCATCCCGAGACCCGCCAACAATCCAAGCCCACCGAGTAGAAGTGCCAGATGGGCGAAGAGCGGCCTGAGCGAAGGCTTCATTGCCAAGGCCCCCGAGATCGCGACCCCCGAGCCAAGAAATGCCGGAATCAGCGCCGTCTTTGCAGTCGAGCCGGTCCCGACAAAGAATCCGAGCCCGAGCACGATCAAAACCACTCCGAAGCCAATGCTAATTTTCGACATCCGGGACACTCGAATCGGATAGAGAAAAGCGCAAGGCTAAGCGTTTGCTCGGAAACAGGCTGGCCAGTCGCTGGGCAGGCATTGCCCAACAAGCCTGAGGTCGAAGCAGCCGCCGCCAATCGCTACTCCACGCCGTCACTATCGCGATAGAAGTTTGCCAGATCCAGCTGGAGCTTCTCGAGCGAAGGCAGGTTGGTATACATCATGTGCCCGCCATCGTAGAATTCCAGTTGGAAGTTCTCGCGCAACTCAGGGTGGATCTCAAGGTGGTCGATCGAGTGTCTGATCGCCAGTTGGGGAGTCGCTATGTCGTGGTAACCGCAGGCGACGAAGAACTGGAGGTTCTCGTTCGAGCGTAGCGCGCCAGCGATGTCGCGGGAGACCGAGACATAGCGGTTCGTGAACTGCTTGTAGCTCCACGGGCGCACACTCCCCGAGAGGATATCGTAGGGGAGATCGCTCTCGAACTTCAGCGTCTGGCGCACATAGTGGTTCATGGTCGAGGCATACGCCCCGTAGATCTTCGAATACGATGGATCGTCGCCCGGATAGCTCCCCGCCCGCACTGGATCTTTGCTCGTCACCCGCCCGTCGAAACGCCCGGTAACGGTGCTCGATCCCCTCAGCAGCTCCTTGCGGAAAGTCGTGCTGCTGAGCCGCAGGCCCGCATCTTCATAGTCGCTCGCCTCTAGGCCCGTCAGTCTCGCAGCCTCGGCGGCGACCGCCTTCAACTCGTCCTCCGGGAGCGCCAAGCCCTTCGCTAGCGCGGCCGTCAAGGGTCCCGTCGCGAAGGCTTCAGCCTCTTTCACCAGTTCCTCCAGGTCACCCTCGACCTTCTTGTGAAAATGGGCAGTCGCTACCAGCGATGGGAAAAAGGTGACATAGGGCAAGTCGCTGCCATCCGCGGGGGAAAGGGTGCGGAAATCCAACACTCCCGAAACCAGGACGACCCCGTTCAGATACATCCCATAGCGATTCTGCAGGGTGTTCGCTAGACCCGAGGCGCGAATCGCACCATAGCTTTCACCCGCCAGGAATTTTGGCGAGGCCCAGCGGCCGTGGCGCGTGACAAAGAGCCGGATGAACTCCGCCACCGAATCGATGTCCTCACTGAACCCGTGGAACTTCTTCGGATCCTCGCCGATCTCCGCGCGGCTATAGCCGGTGCTCACGGGATCGATGAACACCAGATCGCTGTCCCGGAGCAACGAATACTCGTTCTCGACCAGCCGGTAGGGTGGTCGCGGCGCCTCGAGGCCATCCGCGGGCATGTCGACACGCATGGGTCCGAACGCACCAAGATGCAGCCAGACGGAAGACGAACCCGGACCGCCATTGAAACAGAAGGTGATCGGCCGCTTACTCAGGTCCTCCACGCCCTCACGCGTGTAGGAAATATAGAATACCGATGCGCGAGGCTCGTCCTTCTGGTTCTTCAGCTGGATCGTCCCAGCCGTCGCAACGTAGTCGATCTTGGTTCCGCCAATCGTCACCGATCCCGTGGTCTCCGAACGCTTCTCTCCACCGTCCTCGGCGTGATCGCCCTTTGCTTCTTCAGCAGCTTTGTCACTGCCCTTGTCGCCATCATCCTCCGCCTGTGAGGAATAGAATGGTATCAATGCTAGCAGCGCACACAGCGCGATCGGTTGTTTCAGGTGGGTCTTCATCATAGCTCTTCTATTGTAAAAATCGTTGCAAGCCCTCGGGAACGGATTCCTGCGTTTGCAGGAAGGCCCTCGCCTCATCGGGACTCTTGCGCAGCCAGTCGCTACCAATCCGCTCGACCGTCTCGCCGCGCAGCTTCTCATCGGTAATCGTATTCGCCCAAGCAATCGCGGCTTCCGGGTCGCGCTCGCGGACCATCAGCGCATAGGATCGCACTGGCCGATCGAGCGCCGGCGAGGCGGGCATCTGGCCGAGCCAGGTCCCCGCCGCATCAGCATCCCTCTGCGTCCACGTCTCGACCACCGTCTCCATCCCACGCGAGCGCAGATCCAAGTCCTCGATCCCCGATACCCAATCAGCTGCCTCCTCCGGGGATTTCCGCCCCCACTCGTAAGCCACCGAGGCGACCGCGCGATCCTTCTCAGCAATCCCCAGCCCCATCACCCACTCGCTGGCTCCCTGAGGATCATTGCGTGCGATCTCGGCTGCGACCCGCCCCGCCGCACCAGCGCGGAATCGCTCATCCCCGCCGCCGATCGATTCGACCCATCGCATCGCAGCCTCCTCCCCGTCCCTAAACAGTTCATCGACCACCTTGCCCAGAGCATCGCCGCGTGCCCGGCCGTAGCCGAGATCCTGCGCCAGCCTCCCAGCATACGCCACATCGCTTTTCGCCACGCCGTCGATCACACCTAACATGTAGTAGTTCTCGTTGTTGTCCTTGCCCTCGTGCTTCTGCTTTGCCCAAGCTTCCGCCGCAGTGACATCACCGCTCGCCCACGCGCTCAATGCAGAGTAATAGAGCGAATACCCCTCCCGCCCCAACGAAGCCTCATCGAGGTAGCCCACCGCAGCGGAACCATCCTTCTCCGCCCAAGCGTATAGCAACAGACCGATCTCCCGGCGGTTCTCACCATTCTTGATGTCGTCTCCAAGGGATTCCAGAGCCGGCTCGAAATCCTCCACCCCCATGTTCGAAATCGCTGCCATGAACGCATTCATCCGCTCCACCGGATTGCGCATCGCCATCGCTTCCTGCAGCTGCTTGAATGGCGCCCCGCCCCGCCGCTCCGCCGATTCTCCAATCTCCCCTGTCCCCTCCTCGGCTCCCTCATCCCCCCGACCCAGCTCCAGGGCGCTGAGGCGGCTGCCTGCATTGTCCCCTGCTTCAGCAGCACCCGCACCTGCCGATGAATGCCCCCCGCTCCCCCTACCGGCGAGATAGGCGAATGCGAGCGAACCCACCCAAAGTAGGGCGGCGACGGTTAGGATCGGTTTCGATTTCATCAGACTGGCGGAGCCGCGGAACCTAGGCGCGCCCAGCGACTACAGCAAACGGCGTCATCAGCTCCAGAATCCGTCTAAGGAATACGCAGAAGCCTCGATGCCCAATCCCAGCATTCCGGCTCCCACCTCTCCTGACTCTCTAGATCGGTCACATCCACCGCTCACGAAGGATTTTATTATAATTATACAAATTATCAATAATTTTTAGAATTTAATCGCCACTTTTTCCCGAGCCAGTTCTCGACCGATTTCTCGAGGCACAAAGCGATTGAGCGATTCCTGATTCGTCTTCATACTGCCCAGATGAATACCAAAAGACGCGATTTCCTCCGCTCCTCCACCGCCGCGGCCGGAGCCCTATTCCTCCCTGCCAACCTGCTTGCCCAAGAGGCCGCCAAAAAGAAGCGCAAGCCCCCGCTGTTCAAACTCTCGATCGCCGAATGGTCTTACCACAAGGCGCTCTTCGCCAAAAAAATGGACAACCTCGACTTCCCTGCCAAGTGCAAGGAGATGGGTGTCAACGGCGTCGAGTATGTGAACCAGTTCTTCAAAGACAAGGCGAAGGACATGGACTATCTGAAGCAGCTCAAGACCCGTTGCGCCGACCACAAGGTCAAGAGCGTCCTCATCATGATCGACGGCGAGGGCAACCTCGGCGAACCCGACGAAGCCAAGCGCCAGGAGGCGGTCGACAAGCACAAGCCATGGGTCGAGGCAGCCAAATTCCTCGGCTGCCATTCGATCCGCGTCAACGCCCGCTCGTCGGGCTCGTACGAGGAGCAGCAGAAACTCGCTGCCGATGGCCTGCGCCGGCTATCGGAGTTCGCCAAGCCACTCGGCATGAATGTCATCGTCGAAAACCACGGCGGCCTGTCTTCGAACGGTGCATGGCTCGCCGGCACGATCAAATCGGTCGGCCTCGACAACTGCGGCACGCTCCCAGACTTCGGCAACTTCCGCGTCAGCAAGGAAGAGATGTACGATCGCTACAAAGGGACGGCCGAACTGATGCCTTTCGCGAAGGGGGTCAGCGCCAAGAGCCACGACTTCGACGAGCAGGGCAACGAGATCCACACCGACTACAAGAAGATGCTCAAGATCGTCCTCGATGCCGGCTATCGTGGCCACATCGGTGTGGAATACGAGGGCGGGAAACTCAGCGAAGAGGACGGAGTCAAGGCGACCCTCAAACTGCTGCGTCGACTGCGCAAGGAACTTGCGCCCGCCTACGCCAAAGCCTAGCTGCAGACTCTCCCCCTGAGCGAAAACGCGTCCCCCGATCCGGGTCAGAGAGGGCTCTGGGGTTGACATCCCACACCCGACCCCTAAGCTCCTCACACACGACCAAACCCAAAAGAACGGGGGTGCTGCGAATTCGTGGCTGAGATTGTCTTAGATGACAAACCCTTCGAACCTGAACCGGATAATGCCGTCGCAGGGAGCTTCTGACCGAACGCTTGGCTAGCAATAGCACTCGAAGGCTGCCCTACCCGATAGGCGCAGCCTTCATTTTTTTCACGCAAACGACCTCATAGAAAAACCCATGATTGCCCCAAAAGACGACATCCCAGAATCGAGCTCCAGCGACTCCCTGTTCCCGAACAGCCAGCGCGTCAACGTGCGGGGCAAGCTCCACCCCGAGATCCAGGTTGCGATGCGCGAGATATCGCTCTCCCCCACCAAGCATCCGAACGGCGAGTCTGAGGAGAACGCACCGGTGCGCGTCTATGACACTAGCGGGCCGTGGGGTGACCCGGAGTTCGACGGCAATGTCGAGGAGGGGTTGCCAGCGCTGCGGAGAGACTGGATCCTCGCCCGTGGCGATGTCGAGGAGTACGATGGGCGCAGCACCAGACCGGAGGACAATGGCTACCTCTCCGACGAGCACGCTGACCGATACAACGAGAACAAGTCTGCGCCCAACAAGTTGAAGGAATACCCAGGCCTGAAGCGCAGGCCGCTGCGCGCCAAAGACCACCCGGTGACCCAACTCTGGTATGCCCAGCAGGGCATCATCACTCCCGAGATGGAGTACATCGCCATCCGCGAAAACCTCGGCCGCGAAGAGGCGTTCAGGGCGACCCGCGACGGCGCCAAGGACCCGCGCAACGAGATGAGCTTCCAGCATCCCGGCGAATCGTTCGGAGCCGCCACCCCAGAGTTCATCACCCCAGAGTTCGTGCGCGACGAGGTCGCCCGCGGGCGCGCCATCATCCCTTCGAACATCAACCATCCGGAGTCGGAACCGATGATCATCGGCCGCAACTTTCTGGTCAAGATCAACGCCAATATCGGCAACTCCGCCGTCGCGTCCACGATCGACGAGGAGGTTGAGAAGATGCGCTGGTCGACCAAGTGGGGTGCCGACAACGTCATGGATCTCTCCACAGGCAAGAACATCCATGCGACGCGCGAGTGGATCATCCGCAACTCCCCAGTTCCGATCGGCACGGTCCCGATCTACCAGGCACTGGAGAAGGTCAACGGTCGCATCGAGGATCTCAGCTGGGAAGTCTATCGCGACACGCTGATCGAGCAGGCGGAACAGGGAGTCGATTACTTCACCATCCACGCCGGCGTCCTGCTGCGCTTCGTGCCGCTAACCGCCACGCGGATGACTGGCATCGTCAGCCGCGGGGGTTCGATCCTCGCCAAGTGGTGCCTGACTCACCACAAGGAGAATTTCCTCTACACGCACTGGGACGACATCTGTGACATCATGGCGAAATACGATGTCTCGTTCTCGATTGGAGACGGGCTGCGCCCTGGCTCGATCGCCGACGCCAATGACGCCGCCCAGTTCGGCGAACTCGAAGTCCAGGGAGATCTCACCAAGCGCGCGTGGGCCAAGGGCGTCCAAGTCATGAACGAAGGTCCGGGGCATGTCCCGATGCACATGATCAAAGAGAACATGGAGAAACAGATCGAGTGGTGCCACGAGGCGCCGTTCTATACGCTCGGGCCGCTCACCACCGACATCGCCCCTGGCTACGATCACATCACCTCGGGGATCGGGGCCGCGCTGATCGGCTGGTACGGATGCGCGATGCTCTGCTACGTCACCCCCAAGGAACATCTCGGCCTCCCCAACCGCGACGACGTCCGCGAGGGCGTCATCACTTACAAGATCGCCGCCCACGCCGCCGATCTCGCCAAGGGACACCCAGCTGCGCAGGAGCGCGACAACGCCCTATCGAAAGCACGCTTCGAATTCCGCTGGGAAGACCAGTTCAACCTTGGGCTAGACCCGGACAAGGCGCGCGAATATCACGACGAGACCCTCCCGCAAGATGGCGCCAAGACCGCCCACTTCTGCAGCATGTGCGGACCGACTTTCTGCTCGATGAAAATCACCGAAGAGGTGCGCGAGTACGCCCGGCAGCAGGGCGTCGATGCCGAGAAGGCTCTCGAAGCAGGCATGGAAGAGAAAGCCAAGGAGTTCTCCAAAGCGGGCGGCGAAATTTACTCCTAGTCGCCAATCCCACCATATGCCGGAAGCCTGGAGTGTCACGCCGCTCCCGGCCACCGCGGCCTACCAGGTTTTCCCGGCGGCGCCTCGGTCGCCGCGCACCACCGTTCTTGTCGGCGATTTCGCCGCTTGCGGAGTGTAGCGTTGCTCTCGCACAAAGCCCTGGACGCCGCAGTCTCTACCGATCACGGCCCGGTCGCGCGCGCCTCGACCGTGTCGTCACCCTCGGCGCCCTCGAACCCGCCACCGCTGTCTAGATCTCCCTCGTTCTCGCCCTCACTGATACCAGCATCGATCTTCACTCCGACGGCGATTGGGGGCATCACGCCCTCCAGATTGAGAAGTTCTGGAGGCTCAAGTGTCAGCTCGACGCCGCGGGCGATGTGCGTCCTGGAAAAGACGATCGGGACAACGCAGAAGCAGTACTGGGTCCCACCTACCCGGCTGATGTGTAGGACGACGTTGAAGGGGGCGAATCGCGACCGGCTCTTTGTTCCGAGATCGAGGACATCGCCTACCTTGAGCAGATCTTCCGGCACCGATCCCGGAGCACCCGGGAGGATGTATTCGATCACCACATCGGGGAAATCGAGGCAGCGCGCCATCAGGACGGTTCCGCTGGTGATGAGGTCGCCGTCGCCAAGCGGTCGCCGCGCCTCGATCTCGAACGACCCGACCATGTTCATGGTGAAACCGGGCTCCGCCCGTGAGAAATTCTCGATGTAGTTGCGCAACAGGAGACCGTTCAGCTCCTTGAAGTGCCGATCTTCGTATTCGTTGAAACGGTCGTAAAGATCCCGAGCAACATAGCTGCGGTTGCTCGGCGCATTGGCGTTGGAGAACTTCTTCGGCGGCTCGAGTTTGTCGAACTTCTGAAGAACGGCGTAGTTGAAGGGTTTCTCAGGATAGCTGAACGCGAAAATACAGAACGTCCACGACGCGACCGCGCTGAGTGCGAGGAGGATGATCAGCATCGTCCACCAGAACAGACTACCGAACCAATTGCTCGGACGCCTAATGTTGCGCCCGCGCCCGACCGGTCCCCGCGGGCGCGTACTAATCGTGTCTGGAGCCATCAGCCATTGGAGGGTACCCCTGCACCGGCATCCTTCGCTACGCCATCGCTCCCACCGCCACAGACCTCGCCATCCTGTGAGGGATCGTAGCGCGGCGCCTCGCCTTCGACTTTGGGTTCGAACGAAGTGCCGCAGCCACAGCTCCGCGCCGCATTCGGATTCACCACCTTGAGTCCAGAGTCCGTCAGATCATCCGAGTATTGCAGCTCGACGCCGTCGAGGAACTTGAGGCTCTCCTCGTCGACGTAGAGACGGGCGCCCTCCTCGCCGAAAACCGCGTCGCCTTCGGCCCGGCGGTCGATTTTCATGCCATACTGCATCCCGGCACACCCACCTTGCTGGACGAGCAGGCGCAGGCCGTCGCCCTTCTCGGCAGCCCCGTCAGCCGAGAGGATCTCCTTGAGGTGTCTGGCAGCGTTCTCGTGAACCGTAATCATTCTAGTTTTCTCGCACCATTGCGGCCTAATGGCAAGTGCGGCTTCTGCCACCGCCGCCCCATCGACTCATCAGAATCAAGGCTAGAGGGAAGGATGGCTGCGATTTCCTTCCCCCTGCGAGCCGGCCGGCGACGAGGGATTACGGTGGGGCGACCCACGCGATTAGGTGATTCTTCCGGCTGGAACCGTTCGCGCAGGCGGCAGGTCTGATCCCATCTGATCCGGACTGGTTCTCGTGGGCTCGACCATCGTTGACCAGCTCGAAGATATCGCCTACCCCTAAACAGGTTCTTCGTGCGCCAACCAACACCCGCGCGCAGGAACCCAATCATTGGGAAGAACGAAGTATGGATGAACCAACACCAAAGAGCGAGACCGTCAGGCTGACAGCGTAGCGATGGCCCGGATCCGACTGATGCCAGATGCGCTGGCGAGCCAGGTCGCGGCCGGAGAGGTCGTCGAACGCCCTGCCTCTGTCGTCAAAGAATTGCTGGAGAACAGCATCGATGCGGGCGCGGGGAAGATCGAAGTGTTGGTGCAGCGTGGCGGGCTCTCGCTGATCCGCATCCTCGACGACGGCCACGGTATGTCGCGCGACGACGCCCTGCTGTGCCTCGAACGCCATGCGACCAGCAAACTCCACACCAAAGAGGACCTCGGCAATATCACGACCCTCGGCTTCCGCGGCGAGGCACTCCCCTCGATTGCCAGCGTCTCGCGCTTCCGCCTTACCACCCGGGAACCTGACGCGCTCAGCGGCACCGAGATCAATGTCGATGGGGGCAAGCTTGGGGACATTCACGACAGCGGCGAAGCACCAGGGACACAGATCGAAGTGCGCTCGCTGTTCTACAATGTCCCAGCCAGGCGCAAGTTCCTGCGTGCCGAATCGACCGAGTTCAGCCACATCGAGCAGCAGGTGCGCGTCCACGCGATCGCCTACCCGCACATCGCATTTACTCTGCGGCACGGCGATCGCCTCGTCTTCCAACTGCCAGCCACCAGTGACCTGCGCGAGCGCATCGCCGGAATCGCCGGGAACGAGCTCGCCCAGCGGCTGATCCATATCCCCCAACAAGCGCGCAATGGGGTCAAGATCCACGGCTTCATCGGGCCACCCGGTGTCGGACGCTCGAACCGACAATACCAGCTCAGCTTCCTGAACCTCCGCCCGGTCGAGAGCCCTGTGATCAATTTCGCACTTCGCGATGCCTACCACGGCGCCCTCGGGCGCGGTGTATCGCCGGTGTGTTTCCTCTTTCTAGAGCTCGACCCACAGCTCGTCGACGTCAATGTACACCCCGCCAAGAAGGAGGTGCGGTTCCACAATGCACGACAGGTCCAACAAGCCTTGGTGGATGTCCTTGTGGCAGCACTGCGCGGCGACTTCGATCACAAGGTCGACTCATCAAAGCCCCCACCGGCGCCAGCAGCAGCGCCTGGCACCAACCCGCCCCCCGATCCCCAAGCGCTCCTCCACCGGACGCACAAGAACCCGGAGTTTCCCAGATACCCTCCCTCCGAACCGATCGTCGCAGTCTCAGACCCTCCCCAAACAGTCTCCGCTGCCAGCACCCCCTCGCCATCGCCCGCCTCAGGAGAGGAGCGGGAGGAGATCCCGTTCCGCATCATCGGGACGCTCGGCGACACCTATATACTGATGGAGAGCGACGAAGGCTTGGTCATGCTCGACCAGAAGGCCGCCCACGAGCGCATCTTATTCGAGCGGGCTCGCTCCCATTCCAACGCACCCGAGTCTCAGCGACTGCTCGTCCCAATCACGGTCGAACTCAGCCCGAAAGACTTCGATTTCATCCGCCAGAACCTGAGCGGACTCGAGCACATGGGCTTCGGTGTCGAAGTCTTTGGTGCGAACACTTTCAAGCTCGATGCCCTTCCCGCATTCTACAAGGACGACGCCGACCCGCAGATGATCGTCAACCAGATCATCACTGAGCTCAGCCGTGCAAGGCCAGAGGGGGCGAGCCGCAAACGCCTCGACGAAGACGCGCTCGTTGCGACGATCTGCCGGCAGGCGGTCGCCGCAGGGAAGCCCCTACACGAGCTCGAGCGACTGGGGCTGATCCGCGACCTCCTCGCCTGCGAGATGCCCTACTGTGACCCCCAGGGACGACCGACCCTCATCCAGACGAGTTTCCAGGAGCTGAAGAAGAAATTTGGCCGGACCTGAGCGGCCGATAGAATGGATGAGACAGCGCCCCCTGGGGATCACGACGGCTCCGGCTGAAAACAAGGGCAGGTCCCCCAGCCTAACGCAGCACCAAACTCATCTGCGGCGTCCAATCACCGTAGGTTTTTAATTCCGCACGCAGGAACTCTGCGATCTCCTCCGCCAGTCTCTGGCAGCGATCCCCCCAACGCCGCGCCCCTTGCAGAATCTTGACCCCCGGCTTCAATCCATAGCACTGGACCTGCTGGGCACCGGTAACGCAGGTCTCTGCGAGACGCTCGCGCAGCAGCCGGAAGAAGGCTAGCTCGAAACCGTCTCCGGCCTCCTTGGCAATCTCGGCGAGTGAGATCCGAAGCGGTGGCGGGCCGACCTGAAGCTCCGCCGCCACATCCTCCCAGCCCAACACGCCGAGCGCACGGCTGATCTTCTCATACAATTCGTCGACGGTGATCGTGTTGGCCGGATAGCGCTGGCGGAGATATTCGATGATCCCCTTCGCGATGTCCGAAGCGATCCACCAGTCGTCGTGTCCCGCTCGCTCAGCCGCTGCCATGATCGAGTCTTCCAACCAGCGCGCATCATACTGGACGACCTCGAAATTCCCAAATCGCAATAGCGGCAGTTGTGACGGGAGGCAGATCATGGCTTTCCAAACAGATCCTGGTGGGCGGCATCGATCAGAGGCCGCCTCTCCAGCGATTCGATCTCGTCGAGGAATTCGCCGACATCTTGGAAGCGCCGGTAGACCGAGGCGTAGCGCACGTAGGCGACCGGATCGATGCTCTCCAGCTTCTTCATGACCTTCGCACCGATGAGGTTCGAGGGGATCTCGCGCAAGTTCTCCGATTGCAGATCGTTGATCACGTCGTCGCTCGCCTGCTCGAGAAGATCGATCGCGACCGGCCGCTTCTCGCAGGCCTTGATGAAACTCCCGAGCAACTTGTCACGGTCGAAGGGCTGCCGGGCCTCGTTGCGCTTTACCACGCGCAAATCGTTGCGCTCGATCTGTTCGTACGTGGTGAAGCGGTGCCCGCAGTTCAAGCACTCACGTCGGCGCCGGATCGCGCAGCCCTCCTTGCTCGACCGCGAGTCGATCACTTTGTCCTCCTGATCACCGCATTTAGTACAGCGCATCTGGAATTGGGGACTGAGGTTTGAAAATCACGAATTCACAACATATTGGGGTCGGCACCTAATTCCAACCACAATATATAGTGCGCATCGCTTTTTTCGCGATTCGTTGAGCAGGAGCCGCTAAGACACCGCCCACTGGGCGTCTCGGTGCTAGAGATCGGACGGCTTGCGGCGGCGGCGGGCTCTTCCGAGCCCTGACAACAGCCCGTCGAGCGAAATTCTCCCCGATCCAAGGATCAAGTGCAGGGTGTAGAGGCTGCCATAGAGAACCGAGAGCTCGACGTAGGCGACGGCTCCTTCGCGTAGAGCAAAGTAGAATCCGATCTCGGTGACCACCAACAACACTGCGGAAATGACTCGCCCGAAAACGCCGAGAATCAGAAAAATCGAGCCGAAGAAATAGACAGCCGCGATGAGGCAAGCGGAACTCAGCGGAGATGGCAATCCGAGCTCGCCCACGACGTTCAGCAGAATCCAGTCCTCCTTCCGCCACAGGTGCTCCCAGCCCTGGTGAACCATGAGCCAGGAATTGTAGAGAATCATGCTCAGCCCGGCGACCAACCTCAAAAAGAGGCTGGCGAAATCTAGCGACGAAGAAAGTCCAAGTTTCGGCTGGATCGGTGAGTTTTGAACAATCGGCATGCGCAGGCGAGCGAAGCGTAGTGGTCGGCAGGCGGAACGGCAAAACAATTTTCCCCTCCATAGCGCACCTGGTGGGCGGCGCAAAAAAGAACTTGCACCAGCAAGGTGGAGCCAGTCCAATCCTCCTCGATGAGCAAGAAAGAAAAGATCCGCTGGGGCATCCTCAGCACCGCGAGCATCGGTACCGTCAAAGTGATTCCGGCGATGCAAAGAGGAGAATTCACCGAGGTCACCGCGATCTCATCGAGGGATCAGGCTGCCGCACAAACGGCGGCCGACTCGCTGGGAATCCCTCGTGCTCACGGCAGCTATGAAGCGCTGCTGGCCGACACGGAGGTGGATGCGATCTACAACCCGCTGCCGAACCACCTGCATGTCGAGTGGTCGATCAAGGCGCTCGAGGCAGGCAAGCATGTCCTCAGCGAAAAGCCGATCGGGCTCAGTGCGGCCGAGGGCGAACGGCTCGCCGAGGCTGGCGCCCGCCACCCCGACCTGAAGCTCATGGAGGCATTCATGTACCGGCACCACCCGCAGTGGGTGAAGGCCAAAGAGCTCGCACACAGCGGGGCAATCGGCGCCTTCCGCACAATCCAGTCGTTCTTCTCCTACTTCAACGACGACCCGTCCAACATTCGCAACATGGCCGACATCGGAGGAGGTTCCCTACTCGACATCGGCTGCTACAACATCTCGCTCTCGCGCTACCTCTTCGAAGCCGAGCCACAGCGCGTCTGCGGAATGGTCGACTACGATCCGGAGATGGCGGTCGACCGGATCGCCTCGGGAATGCTCGACTTCGGCGGAAGTCGAACATCGACCTTCACCTGCTCGACTCAAATGACGCCCTACCAGCGCGTGCACATTTTCGGCACGGAGGGGCGAATCGAGATCGAGATCCCGTTCAATGCTCCCCCGGATGTCCCATGCCTTCTCTTCCACCAGCACGGCGAGGATCCGGTCGAGCGCATCGAGCTCCCGAGCTGCGATCAGTACACGATCCAGGGGGACCTGTTTGCCCGGGCGATCCTCGATGATCAACCGGTCCCCACACCGATCAGTGACGGCATCAAGAACATGCGTGTCATCGAGGCGATCGTCGCCAGCGGCAAGTCCGGGGAATGGGTGCGGCCCTAAGCAGATCCCATTGAGCTAGCGCCGGTCGAACGTGGCGCCATTCTTGCGCACGGTGCGGATGGTATGCTCGAACTTGTCCCCGCGGCTCTCCCAGCGCACGTTGCCATCGAGGTAGGCCGGGTGGTGGCAGCGGTGGAAGCGGCACCCCTCTGTCTTGAGACGGGTCGGCAGCCCCGGTCTGATCCCGCCGTAGCGGTCGGAAGTATTCACCCGCAAGCCGGTCGAGCAGTGGTCGAAGACCGATGCGATCAGCGTCAGGTCCGCTCCACTCTTGAACTCGATCCCATTCTTCGTCGGCCCGAAGTAACAGCGCGAAAAAACCACCTCATCCGCATGGTTCAGCTGAACGAGTTTGTCGCGAAATTCCCGGTTGGGATTGGGGATGAAGCCACAGCGATCGAAGCGGATGCGGCGGGTTTTGAACCCGATTGTCAGCGCATCCTCGCATGCCTGCTGCCAGCAGCGCTCGAATTTCACGCCCATGAGAACCTCGCGGGATCTCCACCCCTGTCCATGACCAGAGTGGATGTGGATCCCATCATGACCCGTGCCCAGACCGATCCAGTTGCGTACGGTCACCCCGCCACTTCGCACTTGCAACATGGGTGGCCGCCCCTCCTGCTGATCGCACTCCTTTGAAAATTTTGCCACATGGACGATGCCCTCAAAATCATACACGCCCGGGCGAGAAATCACGATTGGCCGCCTCAGCAATTTTCTCCTCACTGGCTTGCCTGCGAGAGCGGCTCTGAGGATCCTGGGCGGCTCGGCGATCTGGGCGTCGTCCCAGTCAACATCCTTACGCTGGTAGCCACTGAAGTCCAAGCCATGCACCGGGAGCGACAGGTAGAGTAGGAGTGCGGACACCCAACAGGTAGAGATTCGATTCATCGGATTGAAAACAGGCCCCCCCAAGCACAGTCACGCTCGCCGTATCGCTCACAGTAAGCAGGCGGGGGGCGCCTGCAACACCAAATCCTCGAGTGATCCTAGTCGCTAGAGGGCGCTAGAGGCGCTTGATGTAAACGAAATAGGCACCGCGCTCGACCGGCTCATCCTTGGTGTCATCGACCAGCCAGGCCTGCAGGCGCTGGCTCCCCGCCGGGAGATCCACCTCGAAGCGGATCTTGGTCGCCCCCTCGGGAACCTCCTTCGATAGCTCTCCAGTCCCCGCCAATAGACGAACCTTCGTCGCTACGATCGCCTGGCCCCCATCGACCTTGCCGTTGATCGGCGCCCCGAGTTCGATCGGCCAGCGCGTCACCACGATCTCATACTTGCCGGCTTCGGTGACATCGATCGCCCAGCTGCCAGTACCGACGAACCCGGCCTTCACCATGTTCTGGTTCCACGGCACTCTGGGACCGTGCCAGTCGTGGCTCGTCAAGCACGACGGCTGATCCCGCGGATCCCCGACCACGATATCGCAAGTCGAATCGAAGTGGATCGAAACCGACTCCCACCACTTCTCATACTCGCCGCGCAGGGTCTCAACCACCTCCGGATTCTCCTTAGAGATATCGTCCTGCTGTGCCGGATCTGCGGAGATGTCGTAGAGTTCCTCGCCTCGGATCAGGCGCCAGCGATCGGTCATCACTGCGGACTTGCGCCATTTCTCGGGGATCTCGATCCGCTGCGAGTCGGTGACGAGCGTCCTCGCGCCCCAACTCTGGGCATCTGCGGAGATCAGCGGGACGAGGCTTCTGCCATGCATCAGCGGAGCACCTTCCGGGCGGCTCTTAATCCCGCAGTATTCCATCAGTGTCGGTAGCACATCGATGTGCGCCGTGAGCGTCGGGATATCCCGGCCAGCCGTCACGCCACCAGCTGGCCAGCGGACAAAGAACGGGACGCGGTGCCCACCCTCATACTCGCTCCCTTTGGTGCCGCGCATGCCAGCATTGAAACCTTTCGCCGTCACCCCACCCGTCCGCGGAACCGAGTATCCGGCAGCCGTCCCATTGTCGGTCATGAATATCAAAATCGTATTTTCAGCCAGGCTCCACTCGTCCAGCTTCCCGAGCATCCGCCCGACATTCTCGTCGAGGTTCGTGATCATCCCATAGAAGGCAGCGTTCGGTACCTCCGCGTTGCCAGAATAAGGTTTCTCGTATTTCTCAGCAACCAGGTAGGGGCCGTGTGGCGCATTGGTGCTGACGTAGGCAAGAAAGGGCTCGGCCTTGCCACGCTGCGCGTCGATGAAATCCAGCGCCTCCGAAAACCAGACGTCGGTGCAATAGCCCTCGAATTTCTTCCTTTCCCCATTCACCCAGTAGGTATCGTCAAAGTAGTCGTTCCCCCACACATCGGGAAGCTGCCCGACCCCGCCACCGCCATGCCGGACAACGTGCTGGAACCCCATGTCTTCAGGGCGTGAGGGAAAATTGTCGCCGAGGTGCCACTTGCCAAACATCGCGGTCGAGTAACCCGCATCGGCAAACACCCGCCCGATCGTCGCCTCATCGCGCCGCAGGATCGATCTCCCCATGATCGTGTGCCAGACACCGGTGGCATTCGCGTAGCGCCCAGTCATGAGAGCGGCCCTGGTAGGGGCGCAGGTAGGACTGACGTGAAAATTCGTCAGACGTGTAGACTCGGCATGCAGACGGTCGAGGTGCGGGGTCTTGATCACGGCATTCCCATGGCAGCCGAGATCGCCATAGCCTTGATCATCGGTGATCACGATGATCACGTTCGGGTGCAAGGGGCGATCTCCCGTCGCTGCAGCGGCCGGTCCGAGGAAGGTAACAATGGCGCAGAGGGCTGTAAACAGAGAACGCTTGAACATCTAGAGGGATCTAAAGAGACATAGAGAGAGTGAGCGTGAGGAGCTACCGATGCACTCCCAGCATCGCCATGTGGCGGCGCTTTGGGAAGTACTTTTCGGAGAGGGCGAGGATAAAGCGGATCTTCTCCTCGGCGCTAACCATCTTCTTCAACTGCCCACGCGCCGATTCGATCGGCGTCCGTCGCGCGGACTTCGTGGCGACGTTGAGTAGCGTCGCGCGCTGAGCCGCCGGTTCGCCAATGATCGCCGCCGTCTCGTGCGCGCCCTCGAGGTCACCGCGGTTGGCCTGGGTCTCGGCGATCGCGCGGATCGTGGAAAACTGCGATTTCAGATCGGCAATCTCCGATGCGGTGCCGATGGCGGCAGCGATCTCGCTCGCCTCCGCCTGAGCGATTGCAATCATGGCCAACTGGCGGACCTGGATTCGCACCTCAGGGATCTGGAAGGCGGTCCACTTCGCCTCGAGGAGATCCTGTCGCGCGCCGCGCTGATCCCCCATCGAGATCCGCTTCCGAGCCATCACGGTCAACACGGCCGATCTTGCCTCTGGCTGCACGATCCAGCCGTTGGTCCGCTCAGCCTCGGGCAGAGCCCCCCTCTTCACTTGCACCTTCGCCACCTCAGCGAGCGCTTCCGTCTTCAACTCCGGGACAGGGATCTGTGCAGCCGTGGATCTCGCTCCACTATTGTCCGACATACCGGCTTGCACGGTAGCGATTTTCAACATCGTCTCGCCCTGCTCCACCTCATCGAAAATGAGCCTCGCAGTCACCTTGGCTCCTACCAGATCACCAATCTCCGCCTGCTTCCCCGCAATGTCCGCCAGCGCCCCCTCCTTGACCTCCGCATCAGGGATCTGGGAGGCAGTCCGGCGAGCCCCATTCACATCGCTCAGGCGCGCCTGCTCGAATGAGATCCGCGTGAGCGCTGTGAGCCGCAGCCGCTCGTCGGTAATCAGATCCGTGAGACGCTTGGCACCGGCCACATCTCCCCGGCGCGCGTGTCCGACTGCGATCTCCACCAGCGCGTTGGACTTCTGCGTAGGATCTGAAATCAGGCGGGTGGTCGACTCCGCATGCGATTCCTGACGCCGTCGCATCAATGTCACCGCGACGCGGTTCAAGGCCCTCGACTGCCCATGCGCGTCCCCCAACTCGCGCGCCGTGGATTGCGCCCCGCTGACATCCATCTGGCTCGCCTGCTCCGACGCGATCGCGATCAGCGCATCCTCACGGTAGCGCCCGGCCGGCATCTCGTGGGCGGTCCGCTTCGCATCAGACACCTGCCCGGACGCCGCCTGCGCCCGCGTGACTTCGATCAGTGCCCGACCACGATGCGCCGGATCCGGAATCGACTCACCAATCTCCTTGGCATCTTCGATCTCTCCCAATTGCGTCTGCACTTTCGAGATCTTCATCAGGCCCTCCGACTTCTCTTCCACCGAGCGGCTCTGCAGGGCGTGATCAAGCGCCAGATTGAACGATCTCTCTTTCCCTTCGAAATCATCCGCAAACTGCTGGTAGGTTCCGATCTCGACCAGGTAGTCGACGGTAGACTCAGTCCCATCTGCGATCAGCGAAGCCTCGCTCAGGAGCTCACGCAGGAGTTCGTCACGCCAATCACCCGAGCCCTGCTTCGGAGCAGCAGCTGCTGCTGCCCGCGCCGGCGCCGCTTTATCGGCGGGCTTCTCTGAAACTGTCTTCTTGGTGCCGCGGGAACTCACACGATCCTTGTGGGAGACCAGGCGCGTGTCCACAGCATCACCGGCAACTGCCGCGCGCTCGGCGGCGGCCCCCTCGACGCTGGCAATCAATTCATCCTCATCGCTCACCCCGACTAACACCGCGCTCATGAGTGCAGCCCTGCGCCCTTCGTTGAGCGTGCCGACATACTGCTCGATCGAGAGGAAGAGCAAAATGCCCGCGCCGAGAACCAGCAAAGTCCCAGTTGCTGCTGCGTAAATTTTGCGCTGTTGATTGACTACCATTGCATCATTGCCGCCGGGAGCTAGATCGCCACTGTGCGATCGCCAAGTGCCCCAGTAAAACCTCCCCTCCCGGCGGGCGGATAGGATAGCTCAAGGCTGCGCATTTTGCAAGGGCTCAAGCCTCCAGGACACCCAATACCGACGCAGCGGCACCAAATCTCACCGCTTTAACAGAATCTCTCCGCGCAATCCCACCCCCTGCAAGTCTGCGACCGCCATCTCTCCAACCAGGGAGACCCGCACACGGCAAGATGCGCACGCCCAACTCTAACAAATGCGAAAAGTCGCAAGCTCGCGCGATCGGCGCTCCACCTCCACCTCCACCAACCGGGAGAACGGTCGGGTTCGCCGGCAGACACCGGCACCCGGCAGCCCCCCCGCGCTAGGGTAGCGAATCTACGATGAGCGAGCCCTCTTGATAATCCAAGTAGGGCAGGAGCCGGGTCTGCTCGCCCTCTGAAAGTGGAAGGCGAAACAGAACATTCTCAAAGCTTCCATCCCCCGTCACCCCATTGACCAAAAGCGTCAGCGCGGCCTCCTTTGACGCCGCCTCGTTCAAGGTCGTATTTCCCGCATGCATGGCCTGCGACGCCAGCGCCGCGACTGCTTGGGCGTTGCGCTGAGCAGTCGCCTCTTTTGAATGCTTCAATACATTCGTGATTAAGGGCACTGCAATTGCAGCAAGAATCCCAATCACCGCGATAACAACCAGCATTTCAACGAGTGAAAAGCCGCCCTGCCGCCGAATTCTGTTTCTGTAGTTTGTGTTCACCTAAGGGATAATACTATTATTATAATAATTTTCAATATTTTCTATACGGATAGCTATTTTCAGCAATTAGCCACTTAACCGACTCTGCATGAGTCAATTGCAGTCATCCAGCACGCTCTGACTCGACCAGTTTTGGGTCGATCAGGAAGGATTTGCCCACAGCGCCTAGGCAATGAGGTCGTGCATGACATGGCCATCCACATCGGTCAGCCGAAAATCGCGACCCTGGTAGCGATAGGTGAGGCGTTTGTGATCGATGCCGAGGAGGTGGAGGATGGTCGCATTGAGGTCGTGGATGTGCATTGTCCCCGGCGTCCAACGCTCCTTCCCAGGTTGGGGGTGCATGGGGGTGCCATCTGGGTGGGCGATATTGTAACCGAAATCGTCGGTCTGCCCGTAGGTGATCCCCGGTTTGATACCACCACCGGCCATCCAGACTGAGAAGCAGCGCGGATGGTGATCGCGTCCGTAGTTTTGTGGCGTCAGCTTACCCTGGCAATAGGCGGTGCGCCCGAACTCCCCTCCCCACACGACGAGCGTGTCCTCGAGCATCCCGCGCTGGCGCAGGTCTTTGATAAGCGCGGCGCATCCCTGGTCGATGTCCTTGCATTGCGACTCGTGCTCCTTCGGCAAGTTACCGTGAGCATCCCATCCGCGGTGGAAGATCTGGATGTTGCGCACTCCCCTTTCCGCCAGCCGGCGCGCGTTGAGGCAACAGGCCGAGAAGGTGCCGGGCTGGCGCGCCTCTTCCCCGTATAACCGGAAGGTCGATTCGTCTTCGCTCGAAAGATCCATCAGCTCGGGAACGCTCGCCTGCATCCGGTAGGCCATCTCATGCTGGCGGATGCGTGCGAGTACCTCGGGATCCGCGAAGCGCTGATACTGGCGCCGATTGATCGTGGCGAGCGCATCGAGCTGCGCGCGGCGGTCATTGCGCGAGACGCCTGCCGGGTTGCTGAGATACAAGACGGGGTCGCCCTGGCTGCGCATGAGGACGCCCTGGTGATCTGACGGAAGGAAGCCGCTACCCCACAGGCGGCCGAACAAACTCTGCTCGGCGAAGCTCGTCTTGGCATGCATGACGACATAGCCCGGCAGGTTTTCGTTCTCGCTACCAAGCCCGTAGCTCAGCCAGGCCCCGAGGCTAGGGCGGCCAGGGATCTGGCTACCGGTCTGGATATAGGTGATCGCCGGATCGTGGTTGATCGCCTCGGTAAAGGTGCTGTGGACGACGCAGAGCTCCTTTGCAACGGTCGCGGTGTGCGGCAGGAGCTCGCTCACCCAGACCCCGCGGTCATTGTTGTCGCACTTGCTGAACTTGTACTTGGATGGGCAGACGGGAAGGGTCTTCTGGTTGGAGGTCATGCCAGTGATGCGCTGCCCATCACGTATCTCTTCGGGGAGGTCCTGGCCGGCCATCTCCTGCATCTTCGGTTTGTAATCCCACAGGTCGTGGTGGCTTGGCCCACCGCTCATGAACAGGTAGATGACACGCTTGGCTTTTGCCGGGTGGTGCAGACCGGTCTTCATCCCGCCATCAGAGGCGACGAGATCCTTCCCCAAAAGCTGCGCGAGCGCAGCGGTGCCGAGGCCGAGTGCCGAGCGACCAAACAGCTGCCGCCGGGTGAGCATGAGATCGTGTTCGCGAAGTGGGTTCATGGTGGTGGACTGGAATGGTTTCGCCAGCAGGCGGTGTCGTTTGTTGTTGTTCGGCTCCAGGTCTGATTGCTAGTAGAGGAGGATGGCGATGTCACTTGCGAGGACCGTCGAGGCGACCTGGGTCCAGGCGGCATGCTCGACCGCGTCAAGCCCCTGGTCTCTGGGCGCAGTGCCGGTGCTGAGGAGGCTCTCGGCATCGCCGGGAGCGCTGGAGTAGCGATCCCGCATCGCCGCCAATAGCTGCTGGCAGGCCTCGCGCTCGGTCTCGTCGGCCGGGCGGCAAGCCAGCCGCTCGAATAGCTGGTCGATCCGCGCGGCATCGTCCGCCTCCACCTGCAGGATCCGACTAGCCATCGCGCGCGCCATCTCGGTGCGCTGTGACTCGTTCAGCAAGCCCAGCGACTGCAGCGCGGTATTGCTGCGCGAACGGCGGACACAGCTCGACTCCCGGTTGGGTGCATCGAACAGGGTCATCATCGGATGCGGGCTGGTGCGTTTCCAATAGACATAGAGGCTGCGGCGGTAGACTCGCTCACCCTCGTCCACCACGTATTTCTTCGTATTGCTCGCCGGGTGCATCAGAGACGACCACAAGCCTTCGGGCTGGTAGGGCTTGACCCCCTCGCCCCCCATCGTCGGATCGAGCAGGCCGCTCGCCCAGAGACCAATGTCCCGGATCACCTCGGCGTCGAGGCGGGGGCTCGGGCCGCGGGCGATCAGGCGGTTCTGCGGATCGGAGATGTCGTCGCGGAACCGCGAGTCCTGCCGGAACGTGCGGCTGGTCACCATCAAGCGTAGCATGTGTTTCAGATCCCAGCCGCTCTCGCGCAATTCGACCGCGAGCCAATCGAGAAGCTCTGGGTGGGTTGGCTGTTCGCCCTGGTAACCGAAATCCTCCGGCGTCCGCACCAGGCCGTCACCGAACACTCGCTGCCAGACGCGGTTGATCAGAACGCGGCTAGTGAGCGGGTTCTCGGGTGCCACCAGCCACTGCGCCAAGCCTAGCCGGTTCGCAGGGGCACCGTCTGGGAGTGCGCCAGCCAGCGCTAGCGTGCCCGGCACCACCGCCTCGCCAAGCGGCTGGTCATATTCGCCACGCTCCAGTACGTGGGTGGGACGCGGCGCAGGCAGATCGCTTGCCACAAGAGTCGAGACGAAACCCTTCTCGAGCTCGGCGCGCTTCGCCTCGTCGCTTCCAGCTGATTGCCACGCCCGCCACATGGCCACATCTGCTGGAGCCTTGATCGCCGGGCCGTAGTCGTATTTGTTCCCATCCAGTGGGCTCTCCGCAGTGCTGTTAAAGAAGGCCATCAGCTGGTAGTATTCCTCCTGTAGGATCGGATCATACTTGTGGTTGTGACAGCGCGAGCAGTTGAGGCTCAACCCGAGGAACACCGTCCCGAAGGTCTCGACACGATCGAAGTTGTTCTTCGCCTGGAACTCTCCCGCGATCGCACCACCCTCGGAAGTTGTCGGGTTCATGCGAACAAAGCCGGTTGCAACCCGCTGCTCGAGCGTCGGGTTGGGGAGGAGATCACCGGCCAACTGCCAGGTGATGAACTGGTCGAGAGGCAGGTTGTCGTTGAGCACCATGACCACCCAATCCCGATACGGGTAGATGCCCCTGCGATTGTCGAGGTGCAATCCGTGGGTGTCCCCGTAGCGGACCGCATCGAGCCAGTAGCGGGCCTGGTGCTCACCGTAGCGCGGGCTCTCGAGCAAGTCGTCGACCAGCCGCTCGTAGGCGCCGGGACGGTCGTCGGCTAGGAATGTCGCGAGCTGATCCGGCTCCGGCGGCAAGCCTGTCAAGACGAGCGCCGCACGACGGGCCAGCGTCGCGCGATCCGCCTCCGTTGCGAACCCGATCCCACGCTCCTCCAACCCTGCCGCGACGAAAGAATCGATCTCTTTCCCCTCGGCAGCTTCGGCAGCCGACGGAGGGACAAAGGCCCAGTGCTCGGCATAGGTGCCGCCCTCGCGAACCCAGCGC
>Ga0316197_10000427_pt1 | contig 29257 bp, 32 predicted proteins | sample OudBiesiAoxic_MG_FD_204939 | JGI IMG/M metagenome (GOLD analysis project Ga0316197, IMG submission 204939) | Coastal sediment microbial communities from Oude Bieten Haven, Netherlands - site A oxic | ecosystem: Environmental > Aquatic > Marine > Coastal > Sediment | place: Netherlands... | reverse complement strand
ACACTCGCAGCCAGAAGCTTAAAAAACCGTCGGGCTAAAGCCACGACCTACAAAACATTCAGATCCACCTGTAGGTCGGTATTTATGCCGACATGTCAATGATGATGCTTTGCTCTTCACAGATCGATACTCGCAGCCCGAAGCTTAAAAAACCGTCGAGCTAAAACCGCGTTCTACAAACATTCAGATCCACCTGTAGGTCGGTATTTATGCCGACATGTCAACGATAATGCTTTGCTCTTCACAGCTCGATACTCGCAGCCAGAAGCTAAAAAAACGTCGAGCTAAAGCCACGACCTACAAAACATTCAGATCCACCTGTAGGTCAGTATTTATGCCGACAGGTCAACGATAATGCTTTGCTCTTCACAGCTCGATACTCGCAGCCCGAAGCTTAAAAAACCGTCGAGCTAAAACCGCGTTCTACAAACATTCGAACCACCTGTAGGTCGACATTTATTCCGATACGCCAATTTTAAAAAAGCCGCCCAACTCATTCAAGTGAGGCGGTTTTTTAATGTCTATTTAATAGTTAGCGACTATGACCAATTAAGTTGGTTAAGTGGTGCTAATTTAGCTGATACATCACCGTATAAAGCGCCACTTTTTGACACCTCGATATTCATAATCGGTGCGCCCTGCTCTAAGTTTACGTTTTCAATATCTAACCAGAATACTGATGGTTCAAAAGTAGATTCGAAGTAATATCTTTTTGCATCATGATCAACTTGTGTGTAACGCATTGTTAAAGAGATACTTGGATGATCCGGATTCGCCATACCGTATGGAACTGCAATTGAGCGCATCATTGAAAAATCGTCTACTTTAGTATCGAATATCGGAGATACTTTATCAGCGCTGCCACTACCAGCAATCTCCCAGTATTTATTGATAGCAGCTTGCTTAAAAGAAGAGATCGATTTTAAAATTATTCTCTTTTCATGGGTGATAACAAGCTTTCCATCAATATATGCAAATACAGCTGAATCGCCACTCGCATCAGAAATAGCCAAATGGACACAAGCAACTTTACCGTTTGGTAATACGGGTACATCAATAACAAAAGCAGGTTGCGCCATTGCTATGATAGCCTCTTCTACAGACGCAAAATTATCTAAAAAATATTGATTCCATGCACCTATCGATACTCTTGGCATCGATGAATGGCTAATATCTCCAAAATCAGCCTCAGTGCATTTTAATAGGTTTGCCACAAGACCTCACTCATTCATACCATCGGCAGAAACACTATCATAAAGAGAACTAAAAATAGAGCCATACTTAGATCTCCACGTTAAAGCATTTTCCATGCAACCACCCGTTTGGGTTAATCCACGAGGATAAACAACAACACGTGTTGTTGCAGAAGGATCTTGGCAATCCATACTGCGGGCTGTGAATAACTGCTCTGCAGCTGTTTTATACATGATTCGATTGCGCATAATTTCCTACCTTTTGTGAAATTGTTATCAAATAACCAGGGCGTGTAGCTTGGTGATGCACCAATAATAATGGATTACTTTGTACGCGCTAAATCGCTTATAGAGGATCAAATCATCGTTTTGAGTTAACGCTTATATTTTTGAAGAAGAAAAATTGTGATAGGAAGTTTTAATTTTCATCAGTAATCAGCATCAAAAGTTATGATACAGACCAATATTTGAAAGGTATTATACCAATTACAGCCAATAACTTAGTTCAGGTTACAGTACTTTCTTTATTTTCAGTGGAGAAATGGCTGATAACAAAACGATTGCGCCCAGCACTTTTTGCTTGGTAAAGTCCCCTATCTGCGGCTCGAAACACTTCATTAAGTGATAGGGTAAAATCTACAACATCGTTTGCAGTCACAATCACCGCCCCCATACTGATTGTAACATATTCCGAAATTGGCGAAGATGGATGTGCTAAAGCAAGGCTTTGCAGTGCTTTCATTATCTTATTAAGCTTTTCATTGAGGCTTTTTTCGTCCATCTCACTAAACAGAAGTGTAAATTCCTCACCACCATAACGAGCACAAATATCTCCTTTACGCTTGCACTGTTCATTCAAAACATTAGCAACCTCACTAAGAGCAATATCCCCTTCTAAATGACCTGCAGAATCATTATAACGCTTGAAATAATCAATATCTGCCATGACGGTAATAAAGCCAATCTTTTTACGAATACACAAATCTTTATAATCTTCCATCGCACTAATTAAACCACGACGATTCATTATCTGAGTAAGGGAATCCGTATTTACTTGCCTTGCTAATATATCATTTTGTTGTTGCACGGTAGACATTAACTGATTAACGTTCTTAGAAACTAACGCTAACTCTTGCACGCTATATATTTCATCTAATGGCGCATATCTTTCTAGACTATCACGGTGTTTTATATCAACCGCAAGCTTCCTAACTGGTACGATGATAAAATTGGAGACTAGCAGGTAAGCAACATAGATAAAAATACTAATTAATATGATAAAAACAATACTTTGCTCATCAATGAGACGAGGTAACTTTCCATTGCTGTGGTTCACTTTTAATAACAGCACAGGTGATCCGCTATTATCCCTAATCACAACATCGGTATAAGGCTTTACTTTATTAATTTTTATTTTATCATCCCAATTATGCTTAAGTGCCTCACTATTAGCTTTTTTGAGAGACTGAAAAGCAATAGTTGTTAACGTGTATTTTGATAAATCTACAACAAATGGAGCTTCTAACAACTGCACCATAATTAAAAAACCTCGTGCTTCGCCTCTCAAATCAGAATCTCTTATTTGCGTTACACTATAAAGCGCGGGACCATGCTGGGTATTAATAAAACCTGACTTTTTTGGGGCACCCATTTCTGTAATTGCAATTGGCAACATACTTAGGTTATTAGGATATTTTATGAAATCATAAAATGAAAATGGCAGTTCTACTAATGTTTTATGGTGTAGACCTTTTACATACAGTGGTTTTAAATGCTCATCTAAATAGAAAATTCCATCTAATTCAAGACTAATGAAAGTATTATCAACAAAATTTTCGTCAATATATTCTTCACTTTGATTGCGCATAAATTCATAGGTAGAGGTCCATACTGCATAATCATAGTTGGTACGCGCTAACACTTCCTTCATATTCAGTATACTGAAGGTAAGTGTTTCAAGTTCTCTTTCTGATAGTTTGGCAATGGTTTGCTCAAGTTTTGGTAACTCGATAAAATAGCGATAGCCAAAAACTGCACTTGTAAATAAAAGAAACAAGATAGCAAATAGGCGCAATTGTAGTTGATTAAAGGTAAGCGTTTTCATACAGATGATTATTGTACAACATTGATTTAAAAACCAACTACTTTGTAAAAAAAGTAGTTGTAAAAGCGTTAATTTAAATTGAATAAACTCATTTTAATAAAAAATTACCTATTTATAATGGCATTCTCACGCTATTATTTTACTTCCTTGATCAATAAGATAGGCGATACTCAATGAACAATAGAATATTAAAGATCAATGAACAGTGGCTTCAGCGCCTCAGCGAAGAACCTGGTAAGAAACGCCGTTTAGACAAACGTTCCCCGTTTCAACGTGATAAAGCACGCGTATTACATTCAGCAGCTTTTCGCCGTTTGCAATCTAAAACACAAATTCACAACAATGGTCTTAGCGATTTTTATCGAACTCGCTTAACGCACTCTTTAGAAGTGGCACAAATAGGGGCAGGCATTGTTTCGCATCTGACCGTTATACACCCAGAATTTAAAACATTATTACCAAGTAAAAGCTTGGTAGAAACAATCTGCTTAAGTCATGATATAGGCCACCCTCCCTTTGGTCATGGAGGTGAAACTGCGCTTAACTATATGATGATTGCTGATGGCGGATTTGAAGGTAATGGGCAAACATTTCGCATATTAACACAATTAGAGCCCTACACAGAATTTAACGGAATGAACTTAACGCGCCGTAGTTTATTGGGGTTATTAAAATACCCCGTTTGCTTAAATGAAATAAGTGTTCCCTACCCTGAAGATACCAGCCGCAGTTTTCGTGAATTAAAAACCGAAGAGTGGATGCCCGGTAAAGGTATTTATGACCATGACAAACACTATTTTGAAGCGGTTTTAGCTCCTCTTTGCAATGCTGACCGACAATTATTTAGTACATTGCGCACACAATCAAACACAGATAAAGGGCATCGCAAATCCCGTTTTAAATCCTTTGATTGCTCAATCATGGAGATTGCTGATGATATCGCTTATGGTATTCATGATTTAGAGGACGCCATTGCAATGGGCATTGTGAGCAAACCATTATGGCAAGAAAAAGTAGCAACACAACTCGCAGAAATCAGTGACTTTTGTTTAAGTGATCAATTAACTGAACTGACCAACAACCTATTTTCTACCCAGCATTTTAAACGTAAGGATGCAATTGGCGCATTAGTGAACGCGCTAATTACATCAATCAAAATTGATATTGTTGATCAACGATTTAGTGACCCATTGCTTGCCTATAACGCATTTCTAGAGCCAGCTATGTTTAAGGTATTAGAAATTTTAAAGGGGTTTGTTTTAAATTATGTGATTAAAAGTCCTGACTTACAGATACTCGAATACAGGGGACAACAGATAGTGATGGAGCTGTTCGAAGCATTTAATGCAGGACCATTACGTTTTTTACCAGAGCAGGTAAAAAACGTATATAAGCAACAAACCGATAGTACTAGACAAAAAAGAGTAATTGCTGATTATATCTCTAGCTTAACCGATAACCATGCATTACGTTTACATGCCAGTTTGTTTAGCAGTAATCAAACAACGCCAATGATGGGCCAGCATGCGTTTTAACCGTATACAAAAGGTGATCATCGTTACTTGTTAAAATTATTTCTGACTGTATTGTGAGGTTTGAAGCGACTACGACTCACAACCCACATAAATTTAAAATGCGAAAAAGGTTACCTTTTTATTGCGCGCTATAGCTTATGTTACATCTTGCTAGCGCTGCAGGGTAATCACGGCTTTCACTAATTTGCTGTGCATAGGTATTAATAGCTGATTCTGATACGGAACGCGCCAAATTAAAATCTCGACCGCCGACCTGTTCATTATTTAAATATCCCAATTTTGCTAACTGTTTAGCGATTTCATCTGCAACACTAGGCGCTGATGATGCTTTTACGATCTCACAGCGGGCATAATTATCACCAGAGAAAGAGACACCCGCAGCACGTAAATCAGCATCCGCGCCTGGTATCTGCTGTGCACCAAATAATGGTTTGGAACTAACGGTGGCGTTACTAGCAAAAGCAGGTATAAAGCGACCAAGATGATCAATGGCGCCTTGGCTGCGTTGGACAACCTCTTCTGCTGGCCACCCCTTATCTATTTTATCGATAAAATGATGATTCAGCTTTGGCTGTGCGCTGTTGCTAGAACTTTCCACTAGTCCATTTTCAAATAGTGTGATCGATTCCGTCATACCATGCAGTTGAAAATGTCCACCAGGATAAGGGGTAAATTGTGCCATACCATTTGGTGTTCCACGCTGCCCATGAAAAATTAACTCAGGCCATAGCGTAGTACAACCTTCCCACTTGGTAACATAGGCGGCTTTAAATTCAACTAAACGCTGCCGCTCAAGCCCTAACATATCATCTACCAGTCCACTTCTAAACCCAGCGGCATTAATTAAGAAATCAAATTCCAAGGTATTCAGTTGATTATTAAACTCATAATCAACTTGCCACATATTATTAAGGGGCCTTACACCCATGACTTTAGAGCGAGTAAGTAGCGAACAGTTTTTAATTTTATTAAGCGCAAGTTCAGCGCTTGCTGCTAAGCGAAATAAATTTAAACCATACTCTTGCACCATAATAATAGGAAATTTTAGCTGTGACAGATCTACATGGTGAGCAACAGGTATCATCCATTGTGACAAACTAGTCGGTTTCTCCACAATTTCAGATGCTTTTAACGCTTCAACCTGTTCACGCGTAAATACTTTAAAATAGTGTTCAGGCGAGCCTAAAACTTGATTATCAGGATCAACCTCAATTAAGCGTTGATATTCATTCTGTAATTTATGCAAGCGGGGCAGAAGATCTTCAGGCTCGCCATTATCGTTAGTAGGAATCGCAATGACAGTCGGACGATAGTCTACGGCGTGCGGATATAAACGCACGAGATCAATCGATTCAGTCAACAGTGTTAAGCATTGGTGCTCTGATATTTCTCGATACAGGTTACCGCCAGCATGTAAATGACAAATAGGAGGACCATTCACTAATGTAGGGCTTTTTTCAATCAGTGTCACATCTAAGCCTAATTCGCCTAAACAAAGTGCAACTGTTGCTCCAGCAATACCGCCACCAACGATGCCTATACTTGCACTTTTTAAGTCTGATTTTATGGCGCTGTTCATAACAGTTAATCCACTAAGTCATATTGGTTAGTTACAGCAAAAGTTGCAATAATATCAGCAAAGTCACTGAACACAGCATCAGGCAGGTGCTCTGCAATATCTTCACCGTAATTGTAACCATAGGTCAATCCGATACTTTGCATCTGTGCAGCATTCGCCGCTAAAATATCATTCTTAGAGTCGCCAACCATTACACACTGTTCAGGTGTTACAGATAATTTTTCACAAACATGTAATAAGGGTAAAGCAGAAGGTTTACGCTCAGGTAGACTATCTCCCCCGAGTAACAATTCGAATAAACCTGTAAGTCCTAATCCTTCGAGAATGGGCTGGATAAAATCGAAAGGTTTGTTGGTCACAATGACTAACCGGTAACCTTGTGCTTTTAAAATTTTCAATGTAGAACGCACATTTGGATAGGTGACAGTATCAACACACAAATTTTTAGCGTAGAAAGTTAGAAAAATATCTAACGCTTTTTCGAACAGCGCAGGATCAATATCAGTATCGAAATCTGCTTTACCCGATAAACCACGCTTTACAATCACCTGCGCACCATTGCCAACCCATGAACGAATGAGATCATCACTAAATGTCTCTTTGCCAAGCGTGGTTAACATATGATTTATAGCTAATGCAAGATCTGGTGCACTGTCAATTAATGTACCATCAAGATCAAAGAGAATGACCTGTTTGTTATTAAATTTCAAAACGTTAACCCTTACCAATAATTGAATAATCTTATCTTACCTAAATAATTAAGTATTTTCTATAAAACAAAGAGACCATAACTCATTGATATAATTAAATAGTTCAAAATACAAATCACACTCTTTTTGTAATGAATCGAGTGAATATGAAGTCGGCTTGCTTATTTTCTTATAATACGAAGCAATCAATTCGTTAGATCGTTTCTTTGTAAACTGATTTATACAGTTACAGAAGGCGATATCATAGGCTGCACAAGCAATCACGGCATACTCCCAATCGAGGATATACAGTTGATGATCCTTACCTTGCAAAATATTATTCAAAGAGAGGTCACCATGACATAAAAGATCACAGCTACTACTTGCATCTAGTTCAATGGCAAGATTAAGCATCTCTTGAAAACGATCCCCATCAATTCGCACTGGTAGCTGTTTTTTTAAGCGCTGCAATTCAATTTTTAAGCGTTGCTTAGGAGCATGTAATGCAGGAAGTTGATGAATACGATGAAGTTGAGTAGCAAGAAGGTCACTAAGGTCATCACTGTCAGTTGGAATCAAATCACCGAGAATATACTGCTGAAGTTTATAATTCTCATTATGTGCAATAACCTTGGGGGTTAATCCCTGTTTAGCGCCTAGCTGTTGTACTAAATATTCCGATTTCCTATCTGCATCCGATCGAGCTTGACGATTTAAGCGTTTGAAAATAAAACGTTTATTATCTGTTGTTGAAATTAGAAACACATCATTAGTGAGTGCATTCTTAAATTGAATGGTATTGCTTATAAGGCGAATACCTTGTGCTTGTAGCCAAGCTAATTCTTGCTCATAGAGTTTATTCATTTTAATAGTTCAGGTAATTACTTAACAATCCAAGGGGTAATACGTAACACCTCGTAACTTAATGTGTTACTCGAATCCAGCGTTTGTAATACTTCATTCGTTATTAATAGATCCCCATTACTTGCTAGCTGGTAACCTAAATCAAGTTGACTAGATGGATCAATTGACTCAGCTAACTTAAAACGTAAGCCTTGATATGTTGGTAGAAAATATTTACCTATCATGCCAGCATTTTTACGCAGGACACCTTCAAGCTGTTCAGAAATAGATACGAGTTTTTCAAAGGTTAATGCATCCAAGTGTGATTCTTTTGCCATCAGTGTTACTTGTAATGCACAGGCTTGCTGATGGACGGTTTGCACTTCAATCATTGCACCATCTTTTCGGTGTTGATCGGAATAAAAAGGCAATAATCTGCCTTGTGTTTGGAAATTAATCACCTCTCTTTTGTTATCAACAACTATTTCCGCTTGCTCAATTACACAGTTCTCGCCTGTTATAGGGTCGACTAAATAAAATGCAGTTGTCACATCTTGATAATCGAGTTTGTACATGGTTTTCATATAGCCAAAAAATAGTGAATAGTTTAGTTTCAGTGTTGAAGAAAACGCATTCTGACTGATCATAAGTGATAATAATAAAAGGGTAATACGCATTTTAAGCCTCAAACTCCGTACTATCTTTAGAGCTATTATTGTGTGTAGACTTCTGTTCCGATTTACCGCCGCCGGAGGGATCATTGTCCGAGTCATCATCGTCAGTCATCTCAGTTGCAACGACACCAACACCACACATTTGGCGATACACAACCCCCATTAAATTAAAATAGAAAGGGATAAAGAAAAACAGGCCAATACCTGAAGGCAATGCAGCAATAACCGCAAGTAAACCTAATAGAATAAACAAAATGGTAAATTGAAATAGGTTTTTATTGACCAATTTAAACGATAGTCGAATCGCTAATTGCGGTGCAATTTTTTTCTCTGCAATCAATGGATAAACCATACAAAATGCCATATTTAGGTATAAAACAATTAGAATTGAGGGCATAAAGGCATTATCGCCGAGCAAACCATTGAGTAATACAGTAGAGGCATAAACAATCACATTAAGGATGACGCTTGCAAGTGCAAGTTTTAAAATCATATTAAAGAAGTTAAAGAGATCCGATGATCGGCTTTTCAGGCCAATCGAATGATGAATTCCCATCATCTGTAACCCAGTCACCAAGGGAGTCACAATAAAAGAGCTAAACAGGAAATTAACGATGGTTTGGTTTGCTTCACTTAACTCTGCTAAATGCTGATAACTCAAAGAGTAAAGTGTTGCTACAATCGCCACTGTAATCAAGCAAGCAACAATTAAGGGCAAAAAGTGTTTACGCGTTATGGTAAATGAATCTTTAAAAAGTTGTTTTAAATCGAGTGTGTAACCTTCAGTCAATGACTTTTTTAGATCACCACCTAATACAAAATGTGTTTTGTTCATAACAAGCTAAAAGCCCCAATAAAAATAGTTTATAGGGCATCATTGTAACGAATTTTAGCTTTTATGCTAATGATTTAGCAGCTAACAGTGCTTCCACAATACGTGGCACCACTTCAGTAGCTTTACCCTGCTCTATTTTATCAAAGTGACTGTGGATCTCACTACTCTCAAGATTTACCTCAACAGAGTATGCGCCGACACTTTTTGCTTCTTCAACAAAACCTGCCGCAGGATAAACTGTCCCTGAAGTACCAATTGCAATAAATAGATCGGCTTGAGCTAGGTTATGATAGATGATATCAAGTCCTAATGGCATCTCCCCAAACCAAACAATATGAGGGCGTAAATTTTCAGGGTATTGACAACAATGGCAAAGATCATTGTCACTCATATCATCAACCCAATTGATAACTTGATTAGTTTGTGGGCAACGTGCTTTTAATAGTTCTCCATGCATATGGATCACATTTTTTGACCCCGCTTGTTCATGCAGATTATCAATATTTTGAGTCACTAATATAAATTCACCATCAAAGTTTTTTTCAAGTTCCGCTAACGCATAATGAGCTGCATTAGGTTTTACATCACCGGTACAAAAATCCTGTCGACGTTTATTATAAAAATCGAGCACTAAAGCGGGATCTCTTTTATACCCGTCTAAAGTGGCAACATCCTCCAATTTATATTTTTCCCATAAACCGTCTTTATCTCTAAAAGTACGAATTCCCGATTCTGCTGAAACACCAGCACCAGTCAGTACAACAATTTTTTTATATTGATTTAAAGGCAAACTACTCTCCTTTTGAAATTTGATATATCTACATTCAGTGTAGGGTAATCATCAAAAAAAAATCTGTTTCAGTTCATAAAAAAAAGGCATAAAAAAAGCCGCAATGCGACTTTTTTAACAGTTTAAAAATTTAACCTAAACATTAACCATTTGCAGGCGTATCCGGTAAATTTTCTTCGACTAACTCTTTTAGCTTTTGTCCCGCTCTAAAAGTTACAACGCGACGCGCTGCAATTGGAATGTCTTCGCCCGTTTTGGGGTTACGACCAGGACGTTCACTTTTATCCTTTAGCTCAAAACCACCAAAACCAGAAATTTTAACCGGCTCGCCACCTGCTAATGTAGATTTGATCTCCTCAAAAAAAGACTCAACGAACTCCTTTGCGTCTCTTTTGCTAAGACCTACCTCTTGTGATAAATGTAGTGCTATTTCAGCTTTAGTCAGTGCCATAAATTATTCTCTCAAAGATGCATTAAACTCTTTAGAAACTGCCTTAACGATAGCATTAACGCTATCAGCAATCTCCTGCTCCTCTAAAGTGCGAGTCGTATCTTGTAAGATCAAACCTATTGCTAAGCTCTTATTTCCGTCAGTTACGCCTTGCCCTTCATATACGTCAAATAAGTTTAAGCCAACTAATTGGGTTCCGCCAATTTTTTCTATAAATTTTAAGACCTTACCTGCATCTATTGTTTTTTCTACGACAAATGCCAAATCTCGATGGTTTGCAGGGAACTTAGAGATGTCGCCTGCAGCCGGTAATTGGCGGGTGCTGATCGCTTCTAGCTCAACTTCAAACACAATTGGCGTACCTTTAATAGCAAAGGGTTTAACATGGTTTGGATGCAATGCACCAATATATCCAATATTTTTACCATTACGGTAAATACCCGCAGACTGTCCAGGATGCAAAGCACTGTGTTTTTCTGCTTTAAATTCAAAGCTAACACCGTCTACACAGAGATCAAGAACACTCTCCAAGTCCGCTTTCAGGTCAAAGAAATCAACTTGACGAGACTCGATATCCCAGTGTTGTTCATTTAAATTGCCAATGATCACACCAGATAACATCGCTTGCTGATTAATACCATTTTCTGCATTTTCATCTTTAATGAAACGTAAGCCTGTTTCAAACAAACGAACACGCGGTTGTTGACGCTTTTGATTCTTAGAAACACTCTCTAATAAACCTGTCCATAAACTAACACGCATCGCTGACATATCTTTAGAGATAGGATGAGGCAGGATAAGCGCATCGGCTGCAGGGTGAAGCTTTAACTGTTTGTCTGGGTCAACAAAGCTATATGTAATTGCTTCATTAAATTCACGTCCTACTAATATATCGCGAATTTTAGATAATTTTAGCGACGCTTCACTATGTGCTGGCATGGTTAAAGCAGCTTGTGGTGCAATATTAGGAATATTGTTGTAGCCGTAAACACGTGCCACTTCTTCGATCAAGTCTTCCTCAATCTCCATATCGAAACGATATGTTGGTGCGACAGCAGTCCAAGCATTATCTGCAAATGTCACTTCACAGCCTAATTGCGTTAGGATTTCAGTTACACGTGCATCTTCAACAGCATGACCGATTAAACGATCTAACTTGCTACGCGTCAGTTTAATGGTTGCTTGCGTTGGCAATGTTGCTTCATTAATCGCTTCTGTGATTGGGCCTACTTGACCGCCACAAATTTCAACAAGTAATTGTGTTGCACGTTCCATCGCTTTAGCTTGTAATACAAAGTCCACACCACGTTCATAACGGTGAGAAGCATCAGTATGTAAACCGTAGCTACGCGCACGACCAGCAATTGCAAGTGGCGCAAAAAATGCACTTTCAAGGAAGATATCGGTTGTTTCTGCTTGTACGCCAGAATCTTGACCACCAAAGATACCAGCCATAGCAAGTGCTTTAGATTGGTCTGCGATCACTAATGTATCTGCATTTAATTTAACTTCTTTACCGTCAAGTAATGTTAGTTTTTCATCTTGCTCAGCAAGGCGCACTTCAACGCCACCTTCAAGTTTAGTAAGATCAAATGCGTGCATTGGGTGACCAAACTCAAGAAGTACATACTGAGTAATATCAACCACAGCATCAACACTGCGCACACCACAACGACGTAGTTTTTCAACCATCCAAAGTGGCGTTGCTACATCTTGATTAATGCCTTTAATAACACGACCTAAGTAACGTGGACATGCTTCTACTGCTTGTAGATTAATAGCAACAGTATCATTAATTGAAACAGCTACATTTTCCCATGTCGGTTCAGTCGCAGAAATAGCATTTAAAACGCCAACTTCACGCGCAAGACCTGCAATACCTAAACAATCTGCACGGTTAGCCGTTAAATCAACATCGATCGTTACATCATCAAGGTTTAAGTATTCACGAACACATTGACCGATTGGTGCATCTAACGGTAATTCGAGAATGCCTTCAGCACTGTCAGCCATACCAAGTTCTGATTCACTACATAACATACCAAATGATGGCTGGCCGCGTAGTTTTGCTTTTTTGATTTTGAAATCGCCAGGTAATACAGCGCCAACAACAGCAACCGCAACCTTCAGACCTAAACGACAGTTTTTAGCACCACATACAATATCGATCAGTTCATCTTCACCGATATTGATTTTTGTTACTTGCAGTTTATCTGCGTCTGGATGTTGGCCGCACTCAACCACTTCACCCACTAATACTTTTGTAAATTCACCGGCAACTGCTTCAACGTCGTCTACTTCAAGACCCGCCATGGTAATTTGGTGTTGTAATTCTTCAGAGCTAATTTCTGGGTTAACCCATTCGCGTAACCAAGCTTCACTAAATTTCATTATTTTTAAACCTTATTTGAATTGCTTGAGGAAACGAAGATCGTTTTCAAAGAAAGAACGTAAATCATTTACGCCATAGCGCAGCATTGTTAAACGCTCAATACCCATACCAAATGCGAAACCTGAGTATTTCTCTGGATCAACTCCCATCGATTTAAGTACCGAAGGGTGCACCATCCCGCAGCCTAGTACTTCTAACCAACCGTTTTTACCTTTTACATCTACTTCAGCAGAAGGTTCAGTGAACGGGAAGTAAGATGGACGGAAACGGATCTCTAAATCTTCTTCAAAGAAGTTATGTAGGAAGTCGTTTAAAATACCTTTCAGCTGGGCAAAACTAACGTTTTCAGCAATCATCAGACCTTCAACCTGATGGAACATTGGTGTATGTGTTTGATCATAATCGTTACGGTAAACACGCCCTGGAGAGATAATACGTACCGGTGGATTTTGATTTTCCATGGTACGAATTTGCACGCCTGAAGTTTGTGTACGTAATACTAAATCAGGATTGAAGTAGAATGTATCGTGATCAGCACGAGCAGGATGATGTGGCGGAATGTTTAATGCATCAAAGTTATGGTAACCATCTTCAACTTCTGGGCCATCTTTAACTTCAAAACCCAACTCGCTGAAAAACTCAACAATACGCTCAGTGGTACGTGTTACGGGGTGAATATTACCCAATGGTGCACCGCGGCCCGGTAAAGTGACATCTATTGTCTCTTCTGCTAGTTTTGCATTTAACACTTCGGCTTCAAAAGCTTGTTTACGCGCAACTAATACTGCTTGAATAGCTTGTTTCGCTTTGTTGATCATCTGACCAGCAGCAGGTTTTTCAGCAGGCGGTAATTTACCTAAGCCTTTCATCTGCTCAGTCATTAGGCCCTTTTTTCCTAAATACTGTAAACGGATCTCTTCTAGTTCATTACCATCTACGGCGTTTTCTATCTGTTGTTGCGCATTAGCAACGATTTCATCAAGGTGCTGCATTCGTATTATCTCGATTAATATAGCAAATGTATTAAATAGCTGACTTGCATTATTGACGTTAAGCGCCTTAAAAGTTTCACACCTTAGGTGAATCTTTTAAAGCGAAACACAAAATCACAAACTTAATGCATTTGCTATTACATAAAAAATAGGGCGCAATTTTACGCAAATCAGAGAGATAAGGCTAGTACTGTTGTGGTGGGAAGCGGATAAAAAAGTGAAAAACTGGATTTATTAACAATCAAAGTTACTTAATAGAGGAAATTGACACATTCTGATGTGAACAAACCAACAAACAGGTTTATTCACACTCACCTAATAAAATTATGAAACCACCCAACTCTTCTCTATCACTAATGTTGAACCTTGAAAAATACGGCCAATAAATTGATCTCCTTTGTTTAACACACCAACTCCTTTTGGTGTGCCGGTCATCAGAATATCACCATTTTCAAAACGCATGAATGTACACACTTCGTTAACGATCTCATTAGGTTTATGGATCATCAGATCAAAGTCAGCATGCTGGATAAGTTGATTATTGATCAATAATTGCATTGATAATGTTTCTAATTTCCCATTCAGTGGTTCGAATGGGCTAAAAACAGCTGACTTATCAAAAGCTTTTGCACGCTCCCAAGGTAAACCTTTAGCTTTTAATGCAGATTGCAAACCGCGTTTGGTTAAATCAAGACCAAAACCAACACTCGTAATTTTATTATTTTCAATAATAAAAGAGATTTCTGCTTCATAGTGAATAGGCTCATCCTGACCACTCACTATCTCATCACAGATAGCTGAATTAGGTTTTACGAAAATAACGGCTTGATCTGGCATCTCATTATTGAGCTCTTTAATGTGTTCCACATAATTTCGCCCTATGCAAACAACTTTAGAAGGAGATACCGTTTTTTTAGCGAGTTTGATTTGATTCATATTTTTCTCAAAAATTAGATTAATAAATAGCGACAAACTCTAATGCGATGAGAAAACCGGTCGCTAGCGGCTGCACACGTATCACATCCGCATCCAAATTTAATGCCGGAAAATAGGCATCTAGATCATCAAATCGCACTGAAATTTCATCGTGTAACTTCACATTAGTGTTTGTTAAATAGAGAGACATTCCCTCATTATTTACATCTTTACAACACACTTTTTGTTCATGCCCGTTATGGGTAATAACAACATGAGAAGTAAAATGTAATCGTTTAAAAGTGCGCCGTTCCAGTTCAGTTAATTGCACAAGTCCTCCTGCTAACAAATAAAGCTTAATGAGCTATTTATCGGCAGGGAAATCTTTAAATGAAGTTTAATTATACAATAGGTAAGACTCGATTCCGTCCAAGGCGTTTTGCTTCATAAAGAAATTCATCAGCGCGTTCAACAAAGCGACTTAAAGAATCCCCAGCCTGAAACTCAACAACACCAAATGAAACAGTAATATTTTTAATGGTTTTTCCTGTGCGCTTATCTTTTAAACTTAATTTTTCAATCATTTTACGCATACTTTCAGCCATATGGCGAGCAATTCTTAGTTTACTTTTGGGCACTAAAATCACAAATTCTTCACCTCCAAAACGATAAGCACTAGCCCCATTCCGCATACAATCATTGAATTTCCGTCCAACGGCTTTTAATACTTGATCTCCAAGTAGATGCCCCCAATCATCATTAAAATGTTTAAAATGATCAATATCAGCGAGTATCAAACATAAACCTTCAGTGTCTGACTCAAGATAAGCAGAGAGTTCTGTATCAAAGGCATGGCGATTAAGCAATCCCGTCAATGAATCATATAAGGCCTGTTTTTGACTTTTTTTAAGCTCAGATTTAAGTAATGCAATCTCCCCTTTAGCACTCTCTAATGACTCACATAAAAAAGCGGTCGAACGGTGAATATTTTTGGAATCTCCCTGTAATTTTTTTAATAGCCCCACCACTTCATCAACGGTCAAGCCATCATTTTCAACATTGTTAATATCACCAAAGGTTTTTTCCACTGTTTCTTGGAATTCATGGGTATCTTTATGGGTATCAGTTAATGATTGGTCTAACTGAATAAGCATTTTATCAACACTATTACGAAGTGCCCAAGTAGATGATTCAGTTTCATCAGCGACAAATTCACGGTATAGAGAGGCCGCTTGTACAGGAGGACAAACCTCATTATTTTCAATTAAGGCTTCAAGCTTTTCATTTAACAGGGGCACTTCTTCTGAAACATAGGTATACCAAAGCGCATAATTAACAGGTGTTGTTGGTACCTTATATTTCATCATTAACGGTACGGCTTTCTTTAAATTTTGTGCTGATTGAACAATTGAATTGCTATTCATATGATTCCCAACATATTTTTTATGTATACAAACTATCAGCATAGCGCCAATAAAAGCGCTTTGTAAAACTTTATTGAAGATTCATTGATCTTCACACTATTTATATCATTTACAACCCCTAGTAAAGTGAGTAATCTGCGCGTTCGAAGAAAAGCCCTGCTGCTCTATATATCCATTTTCCAAGGTAATACCGTGCTTACTAAAAAATCACACAATTTACAAACTATCTTAACGTTTATCGTGCCATCATTAATCGGTTTATTGCTGTTTATGATGCCAATTAATTTTGAAGGCAATATTACTATTCCTATCGCTATCGTTGCGAAGGCACTTCAAAACTTGCTCGGTGACTCATTACCACTGCTCGTCACTATTATCGTTCTATTTACTGCGGTGATGACGACACTGCACAAGCTGCTTAAATTCAAATTCATTAAACAAAGCCTGTTTTTTGAAGGTTTATTTAATGTTTCCCCAGTGTGGTTTGTTGTTCGTATTTTAGGCGCTATTTTTATCGCGTTAACTTATTTTGCCATCGGACCTGAAATGATATTTTCAGGTAACACAGGCGCATTAGTCTTAAATGATCTATTACCGGTATTATTCTGTGTATTTATTTTTGCGGGATTATTGCTACCATTACTCCTTAATTTTGGCTTATTAGAGTTATTTGGCACCTTGTTAACTAAAGTAATGCGCCCTGTTTTCAACTTACCAGGACGCAGTGCAATTGATTGTATGGCATCTTGGTTAGGTGACGGCAGTGTCGGCATTTTAATGACCAGCAAGCAATATGAAGCTAATTTTTACACTCAGCGTGAAGCTGCAATTATAGGCACAACTTTCTCTGCGGTTTCCATTACTTTCTCACTGGTTGTCATCTCGCAAGTACAACTTGAACACCTTTTCCTTCCTTTCTACCTTGCAGTTTGTTTAGCAGGTGGCGTGGCGGCTGTTATTGTGCCTAAATTACCCCCTTTACGTTGGAAAAAAGATAATTACATCGATGGCTCACCTCGTGTAAAGAACAGTGAAGCGACACCTGCGGGTCACAATGTGTTCTCATGGGGCTTTGAGCAAGCGTTGTTAAAAGCAGAGAATAGTAGTGGTGTAAAACAGACTTTAAAAGATGGCCTTAAAAATGTAGTTGATATGGTATTTGGCGTGTTACCTGTTGTAATGGCAATGGGCACAATCGCACTCATTATTGCAGAATACACACCAATATTTTCATACTTAGGTTATCCGTTTATTCCACTGTTAGAATTATTGCAAATACCAGAAGCAGCTGCTGCATCAGAAACAATTGTAGTGGGATTTGCAGATATGTTTATCCCTTCTATTCTTGCGGCTTCGATTGAGTCGGATATGACACGTTTTATCATCGCAGCAATGTCAGTAACTCAGCTTATCTATATGAGTGAAGTAGGCGCACTTCTATTAGGCAGCAAAATACCGGTTAACCTTGCAGAGCTGTTTGTTATTTTTATTTTACGCACCTTAGTAACGTTACCGGTTATCGCTGGTATCGCACATCTCATCTTTTAAGGATTTAAACAATGGATATGTCAATATATTTACATGCCCTTACCGCTTTGTTCGTTATCATTGACCCAATTGGTGCAGCGCTTATTTTTAACTCTTTAGTTGGCGATGGGGATAAGAGATACCGTTATGTAATGGCAACTAAAGCGATCATTATCAGTGGGTTAACACTCATATTATTTGGAAACTATGGTGAAGCACTATTCTCACATCTTGGAATAAATATCAATTCACTGCGTATTTCAGGTGGTTTACTGCTATTTTTTACTGCATTTCAAATGATTACTTCTGATATAAGCTTTAGTAATAAAGGTGAACAGCGCGATATTTCTGTATTCCCAATGTCTGTGCCACTGTTAGCAGGACCAGGAACATTAACGTTAGCGTTATTATTGTTCTCAATTGATATGGAGGCCAGTGGCACAATGGCAGTATCAGCAGCCATTATTACCACACTATTGCTGACATTTGTATTGATGATCATCTCTAAAAACCTTAAAAAGGTAATTGGAAAAACAGGAGATGAAATATTAAAACGTTTTCTTGGGGTAGTACTAGCAGCACTTGCAATCCAATTTATCTATGATGGCATCACTAACTTAATGCTTAAATAGAGAAAGGATTAGTCATTAGCGCCAAGGTTTTACTCATCACTCTTTCTCTATTTCTGAATTATAAACGCAAGTTTTCGTGTAATAGATCGGGGTAATAGTTTCACCGCTATTACCCCGATTATATTTATCAAACCAGGTACCACAATCGCTTTGCTGCGATTCTTAATAGCACACCTCACCACGCTTTTTTTCTCCATTACTCGTAACTTAAAAACTAACGAATTAGACATTCCCGCCACCTGTGCAAACTCGGTTTTTGTGGCGCCAGGACAGAGTGCGCTCACCTGCACTTTGCCCTTCAATTCTTCATGCAACGCCTCTGAAAACGATAACACAAAGGCTTTAGTCGCATAATAGACAGCTAAATTAGGTCCGGCTTGAAAGGCAGCTGTTGAAGCAACATTTATGATAAAAGGTGATTTTTGAGCATTGCTCTTAGCGATGGAATTACTTTTTAATTCAGGAATAAAGGCATGAGTTAATAACGTTAAAGCATTAATATTAACCTGCAACATCTCACTTTGTCGCTTGGCAGAGGTGGCAGTAAACTCTCCTCTGGCACCAAAACCAGCATTGTTAATGACCCCTACCAGTTCGAGTTTCTGCAGCTGTTTAAATTTAACTAATGTCGCAACGGCAGTTTCTTCATTAAGATCTATCGTCAGGGTTAAGCAGCTTACTTGTGGATATTTAAAATGAATTTTTTTTTGCAGCGCTTTCAATTTTCCAGCACGTCTTGCCACCAGCAGTAAATCATAACCAAGAGCTGCTAATTGCCATGCAAATTCTTCGCCAAGCCCTGAACTTGCGCCAGTAATTAATACCGTATTTTTCATTATTTCAATATTCCTTGGGTTACTCTAAAAGATTTAACTGTACCGATTGTTGCTCATCTACTTGAGGAGAAAGTCCCACTGAAATACCGATTAAACGAATCGGTTTATCTGGGCTTTTATGTAATAAATGGTGTAATAGTGAGCTAAAAAGGGGCAGTGAAACCTGCATTGATTTTCGCTCTGCATTTTTTATAGTGAAATCAGAAAACTTAATTTTAACGCCCAATTTCGTTACTGTTTTTTCATCAAGGATTTTCTGTAGACGTTTATTAAGTTCATCAAATAAAGGTAACAGTTTATCCACGCATTGCGCCTCACCAAATATATCGTAGCTAAAGGTATGCTCTACTGCCAGTGATTTTCGTTCACGATAGGGTTGTACCTCGCGACTATCTATACCCCGACTATAGTTGAGCAACGCACCACCTAATTTACCAAATTCATTAATCAATGCATCCGCTGAATACTGCTGGACATCAGCACAACTAAACAGCCCTTTTTCGGCCAATTTTTGTTGCGCAACTTTCCCGACTCCAGGGATTTTTTTTAGGGGGAGTTTTTTTATAAAAGCAGGGATTTGAGCAGGTGTAATAACGCAGATACCATTAGGTTTATTTTCATCAGAAGCAATTTTTGCTAGAAATTTAACTGGCGCAACACCCGCGGATGCCGTTAACTGCAACTCATCAAAAATAGCACGACGTATATCCTCTGCAATGTAAGTAGCAGATCCCTGAAATTGAGAACAGTGAGTAACATCTAAAAAAGCTTCATCTAAAGAGAGAGGCTCAATAATCTCGGTATAACGCGCAAAAATAGCTCTAATGTGCTTTGAAATTTCAATATACACCTGCATACGACCGGGAATGATAACCAGCTCAGGGCAAAGTTGCTTTGCTTTATAGCTTGGCATAGCTGAATGAACGCCATATTGGCGAGCTTGATAGTTGCAGGTAGAAAGTACACTGCGGCGATCGACTTTGCCGCCAATTGCTAAGGGGATATCACGATACTCAGGGTTATCACGCATCTCGACAGCCGCATAAAAACAGTCCATGTCAATATGGATGATTTTACGTTGCGTTAAAGCGAGGGTTTCTGACACGGCCACACCTGGTTATAAAGACAGTCTTTATTGTCTGTTATTTTGAATAAAAAGCAACTATTTATATAAATTTTTAGCCTGAGACCAATCCGCATAAGTATCTGATCTATTTTGTCGTTTAAATTAATAAATAGCTGCGTTGCATACAATCACAATTGCTAGCTATTACTCCATTATTTTCGTCAATCAGCCCTGACCACAATATTATGCGCAATGGTTACTTTCTCTCACTGTAAACCTGCTCTTTTTTTAATCATTGATGACATAAAGAAATAGCCCCTTCCGTTGAAATAGGTATACTACGCCAATATTCGCAGTCACCAAAAAAGAGAAATATTATGAATACTTTAGAAGCGCTAAGCTTATTTTCAAACGATGTAAAACCAACGCAAACATTATGGGCGCTGCAGGATAAAGAGAGCGAAGATTGGGTGGTTCTTGATTCACTACAATTTGAAGAAACCGAAGTGATGCCACTTTGGTCAACGCAAGCACTTGCGCAAGTTCACTGTGTTGAAGAGTGGAAAGATTATGTTGCTACTGCAATCACACTTGCTGATTGGTTTGAGTTTTGGGTTGATGATCTGTTAGAAGACAATGTTGTTATTGGTTTAAATTGGGGTGATGAAGGCAACGACCTTGAAGTTGACCTTGCTGAGCTAACACAAGTATTAACAGAGATCGAAGCACTTTAATTCTTTACCGATATAGTTTTATTTATGATGAGCAATTAAGCTTAAACAAAGATTTAAATGCTCAACTAAATAAGTGAATAGTGAAAAATCATCATCGCTGATTTTTTCACTATTATTTAAACGTTGTGCACTAATAATACCGATCACTCTGCCCTCTATTTTTACCGTCGAAAAACAGATAACACCAGAAGCAATTAGCTGCTTTAATTCGGCAGACATGTAATGACACCACTCACCACTCTTAAAATCATTAACTAATACCGCTTTGTCTATTTCAATAACATGACTTACAACATTCACGCACTCTTGGTAGGCTAATGTTCGTTTAAAGGTTTCTGCATGACCACGCTTATCAAACGTACTGCGTGCTTGAACGACACCTTGCTGCTTATTAATGATCCAAAAAGAAGCCCTATCGAAGCCAATAACTTGAGTTAGTTGTTTCAGTGAATCGTTTAAAAAACTATTAATATTATTATCTTTATAGGCCAATTTACTTAGGGTTTGCATCCCCTGCAATATCGCCTTTTCTTTGCTGATACCAAAATAGGGGGATGTTTCCTCGGCTTCATGAAAATCATCTTTGGTTGGTACCTCTTTAATATGTTTTTCTAATACAGCAGCGCCATAACTGGTTAATAGATTTTTAGCTAAGGTTTTTGTTTCTTCAATTTTCCCTTTTAACTCTTTGATATCAACTTTCACAATACGGCTAATACGCTGTAAAATGTCATCAAACTCTGGTTTATAAACGGGAGGTGTGGCTATTGCTGTACTTAATTCATTAGCAAGAAAAATCGTTTTAATTTCAACCGTACGTGTTTCAGGTTGATCCTGAGATTTAGCCATCAAATTACTTAATTTCCAGGCCTCTGTAAGCCCAGCACTGAGTTCGCTGAATTTAAAGCCTAACTCTTCTTGGCATTTTTGTTGAAACTTTGCTTCTGGTAAATAAAAATATTTGCTCAAGTTCTTTGCTGCCTGACTTGGCATACTCCAAAACGCTGTTTCTCCAATATGGTAAAGCATTGCCGCTAAATAAACCTCCTCTTGCGTCTCATCACGATAGCCCGGCAACATCATTTTTGCTAATAAACCGGCATAGAAAGAGTTTGCCATTAACTGTGTTAGACGATGATGTACAATTGACGATAAGTCCTTTGAATCTAATAAACCATCTAATATTTTGGATGTCATACAGATGTTTTTTACTGCTTGAATACCTAATATTGTCGCTCCACGTGAAATAGTATTTACACTAGTTCCCGCACTTCTAGGCATATTATTGACGACTTTAAGTAAACTTGTTGAAAGTGCTTGATCATGCAAAATTACTTTACTTAAAGAGGGAATAGAGGAAACATCGTCATTTGAAAAGCTATCTAACGTACAAGCAATCGAAGTTATAGCAGGTAACTCTTGTTTAGCTAACAAATCAACCCATTGCTGAAGTGATTTTTGATCTTTTCTTTGCATATTTAGTTCCATTATAAACAATTGCTTCGATAACTCTCATCCTTGTAAATAAGCAAATTTGAGTTACTTATCCATAAGCGTAATACGAGAGTGTTGGCTTTACCAATTCTGTTTAAAATCAAACAGCTATTTTTGCTTAATTTTCTTAGTCTCGTTACAATATCACTACTTTAAATAGAATAAGAAATATGATGTCAGAGAACAAGGTAACCATTGGATTAAGTAATCCTAAAAGCGCTACAAACGTCGGGGCTGTTATGCGTGCAGCAGGTTGTTATGGTGCAGATAATGTCCTCTATACCGGCTCGCGCTATGATCGTGCCGTGAAGCTTAATACTGATACAAAAAAAATCAACACTTTAATCCCACTTACCGCGCAACAAGACCTACTTGAGAATAAAGCAGCAGATGTCAAAGTCATTTGTGTTGACCTCGTTGAAGGGGCGATTCCATTACCAAACTTTGTACACCCAACAAAGGCGCTCTACCTCTTTGGACCTGAAGATGGCACCCTTAATCAGAAATTAATAGATAAAGCTGATGCCGTTATTTATATACCGACTATTGGTTGCATGAACTTAGCAGCAAGCGTCAATGTCGTTTTATATGACCGATTAGCGAAATCAGCTAAATTTATAACCGATAATGAGTTAATTAAGAATAGTCGTGATAATAATAATCGCGTAAAAGTTAAAAAAAAGTAATAGGCATCAAATTCAATTGATAATAATTTCATTTCACAATATATCGGCCTAAACGTCCGATTACTATTATAAATAGCCATTTAATTACTCTCTGGCAATGCGATAAATGTAACAAGTCCATAATAACAAACAAAAAATTCAATTCAATTATTGATACACCACAATTTTGTTGCGATAAATTCAGTTTATTTTTAAAATAAAAACAGCGTTATGCTTATCTATGAGTATAATGAAGGTCTTAAACACAGAGTATTAAATATACAATGATAAAAAAGGTATAATAAATGTCGAATGTACTTGAGCTAGTGAAAAATGCGCGTCGTAAAAACAAACTAAAACGCGAAATTATTGATAATACAAAAAAAATTCGTGATAACCGTAAACGAGTTGAACTACTAGGCAATTTAGTAGATTACATTACAGCAGACATGGATCAGAATGATATTAAAGCGATCATTAAAAATATGTTATCTGATTATGAAGATCGTGTAGATGACCATATCATCATTGGTGCAGAGCTTTCAAAAGAGCGCCGTGAAGTAAATAAAAAAATTAATTCATTTAAACCAACAACTGTTAAAAAATAATCTTTAACTTGGTTTAGTGATACAAAGGAGGATTTATCCTCCTTTTTGCCATCTACAACCTACCAATTATGGCAACAATTGCAATAGGATAAAATGTCCATGCCCCCCGCTACTGCAACTATTCAATTAGCAGAAAACGAAATCCATGTCTGGACATTAAACCCCAAGCTGATTATTGAAAATGAGACTTTACGAGCACTACTGTCGAGTGCTGAAAGAGAGAAAGTGGATCGTTATCGTTTAGCCTCTTCCCAGCACACAGCGTTAATTACACGCGCTTTTATTCGCTTATTACTTTCTCAGTATGCCCCTTCCCCACCACAAACATGGCAATTTACAGTAGGTAAAATGGGCAAGCCAGAGATTGAACACAACAGATTAGGGTTGCGTTTTAACCTTAGCCATAACGATGAACTCATTGTATGTGCAATCTGTTTAAACAACGATATTGGCTGTGATATTGAAAATTTATCCCGAAAAATCAGCGTGAATGCGATTGCCAAACGCTTTTTTTCAGAGCAAGAAGCACAGCGAATTAAAGCGGATCCGACACGTTTTTTTGAGTATTGGACACTCAAAGAAGCATTTGTAAAAGCAACAGGGTTAGGAATAAGTCAAGGATTAGAGACTTTCTCCTTTCAAATTAATGATTCAAAAAGAAAAAAAATTAATGATAATATTGAATTAACGTTTAATAAAGGTTGTAAGCAAGCATCACCACAAAACTGGTATCAGGCATTACTATTCCCGGATGATAAGCACTGTATTGGACTGTCGTACCATAATCAAAAACAGGTAGATGTAAAACCTAATACCCACCTATTTTCAGTCGAACAAAGTGCAGCACTATTCAACGTTTAACTTAACCATCTAAGGGTGGTGCCGTTTTGATGAAGTTTTTATCGGTACGCGCGAGATCTAATAAACGCGTCAGGTTGGTTAAACTTTTAAGCTCAACCCGTTCTCGGTAAACACCCCAATCCAAGAAACATGCAAGACGAAGCAACCCATCAGATAATGGTAATTGGGCTTCAATTGGCGACTCATTTAATGCAACTAAACCTGACAATACTCGTGCTTGTTGGCGCGACAAATAGGTACTTTGTTCGCGACCGATACCATCAAATTTTTCCAGAAAGAAAATATTAACACACGCATCCATAACAGTATTTGTCATATTGAATAACTCAAAATCACCTATATCATCCATAAACTCAGCACCAGACTTTACACGAAGGTAACGTAAAATAGAGCTTGAATCAGTTAATGTAATATCACCATCAACTAATAAAGGTACTTTTTTAGTGGGTGATATCTCAGCACTTTGTGTTGCGTCAATCTCAATAAAATCACATTTTAAACCCGTTTCTAGGAGTGCAATTCGACAATGGCGGACAAAGGGAGAGGTAAAGCTACCGTAAATTTTCATATTAATCCTTACTCACTAGTGATGAAAACTCCACCCTAGCACATTGTTATTAAAAATCATCTTAGAAAGTATATTAAACAAAAATGCCAAGCAAATGCTTGGCATTTTTGACAACGCTTATTTTTTATTTCATAGTAATAAACTGAACAGCCGCAACAAAGCCAGTGTCGGTTTTATCAACCCTGAGTAAATTTGCTTCCGCGTCCAAGGGAGGAAAGCGCTCATCAGCAGTTGCTAATTTAATATTTACCTTATCGCCCGCTTGCAAACTGCTATCGCTAAAACTAATCGACATTCCTGTGCTGCTTAAGTCTTTACATATACCTTTGATAACTGACGAACCTTTGGTTATTTGAATCGCTAAATCTAATTCCATACGTCGAAATGAGCGTTTATCGTCCTGAGCAAAAAACATAACCTCTCCAATTTAAAATTTTATATTAATGAATTTGTAACAAAGTGGAGAATCCTGCAAGCTAATTTTTACTATTTTTAAACAGTTTGAGAGCTTAACCATTATTTTCAGTAAGGTAATCTGAAATCTCAATAGGCAAGGGTTGTAAGCGCTTATCTTTATCAAGGCATACCATCTCAATATCACCAATGACAGCCGCCTTAGTAGCGCCAGGACGCCACACTTCTTGCCGCCATAGGGTTTTATATTTTCCATCTAATTTAAAACTGGTACGAATATCGCAAATTTCTGCGAACTCTACGCCATCTTGAAAAGTCATGTTTGCTTTATACACAGCAAACCCAAGCCCTTTCTCACGCCATAATTTATCTAAGCGGTCGCTATCAATCACATGTTCACGTGCTCGCTCAAAATATTTTAAGAAATTTGGATGATAAACCACACCAGAATGATCTGTATCTTCATAGTAAATTTGAACTGGATGATGAAATATTTTAGTTGTCACAACGATGCCTCTTTATCGACGATATTCAATAATTGCATGGATGCATCTTCAAGCAGGTCTAATACCAACTCAAAACCTTCATCGCCGCCATAATAAGGGTCCGGGATTTGATCCGTGCCAGCTTGCGCATAGCTCAAAAAAAGAGCAATCTTATGCTGTAAATGGATTGGGCAAATTGCTTTCAGATCTGCTACGTTACTATTATCTGCAGCTAAAATAAGATCAAAGAGCTCAAAATCAGAAGCATTAACAGGCCTTGATTTGATTCCATCAAAACTATAACCACGCGCTTGACCTGCTGCCATTGAGCGTTTATCTGGCCGGTTACCTTGATGCATATTGATCGTACCCGCAGAATCAACCTCAATATCAATATTCATTTTTTTTGCTGTTGCACGCAATACAGCTTCGGCAGTCGGTGAACGACATATATTTCCTAAACAAACAACTAATATTTTTTTCATTACTTCATTCCAGCATAATTAAACATAGAAGGGGTTAATGGTGTTCGATTATAAAATGTTGTACAGGCATTAAGCATTGCAGTGGTTCGCTCTGAGAAACCATGTTGTAAATAACTTAATAGTTGCGCGTACACCTTATGTTTGAATCCTAGACGGTCAATCTCAATGCCGCTCAAATTATCTGCACTTACATCAAATTTGAAACCACAACTTGTTGCAATAGCCCACTCTATTGCCTGAGGCACTATCTCTACAGTTTCAAATTCAGCCTGTTGAATGGCTGTACGTCCATCTGGCTCATACCAATACCCATAGTCTTCAATCAGACGACGCTGTTCACCAGCGACTAGCCAATGCGCGATTTCATGCAACGCACTGGCATAATAACCGTGTGCAAAAACAATACGATGATGCGGGTATGACTCATCTGCAGGCAGGTAGATAGGTTCGTCATGCCCACAAATAAGTTGTGTATTAAATTGTTTAAAAAAAGTAGATTCAAATATTGTCATCAAATCTGAATAGTGAAAAGCAGTAGACACAGTTATTCGCCGATTAAAAGTTATTTTATTTTCGATAAATTATACACTTAGGGTGATCTAATTTATATAGGCAGATCTCATGCCGTTACTGAGTCAAATTTAGATACATCCCTTCCCTATTAACAAATTCGATATAGGCTCTACTACACCAATAATTTTCATGAACAAGGTTATAATTGAGTTTGTAATTACAGGTAATGGATAGATGAAAAATACATTCCGCTAAATATTAATAGTCTTCATCTAATAGAGCAGGGAAGCCAATGTTTAAATATATTAATAAAAATAGTCATTCACAGAACAGTATTTATACGTTGCTAATGTTCCTCAAAAAATTTATTAAGTGTATTAACGATTAACTTAATGGTCAGTGCGAGTTATACATTGGCCAGCAAAACCTGCCCTGAACCAAACCAATCAGTAAGTTCAAAAACTATACCGCATATCTTTGAGGTCATGCCTTTATCTATTAACCTCTCAGCAAACTTATCTATACAAACGGCCTATTTTAAGAAACAAGCCTTGAAGAATTAAATAAACCCTTAGCAGAAAAGATTAAACCTTTAGATAGTTGGAATACAGCATGGGAAACTGAAATAACGCTAGGATGAATGGCATGAGTATTACACAAATGAGCACTTTAAGCAGTTATCTGAGACCTTTATAACAGCCATTAGCAATATTCAAGAAGGTAAAAATCAAGTTGCCGAGCATATTGAGCTCCGATTTCCTAGCGTGCTTTGCATATTCGAAGTATTGAGAATGAAATTTTTACAATATAAATCAGAACAATGATGGAGTGCAAGACGCATGATTGAATAATAGCGAGCTATTTCGATTGAATGCAATGTCGCTATCTATTATTTTAACCAATTGGATAGAGCTGATATTTATTCAGATTGCTATTAAGCACAGATGAAGAGTGTATTTATGACCATGGAATATTTCAAAATCGAATAACCGATTAAAAATTTGTATTATTTCATTTAAATTATACACTTAGGGTAATTTAATTTATATAAGAAGATTTTATGTCACTATTAAGCAAAGTCCGCTGCGCACTTACCCTTGGACAAGGGTTATTAATTGAAAATAAAGCGTTACAAAAAACCGATGATCCGATCGCTTTTTTTAAAGATTGGCTTAAAGAAGCTGAAGATAGTGGCATCATCCTACCTGAATCGATGTCAGTTTCGAGCTGTACTGCAGAAGGTCGCCCCTCTTCACGCATGGTGCTACTCAAAGAAGTGGATGAAAAAGGTTTCGTTTTCTTCACTAATTATAATAGCCGTAAAGCAGGTGAGCTAGAAGTAAATCCATTTGCAGCCCTGTTATTTCACTGGAATATGTTACAACGCCAGGTACGTATCGAAGGACGCATAGAGCGTATTAGTGAGCAGGAATCTGCTGATTACTTCCATAGTCGAGGCCGTGGCAGCCAGATTGGTGCATGGGCTTCTCATCAAAGTGATCTACTTGAAAGCCGTGAAGTGTTAGCTGAACGGGTGCGGATGTTTGAAAATAAGTTTAAAGGACAACAGATTCCGCTACCTGAATTCTGGGGTGGGTATCGCGTTGTGCCCGACAGAATCGAGTTTTGGCAAGGTAAAGCAGACAGATTACACGACCGCTTCATCTATCAACCAACAGAAAGTGGCTGGGATATTACGCGCTTGAATCCTTAAAACATAACTTTTAGCTGTAAGCGATCAGTCAAAAAATAGAGTTCCCATGCTTCTCGTGGGAATTTCATATGTAATTAACATAATCGATACAATGTTGTTAGCTTGTCGGCATAAATACCGACCTACAGAGGGTTCAGAATACCCCCTAGGTCGCGGCTTTAGCCTGAAGAATCCCCACAGAAAAATGTAGTAAGCGCCTGAAATTTGGTACTATTTTGTTTCACCACAAATCAAAATAA